>Ga0222715_10000465_pt1 | contig 40148 bp, 41 predicted proteins | sample C33_9DmetaG_FD_165056 | JGI IMG/M metagenome (GOLD analysis project Ga0222715, IMG submission 165056) | Estuarine water microbial communities from San Francisco Bay, California, United States - C33_9D | ecosystem: Environmental > Aquatic > Marine > Unclassified | place: USA: California...
CTCTAAAGACAACTTAACTCTAGTTGCTTGTAGGTCTTGTCTAATGATAATACTATTTAAAGTTTTTGTATTTAACTCACTTCTTTTATAGTCTTTACCATCAATTGTAAAAGTTTGTTCTGTCGCAGGTGCTGTTGTTGAGTTGATATTTTCACTACTCATGTTATATTTCTCCTTAGTTATTATACGTTAGGTCTAACAGTTATTAGACCTTCAATTATTCTTGTTACTGTACCTGAAGAATCTGTTATGTCTAAATCATAAACATATCTTGCAGGCGCTTCTAAAGCAGCTGTTTGTGTTGCAGTTAGTGACATTGTAACTTCTCCAGTTGTCCTGTCACCATCAAACACAATAGTTAAATCTGTTCTTGTTCTTGTAGAACTATATCCCAATGCCATCTTTGCAGTTGCCGTATAACCCGTTAAATCTAACGGATCTCCGCTGTTATCTCTTACGGTTACAGTTGAACTGAAAGTTGTACCTTGATCTATATTATAATTAGCTATTGCTGCCATAGTAGTATTTATACGCATAAATAATAGTATTAATCAATTTGAGGTTAAATTATGGCACTAGATATACAGTTTCTATATAGAAATATAGTAGATCCAAACAAAACTTATGAGTCAATTGGTGAATTTTTTGACTCAGCATATACTGGAACTACAGATGAAGAAACCGTTAAATTACATGACAATATAAACAATAAGTTTGTACACGAAAAACATGCCCTTTTAACACCTGATAAAAAAGGAGTTGTCGTTATAAGAAGATTTGATAGAGTTATACATTATAACGAATGGAAAAAAGAAAGAAGTGTTTTACCTAAAATAGATTTTAACATAACCGAACAAGAAGGTTTTTTTATGAAAGTAAAAGAATGGGGAGACTATAGACCAAAAGACGGTGTAAATCTAATGCCAACAAAAGAGGAGTTTAACTAATGGCAACATATACAAAACAATGGAAACTAACTAATGTAAATGATTCGTTGACATTTGGATCAGTAGAGGAATTTTTTAACAAAAGCTGTTCAACAAACATAAGTGAAGAACAAATAAGTCAACACATTGATAATGAAGCAGAATACGTATTAGATAAATTTGCTGTTTTATCAACAGACAAAAAGTCAATCGTAATTCAAAAAGATTTTAAAGATGAAGCTTCATACAACGAGTGGAAAGAAAAAGCGGATGCTTTACCAGATGTTGATGATCTTATCAAATCTGAAGAAGGTCACTTTATTGATGAAGAAAAAAAATCTGCAAAAGAACCTTTGTTACCAGATGAAGAATAGATAATATTAATATATATATTATGAATGAATGTAATTATATTATCACACAAGCGTAGTCTTAACAAGACCGAAGGTCTTATCACAGCGAATTTAAATAACCACATCACATTAGTTTGTGATGTGGTGCCAAACAAGTCAGGCGATCGCTACAAACCTTTCATAAAACACATAGACGATTTAGTTGTATCAAAGAAGTTTGATATAATAGAAATTACACAAAAGATTTTATCTTGTGATAAAGTGTTTTGTGTATCAGAAAATTTATTTCCTATTCAAGCACAATTAGAAAGTTATTACGGCATAAACAACATGTCTGCCTTTGCAGCTGAGGTGTTTAGTAATAAACAAAAACTTGATGATTTTTGTAGAGCAATAGGACTACAACATAACGTACCTAAAAGTATTACACCTACCTTTCATAGTCAACTAGATGTATTTGATGGCAATGAGTTTTTTACAAAACCAGATATAGGTACAGGCAGTAATTCTTTCTTTCCTAAATCAGATCAGAATACACCTATAATAGAGTATAGAAGATGGAATAACAAACATCATTTTTTAGATCATTTAAGTAAACTAAATTATCATAATGATTTTTTTGAAATCAATAAAACAGGTATTCAAAATGAAAACTTTAATAATGTACCTTGTAAAATTATGGCACAAGAATACTATTGGTCTGAAGAGCCATCTATATCACCTTATGGTTATGTTAAAGATGGTAAAGTAGATTGTTTATTCTATGTAAGAAATGCTAAAGTAAAGTATGGCGACATATTAGACTTTCATAAAAATCCTATAGATCAACATTCAATCAGTAAGAAAAGTGATATCGCAAAAGATATGGCAGTATGGTCTATACCTGTGAGTGAAGTAGATGAAGAGCAACATAGAATAATGTATGGTTTCGTACAGACTATAGTTGATAAACTAAAAGTAAAAGATATGTACTTTGCAGGTCCTGACTTTCACATATCAGGTAAAAAATTAATTGCAATAGATTTTAATACACGTATAGGTCAGTTTATTAATATATTAGATAAGTTACCTGGCAATAATATATTTAACAATATAGGTAACAACAAAGAACCAGAAATTACAAATCATCTACTGTGGGGTTGTACTCAATTAAAACCTGGTGTAATTAAAGAAATAAAGAATATAGAAATCGTTGAACAATATCTAAATTATCTGAATAAGAAGTTAGAAGTCGGTATGAATATACCTGAATTTCAAAATCTACAAAACAAAAAGTTTAATGTAAATCTTAACATAACTGGTAGAGATCAGGAAGAGCTGTTTGACAACTATAAGGATGCCAACCAGCTCTTACATAATTGTATTACTTACTAAAATTAGTAACAGCCTCTTCAAACATTTCTATAGTTTGATTAGAACCATTTCCAACATAAGTTACAGAGCCTTTGAATTTACTATTCCACTCGGTAGTAGTAGAGAGGTTTGTTACAGCAGAACGTAATTCATTTGTTAAGGCGTAGTTAGCATTAATGGTGATGATTGCGTCAACAAATCTAAAACCTAATTCACCTTTTTCTGAAAAGGCAATACATTTAGATCCATCTTCCTCTAATGCGGCTTGACGTGAAGTAATTGTAAAGACAGTATCGGCGTCTTTGCCAACATAACCTTTAGTAGTACTTCCGCTGCCAGAATAAGGTACAACTACAAAATTTACATTATATTTTGCACCTAAATTTGTAAGAAATTTTGCAACTGGTTCTGATCCCCATGTCGCAATCTTAACAGTTTGTCCACTCATATCTTCAAGTGAATTGTATGCTCTACTACACATAAGAGTCTCATATGTCATTAAAGCTACAATGTTATCTTTAGATACTTTCGGACTTTTTAAACTATCGTCACCTGGCCATTCACTAGACCATATTGTTAAGATAGGTTCTGTGCCACCTTCAGCACCTTCTATATAAGTGTATGCAGTAACTGGATTGTCTGCCTGAACAAAATTGTGGTCAGTTGTATCACCTATTGTAGAAAGTATTTGTCTGAATACACCTTCTTGTGAACCTGGGTTGATAATTTGCACTTGTGCGTATGCCATTGTACTGAATAACATACTCATTATTATTAACATTATTTTTTTCATTTTATCTCCTATAAGATTATTAATGTTCTAATAAAATTTTCATAAAATAGATCGCTTAGAAAGTATCCGTAAATAATAGGACTAGTGTCCCAGCGTCTAATTAAGAAACCGATTATAGACAAAACAAATATACAGATAATCATCCATTCACGTATGGCGAATATTGATATACTTGCAATGCTAATTATTGAGAGAAGTAAGATGTTTGCTATATTTCTATGTTTTTTATAGTAATAAGCAATCTTACCTAACAGATTGAAACCGTACCAGCTTAACCACAGACAAAAGGCAGTCACAAATGGTATAATATAAATTATACTTTCTAAATGTTTGACTGTATTTTGAGCGTTGAAAACGAAACCATCTTCTAACATAATATAATAAATCAAAACTTCACTTCCCGTTATGGGTATCGCTAGTATAAGCAAAGGCAATAGTGATGATAATGCGCCACTATTATTTGCTGCCTCTGCGGCTGCTATGCTTTTAAGTACAGGTTTTTTGAAAAACCTTTTAATAATATTTGCACTTGCATAACTGCCAAGAATGTTTGTTACACCTGGTATCATACCACACCAAAATCCTACAAAACTTCCTATAAGTGTAGGGGTGGCAGTATCTTTACCAACTGTAAAAGTATTTATACGTTTAGGTACGCCTACTTTGAAATTGTTTAACTTTGTTAGTTCTGGCACTATGTATAATCCTATCATCACACTTGCAAAAGGTATCCCAATTGCGAGATATGAGTTATTGAAAGTCAAAAAACTATCAAATGTAATAGGGTCTATACCTATTTTTGCAATCATGCCTCCAAATAAAAACAATACTATTGTAAACAATTTATTCTGTTTTGTCAATAGTGTAATCATTACAATTGCAGCTGCAACAATAACTGTCTGTAATACACTATTATAAAATCTAAAAACTTCTATAATGTAAGGCAACACTAAAATAAAAACAGTAAAAGCAAATATAACTCCTACTGTACTACTTACAGCGTTAGAGGCAACTGCTAGATTGCCAAAACCTTTTAAGAATAATCTATGACCATTCCTTGCAGTACTCATCGCTGTAGCGTCACCAGGTATACCATACAGAATAGCAGTTACACTATTTGTATAATTAGTTGCAATCAAAACTGTTATGTAATACATCATAACATTGACAGGTTCTATATGCGTTAAGAAAGGATATAGAGTTGCCGTTGCAACAAAAGGTCCTGCACCTGGTATCACACCAAATATGACACCACTTAAAGTGCCTATAACAGCCCATAATATAGTATCAAACATTAAAAGTATTTTCTAAAGCCTAGATTAAAAGTTCTATCGTATTGATTGTAACCATCTGGTCTTTCATAAGACTTATCAAAGACGTTGTTTATACTCCAAAAGAAAGTATTATTATCAACATCAATGTTGTAACCTATATCAAATGTTTCAACAGCATGCATATCTTTTCTTGCATATGTTGAAGCGTCAATGTCTTTGTGTTTGCCAAAGTAATTAAAGTCAACATAGAAGTTATCATAATATACTGTTGATGTATTCTGCCAGTTAGGTCTTCTTAACATGTCTTTATTGTCACCATCTTTTGATACTGTATAAGATAAACTATTACTCAATTGTATTTTACCATATGTAAATGTATTGTTTAATTCTACACCATGTTGTTTACTTTGTTTAGTATCGTTAACATAAGTGTTTGTATCATACTTTAAAAGATTATCTATTTCTGATTCAAAATAAACAAACTTATGTTCATCTGATTTGTAACCTATTTCCCATGTCTTTGATTTTTCAGGTATCAAATTACTGTTACCTAAAAACCCATAATTGTTTTTACCATACATCTCGTAAACTGTAGGTGCTTTGTAACCTGTAGAGTAACTTAAATGTACACCATTTTTTTCTACAGCAACTCTGCCTGTAGTTTGATTGTCAAATGTATCGGGTGTATCATGTCTAATACCACTATGAAAGAAGACACCACTATCAAGTTGTTTATCAAAATTGACATAGTAACCATGATTGTGTCTTTCTTTATCTACGTTTGAATCATAACCTGCAATGTTAGTATCAAAATCTATTTCTTGTAGATTGTGTTCAAATCCTGTAGTCAAAGATATTGTTTTTTCTGGATGAAATGTATGACTAGCGATAAATGTTTCTTGGTCTGAATTGTAAATATCTTTTGTACCTTTATCGTCATATGTTCTTTTATGTTTTGATTTTTGAAAAGAAAACTCGGTATCTTTACTTTGTAAAGAGATGTATTGATTATTGAATTGCCATTTAGATGTATAGTCAGTATAGTCTGTAGATTTATCTAAATCAGATTTGTTTACAGTTTGAATTATATTAGACTTTAACATCCATTTGCCTAGAAACTTCTCTACTTGAAAGATATAATTTCTATCAGCGATACCATCTTTTTCTGTACCATCTACTACAGATATACCATCAGCAGTTTCATTCTCTACTCTAAAGTCTATAATAAAACCTTTTGAGTAATCTGCTTTACCAAGTTTTATTACTTGTGTTTTCTGACCAAAACTACCACCTGATAACTCAATATAGTTTAGACCATTTGCCTGTGTAACCATATTGATAACACCACCTATTGCATTAGGTCCGTAGATACTACCCATAGGTCCTTTGATTACTTCAACTCTATCTACACCTAAAAAACTGTGTGCAAATAAATCTTCAGTACCATTTGGTGTTGAGTGATCTTGTATAGCAATACCATTAAGTGTAACAAGAGTATGGTTTGAATTTGTACCTCTCATAAACGTAGAAGTTAACTGGCCATCAGGACCAGATTGTACAACGTTTAAAGAAGATACTTTTTGTAGTTCGTCTTTGTCTGCTGATACAACTTCATATGAATATGTTTTATGAGTTAGATCGCTTGAGTTTCTAATAAATGATTTACAGATATAGATAATGAGATGACCATCTTCATCATATTGTGGCCTATCACCTCTACAGTCATCTGCTTTAGCGCTTGTAAAACTAATTAGTAATACAAATAATGTGAGTAATATTTTATACATAATTTTCCTATCATAACACATATCAAACTTGATACCAAAAGATTAAAATCAAAAGGTATTGCTTGTATGTAAGTTTGTAATAAATTGCCACCGTATGAGTACCATACAGCGAAGTTAACAACAACATGCCAAATCAAAACGCCTACAAACGTTGCTGTTATACTATTACTTATATGTCTGCCTAGTAGCACGAAAATCAACATACAACCATAGACAGGTATCATTAGGCCATGAAAACCTAAAAACACATCTTTAAATAACATTAAAGATAATGGTATGCCATATTGTATTCTTTGATTACTTGTAATACTAGGTAATAATATTGCAATAGCAAATAAAGGCGTTATATTCATAATAATTTTTTATACTTTTCTGTTTGTTTGCCAGTTATCTTGGCAATAGTTCTAGGCCATGGTCCTGTGTTAGCAGTACTATGTGGTATGTTTGCCCAATCAAACCATACTACATCACCTGCTTTCCATGGTGGTACATATGTATTCCCAAATTGAATAATATGTCCTGGTTTCCAATCTTCTAACATAACAAAAACTCTACCCCATTCAGGATCAGTTGCTCTGCTTGATGATTGATCTTTTCTTTCTTTTCTTAAACCTGTTAAACTATCAATATGTAAATGTAACATCATACCTGTAGTTTGTGTTTGTATATTAACTTGTGCGTCTTCTAAACCTAACCTGTCTGCTAGACCACATAATATAGGACACTCTTTCTTTGTTGCAGTCCACATTCTGTAGATTACAAAGTCTTTAGGTATACCCCAATCTTCTACTAGTTTATTTTCATACTCATAATCAAAATGATCGCCACCTGGTTTCACAGGACTAGGCCAATAGAAATCATATTGTTGATTGTTTGCATATTCTAATTCCTTTGACCAGTCCTCGTAAATGTTTGTAACTGTTTTAAAGTATTTACCATGATCGCTTTCTCTAAAAGGATTGAAATCATAGTTACTTTGTTTAACAGTTATATCCCACCTGTTCATGCCATACTCCAAAATGCTTTGTTGTTTGTAAACAAAGTACCGTTGTTATATTTTGATCTAACTCTGGCAAACCAATACTTAATATCAACAACAAAAGTAATTCTATCGTTTGTATTATCTAAAGATTTGATTGTTCCGTGCATGTAATTCGCACTATAAATTATAGGCGTATTATTCGTATGTTCTACTCTTTCTACAACTTGGTCAAATTGATCTATAAAGATAACAGGCGACTTTGACCAATCGTTATCTTCTTCATCACATATAACAGGAAATTGTAGTTTAGTAAAATTTTCAAAGTCCCAATGGTTAGGTATACCACCTGGATGTACTCTACTGAAATATACTCTCGTTTCATCTATATCAGCATTTATGTTTTCTTTTAGTAGTCTGTAAAATTCATGGTTACGATCAAACGTACTGTTTTCATCAATAGGCCAATACTGTGGTAACTTATCTTGTCTATGTACCCACTTTGTTTGATCTACTGTTTTGTATAGATCAACTAACATATCTAAATTAAATTTCATTTTATCTGCTTGTATAGAATAAAAATTAGTCATTAGATACACCTATGTTTTCTGTATTCTTGTTTAACCATGTTCCGTCAATCGCTTTTCTAAAAAATTCTGTAGGGTGTGAGTGTATGTTTACAGAAAATACAACTCTTTCTTCCTCTAAATCTAAAGGTGTAGGTACAGCATGTAAAACTCTGCTATCAAAAAATACAGGTGTACCATTATTGTGTATTTTACTTTTAGTAAAATTAAATCTTTCTATTTCTGTATAGTTTTCTGTTGCAAATATTTGAGGTGTAACTTCAAACTTACCTCTTACAGGAAACAGTAACGCACCCCAACGTCTATGGTCATAGTGTAAATTTATGCCACCTGGTGGTAATTTAGAAAAGAATGCCCATGGTTTTTTACCATGGAATGTTCTTTCTGTACTACCGACTTGATCTAAATTCATATTCTCTACAATATCTTTCCACATATTCTCATATGGTATATTTCTACACTCACTAACATTCCATGCTACGCCTGTTCTACTAACTCCGTTTACCCAATCACTAGGTTTCAAACTATCTAATACATCTATTAACCATTGTTGATTGTAATAAATGTTATGACATTTGACAAAGAAGTTACCTTGTTCAAACATGACTCATCTCCGTAAATATTCTGTACATAGGTGGTCTGTATAAATTACAATGGTCATAATCAACTTTGTTTATTTTTAAACCTACATGTCCTGCAAGTGTATTTACAGCATGTTCAGTCCAATTAAAGTACCATGTGTACTTCCAGTTTCTATCGTAGAAATAAAACGCACTATTTTTTTGTGCGTGTTCTAAATCGCCATGTATCCAAGTGTGACCATGTGGGTGATCTGGTTGAAATACTTTATAGTAATTATGAACGTGTGACCATAATAGTAAACCACTAGGTGCTAAACATTTCTTTAACGTCATAAAGTTTCTATATTGTTCATCATACGTATACCAGTTTTGAGGACCAAAACATATAATTACATCCCATTTTATATCATTAGCAGGTTTAAAATCTGCTTGACTACATAATATATCTGCTTCTTTTCTGTAAGGGTCAACACCTGTAACATTGTTTAAGTGTTTCTTATATTCGTTTACACCACAACCCATATCTAATATTGTTAGATTAGGTCTTTCTTTTTGCATTGCTTGTAATCTTTTAACAAGAGCGTCACCTCTTATATTCCATTTGTTCGTAATAGGTTTATCGTTTACATCTTTTATTTCACCTACGACACCTGTTGTACTTGTACCATTTTCTGCTACAAAGTAATTACTTTGATATTGTTTATCTATTTCTTTTACGAAATCGCCCATTGTTTTATCGTGCCAATCCATTATGCCACCTAAATGTATAGGGTATTCTTTATCTCTTACTGTCATAGAAAATTCTTTTTGACAAGCAAGAATAAATTCCATTGTAAAAGGTAATTGATTGATAGGGCTATCTACTGATATGTTCCAGTAAAATAATTCTTCTATTTTATTCCAGATTAATTTGTTTATCATGTTTTTCTCCAAGACTCACTAAATCTACCTCTAACGTGTATATCTCTGAGCCATTCCATTTTATCGTCAATAGGTCTGAAATCTTTTTTGTTGCGATCAATAATCTCATCATATTCTGGATACATTTCTTTGAACACATCAAATATATTATTCTCGGTATAGAACAAGTGAGAATAAGCTGTATCTGTATAATAATTTATATCTCTATTAAGTATCTTATATCCAATGTCTTTGTATTCGTTAAGTGCTTTAAAATAATGTTCTCTAACATCTAGTTTGTGTTTCATAAATGTTTTATTCTTAAATAGTTTTGAATATATGTCTTTAAATAATTCACTTCTATTACCATTAATTTCATAATAACAATCAGCATGATACTTTGCTAGACCATACCAGTACATTGGTATTAAGAAACTTCTACTATAAAAGAAGCCTTCAAAGACTTGGTCTCTTGTCATCTTATCTGTTGCAACAGCAATCTCATCTATTACATCATTGTTATATGGCTTTGCAGTACCTTTAATATTTTGCCATATCATTTCAGGAAAACCTGTATTAAATTCTGTATTACTTAATCTACTTAAAGTATTAATCTGTATCATATCAAATGGTGCAGGCATATCAACTATTTCATGTAGACCATATTTAAATGTTTCTAAACTATCGCCAGGTAAAGGAAAGATTAATTCTGTATATGATGAAACACCTTTGTCTTTTAAATCTTTTATGATAGGTTTGAAACTCTTAATATCAAACGCATTTCTTCTATTGACATTATCTAAAGTTTCAGGATTTGTAGATTGTAAACTAAAACCAAAAGTGTCATCTACATTTGCGTCTTGTAATTTCTTTGCTAACTTCATTATCTTATCGCCATGTGTCTTTGCCCACGTAGGCATAAATCTACCATTAAAGTTACCTAGTTTTTTTTGACTGACAACAAAATCTACAAGTTTTTCATCTCTAGGAAATATACCAAAGTTACTATCTGCTACATCTATAGCAGTTACATTTCTATCACACATCCATTTTAATTCTTTTAAACATTTTTCTGTTTCAAACATTTGTATCTTTGTATATTTCTTATGGCCTATGTCACAGAAAGAACAAGTATAAGGACAACCTCTATTGCCTTCAAAGATTGCTCTGACTTTTTGTGTGTTGCCTTCTAATAAACTATCAAAGAAACCATTAAGATAGGGACTAGGTATCATTTTAGGGTCGGCATATTCTGCCTCAGCTGCATTGTTAAAATCTTTTGTAACAACACCTGGTATGTTAAGATCATCATCTACTAGTAATCTTCTCATTGTTTCTTCACCATAGTATGCTAACACAGCGTCTATTTCAGGATGTTTTTTACACCATTCAGATGTATATTGTGGTTCAGGTCCACCTACGACTATTCTACATTTAGGATACTTCTTTTTTATTTCTTTCAATGCGTCATATGTTATTTTCCAGTTCCACATATAACAACTTGCAGCTATAAAATCAGGTTCAACTATATCAATCTCTTTGTTCCACCATACACCTGCAAGTTTATATTTCTTTCGTACTTCTTCAAACTGATTACAATAAGACCAGATCGTACCTACTGCTTGTGGTAGATAGGCTGCGTCTGTACCTAAAGGTATCTGTAAGAAATAGAAGTTACGCATTTTTAAAATTCTTTGTATCTGTCCATATAGTTTTGTTGTCAATCTTTGCAAACAACTTATCAACCCACTCAAATAAATCCATCATCAATACCCATCTAGGTCCTGTATCAGTTAACTGTCTAGGTACAGCGTGTAACATACGTGTATTGAATATAACAGGACTGTCAACTACAAATGACTCTACTGGATGATTGAATTGATCGTAGAAGTATTGAGGTGTATTTTTAAAATCACCTTTTAAAGGTATACCTAGATTGCCCCACTTGTTGTGGTCAATATGGTTTACTAACCCACCAGGTTTCACATTACTAATAAAAAATGATGGTCTTTTAAATTCTGTATTAAGACCTTCATATAATTCATTTAGTATAGGAAATTGTTTAGGGTTTAAAGGTAGTTCTTCAACATTCCAAAGTAACCCATTTTGATCGTACCCTTGTCTCCATGTTGCTCTTTCAGCATATTCAATTATCTCATTGAAAACGTTAGTGTCGTATTGTAATTTAAATTTTTTATGATACCACATTACGCATACCTATATTGTTCTATTAATCTTTCAAATAAATGTTCATCAAATTTCATACAAAATACTAACATAATAATATCGTCCGATGTACTAAAAACTGAATGTCTTTTATTTGCGTTAAAGAAAAACATCTGGCCATCTTTAACATCTCTAACTGTATCCTCATATATAAACTTTAAATCTTTTTTATCACACCTGTTGATGAAAGCAATAAATCTTATTTCATCATAACCATATTCTAATTTGTTTACATCATAGTGTTCAGGAAAATAACCACCTGTGTTTAGTTTTAGAAAGTGACATCTTCCCAACCAAGGTTTCCATGGTTCAATGAGTTTCTGCAATTCTTTTGAGTTATCATATACTTCGGTATATTCTTTTATGTGATGATTTGTAATACTAGTACCATGTATTTTATTGTATTGTAGTAAACTATCTAAATCAGGTATACCACTTAACTTGCCATCTAAACTTGTTACACTTAAACCCCACCTGTTATTTGGGTTTCTTAAATTGTAAGGTTTCCATGAGTCTTTGTACGGCTCAAGGTCTTTCATTATCTGTCTAGTATTGATGTGTTGTTTCATTTGCAACCAGTCACCCATAGTAGATAGTCTTTGAAGTGCTTTGTTTGTTCTATCTATACTACTCATATAAATTTTATCCTTTTGTTTTTCTCATTTTGTTCCCAGTTTACTAACGTACCATCTAGTAATCTTTTCTCTATATCTTCATAACTGTTATGTCGCCAAGCACAAGTTATAATAATTCTATTTTTTTCTGTCTTGTTTTCTACACCATGTATTTCAGGACCTTTAAATATCCAAGGTGCAAATTCATTTGTAATATCATTTTTCTCATATGTCATTCTATACTTTTCTGTACTTCTATCAAAACTATCATAGAAGACTTGTGGACTTGTATCACTAAACTCACCTCGTATTGCAAAGTTTAAAGCAGCAGGTCTGTTTCTATCTTGGTGTGGTGGTGCACCACCTACTGCTGTTTGTGTGTATAATACAGTATCAAAAGATATTGCAGGTGTAAAAAGATTTATCAACTCATAATGAAACTCACTAAAAGGATAGTTTTTACATTCTCGTCTAGCGTTAAATGCCTCTTGTACAGTCCATCTTATGTGACCACAATCAAACAGATACCAATTGTTCTCGTCTATATTCTCTAAATGATTTAATAAATATTCTCTATCATACCAAAGAGTTTTTAGCTCACGACAATACGGTGCTGATCTTGTTTCTTCCAAGGACGTCAACCTTATCTCTGGCGTCATCATTAAACCTTTCATAATTTGTTTGTATAATTTCTAAATACTTAATCATTGTATCAGCGTCTGATACTTGAAAACACGTCATAGGATTGTGTGTAAAGTCTTCATACTTACAATGTTTCATAATTAGATTGTCTATAATCATAGCGTATCTATGACTACAATTTCCTAATCCTTCTTTACTCATACTCTCTAACATACCTATAGATGTAGCCCAATCACCATTAGGGTCAGGTAAGTTTTTTAGGTACGATAAATTTTCTGATTTGTGATATGCGTTTTGTACGTAACAATTATCAACACTTGTAAAATATACTTCATCAATACCTAGTTCTTTTATCTTGCTGTAATAGAAGTCGTATGCTTTTAAATGTGTGGCTGCATACTCAACTAGAAATACACCAGGCAATCCTATTAGTAATATCTTTTTATCTTTAAATAATTCGTGTGTAGAATACCAGTTTGTGGCTACACTATCTTTGTGCATAGTTTTAACATCTGGTATTATATCGCCAACTCTTATCATAACGTAATCTCCTTTGATTTCAAAAAACATCTCTTGGCTTTTCTTCCCCACCAGAATAAATGCTTTGAGTGGTCTACTATATCTTTATATTTATAAACGGTTACAGAAACGATATTGTTAACTGAAATTAGTGGTTTGTTATCATAAAACCAACTATACCAGTTTTTGTTAAATTGTTTTTCTATATCATCTCTTTCATATGTGTCAATAATGTGCTTGTTAAACTGGCACGCTTCTGATACATCAACATTATATTCTTTCTTACATATGTCTATAACCTCTTTGTGTACCTTGTCTATGTTTCTATACAAGAAAGAAGCCGTTGCACCATTATCTTGTATATGAAAATCATCACCACCTTCTATTGTTCTACCCCATGTCTTATCTTCAAATAAACTTTGTTTCAAACTGTTTGTGTGATTTTTATATTCCTCATTTAGTATACCATTACCATTTCTACTATACTCAAATAATTTTTTATAAAAATCTATAAAAGATACATTATGTTCTCGTTTTAGATATGTGGCTGCAACTTGACTAACGCCATGATAGTGATGAGGTATCACAAGACCTTTAGCGAAAAAATACATGTCTATATAATCTTGTTTACTATAACTTTTACTTTCATAGGCAACATAATCAATCTCACCATTACTATCTTTAGGATAAGTATTACCACCTGCAGGTGCAGCTGTCTTTGTATATTTGTATCCGTATTTGTTTTTATATTCAGGATCAGAAAAAGGAGTATTAGGTACGATACTCAAAGGGTGTACTGTCAACGCATGGTCACTTCCTAATTCTAGTATCTTACCTATTCCTTTTATCCATGTTTCTAATGTTTCTTCAGGTAAACCTACAATTAGTTCACAATAATTATCAACGCCTGCTTTATTATAGTCGCCAACAATTTGTTCTAATTTTTCATTTGCAAGATTAATTCTTTTGATTGCTTTTAATGTTTTAGGATTCATACTTTGTAAAGCAATTGTAACACCACGTCTTATCTTTGCTTCTTTATTGAGTATTTCACCCAACTCAACAATACGTTTTGGTTGTTGTTTTGCTGTACTATAATCTATTTGTCTAGGATAACCAGTTTCATTTCTACGTTTAGCGATGTGTCTTATAAAGTCAACATCTCTATTGAACATACCTACATTACTATCACCAAAGTATAAGAAGTCAATTTTATTTTTTACAATCCAATCTATCTCACCTATTACTCTATCATAATCAAACATGGCAATCTTATTGTAATATAAATCTTGTTGATCGCAGAAAGAACAACTATATGGACAACCTCTATTAGTTTCTATGATAGCACTATATTGTTTACCAGGTTGCATAAGACTATCCATCAACCCACTTAAATAAGGACTTGGTATGTCGTTTAATTCTTTATCTGGTTTAGGTGGCGTATAAGAGTCTTTTGTCATTACGCCTGGGTACGTATAGTTACCTTTTAGTATTTCAGCAAATGCTCTTTCACCTGCATATGTAACTATAATATCGCATAGGTCAGTATTGTCTTCTAACCAACTTTGTTTGAATGGCACTTGTGGTCCACCCATTACTATTTTGCAATTAGGATATTTCTTTTTGACTGCTCTTGCTAACTGACAAGTTATGTCCCAGTTCCACACGTATGTTGATAATGCTAAGATGTCAGGATTGTCTATCTTTTTTAGATAGTCCTCTACAGACTCTCTTTCAAAGAAGATGTTTCCTAGTTCCCAATCTGTTACCTGTGTCTTACAATATTCCCATATGTAAGCAACACTTAACGGTAAAAAGATAGCGTCAGCAATTAGATTGTTTATTTGAGTAAAATATACCTTTTTCAAGCTTCATTCCTTAATTCTCTACTCTACCCTCTATTGATATTTATACATAAATATGTTATAATATATTATGAAAAATGTAAATATAGTATGTACAAGTAAACCTGGTGATGGTCTGTTTCATTACAGTTACGAACATTGTTGTTTTCTCAACGACCTAGGTATAAGTGCCAAACTCATTGTTATACCCAACAAAAAACATACAATACAAGATTACATTGACGCAATAAATGAGTGTTATACAAAGTTTGAAAATATAGTCTTTAATGACTATATGCCACGGTCAGATGACACTACTTTAATTATGGGTAGAAGTATGTTGACACTTGCATACCTTGATTACAATGAATATACTGAAGAACAAAAATTAACATTACATAGTTTGTTCAATGGTAAACTTATATCTGTATATTCAGAAAATCATATTAAAGAATATCCTATCGCACTAGAATTTTACGGACCTGAAGAAGTAATTGACTTATGTGACCATGAGGTATATGTAAACGGTGTAGGTGAGCAGTTTGAAAAGATAATAAACTTTAGTATATACAAACCTATAGAAGATAACATACAATTTAAATATCTATTCTTAGGAACAAATAAAACATATTATAGAGAAGTAGAAAAACATATAAAAAATTATACGTCACATGGTATCATAGCATATAAAGATAAGTACATAAGTCAAAAACATAATCATGTATTCGTACCTGTTAAAAATCTATTAGGTTTATTTGACACTTATGTTTACACTAAACCTAACTTTGATCCTGCACCTAGAATTATACAAGAATGTAAATGGTTAGGAAAAGAAGTGATTTATTTAAGAGATAAATCTATTAAAGATGGTGGACCTGTATATTGGAAAAGACCTGCAAAATGTTTAACTGAACAAAAAGATAAAATAGAAAATTTACTAAAACATTTAAGATGAGTGATATAGCATTTTATAGAAGATCAAAGAAAGGAATAAATATTGACATAAGCAATAGGTGTCCACTTGAATGTATGCGTTGTCAAAGGCAGACAAACTTTACACTTGAAGGCAGAAAAGTTTATGGTCGGGATGCTACAATGGATGAGATAAGAAAGTTATCTGATTATTTTTCATCATTTAATTTTTGTGGTCAGTTATCTGATCCTGTACATCATCCAAAGTTTGTTGAGATATTAGAGTACCTGTATAATAAAGATATACAAGTTACAGTACATAATGCCTCATCTGCCAAATCTAAAAGTTGGTACGTACAAGCGTTTAAGGCACACCCTAAAGCAAAATGGATATTTGCAATAGATGGTTTACCTGAAGAAAGTAACATGTATCGTGTTAACCAAGACGGTAAAAAATTATATGAAGTTATGTTAGAAGCAAAGAAACACTTAAAACAAACGCCATCTTGGCAGTTTATAGTGTTTAGTTACAATGAACACAATTTAGAAAAGGCGAAACAAATGGCAATAGACGAGGGTTTAATGTTCATAGTGTTACACTCGTCAAGGTGGATGGGAGAAGATGACCCATTAAGACCTCAATCAAAAGAATACAATTTAGGATATAAAGGATACGTAAGACCTAATGTCAGATAAAAAAGATAAACTAGAAGGTAAATTTGTTGCTCAATGTATGAACGGCAAAATGCAAATGGCTATGAGTAATAGAGGTCATCTATTACCTTGTTGTTGGTGCGACCAAGAATGGACATTAAGCACACCATTATTTCAAAAAATGTTAAAAGTAAGTAAAGTAAGTGAGGCAGAAAACATAGATGAAATAGTATTGTCAGATGAATGGAGAGAGTTTGAACAAATTATGAAAGACGGTGAGGCAGGCGATCATAGTAAAGTGCCTAAAAATTGTCTGTATCATTGTTTAATTAGACCAGATGATAATATAAAAATAGAACATCATTTAGATGAAAAAGGTAAATCAATAGTAAAGAATAAAGTATGAAGAAACTTATAGTTAGTGGAGATAGTAATACAGATTCAAACTTTGAATCTATGTTTCATCCTGATATGAATAATAGTTATAAAAAATGGCCTGAATTGTTAGGAAAAAAACTAGGAATGGAAGTTGTTAACATGGCTAGGTCTGGAGCAGGTAATGAATATATCTATACATCTTTACGAAATAAAGTAGTTGATATAAAAAATAAGAGTGAAATTGGTTTAGTTATCGCTGCTTGGTCACAAGCCACAAGAAGGGATTTAGAAGTAGGAAGATATGGAAAAAATCAACCTTGGACATCATTAAGAATTGATACGCATGGCAATTTAATAGGTTGGGTAAATAAGACTTTAGGACATTATTTAGATTTTCAAATTTTATGTGAGAGATTTAATTTACCATATTTTCATTTTCAAACTATTGACATTTATGAACACTACTTACATGGTTATGATCCTACTGCTCAAAGTTATTCAGGAGATAAAGAAAAAGACGAAAAAGATATATTAGAAAATATAAAGAATTTTAAAATTGATACTTCTAAATTTATGGGATGGCCTCCAGTAAAAAAATTAGGAGGTTTTAGATTACATGATTTAGATGAGTACAAAGAAAATAACATATCTGAATTAGATAATCACCCAAATAAACAAGGACAAGAAAAAATAGCTGAGATAATATATGAAAAAATTAATAGTTAGTGGTTGTAGTTGGGGTGATCCTCATTTTCTTTCAGCACAACATCCCACAATGGATACTGATTGGCCTAAATGGCCTGAAATTTTAGCAGAGATGATGAATATGGAACCAGTTAATCTTTGCAAGTCAGGAATGGGAAATGAATATATCTATAGTTCTTTATCAGATTATTTAACAGAAATTGATATTAATAAAGTAGGTCATGTTTTGGCTGCTTGGTCATCAGCACCAAGACGTGATTTTGAAGAAACAATTACGTTTGGTACGGAGTCTAAAAATGAGATAAAACATGATGTAACAAGATGGCAAAATATTAGAACAGACTCAAAAGGTGATTTGCGATATTGGATAAAAAAATCTATAAGATACCAATTTGCGTTTCAAAATTTAATGCAACATTATAAAACAAAAGTTGCTGATCAGGCACTTTTTTATAATCAATTTCAAATGATAAGTTTAATTAAAGGTCATATTTGGGAAATTATAAACGCTGTAGATTATTCATCTCTAAATGAAAGTGATATACAAGCAAGATTATATAAGTTTCAAAAATTTGCAGAATTACATAAACAAGGTACAGATTATGTACGTAAAACACTTAATAAAGAATTTGTTAATACAATTAAACGAAGTAATTATAAATTTAATGATACATTTTTAGGTTGGCCACCAGATGACCGACTAGGTGGATACTCTATGGAAGATTTTTTAACTAACGAATATAGAATATCTGAATTTGATAGACACCCTAACGCAAAAGGGCAAGAAAAAATAGCGGAGGTATTATATGACAGGATGGGATAGAGATTATCTAGCAAACAAAGATGAGTACTTAAAACTTTTTGATAATGTTATGCAAAAAGAAAACGAAAGAAACATTGAGTTTTTAGAAAAGAAAATACAAAAACTTATCAATAGAAAATATGTTATTGCGTGTGCTAGTGGTACAGACGCTTTACAATATGCTCTCATGGCATATGCTATAAAACCTGGTGATGAAGTATTAGTTACAAACTTCTCATGGATATCTTCAGCGTCATGTGTAGCGATGAATGGTGCAACAACTGTATTTTGTGACGTTGATCCAAAAACAAATCATATGTCAATTGATAGTATCAAACGTATGTATTCAGACAAAACAAAAGCAATTGTATATCCTCATTTGTTTGGCAATATATCTGATATGACAGAAATACAAAACTTTTGTGAAGAAAAGAATATCCCACTAATAGAGGATGCTTGTCAATCATTTGGTGCAAGTAGAAATGGTCAACAAGCAGGTACATTTGGTGACATTGCAACATTAAGTTTCAATGCAAATAAACCTGTTGCAGGTATATCAGGTGGTGGTGCTATTTTATTAGATCAAAAAGGTAAAGCAGAATTTTTAAAAAAAGTAAGAAGACACGGTAACGGTGATGTATTAGGTTATAACTCTAAAATGTTAGCAATCAATGCTGAGTTTATTAGTCATAGAATGGACAAAATGCACGAATGGCAAGATAAACGTTTTAGAATTGCAAAAAGATATAATCACAATTTAAAAAATTTACCTGTAACCATACCACATGTAGATGAGGTTGTAAATCATTGTTATCACAAATACGTCATAAGATTAGAAAATAAAGAAACAAGGGATTTACTAAAGAAAAGACTTAACGCTAATGTACATTATCCTATACCCATATCAGAAAATCTATTATATAATAAACATATACATAGAAAAGATAATTGCTTGAATTCCAAGTTAATATGTGATACAATATTAACATTACCTATTCATCCATATTTAACAGATGATGAGGTGGATAATACGTGTAATATTATAATGGCAACAATATGAATGAAATAATTATAAGCCCAAATGTCACTAGTTTTTGTTATGTAGATGATAACAATAATATGATTGATATAACAGATAAGATACCTCAAAGGTTGCTTAAATTTGTAAAGAGATCAAAGTGGTTGTTTGGTGATGATATAATTTTGGATAGAGCATTAGTAGAAAAACACAATGAAGATATTTACGAGTATCTTATAGAAAAGGCTTATGAAAGAGAAGACTTTTTATTTAAACAAACAAGATTTAAAACATTAGCAAAGGAACAATTACTAATAGCATTTAATAAATTATTTTTTACTAAATTTGATAATAGATGATAACGTTAAAAGAAATACAACAGAATTATTTAGCCATAGATTTTTTTATGTCTATGTCTTGTAATAAAGATTGCCATTACTGTACAAGTTATACTTTAGAGATGAGAAACTTAACAGTTGATATGGATTTCCTAAAACAAACACTAGACTATTTAAAAAATTATAAGATACGTGTTTGTCTTTTAGGTGGTGAGCCAGGACTAATTAAAAATTTAGATGATGTAATTGCTGAAGTTAAAAGTAGACCTAATCACGTATGTTCAGTACTATCAAACTCTTTTGTACGTAAAAGATATCCACATATACTAAAAGATCCTGATATACTTTATGTTGAACATAACATATTAGATTTTTACGAAGACGGTATTAAGAAACTAGGTAATTTAGATAGATTAGAACCTTATGGTTTCATACAACCCAATGATTATAACAATTACAATCTATGTGTAAAAACACCTAATTACTTTAAATACAAAGATAGGTTTCCTGAAGAAATGAAAAAGTTAAATCATAAAAACACAATGTGGAAATCATTTAATGGTAGAACACCTAATAAAGATGATGTTACAGCAGTACATGAACAAGCTGCAGAAATAGATCGTAAGATGTGTGCAGCTTTTCCTATGGTACCTGTTATCAATTTTGAAACAAAAAAACTTGTACATTGTAGTAAGAAGTTTGCCAATAACGCAATTCACTCCAGAACATTTGACATAACACAGGAGAATATAGATAAGATGATGAATTTTAGATTATTTAAATATGAGAACTATTGTAAAACATGTATGGAATGGGTTGAACCTAAAGGTCATTTTCCATTATCAAAATATGCGAGTGTATTATGAGTATAACTGATTCATTAAAAAGAAGAGCCCACGTTGTTAATTATAAAAAAGATATTATACCTACTAGATCACAAATAGAGAAAATATTAAGAATAGGTTATCCTCTTGCAACATCAAAACAAAAAGCATTTCCTTACAAAGCATATGTACTAGGACCTAATGAAGAAAGAAGTAAGATGTTATATGACCTGTGTGAATACAATAAAGTAGAGTTTGATGGAGATGTAGGAGAAAAATATCACGCAAATCCTAATTTATATCATATATCATCAGCACCTTGGACATTAATATTTACACCAAGAGTTGCACCAGGTAATGAATTTGCACAAGAACAATGTGCCAAAACAGGAACAAAATGGGAAATGGGCGATGAGTCATTTATACCTCGTGGTAGAGAGAGTTGGTCTATAGAGGTAGGTATGATTGCAAAAACAATTACAGGTGCAGTATTAGACGCAGGTTGGGATACTTCTTATTGTATTTGTTTTCCTAAACAAGTTGAAAAATGGAAAGTTAATACAAAAAATTACTTTGATTTTATTAAGTACATGCCATATCTAATACAAACAATAGGTAGATCAGAATTATATAAATGGCAAAATATGAAACCTGAAAGTTTAGCAAAAGATACTCAACCACCATTTGAGGACATCTTTTCATTTGAGGACGACAATGAGTAGAAAAGAGAAAACTATTGTTATTCTAATTGATTTTGAAGGTCACCCTATATTGAGTGATGAGTATGTAAATAATGCAAGATATTCAGAAATACAAAAGTTTTTAAGTAATCCTTATCCTGGTATTGATAAAGAAAATATAGTTTTTGTTTCAAATAATAGGGATTCCCTCAAATTAAGGGAGTTATTTAAAATGGCTCATACTGTTGGTTTTAAAACTATTGCTCTAACTGAAAAAGTTGATACTTCTATTAGAGAATTACTTAATATAATCCAGATAAAATTAGGTTGGAATATACAATTAAATAATACGCAAATAATTATAGGTGGTTGTAATTTTGGTGGTTGTGTTGTTAATTCTAAAAAGATATCTGCTGTACATTGGTCAAAATTAGGATTTCAAACTACAATACATTTACCCTTGTGTGCGGAGTATGAACAACCAGGAGTTAATTCAACAGAAAAGGCATATAATGGATTTAAACAAGCGTATGATTACATTAAATATCATAACGCATTTGATATTAATCTTACAGATAGATATGAACAATTAGAACTACCATTTTATGAAAAAACAGAAAGATAGCCAATTACCAGAACACTTAACTAAAGGTGGTCCTGGAGATAAGTTTCTAGGCGAAGGTAAGTTAGATACATCTAGTTGGTTTGAAGATCCACACATGAATGGTCAAGTAGGACCATTTGAAAAACAAGTCAAAAACCAAGATATATTTTTTTGTAGCGCTCCTTTTCAACAGTTATTTACAGATATACAAGGTAATTATGCACCTTGCTCTTGGGCTAAATCAGAAGAATTTGGTCCTAATATAAGAGATACATCTATAAGAGATTGGTTTGAAAACGATCCTAAACTAAATCAATTACGAAAAGAGATGACAACACCTGGTTCTGATTTAGAGTTGACAAAAAAATCATGTGTATCGTGTATCAACCAAGAAAAACAATATGGCAGATCCAGAAGACAGGCCTCTTTAAAAATACAAAGTCAAAATCGTGGTCTATGGCCTGGTATGCGTGAGGCAGTTGAGGCATTTAAACATACTGATAGAGGTCATATAGAACATAGAATTTTTGAAGTACAAGTTAAAGCGTTTGGCAATGAATGTAATTTAGATTGTTATATGTGCCATACCTACGACTCTTCTACAAGAACTACAACATTGAACTCAAAAGAGTTAGAAGGTCAAACGGTTATAAATGATCCTACTATCAGACACGGTAATGATGTTAAAGTTAATTCTTTCAAAGGCCACATAAAAGATATTATAGATCAGATAGTTGAATTTGCACCTTATATTTACAATCTTAAATTGATTGGAGGTGAACCATTAGTTATGAAACAATTTTATCAATTACTTGACGCAATGGTAAAGACAGGTCATACTGATAAAATATATTGTAAATTTCAAACTAATATGTCTGTTCTAACACAAGGCAAATATAAAACTACAGACTACATTAAACATTTTAAACTATTTGAATTTACCGTATCGCTTGATGGTATAGGTAAGGTAGATGAATATATTAGACGTAGATCGAATTGGGAAGATATAGTTAACAATATAAAAACGCTACAACAATACCCTAATGTTGTAATAAATGTCAATGGCACAATATCCTTTTTAAGTGTATTAAGATTTTATCAACTAATAGAATGGTTTGATAAAAACAAAAAACTATTTAATCAGATCAACTGGTCTAATATAAGAGGACCAGCAAAGTTATGTGCAAATGTATTACCAGATGATTTAAAGAAAAAACTTATAGACAAATATAAAAACTTTCCTGATATACAGAATGTTTTAAAAGAAGATAATGGTGGTCTGTCTTATTTAGATACAATAGACTACTTGTTAAAAATTGATAAATACTATAAAGGCACTAAATGGGAATCAAACTTATTTGATGTCTTTCCTGAATTGAAAAAATATAATAAGGAAAAAAGAGTGAAAAAGATATATTCAATAGCATTAAATTTACACGACCATAATACATACGATGGCGTATGGCACAATCAAAGAGAACGAGAAACTAGATTTAAACATAATCTACCTTATCATGCTGAGGCATATGCTCATCAATCAGATATTCTAAACCCAGGCGACTATCGTTTAAATAACGAGTTTGTAAAAGAGTATTGGCACGAAAATAAAAGAGATGGTACAAATGGTATTCTAGCATTTACTTACACACTTGGTGGTATTAGAATGTGTAGAAATATATTACCAAAAGAAATATTTGACTATGACCCTAAAAACTTATGGGATTATTATCTTAAAGATAATCTTTATTTTATAGACCATCATCAATCTCACGCAGCCTACGCCTTTCTTAATTCAGGTTATGAAGAATCTGATATACTTGCGATAGATGGTATAGGTTCTAAATTTAGATGTGTATTTTTTGATAAAGAACAAAACCTAATTGATCTATCGGATAAACTACCTATAGGTTGGTTATGGAATCATATGTCTGGTCTTACAGGTTTTGGTACATTAGGTGCAAGTAAACTTATGGGTAAAGTAGGATATGGTAAGTTTAGTAGATATTACTATACATGTTTTGAAGTTATACTTGATGGTCCTATAACTGAAAAGAAACAAGAACACTTTAAGCAAATTGATGTTGATACGCACGGTGTAGATGATTTAGCATACACACTACAAAGATTTACTTTAGATAAAATAAAAGAACATGTATATCCATTAAAGACTTGTGATAACTTATGTATTGCAGGTGGCGTTGCATACAATGGTTATATGAATGAAGAATTTACTAAACATTATAACAATGTATTTGTACCACCTGCAGTTGGTGATGAGGGGCAAGCCATTGGTGCATATCAACACGCTGATTTTGTCTTAAATGAAAATATACATAAATCAGAATTGTATGCTGGTAAAGAGTATGATTATATAGGTGAAGAAAAAGTAGATTACAAAGAAGTGGCACAAGCAATAGCAGATGGTGCTATCGTAGGTTGGTTTCAAGGTAAATCAGAAAGTGGTAATCGTGCATTAGGTAATAGATCAATACTTGCAGACCCACGTAATCCTAATATAAAAAATATTATTAATCACACTATAAAAATGAGAGAAGATTTTAGACCATTTGCACCTGTAGTATTAGAAGAACATTACCAAGAATACTTTGATACTAGAGGAGGTCCTAGTCCTTATATGTCTAGGATATGTAAAGTAAAAACTGATAAAGTACCAGGCATTACACACGTTGATAATACTGCTAGAATACAGACTATAAATATAAAAGACAATGAGAAGTTTTATAAGATAGTGAATGAGTTTTACAAAATTACAGGTATACCGATGTTATTGAATACAAGTTTTAATTGTCAGGAACCTATCGTAGAAACACCTCAACACGCATTAAGAACTTTCAAAAGAACAGCATTGAACATGTTAGTTATTAACGATTGGATAATTAGAAAATGATAGAAAGAGATCAGTTACAATTTTTAAAAAATATATTAAGTTTACATAACAATCATATAGATTATAATTTATTAGAAAAAATAATCTATACAATAAAAGAAGAACCTGATTTAGAGTATAATATACTAGACTCTTTTAGTAGTCCTCAAGTTAATGCAAAAATGAATATTATAAACCATTGTGATAAACTTGGTTTAATAACAGATCAAACAGAAATAACAATATTCGGTTGTTGGTTTGGCAGTATTCTAGTACCTGCATTGGCGCCTAGAGTAAAAAAGATTACAGCAATAGATATGGACGATAGAGTTATAAAGATTGCTAAAAATAAATTGTTTTACAACTATGAAAATGTTACCTTTATATCAGATGACATATTCAAAGATTTTAGAAACGAATATGAGAAAACAGATTTATTCATTAATACTTCGTGTGAACATATGCGACCAATGTCTGAATGGGGACCTATAGGACCTAAATCACTATATTTCAATTCAAAATTTGGTGTGCCTGTTACACGTAAAGTTCCATGGTGGACAAGAATGAAAAAAACAGCACATTTTGCCTTTCAATCAAATGACATGTTCAATATTGATACACATATAAATTGTGTAAACAATGGCGATGAATTTAAAACACAATTACCTACAAACACCGAAGTACTTGTTGAAGATGAGATCAATGATGAAAGAGGAACAAGATTTACAATAATAGGAAAGATATTATGAAAAGAGTAATTTATAGTTTATATATTGATATACCTTTAAAAGATATTGATATTTTTGATGAGAATATTTTAAAAACAGGTGATACACCTATGAACATAAGAAGTAAACAACAATTTGCAAAACATTATGGTGATTTGTGTGCTTGTAAACAAATCTATGCTGACGCTATTGGTGCTGATTTTATCTTATATGAAAATGATTCAAAGTTTATATCTTGGTCAGAAAATATAAAGAAACAATATCCATACCTTACAATGTATAATATAATAAATTTTTATAAGATACATTTAATGTATGAACTAGCTATGACGTATGATGAAATATTATTTTTAGATTTTGATGTTGTGCCTATGAAGAACGAAAACTTTTTTGAGGCATGGGATTTAACAAAAGGTATAGCAGTATTAAACAATAATAATAAAATCACAAAAATTGATTCAGTTACAAATACATCACAAACAATAAGAAGTCCATCATCAAAATATTTTAATGCTCAGGCAATGTTGTTAGAAAAAGGATTAAGTCCTAGAAATGATGTTATTAATACAGGTATTGTAGGTATTAATAAAGATCATTTAATAAAACTAAATTACTTTGCAAATTTTGAAAACGACTTAGCTATGATGTCTGAATTAAAAAAGAGTAGTGATATATTTCCTGACAAGGTAAGACAATACTTTGGTTGGGATAATGAAACATTATTTTCAGTTAAAATTGAGGAAAACAATGTGCCAATGCAATGGTTAGATGACAAGTGGCATTATTTTTTATATCATCAAGGTTTTATACCTAACAAAACTATACTCTGCCACGCTATCAATAAAGACTTTGAACTTGTGTGGAGAAGGCTTAATGCTTAAAATATGTACGGTATACTTTGATGGTTTCTACACACCTGATTACGTTGAAAGACTACATGATAGTTTACGTAAGCACTCATCAATAGACTTTGAGTTTGTATGTTTAAGTGATACAGATGTCAAAGCAGATTTAGTCCTACCTTACAATCATCATAGTAATATAGTAAAACATTGGCATAAACTAAAATTCTTTAGTCCTCAATTTGCATATCAGAATCCAGGTGATGAAATAATCATTATGGATATAGATCAACTCATAGTAAGTAACATAGATGATTTACTAGGCCATCCTGTATCAGATAATGAATTAATAACATATGGTCAATGGTGGGAAAACAAACTAGGTATCAATGGTGGTTTCTATAAGTTTAAATCAGGTAGTTTAAAATTTGTATGGGATGACTTTGCACTTAATCCTGAATACTGGCAATTACATTTCTATAACGAAGGAACAGTACATAAGAAATATTATGGCGAACAAAATTATGTCAAGTGGAAGATATTAGAACATAAAGCAAAACTAACTAAAACACCTAGTGAATGGATTGCGAAATATACAGATGAATACAATGAAAATTTAAAACTAAATCAAATGTATATGCAAAAGTTTGATACTGACTTTATGATATTAGATAAAGAAGTAAACGAAAAATTAAAAGTAGTACACTTTACAGGTGTAGGAAGAAAGATAAATGAGAATTATTTGTTGTAGATTTGGTAATAAGTTTACTCAATGGCACGTTGATAACTTAAAACATATGATAGATGAATACTCTGGTCTAAAGTATGATAGTTTTGAAGTTATAGAAGACGACCTATATGGTAATTGGTTTAACAAATTTCAGATGTACGATAGGTTCCGAGATGGGGAGAACCTGTATTTTGATTTAGATATGATTATCTACAACAAGTTACCTAATCTAGTAAGAAAAGATTTTACGTTATTAGATGATACGTGGTGGAGAGAAACTGCTCATACACCTTTAAATTCATCTATTGTTTCATGGACTGGTGATGTATCTTATATATGGGATAGATTTAAAAAAGAAGACACCTTCTACGTGGATACCTACACCAGAGGTAGTGATGAATGGTATTGGAAATATACAGAATATAAAACGTATGAAAGAGTATGTCCTTCAATTAAAGACTATATGTATTATAAACCTCTATCATATAGTATAATTACACTCGGTCAAATGCAACATATTATGGAAAAAGGTTGGACTGGTTGGTATTCAGACTATTTTTTAAGATAGTATCTCACAAGCAGTTGCTATAATTTCAGTTTTAGTTTTTGATTGTCTTAACTTTTTCTTTAAGTCTTCTTTTTTAGTATCCTTGATTGCGTCTAACTCAAATATTGCAAGTTTTAAAGCAAAAACGTGATCTAAATTTTCTTCATCACCAAAAATAGCTTCTACTACTCTAGGATAAAATTTAGTGTCAATCTTATTTGAGTCCATTATTAGACCATCTTTTTTTGCAATTTCTAAAACCGCATTTTCAAAATCTCGTCTTTCGTTTTTCTTTTTTTGATACGTTGCCTCATGCAATTGATCTAAAGTCATAACAGTTTGTAGCGCTTGAAACTTAACATCTTTTTCATCAAAAGGAATGTAATATGGTATAGTTGCTGACCTATCTTCGCTTGTCATTAATATTTCAATGTTTTTTCTTTCATTGTCACAAAAATGAGCAGTTATAAAATGATCTTTTAAGTATTCTTCAGTTAACATGTTTGTTCTCCTTAATATAGTCATATAAGTTTATTTTAGGTGACCAACCTATTTTATTTAGTAGTGTATTATCAGCAAGGTTATCCAATCTTTCGTTTTGTTCTCCCACAACACGTTTACAGTTAATTCCAAAGTAATCAATTAACTCTACAAGATTGTTTGTAGTACCAGAACCTAAATCTGTTACACCTCTTAAATTTGATTTAATTAAAGTATCTATCCCTCTCACTAAATCGTCAACGTGTATAAAATCTCTACTATGATTTGTGTTGATATAAGGAACATCATTTCGTAATATTCTTGGTATCAACATTGTTTCTCTAGCATTAGGACCATACACGGTTGTAAATCTCATACCCATACTGTTTGCAGGAGCAATACGCTCTAAAGCATATTTACTCATTGCATATGGATTTTTCCAAGGTTCATGTGCTGTTGATGAACTTGCGTATAAGATTCTTGTATCTTTGAAAAAATCAAAAAGTCTTTGACCTGCGATTACATTTTGTATCCAATACTCTTCCGATTTATTTAAACTATCTCTAACACCAGATAAACCAGCGAGATGTATAACTAAATCTACAGAATATTTTAAGTCGCAAGAAAGTAAATCATTGCCTGTTGTTTTGTCCAGACAAATTACTTCGTGTTTTTGATCTGTTAAGAATTTATTTAAGTGTTGACCTATGAAGCCTTCACTACCTGTTAATAATATTTTCATAATTCATAATATAATTTATAAGTCTATTAAGACTTATGTATTCTTAAATAATATGTTGCAGCTGTAGTTGCAGATCCATTTGGAAATTCCTGTGCTCTATAGTCATCAACGTTTACAAATAATGTTTGATAGTTACCAGAACCATCTAATATAGTATCAACCATACCAGAACCTCTAGTATTACCAGAGCCCGAAGTACCAATGTTATAACTTAAAGAGTAACCATCTCCAGATGATACTGCTGTGTACTTCATCCATTCTTGTAACAATGTATCAAAAGCAGATGCTGTAAATTCTTTGATGTTATTAGAACCATCTAAAAAATATGGTTCAGTATATGTAATTTGAGAACCAGTAATTCTTTGTAAATAATAGTTTGTAACAGTTGTAGGTTGGTCAAGCGTTTCAGGAATTTCACTTGCTGTGTAGAGAGATGTATCTGCTCTAGTATCTATAAAGATTGGTGTTGATGATCCTGATACTTCAGTTGATCCAGCAATCGAAGCACTTGTTGAAACGTGATAAGTTCCACCTTGTTGAGTGGTTGTTGATCCTGAAGCCAATAGATCAATTGCTGGGTGTAAAAATGTATCTTTTACATCCGTTAAATTCATTGCTTGTATCTGACCAGATGTGTTGTAATACACAGGCCAAGTTTTACCAGTATCAGACGTAGGTGATCCTGCTGTTCTAGTTTCAGATACTTTATCGTAAGTAACTGTAACAGTACTTGGTTCTGCTGTAGTAGCTTCAGTTGGTGTTGAAGTTGTACTTGTTGATTGAGCACCCGCTTGTTTTCTTGTGTCGTTAATTGCCGCAAGTGAACCACCCGAACCGACAACAGATAATGCTACACTAGGACTCAATGAATATTGATAGACAGCCTGATCTATGATCTGTCCGACCATAGTAGTGTCCATCTCTCGTAGATTACCTGAATCTACATATAAAGGTTTTCTTACTGCCATAATTTCTCCATTTTTTATCTGGTACCACGTCTTTCAGTAAGTACCTCTCTTTACTTATTTATACTATTTATGCACCTGCAGCGTACATTGTTTTAACAACAACGCCACTAGAATTTAAAATCTGCAAGGTTACTACACTTTTTAGTTGATCTTGCCCTATGGCATCATCAGCTATATTTACCTCACCTATAGTGTCGTTTGCAATCATAGAACCAACGATAGTACCTGTATCGCCAGTAGTTATAACTGTTCCTGTCACATTAGGCAAAGTGATTGTTCTATCTGCTGTGGGGTCTACAACAGTTACTATAGTTTCGTGTGCGTCTGCTGTTGTTCCTTCAAATATCAGACCTCCACTTGCTAATGATGTGTAGAAGAATCCGTCAGTTGATACGTTTTTAGTTCCGAAATCAACAAATGATTGATTACTTGAAATCTTATCAACAGTTAGCGTTTTAGTTGCAGGCATTGTTACATCATCACTCATTGTGATAGTAGAGCCTGAACTTGCAATTGTACTGCCTGTAAATGATAACTCACCTAATGTGTGAGCACCTGTGCCTGAAGCAGTAAACTCACCAGCAATTGTTACATCATCGGTTAATGCGTATGTAACCGTATCTGTTGCTGATACCGTTGCTGCAATTTGATTTGCTGTACCATTAAATAATAACGTATTTCCATTTACAAGTGTTTGAGTACTTGAGCCATCTGAAACTGTAAAAGATAATGCACCAGCAATCGCAGCGTATAATTCATTAACAGCGCCTATTACAGACGTTGCGGTTAAACCAGAATCTAACGTAGCAATATCACCAAAATCATCAGCCGATAGAGCATTAAACTGTGTTCTAAAGTCTTCTAATGTTTGTGTAGCAGTTATTTGTCGTGCAGCCATTACTTTTTAATTACCTCTTTTATTAATCTTTTTATTTCAAACAATTCTTGTTTTAAAGTATTTATTTCTTTTATTGCTCCTCTTAACTCATCACCTTGTTTTTGTCTAGTCTTGTGACGTGACATATACAATTGAAATTCACTTTTATTTACGTTAACGATGGCATTTGAGTTGGTATCTCTTACTAGTCCAGAAAATCCTTCTACTCTTAATTTGCTCATCTTATACCGCCAGTGCTATTCCTCTCATATCTCTTAATACAGGTGGATATGATGAATTACTTCCTTTCATAACTATTTTAATTTGAAAGGCAGTAAAGTCATTTATATCACTTGCTGTATATTTGTATTCTTTAAATGTTGTATCATCTTCAGCAGGTACAATAGATGAGTCTGAACTACCATCTGTATTGAAAGGTGTCCAACTCAAATCATCTAGTTTGTCGCCATCTGTTGCAGCTCTAAAGTACATTTCAACTTCAGATGTTGCTCTTATGTTTGCAGTTAATCTAATGTCTAACGCTTTTGAGTTGTTTTCTAGCAATACTGGTTTAGTACAATAAACAGCAGCTGATGATGTTCCTGTATTTGTTGTATCACTAACAAAATCAGGTGTGTTAGAACTTGTAGGATTATTTAATCTATTTGAAATTGTAAATGCACTCATTCTTTGAGTATCTAATACAGGAGAAAGTTTAGTATTTGTAGTTGTCATTTCTAATATTGTATAGAAAGATTTGCCAACACCTTTTGCTGCAACACCTAATACAGTATCTCCTGACTCATTTATTTCACTTGCAACCATTTGAGGTGCTGTGAAAGCAATATTGTCGTTATTAATTACAGCAAGTTTATTTGTTGCTGATGTTAATGTAAATTCTGTTTCTGATCCATGTACTGATCTACCAGTTGTTGTTCTTACAAAGTAATCAATATTTGTATCAGGTAAAGTTACTATTTGAATACCACCTAAATTTAATACATCAAACAATCTATTTTGTGTTGCTGTAATAGCAGTACCACCGATGTCACCTGTTGCAGTAGCATTTGTTGAACTTGGAGATGTAATATCGTAACTATCTAAAGTTACATTTGAAATACTTGTATATGTTCCATTAATATCAGAGTGTGCAAGACCATTGTGTGAACCACTAGGTACACCAGCGATTGTAACGTTATTACTTGTACCGTGCATACCATGGTTAGGATGGAATACTCTAATTACTTTAGAACCATTTGTTGTTCTTAAAGCATTATTTTTAAGTGTTCTTGTTCCTAATGTATCGTTAGTTAATGTAACTGTACCAGTTACGTTACTAAATTCTGCTCTTCTTAATTTGAATTTCATATCTTCATTTTGTTCAGCAGACCATGTCATACCATTCTGTGATTTAAATAATACACCAGCATATGGTTGAGCAGATATTGTTCTATTTGTATCTAAAGATGTTTCACCTATTCTTGCCACATAAGCATTGTAGTCTTGTGAGTTTGCCATTACAACAAAACAATACTCAACGTTTGATTGTATGTAAACAGGACTTGCAAATGTAAATTTAGTTGCAGTTGTACCATCTGTACTTGTATTAACAGCACTTGGATTTAAAGTTACTTCCGAGAATGGTAATATTTTCTGACCTGGATAACCATTTACAACATCTCTTATTTGAACTGTTACTGGTATCGCAGCGTCTTTTGTACTAAAGAATACATCTAAAGATGTTAAGAATACACCACCTTCATCATCAATTAAGAAAGTTTGAGCAAGTGGGTCATGGTAACCAACTTGTCTTTCTTCCGTTCTTGTGGATGTTCTAGTAATACTTTGACTTTCTGTAACACTTCTCATTTCAACACGAGCTTCTCTACTTGAAATAATAGTTTCTCTTACTGTTTCTAATAGACCTCTTGCAACATATTCAACGTTTGCAGCCGTTTCTACGTTTGCGTTTGTTAAACTGTTTGAAGATGAACTTGTTAATCTGAATAATCTTTGACCTGTTCTCCATCTAGGATTTGAATTTGTTTTAGGATCAGGTATTGCAAATGTACCTTCAACCTTACCATTAGCGTCTGTAACTAAATTACCACCTAATGCACCGCCGTCTGGAGTTACATATGCAGTAACGTCTATATTATCAAAAAATGGATAAACTCTTGTATTAGGTTTTAATCTTGTTGCAGTAAATGTTAATGTTCTACTTCTAATAAAAGGAACAAATGCAACTGAAACAACTCTATCACCGATAGATGTTCTTACTGTTTCAGGTACAGCAACTGCTCTAATTCCTGTTCTTGTTTGTGATACTTGTTGAGCAGTAGTTACTTCTTCTTTTGCAATTACTCTCCAACCATGACCACCTCTTTTCTTATATGTACCTACATTTTTTCTTTCTGTTTCAATAGGTCTTCCTGTCCATGTATCTTGCCATGAATTCCAAACTGTTGACATAGGAAATTCAGATAACTGATTAGAGTTACCAGAGTTTTTAGTTAAGTTGTCCCAACTACCATTAGGGTTGTTGATAACTAATTCAGGTGCTCTTTCTGTTTCTTTCCATTCATCACCTGGAGGTGTTAATTCTATTGCACCTATCCATGTAAATACACCAAATGGGTTAACATTGATAGCCTTACTTGCATAAGGTTGATCTATTAATGTTTCCTCAGTATATGGTAATGTTATTAAGTCGCCAGTCTTTTGATAGTTATGTGTTGTTCTATCATCAGCTGTAATTGCAGTACCATCATCATCTCTTTCAATAAGTTGTACAGCGTCTTCATGGAATGTAGGTCTTAACTCACCGTTTGCGTAATCTATAGAAACTTTGTAATCGTTATTTCCTACATCACCAATACCGTGACCTGTAAAGTTATCTACAACGAAACCATTTTTAAATCTATCAAAACCATTTGAGTCTTGTATTTGTAAATTCTGTGCAGCTGTTTCTAGTAGAGATAATTGAGTATAGTATTCTGTAGTTTCTATTCTTCTTTCTATTCTACCAATATCTCTCATTGTATATCGTTTGTTGTCAACGTGTTCTATACCAACTTCGGATGTATCCAATGTATATGCAGGTAAAAACAACGTGTATAGGTGCATTGCGTTATCTAATGTACCAGGTACTCTTGGTTCTAATGAACTAGCGCCTTTTAATACTTTAAAGTTACCATCTTTATCTAAAAATATTTTATCTACTCTTCCTAAATAGTATTCAAAGTCTGATCTAACGTCTGAATTAAATTTGATAGGTTGTACTACTGAATTACCAGTATCATCAAATGATCTATCTTGGTTACCTGAATTGATTGTACTTGCGTCATCAACTCTTGGTCTAAAGTCTAAACTATCTCTTAATTCATATCTAACACCTGTATTGTTTGAAGTGTAAGCAGGAATGTCTTCGTAATTAATTGCTGAGTATGAGTCAACATCAAAATAATCTCCTGCACTATGAGAGTAATAGTTAAAGTTTACAAGTAATCTACCTGTTGGTGTTAACGCACCAGTTTTTAATTTTATTCTACCAACATCATAGAAGTTATCTCTTTGACCTGTATCTAAATCAAATCTATCTGTAACGTCTGTATGTGATGTTGTTGCATCCGTACTAAAGTCAGGTGCCATGTAAATTGAATTGATAGCAATTACATCTGCTTTTGCTAAACTAATTACACCACTCTCTATTGTTGCCTGTGTAGATACAGCAAGTGTTTCATTACTGTTAAGTGTTTTAGTTTTCGAAGTACCTACCGTTTTGTTTAACGTAATTAATGCTTTAATATTGTGAGCAGCGTAGTTTGCACCAAAGTCAATTGTCAAAGTAGTTTTAGCACCATTCAATGTAAATATAGCACTACCTTCATGGTTGTTACCTGTTAAACTTAATACATCTCCTACAGCGCCTGATCCACCAGAACCTGTACTTGTAATTGAGATAGTATAATCGGTCTCTGATAAATCAGCAAATGTTTCATTTACACCAGCAGAAAATGTAGCGATACCATCACCAGTTAGTGTTTTAATTTCGTGTTTTCTAAATGTGTAAGTTGTATCTGAAGCATTACCATTTACAGTAGTCTTTAATGTTTTAATATTTTCATATGGCAGTTTAAATATAGAAATATTTTTATCAGGTGATTGTATTTTTGTTCTTCTTCTCGTTGCAATTGTTTTTGTGGATACGTCTGATCCACCAACAGCAGCTGATAGTGTTATTGAACTATCACTAATGATAGCCTCAACTATTCTAGTTAAAGAGGTACCACCGTTTGTAGTAAATGATATTGAATCGCCAACTAATAATTCAGATGTAAATCTTGTGTTGAAACCTGTTACAGATGTGTCACTATTTGCGATAGATAGTGTACCTGTTAATGTTGCATTGTCGCCATTTGTAACGTCTAATGATGTATCAGCAGTAAATGTAGGCGAACCTGCCATTGCAATTTGTTTAACTTGTGGTATATCAAATGCAGTAACACCTTTTAAACCAACAGCGTCTGCTTGAATAACTGCTGTGTTACTTGATGTGCCACCTGTTATTGTTTCGCCAGTAGCAAAAGTACCTTGTACGTTTGATACTATAACTACACCGTGTGCAGCTGCACCACCTGAAGTGTAAGTGGTAAATCCTGATCCATCAATTGAAGTAGTACCGTCTGTGTCATATAACTCGAAATTTGATGTCGATGGGTTTCTAACTGTATAAACGTTATTATTTAATTCAGTCATTCCACTAACGCCTGTAATTGTTACTTGTTGACCTTCTTTAAAATTGTTTGAAGATGTAACTACTACAGGATCAGCTGCTGTTGCACCTGTGATTGTAGCACTTTCTGTAGTAGATACAGATTGAACTGTTGCAGTAGCACTTGAAGTACCACCAGTTACAGTTTCACCTGTTGTAAATGCTTGTGCAGTTTTAATATTTAAGTGTGTAAATAAAACTATATCAAAAAGATAATGTTTATAAACAGCACTTGTTACACTTGAACTTGAAAATATGTTTGAAGCAGCAGTACCTGAAGAATATTCAAAGCCTCTACTTTTTGCTCTACCAATTGTAGTAATACCTGAACTTGATCCTGTGTTTGCAGTACCACGTGAACTTGTTGCTGTATTGTGTAAAGTTAAACCTTTAAATCCTTCTACACCTGAAGCAGTTGAAATGTCGGGAGAACCATAAACGTTTGTTACGTTTACAAAGTTACCTACATCAAATCTAGTACTAAAATTATTTTGTGTGTCAAAATCTCTTGCCTTATCTACAGGTAAAAAAGTTGTTGCGATTGTGTCTATCTCATAACCTTTTACATATGCTTTTCCAGGAGAGAATCCTACTGCAAGTTTAGTTGCGTCACCACCTGCTGATGATGTAAAGATACCTCTATTGTTGCCTGAAGATAAATGTTCTCTAACATCTATATCAAAAGGTCTTACAACATAGTCACCACTTTCGTCAAATGTTCTACGAGCAAGTGTATCTTCTAATACAGCGTATTCAGTTGTTCTAACTTGGTTTTGTAATACACCACTTGACAATCTTAACAATTCATAGAAGTTACTATCTTCAGTATTGTTTAATGCTTTTTTGCCTAATGTTAAAAGTATTTTAAATCTGTGAGCGCCAGGAGCGTTTGAGTTTGATACGCCTTGTGCGTTATCGTTTAGAGATGTATCATCACCAGGTGTGACAAAAGATTCTGTTACTGATAAACCAACTCTATAACTAGGTGTATCTGAATATTTTTCAAGTATCAAAGTTTGTGTAGATACTTGAACGTGAAAACCATTGATGTAATATACACCTTCTTTAATCTGTGCAGCTGATCCTGTATGACAAGAAGCAACAACAGCTGTTGAAGTATTAGATGATGTTATTGTTTCACCATGTGTAAAAGGAATTTGTGCACCATCAGAAGCAGTATTCACGTATTTAACGAATAGTGTATCTGGATCAGTACCGTCTGTAGCAACAGCGTTTACAACTTTAGCAGTAACGCCTGAAGTACCACCTGTTAGTGTAGTGTCAATATAACTATCTACAGTTGAAGCAGATTTAGATGTTAACTTAACAGCATAGTATTTTAAATCGTAACCAATTTCACCAGGAATGACCATTGATCCCTTATCAAAAAGGTGATCTGACATTCTTTCTATTTGATTTTGTAATTGTGTTTGAGATTGAGTTAATTCTCTAGCTTGAACAGCAAACGCAGGTCTAAAAAGAACTCTATGGAACTTTTTTGACTCTGTAAAATCGTCATAGTAAGGACTGACATTGAAATCAGTTGGACTTGGCATAATTTATTTTCCTTTATTAAAACTCAATGATGAGTTTGATATTTTCAGTTTGGTCAGTCGCTCTTGCAATTTTTGTTCTATTTTCAACGTATAAGATTTCTCCAGTATCATGTTTCAATTCAGGAGCAGCATAACCAGAAGTAAATGAAACATTGTTAACAGTTGAAGTAGTATTTTCAGGAGTACCTGTAGCACTAGATGTTTGTCCAGTAATTACATTTGTACCACTAAAAGCAGTAACGTTACCATTTGTATCAGCACCAGCGCCATTGTGTCTAGTCTGAACATAATATAAAATTTTATTTGTAGCATCCCATTCAACAACTTTACCTACAGCACCTGTACTTGCCTGATTAATTTCTTCATCAGCAACAAATGTTCCTGGAGTGGGTGAAGTATTAATTTTAACAGCAGATGTGCCTCTTAATGTTGTTGCAGAAGCAGCCGAACCAGCTGCGTTGTTTGGATTTTTAATTAAACTAATTTTTCTAAAGTCGTTTGCAGCCGTAAAATCACCAGAGTTAGAACTTTCAGTTCCTTCTAATGTTGTATTTAACATAACAAAGAATCCACCTAATTCTTCTACAGCGTTAAAACCATGACCACCTTTTGGTGGAATGATTACGTCTAATTCTGCACCTGACCCAGCACCACCAGCATTTGTAGCTGCAAGTATGTCAGCATTTCTAATATAACCTGAAGTGTAACCTGTACCAGAGGTTGTTATAGATACAGCAGTTATAGCGCCTGAAGTTAAAGTTACAGAGCAAACACCACCACTACCATCACCTCTAATTGGTACAGCAGTTATTGTTCCTGATGTACCACCACCTGAAACTGTATAACTTGATCCACCAGTTTTAACTTTTACTACGTCTAGTGCGCCATCAACAGCAGCTGATGATATAGTTGAGTCAGTTGAAACTGCCATAAAGTCAGTTGATAAGAAATTTGATTGTTGTGACGCCGATAAAGTGTACATATATTTCCACTTGTATCCATCACCAGTTGTAATTAAAGTTGTACCAGTACCTGTTGGTTCTACTGTCGAAGTAGTATTACCATCATTGTCTAAACACTTGTAAACGTTTCTGTCTGAAGTTATTACATAAAAAGTAGAGTCAAACAAAGTTGTTGCACCACTATTTGATGTAATCCTTGTTGATGTGCTACCTGTTACAAACTCCTCGTAATCGTGTCTGTAAATATCGTATGTTGTACCTGATGTCCAGTTTCTTCTAGGAATAACAAATGAAACGTCTGAACCTGTGATCTTTTTTGCAGCCAGCAGATCATCATAGTTTTTAAATTCATTTAGTACACTATCACCTGGTGTAGTAGGTGCTGTTTCTGTACCTTCGTAGTCTGTTCTACCATCTGGTCTTGTTAAAGTACCAAATTCTTGTGCTCTACCTATTCCTAAGTAGTAAACTGTTGGGGAAGCTTCAGAAAATGATTCCTGAAACTGTTCCGCATTGTTCATTCTAAATTTGTTTGTTATTATTGCTGGCATTATTATTCCTCTTTATATTTATAATCAAAATCTATTATGATCCTGCTCCTATTATTGTTTTAACTGCTGATCCTGTTGAATCTAATATTTCTAAAGTAACGGCACTTGTTAACTGTGTAGAACTGATAGAACCTGCTGTTACTGAAAATTCTGTTCCAGATAGTGTTAAAGATTGACCTGCTGAATATACTGCTGTTTCGGCAATTACAGAAAATGTAATATTTGTAGTGCCAAATGTAATTGTACCACTAGTATTCATTACATATAATTCTCCAGCACCTGTATTACCTTCTTTTACAAAGAAAGCGTCACCTTCTCCTAAAGAATCTGGATCAGAAGCACCGTAACTATCTGTATCTGTTGTTCTTGTTAATACCCAAGCAGTTGCACCATCACCAACAGTTGATACATAATATACACCATTGTGAGCTGCATTTGTTTGATTGTAAATTAAAACTCTATCATTTAAAGATAAAGCAATACCATCAATTGAAATGGCTGCTAAAGTATCTGTGTTAGTTAAAGTTGCACCTACACCTGAAGTACCGTTATCATATGAAGCATTTAAATTTATTGGAGACTCTACTCTTACTGCTGTATGATAATGAATACCAGCAGCAGCAATATTATCAACATAAGTTTTAATTGCTTTTGCTGATGCAAGAGTATTATCTAAAGATGAAACTGTGGTTATATCTGTATCTAAAACACCAGACGCTAAATCAGCAACTTCAATATTTGATATTGAGTTACCTGTACCATTTGCGTCAAAAGTTTTATTAGTGAGTGTTGTTGTTGAACCTGCAGTTATGTAACTTTGTAAATCACTAATTTGTGACTCTGTTATTGATAAAGCGGCTTGATGTTGTGTTACTGAACTTTGAGTTATGTTTGCGTCAGGAACATTTGCCCAAGTTACTGATGATGTTAAATCGTTAGTTTCGGAAATTGAAGTTAGATAACCTGAGTCATTTGTCCATTGAGATATATTACCTGACTTGTTTGTTAAAGTAGATGTACTAGAAGCTGTAATATAACCAGCAGCTAATATATCTGTTAAAGTAGTTCCATCACCTATTGCTGCATAAATTTCATTGAAATTATCATTAACTAAATCACCAGCGGCTCGAAGTGTTGAACCTGTGCCGTCATTTGCGATTGATCCGATGTTTATTGTTTGTTTTGCCATATCTCTCTCTTACTATTTATAT
>Ga0222715_10000468_pt1 | contig 40025 bp, 68 predicted proteins | sample C33_9DmetaG_FD_165056 | JGI IMG/M metagenome (GOLD analysis project Ga0222715, IMG submission 165056) | Estuarine water microbial communities from San Francisco Bay, California, United States - C33_9D | ecosystem: Environmental > Aquatic > Marine > Unclassified | place: USA: California...
TTCCTTATTCATATAAAGAGGATATGGTACATCTTTTGAGGGAATAGGTGTCCACTCATAACCACCTGCTGCTTTGATTGCTTCATAATCAGCATCAAGTTGTGCTCGCTTATCATAATACTCTGCTTCACGAAGATTATATTCACGACACTTCTCTTTATCCTCAGCAGCATCGCACATTGCGTTCAGTTCTTCTTCGGTGTATTGAGAATCCCAACCATCATAGTTTTCTTCAAAATCAACAGGACGATTTCCCTTCAGGAGAGAAAGAACTTCAATATTCTTAGTCAAATACTTTTTGTGATACTCAATATTCTCATCCACAGCATTTGTGATAGTTTCATAGATTTCTTGTGGTGTTACATCCTCACAGTCCAGTGCATCATGTAACCATTCTTCAAGATGCTCAAGAGAATACTTTTTGTAGTCAAAGTCCATAATCAATCTCTGGGTTTTGGTTTGTTGCACTCGTTGCAGTAGTACGAGAATCCATAACGAAAGTATTTTACTACCTGGAAGTGGTTCTTGTCAAGTGGTTTCTCTTCACCACATTTACTACAAATCCTTTTTCCATTGCTTACGAACTCGTTTGAGTTCTTTGAGTTCCATTTTAATGTTTTTGTAAGCAGTTTCAGCACTTAACTTACCTCCCATTTCAAGGGCAACGATGATATCAACTCTTGTGCTGAAATGAGAAAGTGCTTTTTCAAATGTATCGAGGTTTTCATACATTCTTTTCAATCCAGTTTTCTCCAGTCAGTATATCTATACGGACATCAACTGCATCAATAGAGTTCATTATCTCATAAAGAGTATTTGAGGTTTCAATATTTTCTTCTTCTAATCTTGCAATACGATTTTCAAGTTCAATAATCTTTGAATAAATGTCTGGTTCTTCGCATATCATTTCTTTTCTAGAAGGAGAAAAAAACCAAGTAACAAATGCTTTAATCATATCAAACCAATTTCTTTTAAATACTGCTGATAGCGCATAAACGATTGTAGACGAATAGGTATGCCTAAACTGTCGCAACAACGACAGTATGAGATAAACTCATACCAAGGAGATGTAGGATCTGTATCGCTCACAGAAATTGTCTCCAGAACTCTTCACCTTTTTGTAGTGCTAATATAACTGTAGTATGTTCTCTAGCGTGTCTGTCTAAATCTTGTGCATCAAAATAAATGTTAGATCTTTGAACAGCACAACGGAACACATCAGCCCATAGTTGTTGATTAGGCGTTAGACGCAGTTTCATTTTTGTTAAAACCAAACTTTGTTTTCTCTTCTTCTGCACGAAGTTTCTGCGCTAAACTACATACAGTTTCCATCACTTTAAGTGTGTCTTCTGTTGTAGCATTGGCAGGCATACGATTGCGTACAATATCAAACAGCGGAAAGAATTGTTCTGCTGCTTTTTGTACTTCGTCAGGAGTCAGTGGATTTGTATTCATTTGGTTTCTTCAAATCAGGGTGTGGTGCATAAAGTGGTCCTTCATAGTTGCCAGCAAATTTAGAAGTATGAAGTTGTTTAAGTGCTTCTGTAACTTCTAGAGTTTCTTCCCAGGTCCAGACATCTCCAGTTTTTCCAATAAATGATCGGGTTGTCATTAGAGTTTTCCTCCAACAGTTCCATCGTGTTTTACAATATTAGCATCATCCCACCCTTCTTGTCTACCTTTCAGGTAAAATCTTGTCCCACTAATACAAGATTCTTCTGTAAGTGCTGATACAAGACCTTTACCTTCTAGATCATAACTATCCCAAAGAAATTTTCCTTTTTGAACATAAAAACAATCATCAATTATCTTCTTTTCTTCCATTTTGCAGTACAAGTTGTCGTTCTATTTCGTATTTAACAGGGAGGAGATGTGAAGTAAAAAATGCTTCATAGTTATTCTTTCGCAGTAGATTAGAAATATTTTCTATCTGCTGCAGAGCAAGAATAAGATTAACTTTGGATGTCATTGTTCCTTTACCACACAAGATGTAGTGCATTTAAGATCACCAGAACTACCAACAACGGTAGATGTATGCTCAGGTGTTTTTTCTGGTGTTAGATTGTAAGAAACTGTTGCAGAAACGAAAAACACAAGAGCAGGAATCGCAATATAATACAAATAAGTTTTACTGTTCATTTTTTGGGTTTTTTAGTTCTTGTATTGCGAGTAGTGTTTCCCACGGAATCCACGCTGGATTTTCGTTTGCGAACTGCACCTGCACTTCCTTTACTTTTTGGTTTAGGCTTTTGCTCCACACTTCTCTTACGTTTTTTACTTGGTTCAACGGGTTCTCCATCACGATAATCAATCTTAATAGTTCTCTTATCTAGTTTATACCTTTCTAGGTATTTGTCAAGGTGTTCCTGGCACTCAAACCAGCAGATTGTAGAGTTCTTTTTTTCACCAAACTCCAATCTAAACCCAAACTTTTCATAGGGGAATAGTTCTGTGCTAATCATCTGGTGATATGTTCGTACTCAACCACTTTACCATACTTGAAGTGAATTCTACAACGGGGCCAATCATCATAGTGTCCATCCCAATTTGATGGATAAATCTCCACATATTTGGTGATTGGATGAACATGATATTTTCCATGAACTCCTGTAGGAATCCATTCATAATTTAAGAAAAAATGTTTATCATTATATCTTGGATCATCCTTCTCAATAATCTCAAACGTATTAGTTCCAGTATAATCACCAACCCACAAGTAACCAGCAGGATCTATCCAGAAGTGTGACATCGTGCCACTATATCCTTCTTCAATATCTTTGGTTTGACACTCTACATTTGTGAAGTTTTCTCCAAGATTATATGAAGAACGAACATAATCAAACATCCCCATCTTCTTTCTCCTCTACCAAATCACCAACAAGATTATCTATCTCATCAAACATCTCTTGAGTAAATGGAACTGTCTCTACTTTACCACTCTCAATATCATCTACCATTTGCTGAAGATGTTCAAGAAACTCTTTTGGTAGTGTGTCATCAATATTCAAGGAAGACCAGAACCATTCATAACACTCTTCATATGGGTCATCATACCACATTAGAGCATAATCTTTGTAGTTCCCAGTTACTAAATCTCTCCAGATACGAAAATTACCTCCAATGGTTTGGAACCATGAAGGAATCAAATGTGTGAAGATGTATTGAGTCCAAGTCATTTTAGATATCGCGGTTTTTCAGTATCAAACTGATAGAACTTCACATCTTTCATATCAAGACACATTCTCACAGTTTCGTGCTCTCTATGTTCTCTATCTGTTCCTTTATATATCCCTCTGCGTTGATAAGCACAGCACCAGACATTATAGTAGATTTTAGATTTCTCGTTCATTAGGACAATATAGGAAGTATTTGTATTCAGCAAGAGATCCATAGTGCCACTGAATTATATCACATTCTTTGTATGTACCAACTACTTTGGTGGACTGTGATTTATCTGTCTCGGTATTACTACCTGATGCCCAGACGATATAGGAAAGTACTAAACAAAGACCGATAAAAATAATACTAGCACCACCAAATCCACGCAGAAACTCTTTCAGAAATTGTTTATCGTCTTGTGTCATTGTTCCTCCCAAGGTGCGGGTTTAGATATAATTTGTTTTAATCGCTCTACTACTTCGGGATCTGGTGGTTTATTGATTGCTTCTATAAGAGCATCATATGCTTCTTGTGAAACATAAATGACTGGTGGTTTCTGGTCCAACCTTAACTTTCTTTCAGGAGAAATAGTGGGATTAAAAGCATCATCATATGGGTAGATATATTCCATATACCAACCTAATGATAGTCCCTCCCAAAATTCCTGGTATCCCCAAGTATCACCATCATTATAACAATCAAGACAGTTCCAGAAGTTACGGAATCCATCAAGGAAAAGTTCAAGTTTTGTTGGATTCTCAAACCTCACGGCAACTCCTCCTCCAAATAACGCAATCGTCTTTCAATCTGTTCAATATCATCATCGTGTCGTTCTACAATCTTTTCAAGTTCAGATTGAGCACGATGTAACCAGGTTTTGCGGTCTTGTTTCTCAAACCACCAAGATGTTTTAGTTTCAAACATTTTTAATCACGCGGTTTCATCACTCCAATAATAACGCAGTTTATCACCATCCGCAGAAATATTCAAGTGATAGATTTTACCATCATCACCGTAAACACCAATCCAGAGTGTCCTTTCATTCATACTTTCAAGATGAAACATTTGAATGTCTTGAAGTACGATTTCGTCTGGGTTTTCAGTAAATCTACTCATCGCAGTTTCTCTTGAAGTTGTTCTGCTGTATAAGTATCTCCATTATAATCGTAATATTTTTTTTCTGGTATCATTTCACAAATATAAGTTTTTCCAGAAACTTGTGGAAACTCATCCTTTACTTTTTCTTGGACATAGTTAATATCCCCAACATAGGGAGGGGAAAAAATAACATCATTCCAATAACCCTTATGTTGGTCCAAGAACTTTACACTTTCTTTCACCAAACTTGTATCGGATTTAGTAGATACAAGTTTGATATTAAAAAAAGCAAGTAGTTTATTAATTAGATTGGTCATTCTGCCTCCGTATAAGCATCCTGAACCATCTCTGCGATTTCCATTACTTCTGTTTTCATTTCGGCAGGTGCGGTCTTTGCGATCTCATCATAGAACAGAGTAAGGGCAGTCGTCAATAGAACCAGTTGGCGTTTTGTGAAGTTCATTCTATCACATCCTCAAAGAAAATTGTATGATATTCACCTTCTACTTCTTCAAAGGTAAAGTTTTCGTGCCAAGCATAAGGTAACATTTCTTTCACTGTAAAGATTTGATTTGGTTCAAACTTATCTTTATATGGACCAAAACCAGTATATCTGACTTTGTATGTCACTTCAATCTTTCCAATACATTACGAATATGAGATACTGAAAGATAAAACTCTCTGGTGTTTTGTCCTCCCAATACAATCGCATCAAGTTCTATAAGGGCTTCATTGATGAGTTCTCTGCGTTCTGCTTCTTCAAACATCGCATCAGGGTATGGTTCAGTCATTTTTATTCTTGGAATTGATAGCAATGTTATGAAATGCGTCTAATAGATCAGAACCAATATTTGATGCTAAACCACTTTCAGGATGTGTCCAAGGTTGTGTATCCCGTTCAAGTGCTTCTACCCTTGCTTTGAGTTCAGCATTTTCTACATACAAATCCTCCAAGATACTTGCGAGGTTGTAGTAGTTGATTTTACCTGTGATGTGGTTATCTGCTGTTGAGATTTCATCAAAGATTTGTTTCCATTTGAGTGATAGTTCAGTCATTAGTTTTATAGATTGGTGTTACAGAGATGATAGTATATTGTCCTCGTGCTTCAAGAAAGTGAGCGCCAGCAAGTGCCATTCTCATTGTTTCATGTTTTTGTGTGCGGAACTCGTTTGGGTCTGCTCTATCGTATTTGTAGGCAACTTGGTAATAATCTACAGTTGATGGATTGAAATTCTTGAGTTCGTCTTTAGTCATCACGATTTCCTCTCAATAGTTCTTTCAAGTTGTGCTTCTTCTTCTTCAAGTTCTTTCAGCAACTCTTGATATTCATTCACCCAGTGTTGAGAAGCAGCATCTTTGATAGTGTAAATGAAGTACTCAACAGCATCAATCAACATTCTGGTTTTTTGGAGTTTGTGCTGGTGTCTCATTTCAGTCATCGTCCGTATGCTTTAAGGTTACGGGGTCGTGTCTGAATTATATCACACCTAATCTGAAACCACTTCCAACGAAATGAAAATCCACACAAAGACCTGCTACCAAAACTAATCAGTAACAATGGGAAGATTTCAGTGGCAGGGTAATCATCCCATTGGACACCAATATCACATAGAGCAAACTTTGGGTAGTATGTGAGTAGTTGGAAATACCACTCGTGCCCAAAGTCTTCATAGTGTGCATAATCAAAGAGTTTCATCTTTCTGAACATAAAACAACTCATCGCGCCAGTTACGACCAGCAATATCAAAAGTAAAACCAACTCTTCCAATGGAGAATAGAACTGATAGTAACCTACCATAACCCATACTCATCTGAAAATAAGGCCATTCAATCCAGTTACCATACTCACCATAATCAACCGCAAATTGAAGAAGTGAGTATCGTTTTGTGGTAAGAAGAGTGAAATATACTTCGGTTCCGTAATCGTCTCTTACACCAAACTGAATCAGTTTCATACTCCTTCCTCCAGATTAGTCAGTTCTTCATCAGTCAATGCAGTTCCCATCGGACCTTTTTTAAGACGTTCCCACTCTGCGTCTGCCTGTTGCATATCATCAAACTTCTTCCTCAGGTCTTCACCCAAAGTTAGTTCAAACTCATCAGCAACCTTACGCATATCTTCTTCTTTTCGGTGTTCACCAAATGCGAGAGCACAAGCACCTTTCATAATGTTGATGTCATCGTGTCCCATCGCACGGGCAACGGTTGCGAAAAAGTTAAACAATTGATAAGTATTAAGATCTTCAGCAGGAACCTGAAAAATATAATGCTCTTCGGGGAGCATCATATCATCAAAACCACTACTGTAATGTGTAGAAGTCCATTCAGTATCGAAAGAAACTTTTAGGGTTGCTTTGTAAGTCATTGGAGGGGATTGATATGTAGACATAATAAAACCCTTGACTGAGAAAGTCAAGGGTGAAGGGACGGTTAAACAACTGGACTATGATGAAAGGATTTGCCTACATATTTTTCTACAACTCTGCGTATCCTCACTGCACTCAGTCAAGCACTCAAAATAGGAATTCATAAGTTCGTGCTGATCGATGAATTCATTTAGGGTTGGTTCAATTTGTTTCCATGCAGCTAATTGATTGTAAGAAATTAAGTTGTGCATAATGACCTCCACGCACAAAGAATATCATAATCAAGAATTTTCTTTCATTCTTATGACCTCATTATTCTACAACTATCTAGGTGATTTGTCAGGGATTCTTAACAATAATTTATGCCTACGAGTATATACCTACTGCGCTTTATGCAGCATTGATTCTAATTCATTAATCTGCACAAATTCTCTATGAGCTGCTTCTGAACGTGCAGAAAGAACATCAAGAATATCAGACATTACAGTTGCATTATCCACATAGTCATCCAGATACTTATCAATCGCTTCTTTTAAGTATCTGTAGCGATGCCACTCAGGTGAATATGGTTTATAATCCATGATAAAAGTTATGTGTTTAGGAATTATAGACTATCTATTTGTCTTTGTCAATCTCGTAGCACTTCTCAAATTTATCTCTCAACTCATTGATTTTAACTTGATGTTGAAACTCCATGATGTGATCTTTAATTTCTTTCTCTTCATCAGTTAACTCTAAACGATACTTGAGTTTGACATCAATCAAACGCACCATATCCATATAGAACTCAGTACCCTTGTGAATGAAATCGTCGTATTTCAATCACGAGTCCTCCAATCGGTTTCGTCTTCATCACGCCTAAACCAATCGTGCAAGTCATCAATACTTTCAAAATGTCTCTTACCAAATCTTTCGTTTCCAATCCCACCAATATCTAATTGATTGAGAAAGTCATCCATATCACCTTCAACCATATCAGGATTTTCCGCTTTTCTTCTTGCCTGGCGCAACATTGTAGCAGCAGAACGATTTGCTTTCGCAAGTTTCTCTGCCCATATCATTTCGCTTAATTCTACTGACTCTCTTTTAACAATCTTATCACAGATTGCTTCAAGACGAAGGCGATATTGCGTAGAAAGCATATTTATCTCCAGATATAGTTTATTTATTTTTAGATTCTAACTCTTTCATCAATTCTTCTGCAAGTTTCATAGAACGACGATGCATTAAATAACGAACCCATGGAAGTTTGGGATTATTCATAGCCCACCATTTCATAACCTCAAACTTATTTTTTACCAGTTGAGATACAAAAAATACTGCTTTTGCTACACTCTCATCAGTTACAATGAAGTATGCAGCAAAAGCAAATAATATAAACCAAATTGTGTAGGTGTTCATCGTCTGAGTAGTTTTAGATATTCTAAAACATGCTCACGAACTGCCATGAGTTCGTTGTAACACTTTTGATTGTGAGCGCATTGTCTCAGTTCATGATCTGGTTTATGAACGCTCTCAATGAATAAATCAAGTCCTCGGTTCCATTTAACATCTGGTGCTTCATCCATCTTTTTTAACTATTACAGGACAAGTTGGAATAGTTTCACGAATAATTTCAATTAATTCAGTTTTTACATATTCTGGCAAAACATTATTAGATTTAATTTTTCGGATTATGCCCAATGCTTGACTGCATGTAATTGTTGTCGTGAGAAATAGAGCGGACATTGCTCTCTCCTATTCTAATACTATTTAATCAAGTCATGACGGAGACAAACTAATTTACCAATCAAAACTCCATAATATAACATTTGAGCACGATTATCTGAATGATTTTTACTTTCTTCTTTTACGATACGGATAAGTTCAGTAATATCATTCAGGTTTAAGTCTGTGTCGTGAATGTTGTGTTCAGTAACTTCCATTAGTCCCAAGAAACGTTTTGTACTAAGAATCCAGGCATTACATAAGTCCAAGCACCCAAATCATTACTTCCGCCTACTTTGTATTCCCACTTATATTCAAACTTATTATGACTATCCCAAGTCATATATCCATCTTCTTTATCAAATCGTCCCTTAATAGTGAGTCCGTGCTTGTTGGAGAAGATATTGCGAGTGCGAAGTGCTCCACCCTTTTCACGAGTTTCAATCACCACACACATATCAGGATAGGTTTGAATACCTTGTTCTAAGATACAGGGAGTTTCATATCGGAATGGACGATAATAAGTTTGTTCTGGTGTTGCAAGTGCAGGAGCACCAGAAAGAATCAAAGCAAGAGCAATCAGTTTTTTCATCCTACAACCCTCCAACATACGGTAGCATTTCCTTTACGTGCAGATTCAATGTGAGCAAAAGCAGAATAGGAAAGATCTAAGTCAGCATGAGAATAAGGTCCTCGATCATTAACTCTCACAATTACTTGTTTTCCATTATCTTGATTCGTAACCCTAATTTTAGTTCCCATAGGCAAGTAAGGATGAGCAGCAGTCCAACGGTAAGCATCAAATCGTTCTCCGTTTGCAGTAGTTTTACCATGAAAACCATCACCCATTCCGTAGAATGTAGAGATTCCACATGTGAGTCCAGCAATCAATCCAATCATTTCGTAATCTCCCAGTGTTCATTACCATTTTTCTGTACCCAAAAACAGTATTGACGATTGATGGATACTAGAAAGAATTTATCATTGGTTTCTTGTTCAATCTCACAGGAATGAAAAGAACTCATGATATTCACAAAACGATTCTTTGCTTTAGAACTCAAAGGAGTTACATTCACAAAGCGTTTCTTTGTCTTTGGAGCTTTCATTGAGATCATTGTTTTTCAACCTCCACAAAGGTTATTGTAAAGGGTTTGGTGAGGTGTGTCAAGAGACATTATAAAACCCCTCACAGCGGACTGTAGAGGGGTATGGGACGGTTTATGAAGTGGTTCTGTGCTTAATCTAATGATTCCACAATATTAATTATAGTTTTTTTGTCTATTTTTAAAACCTTTTCAATATCTTCATTGGTAAAGTCTAACAATTTAAGAGTATGAATAAGTTTTTTTATTTTTTCAAATTCTTGATATTCCATTTTAACAATATGTCGCAATCATGATTATTCTTCTTTGGTTTCTTAGAGGTTGTCCTCCAGAATGGAGTCCCTCAAAGGAAATAATTGCATCTTCTTTGGGTTGAAAATAGTAAGTTTTTTCATCTCCATATACAATAGTTTCTCCCTCAGCATTATTCAAGTAAATTAAAAGATTTTTATGAGGAAAATTATGATCTACATGTGGGATAGTTGGGTTTCCGTCAATATAATATGTACAATTAAAGTTAACTCTGAAAAGAGAATTAATTTCAAAAGAATTAAAAATTGCAATCTCTTTAATTACTTCATTAACTATATTAATATATTTTTCTGATGTTACTCTTGGATATAAGTTATCCTTCATTGACTGTGTGGGACGTTCTAACACACAATGACTGTAAAATGGAACATCAGTATATCCATCGCATTTTTTATTGTAGGTGCTATATTCAGTCCAATACCAAGCGAAAGTTTTACTTAAAACTTGTTTTTTTAAAAAAAGATAATTTTCTGTCAATGGATTTTTAAGTTCTTCAATCATTTAAATTAAATTCCTTCTTCATAAATTCATACAAACTTTGCTCATCTCTAGCATGATTATCCCAATTTTCTTTTAGATTATCCCAATATTCTATAATTTCTTTTAATCTAACTTCAGTATCTTCAACGTTTTTATAAAATTCATTTTCCATAATATTGTTTATAGTCAAGGCAGGATAATTCATGCCATTTGCTATGCAACTGAATCCTCCTTTCTCATAGTGTCCATCTTTTTTATCTTTGATGTCCATGCTTAATTTAAATTCACAGTCATTTAAAATTCTACTTGAATCGGTTTCTCTGCCAGTCACATCTCTCCAATAGTCAGTGTCATCTCTTGCGGAAAGTTTGTAGTGCAAGGAAACAAATTTTGCAAAATTATCGTATAATTTAAAAGTCGAATAGTTATATACATCAATATCCCACTGATTTACTTTTTCTTTACTTAAAGCATCGACTAATTTTAGTAAAAATTCATGAACTGTAAAAAGTCCATTACTTTCTAAAGGTTCTATGAACCCAGCAGATAATCCAATTGCAACAACATTTTTAAACCAAGTTTTTTCATGAATACCTATTCTCATTTGTATATTTTTAAATTCTAAATCATCATTGATTCTTTCACGATTTGGAATAGTTGTTTTAGTTCTTAAATGTTCTTTAAACTCTTCTAGTGCTTCTTCATCTGTAATATATTTGTCGCTATAGACATATCCTGTTCCTATTCTGCTCCACAAAGGAATATTCCACACCCAACCATTACCAATGGCAGTGCAGTTTGTATAAGGTTCTAATTCTTTTTCTTTGTCAATATAAGGTATTCTTGTAGCCCAAGCTTTTGTATTAGGAAGAATATCACTATATGAATTAAATTTTACATCTAGTGATTTGCCCAGCAATAAACTTTTCCAACCAGTACAATCAACAAAAAGATCTGCAGTAACAACTAAATCATTATCCAAAAGAATTTCGGAGATTCCATCTTCATTTGAAAGAACATGATTGACATTTGCGGAAATAAAATGAACTCCTCTTGGAATACAATATTTGTTCTTTAACCAATCTGCAAATTTAGATGCATCAAAATGATAAGCAGAGTCATGTTTCAGATTAAAATTTCCAAAGTAACCGTTTTCATTTTTACTTATTTTATTTTTTTCAATTAATGAAATTGCAGGGAAAAACGTTTTTGCATAATCAGTAGGACAAGTATCTTTATATAAAGTTTTTTTGAGTAACCAGGTATTGTTATTGTATAATTCTTTATTATCAACATAAATTTTACCAAAAGGATAATGGAAATGTCCGTAATCTTTTTGATAGAAATCCGTAAATTTAATACTTAATTTAATTGATGCATCAGTCTCTAAAATAAAGTCTTTTTCATCAATTCCCAGCGCATATAACCAGTATTTGATATGTGCTAGTGTACTTTCTCCTACACCAACGGAAGAAATTTTTGGACTTTCGATTAAAATAATTTGTTTTTGTGGAAAGAAATTAACAAGGGTGGCGGCAGTCATCCATCCTGCCGATCCTCCACCAACAATTACGATAGAATTAATATTTTTATTTTTCATTACTCAAAATCTAGCAAATTGAACCATTGAAAATCTTCCCATATTTTTTTCAAGATATTGTGCATTCATTTCTATTTTTTCAACACTATGTTTAATCACAGATGGAAAGATTATTGTTTTATTATTATCAACTTCTATTTTAATATCATAATCATCAAATATCAAATTTCCATTTTTAAATCTTTTTGGTTCTTTAAAAAACCAAGTTATTGCTGAAAAATATGCTTGATCTGCATGTTTTTCATAATAGTCTGAATTTTCATAATATGAAATTAAAGTGGTGTCTGTATTGAGACAGTCTTGTTTAAAAAACCAATGTGGATGATTTTCCCAAATAAATTTTCTATGAACAAAAATTTTTCTATTTACCGCCAAAATATTTGAATATTTTCTATCAGCATATACGTTATCTAACCAAACTCCAATATTTTTTTTCAAATAAACATCATTTTCAACTGCAGATCCAGTCTCTTCGGGAGAAGACATTTTTTCCCGATGACAAATAAATTCTAATTCTTGCCAAATTAAATCTAATTCGTCTCCATCAAATAAATCATTAACAATAATATATGGAAATGGTTCACAATAATGTTTTACATTCATTTCAAATACCTCTTTAAAATTATATCGTAATTAATTTATAAGCAAGTGTTATTCTTAATCCAAGAAAATCTTTGGAAACGGGTTGAGAAAAATGCTTTATGTATCCAGCAAAATAAACACCAGAAAATGGTTCTGGATATACTGTATAAACATCTTCTTCGCAGTCAAATACAGTTGCTCCAGCATATTCAATATTCCAATAATCATTGCAATAAATTAAAAGCGTTCTTGAATTCTCTCTGGTATCATCTTCATGAAGATATCCTTGCTGTCCAAATGTATGCCCATTTAGATAAATTCGTTGAACCTTTACATCTTCATTGCAATAACATTTAATATGTTTTTTGATTGAATCAAATAATATTTCACTAAAAAATTTATTATTTTCTACATTTAAGTACCAAAATAATTTATTTTTATTTTCTTCATTGCTGGAGCCACTAAATTTCCATCCTGGAGAATCATTAGATTCATTCAGTAATTTTATTTCATTTAATAACTGAACTTTTTCATTATCAGTTAATATATCCAAAAGTTTTACTATCATAACAAGATAAAGACAAATTTTTAATTATGTGGTTTTCCTAAATGTTGGTATAGATCTACCTCGAATTACAACTAAACCATGTCCACCGGGATTATCATTGTAAGCTCCGTTTCCACTTCCTTGAATGCCAGCTCCGCCTGCATATGGAGTACCCCCACCACTAGCAAAAACTCCGTTAAGGGGAGATAATCCTGGAAGACCTAGATTACTAGATGTCATTCCATATTCTGTCATATTTCTTGATGATCCTCCGCCGGGACCACATCCCCCGGATCCGGGGGATCCTTCACTAAATGTTGCTCCTGGGACAGATCCTGGATCGCCTGAACCACCAGCCCATTGGTTATTGTGTCCACAACCACCACCGCCGCCAGAACCACCACTATCACCACCAAAACTGCCTGCAGGTTGTCCTGAAGAAGTTCCTCCTCCACCACCTCCAGCGGCAGTATAACTTTGAATAGAGCTACCATTTCCAGGATATCCTCTACCAGCCTGATAGAGGGTTCTTTGTCCACCAGATCCAGTTGTAATTTGGAGTGTTCCTTGAGCTGGAAAATTTTCATTATAAAAAACGAGTCTACCAGCGCCACCACCACCAGAAGTATGCCCACTTGGCATACCGCCAGTTCCGCCACCACCACCTACCATAAAAGCAGTGATAGCACTCCCTCCTGCAGATGCAGCAGCTCCTCTAATAAATTTACTTTTTACATAACCAGCAGCTGTGGTTTTCCCACCAATAGTAAGAGTTCCTGTTTGATTTTGATTACTTCCTTGTGGAGTTGTATTACTAAATACATAAAAAGTACTACTAACCCCAACAACTTTGCTAGAGCCTGTTCCAGTAATAGAAGTAACTTCTGCAGCAAGACTATTTAATCCAGAAATATCATCAGTTACGTGATAAATCGTACTTAGTCTGTTTAAGATGTTCATGGTTTAATTTATGTCTAAATTAAAATGATCGATGATACATTGTGGAGGAGTTGGCCAAGTAAAGTCAAGTGGATCTGTAATTGTAGATGGAAAATCTCTCAATGCTTTTCTATATGCTAATAGATTATCTTTTTCTTCTTCCGTAATTGGATAATCAGAATGCATTAATTGATCTGTCTCAACTAATCTTGCATTTCTTTGACTTCTCATCAAATTCCACATTTCAACTTCTGAAATTTCTTCTACTTTTCTTGGAACTACATTCCATGTTAAAGCATCAGAATCCCATTCTAATTCTTCTGTGCTAGTATCATGTGCTGGTTTGAAATATGGACCCGTTGCTCCAACATCAGCAAGCTCTTCATCTGTCCATGAACTTGGTTCAGTTCTAATTTGCCCAGATGACAAAAGTATACTGGTAATAAAAATTGGTTCGGTGCCATTAAAAGAAAAATACATTGTTCTGTCCATTTATTCTCTCCTTTGAGAAATTACGAAATAGTTTCGTATGAAATTACAACATCAAATGCGTTAGAAGCTGATGATGTAGCAACAAGAGATGTATTTTCCGTTAGATAAAGCGAAGATGCTCTATCAAGAACAACGAGAGATGTTTGTGATGTAATACCAACGTTCTTAGTAATACCATATGCAGTTCCACCGCCAGCTGCATTATTGTTCCAAGTTAAAGTAAAGTTAGCGGTACTGGAGCTTACGTTACATGCTTCAACGAAATTAACTTTATATACAACTCCACTTGCTGCAGCGTTAGAAAGAATAGATGTTGCACTGGTATTGGATAATGCTGTTGCAGTGGTTATTCCATTAATAGTCGCAACATTAACAATATTTGGGTTTGCCATTGTTTACTTCTTTTCGTTTGGTTTATTTATATTGTTATTTATTATATTCTCAAGTCCTGAATTCATCAAATTTTAATATCTTTTTGAAAGCAATTGCCTTTGCAGACGTCACTGAAGTTAAATTTGTCAGGTTTGCACCATCTCCAGAAAAAGATGTTGCAGTTACTACACCAGTGATGTTCACTCCACCTGCACAAGTTACAGCATAACCTGCAGAAACAACTGCTCCGTTATCTATTACTGGAGCTCCTGTTCCTAATCTATTCGTTATTTGATCTACTTTGAGTGTTGACATTTTAAATCACAGTGTAAAGTGCTATTATTTGACCTATAGGAGCTAAAGGTAAATTTGTGAGGGCAGATCCATCTCCATAAAAAGATGTTGCAGTAATAACTCCAGATACATTTAATCCACTGGTTGTTAAAGCATAACCTGGAGAAACTGAAAGCCCAAAAGGAAAACTAACAGCTATTCCTGTTGTTGATGGTTCTATACTATTTACTCTAAGTTGAGATGACATGATTTTTACTATATAAAAGAAAGAGCAATTCCTTTTGAAACATTTACTCCTGGTAGATTTGTAAGTGCAGATCCATCTCCAGAAAAAGATGTTGCAGTTGCGACACCAGTAATACTTACGCTATTTGCAGTTAAAGTTTGATTCGCTGCTAATCCCATACCTTTAGGAAAAGTGATTGCACCTGTTCCTTCACCATTAGAAAGAGAATTAACCGTTATTTTCGACATAAAACATTCCTCCCCTTATAGTACAGAATATGAAACACCGGCACCAACAGTAATAGTTTGTCCAACACCGATTGTAATTGGACCTATCTGAGCATAATTAAAGTCACTATTGGACAGAGTAATAGAAGATGTTATAACGTTAGGATTGGAAATAATAGTGGCTGTCAATATACCAACGCTGACTTCATCAGAAGCAGAAACTTCTTGAATTTGTCCGTTATTTGGATTATAAACTAGAGGAATTCTTTCTGGCATTGATATTGTCCAATACTAATTTATTTATGTATTTATAGTGGCTGTACCACCACCCCTCAATCCCAATATGAGACTAGAACCAACAAGGTTAATTGTTGCTGCAGTATTTGGATCTCTTCTACCAATAGTGAGAGTTTTGTTAATGGTAACTACACTTGTTGTCAGTCCAACATTTGTTACTGCAGCACCCACAAAGTTTAAGTGAGTGATTCCTGTGCCGACAAAATCACTGAAACTATTGGAGGAAATACCAAGAGAACCGCCACCACCGCCACCAGAGATGCTAACATCAACAGTGGTTCCATTTAGAGCAAATGTATTACCTGCTCCAATAAAGTTAATTTGCGTAACGCCATAACCAACCAGAGTTCCAGCCGATTGAATACCAACGCCAATACCACCACCAACAAATTGTGCAGCAGTTACGACACCAGTTACATTCAAATCACCACCAGAGTTCCAAGAAGGACCACCTGCTGAAAGTTTAGGAGGTGTTACTGTTCCATCTGGTATGGTATTTAATGAAAGTGCAGTTCCAAGTAACTTACCAGAAAATGTAAGTCCAGAAGTTGGTGCAGGACCAGTAAAGGTGATATTAGAACCAGAAATTGTATAATCAGTTCCTGGTGCCTGAATAACACCACCAAGATTAATATCAAGTTGTTGAGCATTAACTGGAGAAACTGCTGTTCCCCCAGAAGTTAATGCAAAAGTTAATGTGACTCCATTAAAAGAACCACTGATATCATCAAGAACTTGAATATTCGCTGCAGTTGCTGACGAATAACTCTGCCATAGGGTTCCATTCCATTGATAAGAGAACCCAGATGTGGAATCCGTATATACGCTGCCTATACCAGGATTATTTGGAAAATTTAATGCCACGGCACTTTTATTCTACTTCTTTTACTTATTTATAACAAAAAAACCCCTTAGGGGCAATCTAAGAGGTGTGTAAAAAAGAGTTATTTTATTTTTACTCAAATCAATGATTTTAATACCCATCCAGTTGTATTATCTGCCTGATATGCATCTTCATCCCAACAATAGTATAAACATGCTTCTACTTCTGCATCAGTACGAGCAGGTTCTGTGCCCAGAGGTGATATCCAATGAGCAGTTGTGTTGTCTAGAACCCACGAAGCAAAAGGCTTAGGAGGTACAAATGCATCAAGTACTTCATTATATGAATAACCAATACCGGCAAAACGAGTTCTTATATTGTTATTATATGATGTTTGTTTCCAATTAGTATCTACACCAAAAATTTTCTTACAAAACGCAATTCCAATTTCTTCCACTTCTACTCCATTAATATCTGAAGTATCTTCGTTACTCACAACAATGACTTGAGTAACTATGTTATTTTCGTCTAGTTGTGCAAAATGTGCCATTGTTTTATGTTAAGTATTTACTAATATAAAAGTATTCTATTATAAAATTTATATCCAACGAGTTTTGTATCTAATTAATACAACACCGGGACCTCCTGAACCTCCACCCAGTATACCACCATTATTACCAGCGCCACCGCCGCCTCCACCAGTATTAGTTGTACCAGGAGTTCCAGGAGTATTAGTACCACCAGGTCCGCCACCACCTGTTCCACCCGGAGCAGCAGGCCAGCGTGTCGCTAGATTTTCTTGTGCGGCATTGCCGCCGCCACCACCACCTCCGCCAAACCATCCACTATCACCAACAGAAGTTCCAAAATATGGAGAAAAGTCTGTGCCAATGCCACCAGCTCTAGCATAATTCAGCCCCCATCCTCCAGGAGGTGGGGCTACATTTGAACCGGGAGCTCCTGCGCCGCCACCGCCGCCACCAGAACCTGGAGATGAGGGATTTCCATAGGCAATAGCTTGAGCTGGAACTGGGTATGGATCTGCTAAACCACTACTTGCACCACCAGAACCGCCAGGATAACCATCGACAGGTCCACCATTACTTGCCCTACCACCACCTCCTCCTCTGGCAGTTAATATTCCAACAAGACTACTATCACTTCCTCTAGGTGTTGTGGTAAATCTTCCAGCAGGATTTGAACCGCTTCCTATCGAAACTGTGTAACTTCCCGCTGTTAAGACATGTCCTGGTAAAAATGCAACCCCACCTGCACCTCCGGCATTACTGTTGTATCCATCTCCACCTCCTCCACCACCGGCAACGACAAGAACATCAACAGCATCTCCAAAAGAACCAACAGAAGTAACTGAAAGAGTTCCTGACGTAGTAAATTTATGAATTGTATAATCGCTATAGTAAACTATTGTGCCACCTGAAGCGATTATTCCACCAGCAGCCGCTCCCCCACCACGAACAAAACTATCTCTTTGATAACTCAATAAATGCCCATCGCTTCTAGTATTTTGTCTCTTATTCTTATTAGTGGTTTTTGCTCCCATTTTTTTTTACCTACTTCAATTATCAGTGTCGCCAAGAATTTGGTAGTTTACAGCACTACCAATGCCAGATCCTCCTAGAGCAGGAGCTCCAACTTCTACAACAATTTTGTCTTGATTAGTCAAAACCAATGGATAGTTTGTTTCAAAAAAGAATGTTTCGTTTGCTGCCAAATCAACCTTTGATAATCTATATGCAGTATATCCATATCCAGTGATAGCATCAACACCACTTGGATAAACATATAACGCTGATGTGCAAGTTGCAAGTCCTGTATTGTGAGCAATTAATCCACGAACATATGTTGTTCCTGCAACTCCAGCCCCAGTATTTGTAACTCCTGCTGTAAAAATACCAACCGTCGCAATACCAGTAACTGATTGTACACTTAAAAGTTTTGTTCTACGAAGTGCCATTTTACTATCTTTTTAGTTATTTATGTTTCATCCAAAAAGCATACTGTCAAGTTCTGTATAACCAGCAGGAATACTTAGTCCAGTAAGATTTGCTCCATCACCACTGAATGATGTTGCAGTAATTGCACCTGCACTAACGTTTCCTGCGTCATAAACAGTAAAACCAGTTCCTACGGTTAATCTGCTACCATTTTGAACTGTTGCAGTATTACCAATAGAAACACCATAATTAAAAATCCAAGCATCAGTTCCTAATCCAGAATAATGACTTTGTTTTACCCACATAATTTGTTTATTAGTAGGTAAATCACTATTGACTCCATCAGTAGGAATATCAATAATTGGTGTTCCTACAGTTGATGCAATTGAAATGCCACCATGATTGGCAGTAATATCATTTGCTACATTGTTACCAAGAACATCTGTCGTAATACCAAGAGTGATGTCTTTATCATTAATTTGAAGGGTAGCAGCGTTTAAAATTACTGAGGTGCCACCAACACTTAATGTTCCATTGACTGTCGCATTTGTAACAGTAATACTTGGATTACCTGTTAATCCACCCGCGTTTCCAGTTACATTACCAGTTACATTACCAGTTACATTACCAGTCAAATCACCACTAAAACTAGAAGCAGTAACTATACCCGCTAGATTTAAACTGCCATTAAGTGGATTTAATAATTGGGCTTTTGTTTGCGCCATTATAACCCTTTAGATACTTTTATGCTTTGAATATTTATAATCTAAACAGATTGATGTTTTGGAAGTTTGGGTAATAAATCAAAAGAAATAATCGTTCGTTGCTTTCTTGACTGATTGGGATGAGCGAAATGTAAAGTATAGGAAGGAACAATAAACAGTGTGCCCTCTTTCACATCTTGTGGATATGCAAGAGTTGTTGTATCTGTTCTTGGATCTTGCCAGGGGGCAAGAAAACAAGTAGGAGTATGATATTTTGAGTCATACTCGACATAAAGAACACCAGAAAATCCCCAACTTTTATGGTTGTGAATACCTTGATAGTCTCCTTGTTTATATCTGACTACCCAACAATCAGTCATGCTACAAGTGACTTGTGCTTCCCGACAAAACTCATTTAATTCTGGACGAATAATTTCTTGAAAGTAATGTAGATATGATTTCTTGTTAGTGCTTCTGTCTGTCTCAAAAGTTTGCAGAGTGGTTCTTAAAAACTTTTGAGAGTTAATACGATTTAACAAACCCTTCTTTTTAAAATCCCAGTCATCAATCTGATATTGATAGGAAGGGTATTCAAAAAGTGGTGCCTTCATTTTGCTTTATCCCAAGCACATTCAGCTCTTTGTCCATCTTGAAGAACATAATGGAAAAAGATTTGATGATAATACAACCCTTCCTTTTCTTTCTTTTTACCATACCAAGTTTTTTCATACTCAGTTGGCATTGGTTCGCGCCAATGTGGACGTTCACAACCTTTGTATACCATACCATCACCAGGTTGAAGAATCACGGAACGGTTCTCACCAGGAACTAATACCTGTGTTTTCTTTTCGTCGGTATAAGTATCTGGAGTTTTAATCCAAATAGGCCAGTCGGCATTTTCTCCAGTTAAATTGGTACTGACATGAACAGTTACAGAGATTTCACATGCATCACGATCAGCATGACGAGTCAGTTCTTGTCCAGGATAATAAAATCTATCGTAATAATAGGTATTATAAAGTTTACGTCCCAGATGTTCTTCCAGTTTCATACGAATACCAGAGTGAATCGCACGATACTGTGGATGCCAATAGCGTGAAGTAGAACCTTCAACCTGCTGTTCAACAGGAACATGATTGAAGTGCTCTGGATTCTTATCCCAGTAGTTGTACTGTCCTTTCTGCTCAGGAACAGGGTGATAAAGTTCTTCAGCATCCCAAAGATTTTTAATCACCAGATATCCATTTTTCTCAAAAGATTCATTGCGAGTCCAGGCAGTACCTGTATTCGTCCTTTCCTGCCATTGCAGGTGTTCTTCTGTCATTTGTTCTGCCATAGTTATACCTCTTTTTTGGTTTTTAATCCTCCCAAAATCCATCCTTCACCAGGACATTCTTTTGAGAACTTTTGTTGTTCACCATTATTCCAAAGTTTTCTGCCAACTTTTGTTTGACCTATTTTATTACGAACTTCTGGTGGTGTTATTTTACCATAATTTGGATTTCCTTCACCTTTATTATTTTTTCTAAACTTTTCTTTTGACTCTTCACTATGTTTTCTGCCAATCCAAGGATGTGGTTTAGTTTCCCAAACTTTTTTTATTTCTTGTTTTAAAAGTTCTCTTGTTTCTATTGAATGCGTTTTACCGTGAAATGGATTATTTTCTCCTTCATAAGATCTACGATTTTTTACATATCCGTTATTTTCTATTTGATGTTGACGAATAATTTTTTTCGTTTCTTCTGTGTGGGATTTTCCATAAAAAGGATTTTTTTCACCAAATTTTTTCTCCGCATAGTAAAATCCAGTTGTTTTTTGCCTTGCTTTATTTGCAAAATGTGGATTTTTATCTACTTGATAAAACTTATGTAAATCTACTTCGGCTTGAAGTGCTTCTTCCCTTGTAGAAAATGTTTCAAGAACTATCTTATTAGTTGGACTAAAAGTTTCGTCGTGATAAGAACCAAGATAATCATCATCCTCTGAGAGGCAGTTGCAGGTTCTACAACCTATGTAACCCCTCCCAAATTCTTCATAAGAGTAATAGACATAATGATTTTCCATAGTTTATTTTAATGGATATCGGTGGAAGTATTTATGTTACCTCCACCGAAGTTCTTCATTTCCAACGTGGCCCACACGTCCAACCTACCAAACTCTTACGGGTTCCTTTTGTAACTTTAAGAACTCTATGCATTGTGCGAGAATCAAACAAAATCACAGTACCACGCTTACGAGGAGCAATATAACTATTTCCTCCCTCATCAAGCAGTTGTAGGTTGCCACCTTCATAGTCATCAGGATCGCTCAACTGAACCACAAAGGACAGTTTACGAACAAGTTCAATATTTTCATTTAAGAAATCTTGTGCAAGTCCTTCTTGACGATTACCAACAGTTACTGGTTTGTATTGAGTGGCAAGTCCTGCATCATTGTGCCAACCATAGAACTGTCCTTCACTATACTTTGTGAACTGCATTGACTCTCCATCAATACAACGGAGATCATATAGGAAGTTCTCGCGGTTTGCTCTTTGAATGTAATGCCACACAAATCCACCAACCCAGTGATTGGTAGGAATCCATGCGTTTTGAGAATTTCTTTTTTCTTTGTTTAAGGCATCTCCGTGCAACCTGGAGTCTGCCATTTGTTCATCAAACTTTTCTGTTAGATCTCTTTCGATAATATCTACTACATCTTCTGGTAGATCGCTAAAATACCAAATTGATTGAAATGCCATATTTGAATAATGTATTCAGTGTTATTATATAGAAACTTTTTATGAATGTCAATTTACAAGTTCTACTTTTACAATGTCTTTGTGCCTACCCTTATCACCCCTCTTTAGGTGCTGATGGAGTTTCTAGAACCCACTCACCATTCTCTTCATTCCAACGATAGAATGAGCGTGCTGCGACTTCTTCATCGGTTAGTGTGGGAGCAGGACCAACTGGTGATTCCCAATTAAAAATTTCTTCATTTAGAATCCAACTATCATAAGGTTTTGGTGGGATGAAGGCATCAAATGCTTCATTATAAGCGTAACCTATGCCAGCATAACGAACTCTTATATTTCCGTTATATGAAGTTTGTTTCCAATTGGTATCAGCACCTAGGAGTTTCTTACAGAAAGCAACTCCAATTTCTTCTGCTTCTACTCCATTAATATCTGAAGCATCTTCGTCACTTACAACAATAACTTGAGTAACAATATTATTTTCATCTAGTTGTGCGAAATGTGCCATTGTTAGTTACTGATTAATGAATAAGTTTGCCATATTTATGAAGGGTATGCGATGATGACAATACCAGAACCACCATTAGCATCACCACCGCCACCACCTCCAGTATTTGTCGTGCCCGCACCGGCTGCCGCACCTCCGCCACCAACACCACCAGTGCCTGAGACAACCGGATTGGGAGAAACCCCAGGTACAAAATAAAAGTTTCCTGCACCACCTCCAGCATAATATGTTGTTATTCCAGTTATGGTTGTTGATGCTCCAGAACCTCCATTACCTGTTTGAGATGTGGTAGCATTACCTCCGCTACCACCGGCGCCACCGCCACCGCCGCTAGATATTAGGAAGTTATCAGTAGCTCCAGATCCTCCAGAATTTCCTTGTGGCGGCGAAAATGGTGGAGTATTTCCACTTCCTGCTGCCCCCCAGCTTCCACCACCACCCGATCCTCCTGAAAGACCAGGATTTCCCTCAAATGCATTTGCGTTACTTGCTCCAGTTCCACCACCAGAAGCAGTTATAACTCCAACATAACCCACGCCAAGTACGGAATTACTACCATTGCTTGATGGTGGAGAAGTGGACCCAGATGATTTATTTCCACCCCCACCAACAGTAATTACATATATTCCAGAAGATGCACTTAATGGAAATGAAGATCCAGATCTAAATCCACCACCACCACCGCCACCACCGGCATTATATCCACCACCGCCGCCACCTGCAACCACAATATAATTGACAGAAGTGAGTGTTGGGTTGCCAATGGTAAAAGTTCCAGATGATGTAAAAGTATGGACAGTCGTGGTTGGAGTATAGGAAATTGTGCCGCCAGATGCTTTAACTCTATCCCATTTTCCTAATCTATTTAAATAATCTTGAGAAGAAATATTAAAGATTCCTCCATCAGTATAAGAAGTTATCGCATACCCAACTCGATTTCCAGTATGTCTCATAATTAACTAACCTCCTCATAGGAAGCGGTGATGTCAACTGAATTCAAATTTGTACATGTAGCACCAATAGATTGATTTTCCGTAATATAGTATGGAGTATCTTTACCAATCACTGTAATAGTTGAACCAGTAGGAATTGCTATTGCAGATACAATAGAAGCAGAAGATCCAGCGCCAGTAGCAGAATTAAATAATTTTACAGTTAAATTTGTCGTTGCGCTTGATGTGTTAGATGCTAATAAAGAATTAACTCTCAATACTTTATTACTTGAAGCAGCATTTGTCACAATAATACTATTTGCAGATGTGCTACTGATTCCACTAACAAAAGTGTTTAATCCTACAATTGAAGTAATATTTGCTATATTGGGTGATGTCATTTTTATTAATTTACTTTAAATGTATTTATTAATATCCAAAGAAGAATGCTATAGACGAAACCCTTGAAGTAGAGAGTCCCGCAGATATTCCTGTTAATTGTGATCCAGATCCAACAAAACTAGTCGCTGTAACAATACCAGATGAATTAATATTACTTGACGTTACGTTGTTAACAGTAATATTTGGTGTTCCTGATAATCCAGTTGCATTTCCATCAAAAGTAGTAGCAGTTGCAACACCAGTTACATTTACACCATTAGGAAACGTAGGAGCACCAGTTCCTAATTTATCTACATAACTATCGGCTCTTATTTTTGACATTTTACGATTACTTTGTAGATATTTATATTAGTGGGTATTGGAAATGTCCTTTAATTTACAGTGGTTCAATCAATCTCCAATTTTGATCTTTTTCAGACCATAGATAACGAAAACCTTCATTAAATTGTTCTTCTGTTAATTCTGGTTGCGGAAGAGGTGAATTCCAAGTATAAGTTTCTTCATCTAAAGTCCAAGACTCATAAGGTTTATGTGGTATAAAAGCATCGTTTACTTCATCATAAGTGCCATCAATACCCGCAAAATTCTTTCTAAAAGGAGTTCCTCCAAGAAGATGAATTCCCTTGGACGTGTTATAACTTGTTTGAATCCACCTATCATTGATTGAATCGGGAATTGTTGTTTTTAGATGTTCAACACCCAATTCTTCTCTTTCTATTCCATTTTCATCAGTAATAATTAAGTCATCTACTACTGTTACATAGGTAACTATATTTTCTGAATTAACTCTTGCAAAATGTGCCATTTTTCTATATCAATATGGTGCTTGATTTGTTGTACGAGAATATCTTAGAATCACAATTCCGCCTCCCCCTGAACCTGCGCCTTGCGGACCGCCGCCACCGCCACCGCCACTTCCAGTTATTGCTACTCCATTTCCACGAGAATCGGGATTTGGGTTGGGACCACCAGCGCCGCCGCCGCCAGATCCCCCCGCTCCTCCTGCACCAGGAGATCCACTTCCCCTTCCACCTCCACCGCCTCCATATAATCCGGTAGGTCCTGTAGCAGAAATAAATGCAGGTTGTTGTGGTGCTGGTAGTGTTGGTGCAATAATTGGTGCTGGGAAAATTGTGAAGGATCTACCTGCACCGCCTGAACCACCACCGCCAGGAGGATTGGAAGTTCCTCCGCCACCAGAACCACCTGCTCCACCGCCACCACCATCTCCTCCACCTGGGTTAGCGCCAGCGCCACCAGGATTACCATATCCAGTCATAATACCCGCCGATGATGGGAATGGTACTTGAAGTGCTGTACCGCCGGGTTTGGTCGGATTATCGCTGATGCCACCGCCACCAGAACCACCGTTAACACCCAAACCAGGTCCGCCACCCCAACCGCCGGTACCACCACCAAAAGCAGTGAATGCAATTCCCGCACTCGGAGAAGAAAATGTTGTAGGACTTCCACTGCTAGAACTACCACCACCGCCTCCTACAGTGATAGTATAAGTCCCTACGCCAACTGCAATTTGGGTTCCATAAAGAATTCCACCCGCACCGCCGCCGCCGTAAAAACCACCGCCGCCGCCACCAATCATCAAAATATCAACATTTGATCCAGTCGTAACAGTCAATGTTGTTGGAGAAGTGAAAACTCTATATTCAACATCCCCTGATTGAGTAGTTGCACCACCAACAGCTTCAAAAACTTTTGAAAATCTTGGCCACCAAATGCCACCCAATTTTTCTTCTATTCTTTTATTCCATTCAATATCATTCAAATACCAAATACCAGAAGATCCTAGTACAGTTCCAGTTTGAGCAATTCCTAACCAACTTCCAACTCTTTTTGCACCCATTTTCTTACCTCAACTAATTTCTTCATAAGAACAAACAATATCAACAGCATTGGTATATCCTGCCAAAGCTGCTAAAGATTGATTTTCTTGAAGGTAAATTGGGGTGTCTTTTCCAAGAACAACAACTGTTGATGCTGTAGGAACTGAAATTGATGATGCTATAGAGACGGAACTGCCAGCGCCTGCTGCTAAATTAAATATTTTAACAGAAACTGATTGTGTAATAGCAGATGTATTTGCTGCTAAAATTGTATTCACCTTTAATACTTTGTTACTTCCGCTAGCATTAGACAAGAAGGAAACAGAATTCGTTGTTGTTAGTCCAACAAATGTAGATATTCCAGTAATTATTGTTAATGCTGCAATATTTGGTGCTGCCATTGTTTCTTTTTACTTGTATTTGTATTTATAAACTAAAGACGTATCCAACAGCAGAAAAACCTCCTCCGCCGCCAGCAATGTTGACAGTAGCGATACCAGATCCAACAGTTACTGTGGAAATTCCAGATCCTCTAAAATCTAAAAATGTTGCGCCAGTTCCTACAGTTCCTCCTGCAGTTTGAATACCAACTCCAGCAACTAATCCAGTAAGAAGAGAACCATCACCTTTAAACGAGGTGGCAGTAACAACTCCAGTAATATTAACACCACCATTGTTAATGGTAGCTCCTGCACCAACAATTGCTGAGGTGGCAGTAAGAACGCCAGTAACATTCAGTCCTGCGGTGAATGTGGGAGCACCAGTTCCTAATCTATCTACATAACTATCAGCTCTTACCTTTGACATCTTACGATTACTTTTTAGTTATTTATGTTAGCGAGCATTGGACTGTGCTCCGTAGAGGTTGAATGATGGTGATTCTGCGAAGGCTGCGTATATGTAAGTTTTACCAGATTCATTAATATCAATGGGGGTATCACGTATTTTAAAACCATTGGAAAGAAAATCGCAAAAATCATCCGCACCTTCTGCAACAGACAAATTAGGTCTCAATCCCAAAGTTGTGGTATTATATTTGTTTCTTTCCGAATCAAGAATCCACCAATCTTTATTTACTGATGTATTTGTTGCTTTTAACAATAAAAATCTGGGTCTAAATCCGGTTACTATCATAGGACCATCTGCACTTCCATTTCCGGTATAACTGCCAAATTTACTGAAACCGGGGATTTCTGTCCAAGCATATATTATTTGTGTATTATTTGCATCAAAAAAACTAGATCCAGAAGAACCACCTAGATTTATCACGGAACTTGTTGGTGTGGTATTATTCCACATATTTTGATTGGATTGAAATGCAGAAGTATTGTTCAATCCACCATAACTTCCTGCCCCAACAGAACTATGATAGACATTCCATCCAGAGGTTGATGGACCTCTTTGTTTGTGTATTATGAAATTTGGAGCAGATAATAATCCGTGAGAAACAGACCAAGATGTATTTGTGTTAGAAGGTGCAGTATAAGTTATAATACTAAACCCACTCTTAGTGTTCACAGAAGCACCAGTAGGAGTAATCGTACCAGCATCTAATCCTGCCGCAGAAGCACTTGCATACCCTACATCATCAACATTAAAGGTGTTTGAGTTTCCACCTGCTTTCCATGCCCACGCTACATAGGTTCCAAGTGCTCCAGAATAAGTTCCACCAGGAGGTCCATTTACACCATAATCTCCGTTTGAATTATCATTTATAGAAACACCGTTATTATTAAAAGAAGTAACGCCATATGGAGAATCATTTGCCTCTGTCGCTGTTCCATTTGAGTACAATGCTTTATATACTCCGCGCACACTATCATAAAGTTTATGACTATTTGCACCCGACCTTGACTTAAACCAAACAAAATCTGGTTTCCATCCAATATTGAGAGATGCTGTGCTTCCATTACCAGTATAAGTCGTCACTCCAACATACTGATCAGGACGAACAATAGTAGGTCTTGGAGTATTTGCAAGTGCTAATGGTTGGAATCCTGCTGGTGGTGGGAACTTGAAGGGCTTTTGACCGAAGTTATATCTTATTCCAGCAGCAGCTCCAGCATCGGCATGAGCAGCAGTTAAATTGCCACTTAAATTAGAGAATGCAACTCCTTGAGATACTCCATTTTTATAATAAGTTAACTCACCAGTAGTTAAGTCCATAGCAACGCCAATAATATCTCCAATAGCAAATGTAGATCCATAACTTGATGGCGATGTGGAGTTATGAATTTTGTTACCAGTATGAGAAATATATCCCCAACTTACTTGTCCATTTACTGCCCCTGTTCCATATCCAGGATAAGCATCACTACTAAAAATATCAGAAGCAACTCCAATGTTTAGATATAAACCAGAAATCAATTCTGCTTCCCAATACCACTTACCAGAAGAAACATATACGCTTGCACACGCAGGAGTGTTACCATTAGAACCAGTTGTAGTATGCTGTAAGTTTCCGTTAGCATAAGTTCCACCATTATTAGCACTATTTGAATTTTTCCATAGAGGATTCAGAGTACACCAACCACTCTCCTGTCCTCTTACTGCATTAATATTTGCAGTGAAAGGATTGAAGTTGGTTGCCTGTGGTACTCCGTTTGATGTTATTGTTGAGGCAAAAACATTAGCAGCAGTTACAGAAGTATTTGATTGACAACACAGAAGTTTTGTCTCAGAACCAGTTGATTGAAGTGCTGTTGTTGGTGGTGTGAAGTTTTCTGTGTAGAGTGCAGTTCCATTGATAATGCGAACATTTGAGATAGCACACTTTCTTGTGTATGCACCATCAGTATAATATGAACCAATAGTCCACTTACCTAAATCATCTCCATTATCAGAAACTGGAGCAGTAAGTGTATCAAGTAATCTTCCATTAAGGAAACAATATATTGAAGAACCACTTTTAGTCATGGCTACATGATTCCATTGCTTTGGTGGCAATACATTTGAAATATTATATTGACCACTAGCATAGAATCCAAGATTACCAGTGTTCTCCATAGTTATTGACAAACCACCACCACCATTTGGTCTATTTGATATTATTCCATGATAACTATCTGTTGAGATTTGATATACAAATGCTTCAATAGTCCAAGTTCCCGTGTTTGCATATAACTTAAGAGAATTGTCTTGAGCAGTTAACCAATCACCACCAGTATATCCAGCATCTGCAGTGAAATTCACAGCACCATCAGTAATCTGAGTTAGTTTAGAAGAACCAGAAACTCCTGATGGTGTATCTGGGAGAATGTCTGGGTCTGTGGATGCTGGTATGAAGTTTTGAGTGTATTTTGCAGTGCCTTTGTAAACTCTTATATCGGACATATATCCAATATATGAATAACTACCACCAGATCTTGAACCAATCCAAAGACTTGTGTTTGATGTTGTCCCTGCGTCTGTTGCAGTTGTTCCTCTACTAATACCATCAAGATAAAGGGTTGTAGTTGATCCACTTCTTACAACAGCAATATGCGTCCATTTATTTGCTATTATCGCATTTGACGGAGTTGGATCAAATAAACTTGCAAGTTGAACTTCCACTTCTCCACTATTAATTTGGATAGACCATCCACCAGATCCACTACTAGTATTCTCCATTATGACTCTGGTTCCGCTTACATCAGTTGGATAAACCCAACATTCAACAGTCCAATTGACACCATTCAAATAATAATCTGCTACATTTGAGTTTGGATCATATATGTGATCTCTATTTCCATCAAAATAATAACTTCCACCATAGAAGTTACTTTGAGCACTTGAAGCACTGGGAGTTTCTTCTATTGAAAGAACTTTTTCAGTACTTCCACTATTAATTTGATTACTATAATCTTTTCTAGTACCAACTAATGGAAGAGCAAGAACACAAGTTGCTCCAGTACCAACAGCACTATCAGTCCTTACACCAACTCTAGCAACCTTTCCTCCTCCGTCTGTGTTGAGAATAGGTAGTGCTCCTGTTGCTTTTTCAATGGTATTAGAACCACCAAAGTTCACCGGAGTCCAGTTGTTTCCATTGCCAGACTTATCTTCTCCGATTGGAGTATTACCGTCTAGTGGGAGGTAAAAGGAATTATCTCCTGCTGCATCAAGAAGAGTATATCCACCTACAGTAATTGCCTGAATTCCCCATCCATCAAATCCATTTACAGCTTCCCAGACAATACTTGTTAATCCATCAAAAGTATCAAACTCATAATAGTTTGGTGTAGTTCCTTGTGATGTTTGATATGCTCTTAAAGTTGATGAAACATTTACACCATTAATAGTGATAGATGCAGTATCAGAACCACCTGTATTTGCATTGTACCACAATCCAACCTTTCCTGTAAGAGTAGTTGGTGGAGTAAATGTTAATGTTCCAGGTCTATCTGGATAGCAAGTAGTAGCAGTGCTCCCATCAAATGCGTTGGTTTTTCCATATCCAGATAAAGCTGTTCCAGAAACACTATTACTCCAAGTTGTTCCATTATTTGGATTGTTAAATGCACTAAACTTTTTAGGTCTCCAAGTATTTGTGAGTGGGTCTGTGTATCCAAAGTATGATGGGTATAATGCTTGTCCGTCTATCAGGTAGACGTTTGATGTAAGAATATCTGGATAAAATCCATAAGTGGCATCTCTTGCAATGTAGTGAGTTGCATTTGAATTTATTTCAGTTGAATGGGATTGTGGGATACTTCCATTTTGATCCCAAGTAGTAATTTCAGTTCCATTTATCCATATTCTTGCTCTACTTTGCGTTGTAGCATTTGTAGTATCAACAGTCCACACTAAATGTGTCCAAGCAGAAAAATCACGATAAACCGCAGTGCTGATACGAAAATAATTAGTCGCTCCATTTCTATGGTTTGCATAAATTTTATTGTCTTGATCTATTGAAATAAATGTATTACCACGACTGAATATCATTTGCGTGGTAGTATAATCGGCAGTGTTTCCTTTTCTTAATTGCTTAATCCAAGCACTGAATGTATATGTTGTTTGATTGCCGGTGCTAAAAGTTCTTTCTAATCTTTGACTTTTAGCACTATCAAACCTCAAACTACCATCAACAACCAGAGCACCAGATGCTCTATCCTCTGTAACTACCTGAGGAATTATAACTCCCATTTATCTATCCCCTCAACTAAAGTTTACAGAAGCGCCAGCAAGCAACTGTGTTCCTGCTGCACCAACTCTATGAACTGTAAATGAAATTAAGTTAATTGTACCATCTGCTGTTGATAGAGATGGTGGTGAACCTGATGGGAATAAGAAGTAAGTGCTGAAACCAACAGTTGCAATACCAGAGTTAATGATTCTTACAGTATGAGATTCTCCTTCTGTACCACCAGTTACGCTAATAGTTGTGATACCTGATACTGTAAGTTTATGATCCTGCTTGCTTAAGTCAAGGAATGTAATTGTATTGTTTGGTGATGCCTGTTCTGTTCCAATTCCAATAGCAAGTCCTGTTAGTTGTGAACCATCTCCTCTAAATGAGGTAGCAGTAACAACACCAGAGACACTTAAGTTAGTGTTGAGTCCTACAGCAATCTTATTTCTATCATAAGTAAAGTTGATATCACTAGGTCCGTAAATAACAAGTCCCCCACCATCTTGAGTCAGAGCTGTCTTAGTAGAAGTAGAAGCAACACCAACTGTTTTGTCTGCTACATCAAGAATTTGAGTATTGATAACAGTTTGAGTACCATTAACTGTCAAATCTCCACTTAGAATTAAGTTTGTACCAGTGGCATTTGTTGCTAATGCATTTGCAGTCGTTGCTGTGGTTGCAGTTCCATCAAAAGTAGTAGCAGTTACAACACCAGTTACATTTAATCCTGCGGTGAATGTAGGAGCACCTGTTCCGGCATTATTAGCAAAGTTATCAGCACGAACTCTACCACCAGAACCACCAAGAGCAGGTAAAGTTCCAGTAGTTCCAATTCCAAGAATGTTTGGAATGAAATCATCACCATCAGCGATAATTAAATCAGCACCACTATCAACAAGAATTTCTGCATACTGTGTATATGCAACTTTTGCAGTTGAAGGTGGATCAACAGTTACAGTAGATCCAATACTTAATACTTGATCGGTATAATAAATCTTATTCAGTGGGTTTGTTTGATCGGAACTGAGTGCAGTTCCGAGTCCAGCAGGAAGATTTGTGAGATTGCTACCATCACCTCTGAATGAAGTTGCCGTTACAACACCAGTGACGTTAATACCACCATTGTTAATGGTAACTCCTACACCAACGATTGCTGAAGTTGCCGTTACAACACCAGTAACATTAACCCCACCAGGATTAACATTTAGAATTGCTGCTCCTGAAGAAACAAGTGTTTGTTGTCCAGGAGTTGGTTGGAATAATCCAGTTGAGGTGTCACCAGAAAAATAAAGACTTGGAGCAGATACCGTGCCAGATGTCAATGCGATGCTGACTGGATTTAGAACTCCAATATTAAATGGAGCGGCATCAACCCATTGAGCACTGTCAGTATCTTGATAATAGATGAATAATCTACCAATATCTGTGTTATACCAAAGATTTCCTGCGGTTATAATTCCAGTAAATGCATCTCCAGGAGTAGATCCAATACCAATAGAAGCACTTCCGCCGCCGCCTCCTTCAAAATAAATTGTAGCAATGCCAGTGGTAGAACTATAGTATGCAGTAGATACTCCAGAACCAAAGAAGTTTATGAAAGTTGCGCCATAACCTACTAGTCCAATACTAGTACCAATTCCAACTCCAGCACTAATATTTTGTAAGTATGCACCATCACCATAATACGTAACAATACCAGAAGTTGCAGTAATAACTCCAGAAGAAACTAATACAGTCCCAAGAGTTGAAATTCCAGTAACATTTAAATCAGTAAATGTATTTGGTGCATTTGCAATTGCACTTTCAATAGTAGCAGTTGTAGTTGCGTCAAGAGAGACAATGTTTTGAAGTTGTCTTTCATTACTAATAACTTGAGTTGCGCCAATACTAATCGAATTAGCAGTTGCAATACCGCTATAATTTAGATTGGTTCCTTCAAGATTTGTGACAATACCAACTGCAATTGTTGCAATACCAGAAACATTCAGAGATGCTGTTGTTGTAATTCCAGAAACGTTAGCACTAGATGCTAAAACAGTTCCTATTGTTCCTATGCCACTATAATTTAGATTAGTGCCTCCAAGATCTGTAATAGTTCCAGTAGTGCTTTGTAAAGTAACAATTGTACCTACACCACTTACACTGATGTCTGTAGCAGCAATTCCACCACGAACATCTAACTCTGTTCTGGGAGTAGTACTGCCAATACCAACCTTATTTCTAGCGGCATCAGCAAGAATAAGATCGGTACTAACTTCTAAACCGTTCTTGACTACAAAATTCTTATTGACAGCCATTCGGGTTCACTCTCCCCCTGTATTTCTTATTATTTATCAAGAAAGATATTCAATCGTAACGTATGCTTCAGTGCTTGAATTTCCACCAAGTCTTGTGCTTATAATATTGACTTCGCCGTTTGTATATCCACTTCCACCTCCACCACCAGAACCACCTCCAGTGCCCGCATTTCCTCCAGCAGTTCCAGAACCACCACCACCATTATCACCACTACCATTTCCACCATTGTTTCTGTAAGCAAAACCTGCCTTATATCCTCTCAAAATAGATGCAGTTGATGATGCAACTTGCCCAGATGTACCTCTAAATTGAACATTTCCAATGTCATTACACGGAGCAATACCTTGCTGTGCCCAATACTCCCCAATAGTACATGAAGCAACTCTACCTCCAGTTGGTTGTCCATTATTAGAAAATCCAGAAGTAGCTCCACCTGGAAAGAAACCTTGAACCGGTAGAGATCCTACAGAATACAACTCTCCACCAGTTCCAGCACTTCTACCAGAACCATTTTCTCCAGCAATGCCTACACCACCACCATCTCCACCTCTGCCTTCATTTCCTGCTCCACCACCTCCACCTAAAGCAACAAGAAGTTGTCCTTTTTTATAGAAGAAAGCTCCTCCCCCTCCACCATTTGCTCCACCAGAAGGTGCTGTCTGGGCACCTAATTTAAAAATATACTCTTGATTTTGTCGTAAAGTTAAAGTAAATACTGTCAATCCACCTTCACCACCTCTATTTCCATTTCTACTTACACCTCCAGCCGCTGCCATTGTCATTCTAACAGTAATATCTTTTTCTGGCGCATAAACACTAAGAGTTCTAACCCAAGTGGATGGATTTGCAGTAAATGTAATTGATTGATCGAATAGATTTACATTTCCAAAATCAAATTGAGAAGCATTATCAGAAAGTATTTCGTAATTTAATATAGATCTTGCTGATACGACACCATAAGTTACAGAACTTGATGCGACGGGTGAATTATCAGCCGATGGATGACTTACCTCAACGTAAACAGTATTTGTTGAAACATCGGGAAGAGAAATTGTAAGTGTATTTGATGTTGCTCCACTTATAGTTCCGCCGTTAGAAATTGCATTTCCATTTAGATACCATTGATATGTCAAACTAGAATCAGAACCATCAGAAGTTGTTGCCGTTACGCTGAAAGTTGTTGAACGTCCCTGAGCAGCTGTGCTTGATGATGGTTGACTTGTAATGGATATTGTTGGACGAACTGTAATTGCTACAGTATTAGAATCTAATGCATCATTAATTGCATTTGGTGTTGACTTCCCAATTGCATATGCTGATGCAACATAGTCTGCACGAAGGAAGAATTGTCTTCCGGTGTCTGATGGATTTGACAAACTACTTAAAGTAAGAGCAGTTGTTGCTGTTCCAGTGATTGTCGCACTATTTGATAAAGCTCCAACACCAACTTCATACCATTGGTATGAAATGTATCCTGTATTTTCTGCTGGATTTGGTGGTGTTTGTGTTGGAAATTGGGCGGTTGCAATTCCAACTAAAGTAATTGAACCGCCGTTGTTTGTAGTGACACCAACTGGTTGTTGGGAAAATGATAAAATTGGACCGTTAATTTCAAGAGATGTTGGAATGTGACGAAATACTTGAAGTCCTATCATGCGAAGTTTTGTCCTCCAATGACACCGTAGAGTGATGCTCCACCATCAAAAGTCATGAATGAATAGATATCAGTTTTGTTCGCAGTAGTTGTTACCACTGGAACAACTCCTCCTCCAGGCCAGTAGACTGGGATTGTCACAGGTGCTGATGTCTTAAATGTATCAATGCCGACTGAATATCCAGTTGAATTTTGCAGAATCTTGATTGTAAAAGCAGTTGCTCCTGATGGTGGATTCAGAAGAGTAAATTGAGTAACTGCAGAAGTTACAGTCAGAGTGAATGATTGTGCAATTGACAAGTCAACATCAACATTTCCACCCGAAATTGTGAGGGGTTGGACGTTTTCTGAATATGTCTTGAATTTTGCAGAACCCTCAATATCAACTTTTGCTCTTGGCGTTGCTGTTCCAAATCCAACCTGAGTTCCTGAAGTAGAAACTGCAGTTCCAACAACAAGTGTTGTAGCAGTTACAATACCTGCACGAATATTACTTGAAGTGCTATCAAGTCTATATGTTGTTGCAGTGATTGCACCACCAACTAACACGTCCTTGGTTGTCGTAAATCCAGCAAGAACTGTTGTATTATTGACATAAAGATCTGTTGTCCCTGTGCCGGGAGTTCCAAGTTCTAAATTATAGTCAGGAACAGAAGTGCCAATACCAACTCTTGAAAGATTAATCGGATAGATTCCAGTTCCAAGTCCTGCAGCAGTTCCTGCCCAGAGACTATCATTTGCAAGGTTTGTCAGTCCAGAACCATCACCAACAAATGTTGTTGCAGTTACAGTTCCAACAATATTTGTAGAACCAATAACATTAAGTGCATAACCATTTGCAGTAGTTCCAATACCAACACCAGTTCCATCAATCGCAAAGATTGATGTTCCAGAACCAACCTGAAGTGTATTCAATCCAGGTGAAGTCGTTCCAATACCAACCTTATCGAAGATTGCAACATTTTGGTTTTGCTCAAAACTTACATTACCGAAACGATACCAATTATTCTCGGTAGTATAAACCCATCCAAGATGTCCACCCTTAACTGGGTTTGCATTGTATGTAATATCTCCAGGATTTCCTGATAGAATAGGCGTAGAGATACCCACAGTTTGTTTTCTAGAAACAGTCGCATCTCCTTGCAGGAAGATTGAATTTGCTTCAATACCTTTACTAGAGTTGGATGTAATCTTATTATTAAAGATAACGGGTCCATCAAATTCTGAGATGAGATTGCTATCGGGACCACCTTCAACACGAATGGAACGACTGATTGATGCTTCTAGAGGTGTTAAAACGTCAAATCCAATATTAATACCGCCAGTGCGGATATCTTCACCAGTTACAGAAGGAATAGGAGTATCAAATACTTCTTCTTGTCCAGTTGCAGAGCTAACTTTTTTGTTTCCAACATAGAAGTCACCCTGATCGTTCATACCAGTATAAACATTAATACCACCATCTTTCTTAGTTGATTGTGATAATAACTCTTCTTCAGAAGAGAGGTTGCGATTCTGGCGATCAGGAAGTGCAGTTGAATAATTACCAGGACCGAATCCAACATATTCAAATGTATGTCCAGAGGCACGGATGATCGAGTTTCTTCTAAATTCAACTGGACGACATTTAATTCTTCTTACAACTGTATTAATTGTATGAGTTGTTGCCCTTGTTCCAAGAACTCCTCTAAAAACAGTAATTGGATTTGCAGTAACTGTTGACTTAACTCTAACAATTTCCTCATCAATTAATAGATAATCACCGATATTGATATCAAGATTAGTGATACCAGCAATTTCGATGCTTTGAGTTGATTCTGTTAAAATATCTGCAGAAAGTGTCGTTGTAATTCCAGCATACTCTGTTACTTGTCTTCCACCAAGATTCTCATTTGCAGCAGTAATATTTCCACCGGAAGAAGCAGCACCATAACGATAAGCATAAATCGTACCTGAAGTTGATGGAGCGATTGTTCCCACTCCAATATTAATATTAAATGAAGTTAAACTGTTAACTTTTTTGACAACGAAGTCGCCATTATAAAGAACATTATTAGCACCACCTAATTTAATCTTGTTATCTACTCTCAATCCATGTCTTTGTGCTGTGGTAACAACTCCAACTCCAGTAATTTCATTGTAAGAAAGTGCAGTTACATTTAATGCTTGTCCCGTTAGAGTTGCAGTCGCTGCTGCAGTATTAGTCAACCCAATACCTAATGTAGTTGCTGCTCCAATCGTAGATGCAGAAGCAACTTGAATTTCTTTTGCCGCTCCCGTCGCAATACCAGTAATTCTATAAAGAGTATTGAATCCTTTATTTGATTGTGGAAGAACTCCAGCAAGACTTAGGGTATCACCAGTGTTATCATATATTGAGGTTACCGTTACAACACCAACACTATATCCTGTGGTTGTACCTACGCCAACTACTTGAAGAGAATCTCCAATCTCATAAGCACTACCACCATCCATAATCTTGACACTAACAAGATTACCTGAGGTATTAACTTGAATTCTTGCTGTTGCATTTTGTCCTTGAGTATTAGCAGCTCCAACAGAAACTAATTTGGCATTATAAAGATAACCAGCGGTTCCATTACCATAACCAGCACCACTATCTGCAATACTAACATTCGTAACTCTATTCAATCCATGATCAATTGCTGTATAAATTGTATGAGCAGTTCCTGTAGAATTTGAAACAATTGCAGTAATTCCTACACCAACATTAAAGTCAAGTAATGACTCTTGAATAGTCTCTCTTGTAATACTATTCTGTGGTTCATCAACTACAACTTGTCCAATTGGATTTGGAAGAGCAAATGATGATGCTACATCAGGATCTGATTTGGGATTATCGCGATTTGTTTGTGGATAGAGATATTGTATTGATTGCGAATATTTTTCAGTTGAGAATGGAGTTACTGTTGGAGAATTAGATGCATTAACAATTAATAAATGATAAATTCCATCTTGAGCGCCAGGAATATATTCTTGGACTTCTTGAGCTCTGTAAATAATATAAGTTCCCGAATACTTTTTCTGCGTAAAAGTAGGAAGACTTGTTGTTCTGGACGCAGTATCATTTGCAAATGTTCCAGGTCCCACAGTGCTAGGGATATTAACAATAAATTCTCTTGCGCTGGTAATTCCAGTAACAGTGTATGTTCCATTAAATCCAGAATTTGCTGTACCAACTGGATTATTTGTACTCTTTACATTTTGAATTAAAACTTCTGAACCAGTTTTTAATCCATGAGGAAGTTCAGAAAGAATATAACCACTGTTGCTATCCCAATGAGCATTAGCAATAAAACTAAAGTTTCTTTGTTCATTTAAGTTACTTAAAGAAACAGTGGTTGGACTGAAGTAGGATGCAACTTCAGTGTCGTCCTTTCCAGTTACTGTGCTTGAGTCTTGGATGACATAACCATCAATAGGCGGACGAGCAGAAGTAATACCACTTCCAGCAGGAAGAACATATCTAGCACGATATATTGTATCAGTAACACTTCTTGTATCTGGTTTACGTTTGATAAAAGTTCTAGGAGTTGCTGCACCAAGAGCAGTTGTACCAAGTCCAACTAAAGTAGGATAGAAACTATTATCAGTTGTTGCAGTTCCTACAGTGACATACCATTGCCCTTGAGTAGAATCATACTGAATTGGGTGCCCAATATCTCCAGATGTTTTGTCAGAGACTCTACTAACAACTTTAAGAATTCCACCTTTGTTATTAATAATTAATGGATTTGATGCGGTAATTGCATCATTTAAAGTTTTAGCAACTTTAATTTGATCCGTACTTATTCCTGTTGTAATTGCATAGTAGATAATATTATTAGTGAGTCCATCGGGTAGATGTCCATTTTCAGAAATAATACGAATACTTTCTCCAGAAAGGAAAGTGTGAGGTTCTGTCAGTGTAATTGTATTAGAAGAAATGCTATTTGCAGTTCCTACTCTACCAACTGTATAAACTTTTTCTGAAGTTTCTTGTTTTGTTGTGAGCTCACTATTCGGCATCACAATTCTTGCCGAATATTGATTTGTTACTCCACCTTGAGGTATAAGAACATTTAATGTATCCCCTTCTTTTGCACCAACACGATATCCTTCGATTACACCATCGGGAATGATATCGGCATTTGTTTGATTGTAAAGATAAAGGCGACTTGTAGATGCAACTCCCACAACTGTTTTATAAACATCAATTGCATCAAATTCAATTGAGGTTTCGGTGGTTTCTAATTCTTTTGGTGGAATGATGTGAGTTAAATATCCAACATCATCTCTTGAGAATGCATTTCTCTTATATCCTTGAGCAACAAGTGCCTTAGAACCAAAGTTTGAGTTAGAATTATTAATAGATTGATCTCCACCAGTATCAGAGGAGAAATGTTCAGCATATCCAATCGCAAAAATTGATACGTTTTGGATATACGCATCATTAATTGTTTTAACGTGGAAGTTTCTATAAGATGGTTTAAAGACTGCTAATGAGTCTGCATTAATATTTTCATTTCCAGCAAATGTACTATCTTTATATTCACCACTGCTGCTATCATATTTTACAAAAGCATTTTTGTCTTTCTGTAGTCCAATTCCAGTGAATTGAGCAAGCACCATAGATTTAAATCCAGATGCCTTATCACCATCAGCAAGAACGCCACACATACCATAAACAGATCTCAATGAAATATTAAAAATGTATGGTGAAGCAGAACTTACAGTATCAACCTGAAGATTTACAGTCGCTCCTGTTACAGATGGGAGAGGATTGGTTGGGGCATTTGATATCTGATATTTAAAGTTAAGTGTATCAACAACATCACTCACAACAAACTGTCCACTATATCCATCTGCAGTGATTCCATTAATTTGGAATGCAGTATCTACGTCAAGTCCAGCGAGAGGAGAATCAATCGTTACAGTAACTGTCGTTGTCGCAGTAACTCCGTCTCCTGCTTTAATACTTGAAATTCCTACAGTTCCTCCAGTAGGACCAACAATACGATATTCATCAACTTTTGGTTGAATATCTATGCTTGAACTTGGATAATCAGGTTCAATTTCTCTACCAGAAGAAGGACCATAAGCAAGTCCTACCTTTTCATAATACATATCCAGATCTGTACGATCTGTTGAATAATTTGATATGAAATTATCGTTGATTTTTACTGGGTTAACTCCATCAGCATATTCAAAACATGCTAATTTGTGGTGAGAGAAGTTAGGAACAAAAATGTTTGA
>Ga0222715_10000469_pt1 | contig 40003 bp, 40 predicted proteins | sample C33_9DmetaG_FD_165056 | JGI IMG/M metagenome (GOLD analysis project Ga0222715, IMG submission 165056) | Estuarine water microbial communities from San Francisco Bay, California, United States - C33_9D | ecosystem: Environmental > Aquatic > Marine > Unclassified | place: USA: California...
ATAAACAACACATTAACTAACCCGATGAACCGATCTGTCTCTTAGTTTATGCCGCTCTTTGTCCAAAAGGTTTTGACGACGTACATTTCGAACAAGCTGTATACATTGCGCTTCATTAACAAGCCCTTTTCAAACATTCAAGATAGGCATTATCATCAGGTAGAGACTGATTACGCTGTGCTTCCCATAAAATCCGGCCAAGACATTCCATCATTTTATGCTCTGCATCATGTACGGAAATAGATTTATTCATTATTTTTTTAAAAACAGCACTAATACCCGCAGGCCTGTCAGAATTAACCTGCTCTTTTAATGCAATATGCATCCCCATATGTAAAAAAGGATTAGATTCATTTTGCTCGACACTAAAATCATTCTCTCTGGATGATTCTTTTTGTTCAAGATAATGATGGTACTCGGGATGTTCAAGTATCACATCAGAAATGATTGCCTCTATCGGCTCTAAAGGCAGTTTTTGCTTCTGCTTACTCCATACCTGATAATAGTAATCACGCGCTTCATTTCGATCCTGCACAAACATATTTCCGAGCCACCCAATAAAGATAAAAAAAATTATTCTGCCGCTATTTTACGCTTGTTTATCAAGGTTTTGCATACTTCTTTCGATCTTTCCATTCACACTCATTGAATATAACGCAACTACCACAATTAGGGGTTCGCGCAACACAGGTATATCTACCATGCAAAATCAGCCAATGGTGCGCATCTTTTTTAAATTCATCCGGAATAAACTTCAACAAACGCTGTTCAACCTGATTCACGTTATTTCCGGGAGCTATCCCCGTCCGGTTCGAGACTCTAAAAATATGCGTATCAACAGCTATTGTCGGTTCACCAAAGGCTGTATTTAAAATAACATTTGCCGTTTTCCTGCCCACACCAGGCAAACTCTCCAGAGATTCTCGATCCTGTGGGACTCTACTATTAAATTTCTCTATCAGAATCCTGCAGGTTTCAATAATATTTGAGGCCTTGTTGTTATAAAGGCCAATCGTCTTTATATACGATTTCAGATCTTCCAGGCCTAATGCAAAAATGGCCTCGGGTGTATCAGCAACAGCGTAGAGTTTTCTGGTCGCTTTATTGACGCCAACATCAGTCGCCTGTGCGGAGAGAATCACAGCAATCAATAATTCAAATGGTGTTTTATATACCAGTTCGGTTGTAGGTGAAGGATTTTGATTACGTAAAGTTTCAAATATACGAATTCGTTTTTCTTTATTCAAACCGGGACACCCATAATTCAATTAAGTAACGTTAATCATAACTCACTACATACTTGAATAATCGTTAAGCTAATAAAAAGTAATAGATGTAATATTAAAGGTTATTCTAAGTGAATTAACCTCGACACGCACCTGCAAAATTGCAGGTGGTTAATTGAAATGCTTAAGTATTTAAATTACTGACTAATCTGGATCGAGATCTAGACTAAGCCGCTTGAAAACGCGACTCAATTGTTGTGGTTAATGTTTGCATATCATCAGATACTTTAGTGCCCGACTCAAGAATATGTACTGACCCATCAATAATGGTCGAGTTCAAAGTTCTGGAATCAGCCAGACCCGAAACCTTTTCTATCTTGCCAATACCTCGTGTTTTATCGATTATAATCTTCCATAAATAGCCGCGTGAATCACCGATAGTCCTGACTTCAATACCGCCATCATTATTTAAAGTATTCATTTATTTTTCCTCATTGATACTTTTCCAGTGCGCACATTAGATATCAATAGTGAAGGTTTTATAAATTTTATATTAAATATTTATGACATTAATCTAATTTTTAACTTCATAAAAATTTCATTATTTTTCATCATTTAGTCATCTTATATAAACCTGGTTGTCACACACAAGCATCAAAGTAACGTAACTTAACGATGAGACGTAGATATGTATACTACGAATAAAGTAAAAGTAAGATCTGTTTTTATTTCAGATGTACATCTAGGTTTTCCCGGCTGTAGCGCGAATTTTCTTCTGGATTTTTTGCGTAATGTTGAATGTGAAAAAATATATCTAGTTGGTGACATAATCGATTTCCTCTATATGCGCAAGAAGTTGTATTGGCCGCAGGAACACAATGATGTGATTCGTACTTTACTAGGTAAAGCCAAACATGGGACACAAGTGATCTATGTTCCCGGGAATCATGATGAATTATTACGTAGTCACAATGACACCGCATTTGGGAATGTCATTATAAAAAATGAAATAATACATACTACTGCTGATGGCAAAAGACTTCTGGTGCTTCATGGCGATCAGTTTGATAGCGTTGTAAAGAATTCGCGATTGATGGCAATCCTTGGCAGCAATCTCTATAACGTACTACTCAAAGCAAACAGATGGGTTAATTTTGTTAGAGATTTTTTAGGATTACCCTATTGGTCTCTTGCTGCAGCATTGAAACATAAAGTAAAAGGTGCTGTGAATTACATAAGTAATTTTGAAACCGCTGTATCTCAAATGGCAAAACAGAAAAAAGTTGATGGCATGATCTGTGGTCACATCCATCGCGCAGAAATCAGAAAGATAGACGAAGTACTCTATTGTAACTGCGGTGATTGGGTCGAAAGCTGCACCGCTTTGATAGAAAACAAAGATGGCAGTCTTGAAATACTACATTGGACTGAGCAATTTGAATCCATAAAACGACTTCCGGTAGCGGCATAATATTATGAAAATAATTATCGCTACAGATGCATGGAAACCTCAAATTAATGGTGTTGTTACAACCCTTGAAAAAACGGGTGAAGAACTAACAGCACTAGGTAATGATGTAAAATACATTACGCCTGAAGGATTTGAAACCTTCCCTTGCCCGAGTTACCCCAGTATACGCTTAGCTATTCGCCCAAAAAATAAAGTAGCATCAATACTGGATGAATTTGCACCCGATGTAATTCATATAGCCACTGAAGGACCTATTGGACAGGCAGTTCGTGCATATTGTGTTAAAAATAATTTACAGTTTACCAGTTCATACCATACACAGTTTCCTGAATATGTCCGTCTACGCGCGCCTATTCCTGTTTCATGGACATATGCATTTCTGCGCCGTTTCCATAATAAAGCCAAGCGGACAATGGTACCCACAGCTTCACAACAACAACGGCTTCTCGAAAATAAATTTTCGAACGTTGTAGTTTGGTCACGTGGAGTTGATACAACACTTTTTCATCCTCGTGATAAAAACTTTATTAAAGCAACAAGACCTATATCAATGTATATGGGGCGTGTTGCTGTTGAAAAAAACATAGAAGCCTTTCTTGATCTTGAGTTGCCCGGCACAAAATTCATAATTGGTGATGGTCCTGATTTAGAAGCACTAAAAAAGAAATACCCGGTTGTAATGTTCACTGGTTTCAAACAAGGTGAGGAACTGGCTCGATATCTTGCAGCTGCAGATGTTTTTGTATTTCCAAGCCTAACAGATACGTTTGGTCTGGTTATGCTGGAAGCAATGGCTTCTGGTGTACCTGTTGCAGCCTTTCCGGTAACGGGCCCTATCGATGTAATCATACAAGGAGAAACGGGGATATTTGACAATGATCTTAAAAAGGCAGTGCTTAAAGCATTAGAACTTAAGCCGGATGATTGTGTTGCCTATGCCAGAAATAATTCATGGCGAAATTGCGCAGAGACTTTCTTTAACTATCTCGAATCAAACATAAAAGAGTCTCAAATTAGCTGAACCTGATATTATTTTTCTGCAATAATAGTATTTTACTTTTTGCTCAAAAATAATTAATGAAACTCGCTTCATACAAATTTAATAATAAGGTATCAGTCGGTGCTGTTATTGATGACACCATTTGTCCTGCGCCTGAAGCATACAAGGGTATGAAACACTTCCTGGAATCGGGTCTAACAGCAATAAATCAATTACAGGATAATATTAATAAGTCTTCTGATTTATTATCCATTAACGACGTGCAATTGCTTGCGCCAATTACAAAACCGAATAAATTTTTTGGAGTGAGCCTGAATTATGCTGATCATATTGAAGAAACAGGCCTGGAAAAACCTGAATATCCAACCGTCTTCAATAAACAGAATAGTTGTGTTATTGGTCCTGATGATGCAATTCATAGACCGAGGATCTCTGAAAAGCTTGATTATGAAGGTGAGCTGGGAGTAGTTATTGGTAAGCGTTGTAGACATGTCCAACGCGATCAGGCAACTTCTGTTATTGCAGGCTATACCATTGTTAATGACGTGAGTGTTCGTGATTGGCAAATGCGTTCACATACATGGACTTTGGGAAAATCATTCGATACTCATGGTCCAGTCGGACCATGGATAGTAACGCAGGATGAAATTAAAGATCCACATAGTCTATCTATCAAGACCTGGGTTAATGAAGAACTGCGTCAGGATTTCAGCACAACAAATCTGATATTCGATTGTTATTACCTAATCGAATACCTCACACAGGTTATGACGCTTGAACCGGGGGATATTATTGCTACAGGAACCAGCAGCGGTGTTGGTGTAATGATGAAACCACGCGGTTACATGAAGCCAGGAGATATTGTTACAGTAGAAATTGAGAATATAGGGGTATTGAAAAACCCAGTCATTGAAGAACCCGATTCTACCAGATTTATTGAATAATATTTTTAACTGTTGTTCGAATACTGACCTGAATCAATCTTTTCTAACAGGGCCTGTATATAATCAAATCGACTCAGGGCATTATCCATTTCCAATAAAGATTGTTTTGCCGTTATCTCAAACGGCAGTAATTCAGCTAAACGATCACTCACCCAACTTGCCTCTTCAAATCTTTCTGGCTCATCCATAAAAGGTAATTCATAACGATTGGCTATCTCTTTTAGCAGATCAGAAAAGCCCTTATATGAGACCGGCAGCAATTCATCATCTTCATCCAATAGCGTCACTTCACCTAGACAGAGCTTATCCGGTTGGATCTCGGTTTGCTCTACCCGAAAACGCTGTTCGCCCTTAACAGTAATGCCGAGTAATCCATCATCCATTTGATCCCAATCGATAATTTTCACATAGGTTCCCATAGGAAAAAAATCGGCAACTTGACCCGCTTCTTCGCCTTCGCGAATTAAACAGATGCCAAATCCAGTCTCAGTACGCAAACATTCACTAACCATATCTAGATAGCGCGGTTCAAATAAACGAAGTTGTAGTTCACCCTCCGGAAATATCACTGTATTTAATGGAAAAAGCGCTATTTTCATAATTATCTCAGGACATCGATCAATTTTTTGTGGAGTCCACCAAAACCACCATTACTCATAATGACGATATGGTCGCCCGGTTGGTGTTGTTGTGCAATCACGGCAACAATTTCTTCAATGTCTTTGAAGACCCGACAACGATCACCGAGTTCATTCATATGCTTTGCAATATCCCAATCCACAGTATCGGCCTGAAAAAGCAACACCAGATCAGCTGCTATAAAAGCGCTGGCTAATGTTTCGGCATGCACTCCCATTTTCATTGTATTTGAGCGAGGCTCCATAATGGCTATGAGACGCGCGTCTCCCGCATGTTGTCGCAGGGCATTGAGTGTTTTTATTATAGCTGTTGGGTGATGGGCAAAATCATCATAAATTCGAATACACTTTGCATCAAAGATACATTCCAGGCGACGTTTAACTGATTTAAACTCGGACAAGGCGTCACATGCAGTTTCTACCGTAATGCCAACATCATATGCCGCAATAATCGCTGCCAGCGCATTATAGGCATTGTGCTCACCTATTAAAGACCAAGCAACTTTACCTTCTGTTTCATTATTTTTTTGGACTGAAAAATGTCGATAATCTTGATCCATGTCAGTAAGTGACCACTCAGATTCTGAACCAGAAAATGATATCAATTCTGACCAACAACCCATCTCGATTACTTTATTGATCTGTTCATCATTCTGAGGGTAAATGATCCTCCCTTGCTGAGGGATAGTTTTTAATAAATGATGAAATTCACGTCTAATAGCGGCAAGATCGTGAAATATATCAGCATGATCAAACTCAAGGTTATTTATTATTAGTGTTTTAGGATGATAATGAATAAATTTAGAACGTTTATCGTTAAACGCCGTATCGTACTCATCAGCCTCGATAACAAAATAGTCGGAATCTGAATAACGCGCCGATAAAGCAAAGTTTTCTGCTACACCACCAATTAAAAAACCTGGTTTTAAACCGGCAAACTCGAGAATCCAGCTTAATATTGTTGTAGTTGTTGTCTTGCCATGGGTCCCGGATACAGCAAGTACATGTTTATGTTGCAAAACTTCCCGATATAACCACTCAGGTCCAGAACTATAAGGAATACCAGCGTTTAACACTTTCTCCAGTGCCGGGTTTCCACGCGAGATTGTATTTCCCACGATGACCAAATCGGGGCAAGGTTCAAGGTGCTCCGCCTTATAACCATTCATTATTTCAATAGACATACTAGCGAGTTGATCACTCATCGGTGGGTAAACATTTTGATCTGAACCAGTCACACGATGTCCCAACGATCTGGCAATCTGGGCGAGTCCACCCATAAAAGTGCCACAAATACCTAAAATATGAATATGCATTAATTGACTTCCGTTGGCATTATTGCCGAGGTAAAACTGAATATGATCCAGATATAGGTAATGGACAAAACAATTGCCAGAAACATATTAATGTCGAGAGCATGGCGCAAAATATGCCCCATTATCGCTATATTCCAACACGCTAAAGTGGCAAGAAATAACAAACCAAAGACTTGAACACCGCCCGAATTAACTGTGCTATCACTACCTATACCTATAAATAAATATAACGGTAATGCAATGATGCTGATAATAATCCCGGTTCCCGACAATGCCGTAACTGTTTGCACCCAGCGCACAGATTTCCCATTGATCTGAAGTAATACAAAGGAAAAGAGCATAATCAAAATAACTTCCAGACCTCCCGCCATAATAGCTTTATCTAATGGTTGCGATAACGCTGCTAACTGAATAGACAAAACTCCATACAACATCAGGCACAGTGTTAATAAATTCTTCGATGCAGGTATATCCTGCGGTCGTTTAATAAGGCGACAAATATCAAAAAAGGCAAAAAAAAGTACTTTAACAGCTAACAGCATAAAAAATAAAAGTCCCTGATTTATATCGTTGGTACAAACATTTGTTTCGACAAGCATATTACCGTAAGTCGACAATACTTTACGATCATTCTACAACCATAGATATGATAGCTTTTTACTATGAACATGATAAAAATAATTAGTTTTATAACGTTTTCTATTATTGTTAGTATTTTTCTGCATATTAAATAACAAGCCAGTAGGTAAATTATGGATATTAATATTGGAATCGATAAAGAACAGCGGGAAAAAATTGCTGAAGGTTTATCTCGTCTACTTGCCGATAGTTATACTCTCTATTTAAAGACGCATAATTTTCACTGGAACGTTACCGGGCCAATGTTTTCAACATTACATCTACTGTTTGAAACACACTACACTGAGTTGGCATTAGCTGTAGATCAGATAGCAGAACGCATTCGTGCGCTGGGAGTAAATGCGCCAGGTTCATATAAACAATTTGCAGAATTGACCACTATTACAGAAGAAACAGGTACACCAGGCGCGGAAGAAATGATTAAACAGCTCATCGTTGGTCAAGAAACTGTAGCGAGAACAGCACGTTCTATATTTCCATTAGTTGATGACGCAAATGATGAACCAACAGCAGATTTGTTAACACAGCGTATGCAAGTGCATGAAAAAAATGCATGGATGTTAAGGAGTTTGATAGATAAGTCTTGATCAACCTCACAATCGACTACGAAAGGATTTGTAGTCGTATTGTTTTATTAACTCTAGATTATTCTCTTCATCTAGTATGTAGGTTGTTGGTAAATTAATCCCATTAAACATATTTGCTTTAACTTGCATATAAGCACCAATGTTTTTAAATACAATGCGACTACCAGGTTCAATTATTTCATCAAAATAATAATCGCCAAATAGATCGCCACTCAAGCAACTACATCCCACCAGGCGGTATTCATACTTACCATTGCCGGATGCCTGAATAACATCAGGCTTGTATTGATATTCAAAGACCTCAGGCAAATGATTTATAGTTGCATCGAGCATAACGATTTTTTTATTTTTACTCTCAATCAGGTCAATAACTCTAGAGACCAAATAACCTGCTCTTCCAGTTATAGCCTTACCAGGTTCAATATAAACATCCACATTAAACTCATCCTGGAGCCATTTAATGGTGTCTTCCAGCGGCGTTAAATCTGTTTCACGTTTGAACAAATAACCACCACCGAGATTAATCCATCTTAATTGTGGTTTATATTCTGATAAACCTTGCATAACCTGTTTTATACTTTGACTTAATTCATCAAAACAGATTGATTCACAATTATTATGTATATGAATACCTTCAATATATTGCCAATCCAGTTCTTGTTTTATATTTGCACTAACAATTTGATCAAATGTCATACCCAGTTTTGAATCTGGTCGACAGGGGTCATAACGTTCATCCTTAACAAAAGATAATTCCGGATTGATGCGTATCCCGCAACTTGAGTTTTTATTGATTTGTTTTGAAAAACGGCGCCACTGTGTTACTGAGTTCAAGGTCACAAAATCACTTAATTCAATAATATCTTCCCATTCATCATCTCGATAACCCGGTGTCGTAATGTGTATAGTCTGATCCTCATCGAGTATTTCTTTTGCTAACTGAACTTCAAACCGGGAGCTACATGAAAAGCCAACCATATAAGGTTTTATCACGTTGAGTAATCCAATCATGTTCACAGACTTGATTGAATACAGAGGCAAGCATCCGGTTTTGTCTTTTAAAGCGACTAGCCTATCCAGCACATCAATGATACGGGCTTGATCATAGACATACGCCGGGGTCGATATATCAAGTTTATGGAAAATTGAATCTTTCATGTTATTGTTGTTCTTATTATAAAAAACAAATGATAGAGGAAATATGATGCACCCTAAAATCGGTTTATACCTGACTTTATTCTTTTGCGTGTTTAGCCTTAATGTACATGCAGAATATAAAACGTCCGGACAAATGACTCAGGAAGAATATCAAAAGGTTAGAGTATCGTCAGCAGAATATAATGAATGTCTGAATGAAATTGCCATGAGCCAACTTCAGCTACAATCCGATGCAAGAGTCATCGCCGACCATGCCATGAAAGAATGTTCGATTCATCTTGAAAGCCTCTATGAATTTTTGATATCGGAAAATTATCCGCCAGAATCGATGAAACGTTTTGTCAGCAGCATCAGTAATAAATCTGCCAACAAGTTATTATCTAATGTAATGCTATATAAAGCGGCGCAAAGCCAATAAATTTTAGAGTGTTATTAAAAAACCTAACGACGACCAAAACCGGCAGAAATAAACGGCGCTAGTTGTTTCAGTGCCTGCTCATAAACATTGCGTTTGAAGGAGACAACTTCTTCAACCGGGTCCCAGACATCAACCCATTTCCACAAATCGAATTCGGGTTCTTGGCAATGTGTCAGATTGACATAACTTTCGTCAGCAATCAGCCTGAGCAAATACCAAATCTGTTTTTGGCCTATACATAGAGGATACGTATTGTGGCGGATAAATCGCTTGGGTAACCAGTATTTCAGCCAATCATCAGTTGAGCCGATTATTTCGACATGTTCAGACTCTAATCCGGTTTCTTCCTTAAGCTCACGATACATAGCTGATTCAGGAGATTCGTCTTTTTTAATTCCACCCTGTGGAAATTGCCACGCATCCATACCCATACGACGAGCCCAAAAGACCCGACCATCGTCATTAGTCAGAATGATACCGACGTTTGCCCTAAACCCTTCAGAATCAATCACTGCTTATATACCGAAATGAAATATCGTTTAATTTTCCAATAATAGAGCAAAACAAGCAAACAAAATGGAAATATTTGCCTTCTGTGGAATAACTTCTAGACTAGCCGCTTTTATTTAGACTCCAATTACTTAATTTATAATGAAACTCGCACTATTTGACCTTGATAATACCCTGATCGCCGGGGATAGTGATTGTTTGTGGGGAGAATTCCTGAGCGAACATGGTTATGTGGATTCCGAAGCTTACCAGGAGGGTCATGAAAAATATTATACAGACTATCTAAATGGCGAACTCAATATAGCTGAATTTCTAAAATTCCAATTGAAAGCACTGGCAGATAATGATCGTGAACAATTGGAAAGATGGAGAGAAAAGTATATTGAAGAGAAAATCAAACCGGTCATTTTACCTAAAGCTAAAGAACTGATTGAACGACATCGCAAGCAAGGTCATGAGCTGTTAATTATAACTGCAACTAATAGATTTATTACACAACCTATTGCAGATGAACTCAATATAAAACACTTAATTGCTTGTGAGCCCGAGATAATCGATGGTCAATATACCGGTCAAGTCATAGGTACGCCTTCATTTGCTGAGGGCAAAGTCACCCGCTTTAATGAATGGTTGAAGAAATTCAAACATAATCCCGAAGAGATTTGGTTTTATAGCGATTCACATAATGATATTCCTCTGCTGCAGGTTGCAGATCATGCTATCGCTGTTGACCCGGATGCAACATTAATTGCAGCAGCTGAAAAAAATGGTTGGGCCATTATTAGTTTAAGGCAATAAAAAGGCCGCAATAGCGGCCTTTTTATAACTAATATGAAGTATTAATTAATCAAGAATTTTTGCTACGGCGTCTCTTTCTTCTTCCAATTCCTTTTGTGTAGCATCCATCATTGATCGACTGAATTCATCTATCTCAAGTCCTTGGACGATTGAATAATCACCGTCTTTACAGGTAACCGGAAATGAATATACCAGCCCTTCTGGAATGCCATAACTACCATCACTAGGGACACCCATACTAACCCAATCATCTGCCGGTGTTCCCAAAACCCAATCACGAATATGGTCAACGGCGCCATTTGCTGCAGAAGCCGCACTCGAAGCGCCTCTAGCATCTATAATCTCAGCACCACGTTTAGCCACACGAGGAATATATTGATCTTTATACCAATCAAAATCGACCATTGCTTTTGCTGCTTTACCTGCAACTGTTGTGTTGGAAATATCAGGATATTGCGTTGTTGAATGGTTACCCCAGATGGTCATTTTTTTAATTTCGCTAACAGCTGAATCCGTCTTGGCTGCAAGCTGAGCCAGCGCACGATTATGATCAAGCCGAGTCATAGCAGTAAAGTTGCGCGGGTTTAAGTCCGGCGCACTTACCTTTGCAGTATGTGCATTAGTATTTGCGGGATTACCTACAACTAATACCTTTACATCGCGACTTGCATTAGCGTTTAATGCTTGCCCTTGTATTTTAAAAATTCCTCCATTTGCTTCCAGCAAATCACTGCGTTCCATACCAGGTCCACGTGGTTTTGCTCCAACCAACAATGCATAATCTACATCTTTAAATGCAGTGTTAGCATCGTCCGCCAGTACAAAACCGGCAGAAAGCGGGAAAGCACAGTCATCAATCTCCATAACTACACCTTCTAATGCCTTCATAGCCGGAGTAACTTCCAGGAGTTGCAAAATAACAGGTTGATCCGGACCAAGCATTTGCCCGGAAGCAATTCGGAACAACAGTGAATAACCAATCTGACCAGCAGCACCCGTGACTGCAACACGAACAGGGGGTTTCATTCTTTCAATTCTCCTTCTAATTTTTTATTTTAATAATTATTGACTACTTACGTTTATCAATTGGTACGTAATCACGTTTTTCCTGACCAATGTAAAGCTGTCTTGGACGACCTATCTTGAAATCCGGGTCATCCATCATTTCCAGCCATTGTGCAATCCAGCCGGCTGATCGTGCCAGAGCAAACATTACGGTATACATAGAAGTCGGGATGCCAAGTGCCTTCAGAATGATGCCAGAATAGAAATCCACGTTCGGATACAATTTACGCTCTACAAAGTATTCATCTTTTAGTGCAATTTCTTCAAGTTGCATTGCGATATCAAACAAGGGTTGATCTACAGTATCAACTTCTTTCAATAGATCATGACAAACCTGTCTAATGATCGTTGCACGAGGATCATAGTTTTTATAAACGCGATGACCAAAACCCATTAATTTGAAGGTATCGTTTTTATCTTTCGCCCGTGCAATAAATTTTGGAATGTTTTCAGGTGTTTCAATCTCTGCCAACATCTTTAGTACGGCTTCATTTGCACCACCATGAGCACTTCCCCACAAGGTAACAATACCGGCAGTGATACAGGCAAATGGATTAGCTTCGGCACTTCCGGCTAATCTAACAGTTGATGTTGATGCGTTTTGTTCATGATCTGCATGCAGAATAAGCATTAAATTAAGCGCCTTAACAGCAATAGGATTAGGCACATATTCACGCATTGGTACTGAAAACATCATATTTAGAAAATTCTCAACATAACCAAGGTCATCTCTGGAGTAGACAAAAGGATGTCCTACAGAATGTTTATAACAATGCGAAGCCAATATAGGCATTTTGGCAATAATTCGAATTGCAGTTAATTCTCGATCCAGAGGATCATGAATGTCCATCGCTTCGTGATAATAAGATGACAATGCACCCGTAACACCAATCAACATCGACATAGGATGAGCGTCATAGAGATAGCCTGTATAAAAACGCTCCAGATGTTCATGTACCATATTGCGCTTATTCAGGTTTGCTCGAAAGCCATCAAATTGTTGTTGTGTTGGAAGCTCACCGTATAACAACAAATAGCACACTTCGAGATAGGAGCTATTTTGTGCAAGTTGGTCAATCGAATATCCTCGATGTAGCAAGATACCTTGTTCGCCATCCAGATATGTAATTGCACTCTTGCAAGCCGCAGTAGTCGTGAAACCCGGATCAAAAGTGAACATATCCAGTTCTTTATAGAGCGATTTTGTATCGATTACTGGCGCACCGTAGACACCGGTTAAGATGGGGCATTCAACCTGTTTACCGCTACGATTATCAGTGATAGTGACTGTATCAGCCATTAAGCTTCTCCCTAAATTATTGTCTTATTATTTGTTAGGTGTACATAAAATTGCATAAGCATACAGCCCTTTATGGCATTGCAGCAAGATCGTCTATAATGTCATATAATGTCATATAATGATTTGTGCATAAATATTGCATCCATTAATTCATAAAATAGATTAAAGCTATAGGAATTATATTCAGGAAATCTTATAGTTAGGCGTGAAATCTATTTTGATTGTAATTATCAGATGTAATTTAAATATTTTTCTGGGGTTTTGCACAAAAGCAGCTTGATCCAGAGAGAAACATAATAAAAATTGTAAGGAAATTAAAGCATGAAAAACACGATACCCTCGTGCTTATATAGTGGCAATGCCTGGTTTGTAGAAGAATTATACGAGGCTTATCTTAACCATCCGGAAAGCATCGAACCCGAATGGCGGACATATTTTGATTCCATCCAATCTGGTGAATCAGCAAAAGATATTGCCCACAGTCCCATTCAGCAAGCCTACGCTAGCGCAGCACAACGGCCTCGCCACAGCACCATGGTAATTCAGTCGCCTGCTGCTGATACTGTTTCTCACCAAAAACAAACCGCTGTTTTACAGTTAATTAACGCACATCGTTTTAACGGACATCGACAAAGCGACCTTGATCCATTGAAACAATATCAACGCCCCAACATACCGGAGCTTGATCCAGCTTTTCATGGTCTCACTGAAGAAGACATGGACAAGACATTTAATACTGGCTCCCTGTTCGCGGCAGATGTGATGACGCTAAGAGAGATCATCCATATCATTAAAACGACCTATTGTGGTTCCATCGGTGCTGAATATATGCACATCAATGAGACCGAGCAAAAACGTTGGATACAAAAACGTCTTGAAGAACCGCTGGCTACACCCAATTTCGATACGGAAAAACGCATACGAATTCTTGACCGCGTTATAGATGCAAATGCCCTGGAAGAATATCTGCATACCAAATATGTTGGTCAAAAAAGGTTCTCACTAGAAGGTGGTGAATCACTTATCCCTCTACTGGATGAAATTATCCAGGAAGGTGGAAAACAAAACATCCAGGAAATGGTCGTCGGCATGGCTCACCGTGGGCGTCTAAATGTTCTGGTCAATGCCATAGGCAAGAAACCAAGTGAGTTGTTTGACGAATTCGAAGGCAAAACCATGGAATCCATCACCGGTTCGGGTGATGTAAAATATCATATGGGCTACTCGTCTGACATTAGTACGCCCGGTGGTAGTGTGCATTTGACACTCTCATTCAATCCTTCCCATCTGGAAATTATAGACCCTGTAGTTGAAGGTTCTGTCAGAGCTAGACAAGACAGGCGCGCGGATTATGATCACAATGAAGTATTACCAATATTGATACATGGAGATGCAGCGTTTGCCGGTCAAGGTGTGATAATGGAAACCTTCAATCTGTCACAGACACGCGGTTATGCGACGGGCGGCACGTTACATATCATCATTAATAATCAGATAGGGTTTACGACTAGTGATCCTCTCGATTCTAGATCCTCTTTGTATTGCACAGATGTTGCAAAGATGGTTCAAGCTCCGATCTTTCATGTTAATGGCGATGATCCGGAAGCTGTTGTGTTTGTCACCAAGCTCGCTCTTGATTTCAGGATGGAATTTAACAAAGATGTGGTCGTGGATATGGTTTGTTATCGTAAACATGGACACAGCGAAGCAGATGAACCAATAACGACCCAACCGGTAATGTATAAACAGGTTCGACTACATCCAGGTGTACGTAAACTGCACACAGACAAATTGATAGCAGAAGGAATTGTTACTCAGGAAGAAGCAGATGCTATTGCCAAAGAATACATTGAGTCACTGGAAAGTAACCAGGGGGTTGCTGGTACTTATGCTGAACATGCAAATCCGAAATATTTACTAAATTTTACCCGCTATATAGGCACGGTATGGACGCACCCGGTTGATACCAATATAGATCAAAACGCGGTTGATAGATTGACCGCGTTAATCACAACTATTCCTAATGATTTTGAATTAAGCTCAGCAGTCGAAAAGGTAATGGAATCCCGTAAGCAAATGGGTGCCGGTGAAATTCTAATGGATTGGGGGTTCGCAGAAACCATGGCATATGCGTCCTTGATCGATGATGGATATCCTATCCGTATATCAGGACAAGACAGCGGCCGCGGAACATTCTTCCACCGACACGCTATTGTTCATAACATGAAAGATGGTCGGACTTACATGCCTCTACAACATATAAAAGATGGCCAACCAAATTTTCTGGTCATCAACTCTACGCTATCTGAAGAGGCCGTACTTGCTTATGAATATGGATACAGTAGTGCCGAACCGAATGCTCTGGTTTTATGGGAAGCACAATTTGGTGACTTCGCAAATGGCGCACAGGTGGTCTTTGATCAATTCATCAGTTCTTGCGAAGCCAAGTGGGCGCGTTTTTGTGGCTTAACGGTATTCCTGCCACATAGCTATGATGGGCAAGGACCAGAACATTCATCAGCACGACTCGAACGTTATTTACAACTCTGCGCAGAACAAAATATGCAAGTCTGTTTTCCAAGTACCCCGGCACAAATGTTTCACATGCTGCGAAGACAAATGTTGCGACCTTATCGTAAACCGCTAATTGTTATGAGTCCGAAAAGCTTGTTAAGAAGAAAGCTATCTACATCACCCCTGGAAGAGTTAGTGAGTGGCAAATTTCAGACTGTAATTGACGAAATTGATGAAATTGATAAAGATCAGGTAACACGCTTATTACTCTGCAGTGGTAAAGTCTATTTTGATTTGTTGGAACAACGTCGTGAAAGCGAAATTAAAAACATTGCTATAGCGAGAATAGAACAACTCTATCCGTTCCCAAGAGATGAATTAAAAGTAATCATGGATCAATATTCCAATTTAAAGGAAGTTGTTTGGGTTCAAGAAGAGCCTAAGAACCAGGGAGCCTGGTACTATATGCAATCCCGAGGAACGATGATTGGTTGTTTAAAAGATCAACATACCTTTGGTTATGCAGGACGTTTTTATTCCGCTTCACCGGCGACTGGTTTAATGCCCGTCCACCTTGCTCAACAAAAAGAACTAATATCTGATGCGTTGCAAATCGATAAGCTGGAAGTAACGACACATAAACAAGTTAACGCAGTATTGCGTAGATAATTTAAGGAGAAGATCGTGTTGGTTGATATCAAAGTACCCGTCCTGGCAGAGTCTGTCGCTGAAGCTACATTGTTAAGCTGGCAAAAACGTGTCGGTGATAAGGTAAAGCGTGGAGATAATCTAATCGATATTGAAACCGATAAGGTGACGCTTGAAGTGGCAGCTTTAAATGACGGTGTCATTTCTGAAATTTTGAGAGATGATGGTGAAACTGTTAATAGTGATGAAGTTATTGCCCGTATTGATACAGAAGCGAGTGGAGATACCCCAAAAAAACAGGAACCTGAATCCAAATCTGCACCCGAACAACAATCTCTTCCGGAGATGGATCTAAAAAATACAGATAAACCCGTTCCCGAGTCTCTAAAGTTAAGCCCCGCTGTTCGAAACATGATGGAAGAACATAATTTAAATGCTGCAGATATTAAAACGAGTTCAGATCGAATTACAAAAGAAGATGTACTTCGACATATAGAAGGTGGTTCAGCAAAAACCAGTGCTCCAACTTCTATACAAAATAAGGTCGCAGAAAAAACTCAACCGGGCAATACAACTGTGCCTCAAATACCAGAGCCAAAAGCTGAAACCGAAAGCAGTAAATCTGCAACACCAGTAGCAGTTCCTGTATTGACGGGCAGCGCAGGAGACAGGCCTGAAGAAACTGTGCCTATGACACGACTCCGTAAACGGGTAGCTGAGAGGCTGCTAGGTGCACAACATGAAAATGCTATTCTCACAACATTCAACGAAGTGAATATGCAACCAGTCATGGACATTCGTAAACGCTATAAGGACGAATTTGAAAAAACGCATGGAAGTAAACTGGGGTTTATGTCTTTCTTTACCCGTGCGACTGTAGAAGCACTAAAAAAATTCCCTGTCATTAATGCATCTGTAGATGGCGATAATATTATTTATCATGGTTATTTCGATATTGGTATCGCTGTTAGTTCTCCAAGAGGGCTTGTTGTTCCTATTATACGAGATGCAGACTCACTATCACTTGCTAATATTGAATCTACTATTAGAAATTTTGGCGAAAAAGCCACCGATGGTAAATTAACTATGGATGATCTAACCGGTGGTACGTTCACAATCACCAATGGCGGTATATTTGGTTCATTATTGTCAACGCCTATCATCAATCCTCCACAAAGCGCGATACTTGGAATGCATGCAATTAATGAAAAGCCTGTTGTAGCGAATGGTGAAATTGTCATACGTCCAATGATGTATCTGGCTCTGTCATATGACCACCGCATTATCGATGGTCGAGAGGCTGTTCAATTTCTGGTGTCTATTAAAAAGCAATTGGAAGATCCTGCACGGTTTCTATTGCAACTCTAAATAAAACTAGGATTTAAGGTTTACGCTATATGAAAAAATATGATGTTGTTATCATTGGTGCCGGTCCAGGTGGCTACGTTACCGCCATTCGTTGCGCACAGCTGGGCTTAACTACAGCCTGTGTCGAAAGCTGGATCAATGAGGAAGGAAAACCGGCATTAGGAGGGACCTGTTTGAATGTTGGTTGTATCCCTTCCAAAGCATTACTGGATTCATCACATCAATTCCATCACATCAAACATGAATCTAGCGAACATGGCATTACCGTTAGTGGTGTGAGTATGGATGTTAATAAAATGATCTCTCGTAAAGCTAATATCGTAAAGACCCTAACACAAGGTATTAGTGGATTATTCAAAAAGAATAAAGTCGATTGGTTATGTGGTCAGGCAAAACTACTTGGCAATAGACAAATTGAGATATCACCTAAACATGAAACGCATGATGAAAAAACAATTGTAGAAGCAAATCATATTATTATAGCTACAGGATCTGTACCCACAAAAATTCCTCCAGCAAGTGTTGATAATAAATTAATTGTCGATTCAACCGGCGCTCTTAACTTCAATGAAGTTCCACGCAGACTTGGGGTAATTGGTGCCGGTGTCATTGGTCTGGAACTTGGCAGTGTCTGGAACAGACTTGGTTCTGAAGTGACGGTTATTGAAGCTTTACCCGATTTTCTTGCCTTGGTAGATCGTCAAATTGCAACCGAAGCTGAAAAATCATTACGTGGTCAAGGTCTGGATATTCGACTTGGGGCAAAAGTGACAGGTACTGGCAGTAACAATCGTGAAGTTACTGTTAACTACGATGATGCTGAAGGAAAACAACAAATTACTGTAGACAAATTAATTGTTGCGGTTGGTCGTTCTCCTAATACTGCCGGCTTGGGTGCTGAAGAATGTGGATTAGAACTTGATGAGCGTGGTTTTATTGTCGTTGATGATCATTGCAACACTAATCTGGAAAATGTTTATGCCGTTGGTGATGTAGTTAGAGGCCCCATGCTTGCTCATAAAGCTTCTGAAGAAGGTGTTGCTATAGCAGAACGTATTGCCGGAAAACCAGGACACATGAACTACGCTACTATCCCCTGGGTTATCTATACCTGGCCGGAAATTGCATGGGTAGGTAAAACCGAAGAACAGTTGAAGACCGATGGGATTGAATACCGCTCGGGTAGCTTTCCATTTATGGCGACTGGCCGTGCAAGAGCCATGGGGGAAACTAGCGGATTTGTCAAAATTTTAGGCGATGCAAAAACAGACAGAGTATTAGGAATTCATATTTTTGGTCCAAACGCATCAGAATTAATTGCTGAAGCAGTAGTCACAATGGAGTTTGATGGTAGCACTGAAGATCTTGCTAGAACCATCCACGCGCATCCAACTTTATCCGAGGCTATGCATGAAGCGGCTTTAGCTGTAGATAATCGGACCCTGCACATTTAAATATACTTATAAATCAAAGATAAATAAGAGCTAACAATCGAGCAGTTCTATATATCTGGAGAATCTCACTCCCGGATAGATTAATCACATTGATGCCAAATCGTGTCAAACTAGACATGTCTATTTGATTTCTGATAATATTTGCGGTTGGATGTTGCGACGCAACATAACAATATTACCTGATTCACAAATCATTGTTCAAAGAACAGTGATTTTTTATGCAGTTTACTTTAATGGAGGTCACTGACATGACAGATAATGTGGTCATAGTTGCAGCAGTTAGAACAGCAGTAGGAAATTTTGGTGGTTCGTTAGCAGGCTTACCTGCTCACACCCTGGGAGCAACGGTTATCGCTGACGTCATAAAACGTGCCGGTATAAAACCCGAACAAGTTGACGAGGTTATCTTTGGTCAAGTCCTGACCGCTGGTACAGGTCAAAACCCCGCAAGACAAGCAGCAATTCATGCTGGACTCCCAAATAGCGTTCCTTGTATGACAATAAACAAAGTCTGTGGCAGCGGATTAAAAACAGTACATTTAGCTGCTCAGGCAATCAAATGTGGTGACGCAGAAATTATAATTGCAGGTGGTCAGGAAAGCATGAGTCTATCGCCGCATGTACTCCCTAAATCCAGAATTGGTACAAAAATGGGTGACTGGAAAATGCAGGACTCAATGATAGTAGATGGATTATGGGATGCATTTAACAACTATCATATGGGCATCACAGCTGAGAATATTGCAAAAAAATATGATATCTCTCGACAAGAACAGGATGAGTTTGCCGCAGCATCGCAGCAGAAAGCTGAAGCTGCACAAAAAGCAGGAAAGTTTGATGAAGAAATTGTCCCTGTCGAGATTCCTCAACGAAAAGGTGACCCCATAGTATTCAATAAAGATGAATTCCCAAAACCTGGCGTTACAGCTGAGAACATTTCAGGTATGCGCCCTGCTTTTGATAAGGAAGGAACTGTTACTGCTGCAAATGCCTCCGGTCTGAATGATGGTGCAGCTGCAGTATTAGTTATGTCTGAAAGCAAAGCAAAAGAACTTGGATTAGAAATACTAGCCACCATTAAGTCTTATTCTAGTGCCGGCGTTGATCCTGCCATTATGGGCACTGGGCCGATACCCGCCAGTAAGCTATGCCTGAAAAAAGCAGGATGGTCGGCTGAAGACCTTGATCTTATAGAGGCTAATGAGGCATTCGCTGCACAGGCTATTTCTGTAAACAAGGATGTAGGCTGGGATACGAATAAAGTAAATGTAAATGGTGGTGCTATATCTATTGGCCATCCAATCGGTGCATCTGGTTGTCGTATTCTGGTGACGTTACTTCATGAAATGAAACGTAGCAATGCAAAAAAAGGACTTGCCACACTTTGTATAGGTGGTGGACTGGGTGTTGCATTGGCTGTTGAAAGAACATAACAGCCACAAATGACTCCCACGTTAATCACGATTACTTATTGACTATGAAATAAGCGGTATACGACATATCATGACAGAATGTATGTTATGTATATCGCTTAATTTATACTGTATTGATTCAAGACAAGAGACATCTAACAACTTGTCCAGTAACTTTTTTACTTAAATCAGGACTGAAATATGGAAGACAAACGTATAATCAAAAAATATCCTAATCGTCGTCTATACGACACGGAAGAAAGTAAATATATCACGCTGGAAGATATCAAACGTTTAGTGCTAAATAATAAAGAATTTATTGTTAAGGACGTTAAATCTGAAGAAGACCTGACCCGTACTATTCTATTGCAAATTATTACGGAACAGGAAGATGATGGAGAGCCTCTTTTTACCACTCAAGCTTTGTCTCATATTATTCGCTTTTACGGCGATTCAGTTCAGTCTGTGGCTGGAGATTATTTGCAAAAGAGTATTAATCTTTTCGTAACACAACAAAAACAAATTCAGGAACAACTACAATCAGCGGTCAACACGAATCCTATTTCTGCCATGACTGAAATCACTGAAAAAAACCTGGAAATGTGGAAAACTATGCAGGAAAACTTTTTTAAAACAGCCACAAAATCATCCTTCACAACAAAAAAGATAACGAATAAATAATCTTTAAGTTATTCTAAAAAATATAAAATCTATATTTTTCAGTTATTTACGTAAAAAATAGTATTAAATAAATTTAAATTTATTTAATAATTGCTGTTGACAGCCCCCAATAATAATAATATGCTGCATTGCAATAATTGTTGCATTGCACAATAGCTGTGTAACAAGTCCATCTATAAGGAGTTGCATAATGAATAACGAAATATTTGAAACCATGAGTAAATTAGGTAAAGCAAACTATGATGCTATGAAAGAGCTTTACAGCATCAACTTGAGAATTACTGGACAGGTTTCTGATCAGCAGCAAGCGCTTATGAATCTCTCTATGGAGTGTTTTACATCACAGATGGAAATGCTTGGTAATTCGAAAGATTACAAAGAAATCTTAAGCAGCCAAACTTCACTCATCAACGAAACTAGCGCCAAAGTTCAGGGTATTGCCAGAAACACTGTTGATATCATGAATGAATCAAAAGATGAAGTAAGTGCATGGGTTGAAAAAGGCGTCGAAGAAGCCTCGACTATTGTCCCATTTGTTAAAAAGTCTGCGTAAATACAAATTTAAGCCCGTATCTTCACGATACGGGCTTACCCAAGTTTAGATATACCCCTACTTATTCCACGGCTCTAAATCTATTTAGGCCGTGGTCTTTTTAATAGTTTTCCATTAAATCCGTTAAACCTTCATCACTGTTTTCCATATCTTTTGCGGAATCATTTCTAATTGACTCAACTCTCGCGAGATAATCTGAACTAACATCGCCCGTTACATATTCACCAGTAAAACAGGAAGTATCAAATTTTGTAATCTTTTTATTGCCCCTGTGAGCCGATGCAATTAAATCTTTTATATCTTGATAAACTAACCAATCTGCTCCGATAGTTTCAGCAACCTCTTCAACCGTTTTATTATATGCAATCAATTCAGTCGCCGTAGGCATATCTATTCCATAAACATTTGGATAACGAACTGGTGGTGCGGCCGATGCAACATACACCCGCTTCGCACCAGCCTCTCTTGCCATCTGCACAATCTCTCTTGAAGTGGTGCCCCTGACGATCGAGTCATCTACTAACAATACGTTCTTACCTTTAAACTCCAACCCAATCGCATTCAATTTCTGTCTTACTGACTTTTTACGAATACTCTGTCCAGGCATGATAAAGGTTCTGGGTATGTAACGATTTTTTACAAAACCTTCTCGGTATTTAACACCAAGTTTATTAGCTAAAGGCAATGCTGCCGTCCGGCTGGAATCAGGAATAGGAATAACGACATCAATATCATGTTTAGGATAAAGTTTGAGTATTTTCCTGGCTAGTTTTTCACCCATTCTTAATCGCGCTTTATAGACAGAAATACCATCAATTATCGAATCGGGTCTTGCCAGATAAACATGCTCAAAAATACAAGGATTGTGAGAGGGATTATCTGAACACTGAAAAGTATGAATCTCTCCTTCAAGCGTTATGAACACTGCTTCGCCAGGTTCAATATCACGAATGCGTTTAAAATCCAGTGCATCAATCGCGACACTTTCTGATGCAATAATATATTCAGTCCCACTATCTGTTTTGCGTTCCCCAAAAACTACGGGGCGGATTCCATTCGGATCGCGAAAACCTACTATTCCGACCTCCGTTATCATAGCAACAGCAGCATAACCGCCTTTACATCTTTGGTGTAAGCGATTTACAGCTTTGAATATATCTTTCGGTTTAAGGCTATTTCGCAGCTTACCAATTGCACTCAATTCATGGGCGAGGATATTTAATAGTACTTCAGAATCTGAATTTGTATTCAAGTGTCGAAGATCATCACGCATTAAATCTTCTTTTAATGTTTCGGCATTAGTCAAATTGCCATTATGGGCAAGTGTAATCCCATAGGGCGTATTGACATAAAAGGGTTGAGCTTCTGCTGACGAAGCACATCCAGCAGTAGGATATCGCACGTGACCAATACCCATATTCCCTTTTAGATTTAGCATATGGCGTGTATGAAAAACATCTCTTACAAGACCATTGTCCTTCCTCAAATATAATTTATTTCCATCACATGTCACCATTCCAGCAGCATCCTGGCCTCGATGCTGTAATACAGTCAAGCCATCATATATAGCCTGGTTAACCGGGGTTTTGGCTACGATTCCGATTATCCCGCACATATTGGTATTACTCTTATGGATTTATTAACCATTTTCATCTGTCTGCTCATAGGAATGATATTCCGTAATTGATTCTGGTAAAAAACGCGCACTCCAAATACTAATACGTTCGAAAGGAGCGACTAATTTTGATTCTTCCCACCACGGTTCCTGAGGAAATGCAGTGAAACCACCCATAAAGACAATGACAGCAACGATAAGCCCGCCGAGCCCCATCCCAAAGAAAAGTCCCAGGATCCTGTCCGCTGCGGTTAAACCGGTTCTACCTAACAACTTTACTATAAAATAACTTATACCGCTCATTATAAGTAAACTTAAAATGAACAATGCAATGAATGCCAGAACCACCCTTAAAATTGGCGTATCCACATAATTTTCTAACAATGGAGAAAAGAAAGGTACCAGTTTAATTGCGAGACCCAAAGAAACAGCCCAGGATAATAATGAAAATAAGATATTCAAAAAACCATAAAAAACACCAACAATGGTTGGCAAGGCAATCAAACAAAGAATGACGATGTCAGCTGTAGACATTATTAAATTAAAGTTATGTAATTATAAATTAATGGGTCATGGATAATTCAATACTATACCGTTTAGTTTGTTTTTTTCTTTAATTTTCTTCAGCAAAGTATCAGCATCAGCACGTAATAATTCCGGGCCTACCCTAACCCGATATACTGTTTTAGTATTCTGTTGTATTGGTTCAACAAAAGCAGGGAAACCTGATTTTCTTAATGTTGTGTTTAATTTATCTGCATTTTCCTTACTCGAAAAACTACCTAATTGAACTACCCATGCGGTCAAACCCACAGGTTTATCTTTTACTATATTGGTTGATACAGATGTCGTAGTTTGTTTCGGTACATTGACTGGAAAATTTGCAGTGGTGACTGTTTGTTCATGCTGACTTATGGAGTTTTCATCAGTCTGTATATCCATTGATAACTTATCTATTACTTCTGCATCATTAGTTTTATCAGACTGATCGGTTACTACCGTACGATTTAATGGAATTAGATTTGAATTGAATTTCTCTGTCGGTCGCTCAGGGATATTAGTATTATTAATAGCGCCTGAATCAATAGGCCCAGTTAAAATAATGGGTATAAATATAACCGCTAGAACAACCAATACAGCTGCACCAACTAATCGTTCTTTTAAACGTTGATGCATCTTAGGTTAATTTGACTCCTGGTCAAGATGACGAAGTGCTGCGCCCACTGTTAAAAATGAACCCGTGACAACAATTCTATCTCCAATCATTGATATTTCTTCGAGTTTATCCAATGCCTGTTCGACACTTGTATATTCAGTGACATTCCCTTTGATGCCCAGTGTTTCAAGTTCTGATATCAGCGTTTTGGCATCACTACCACGATCTTGTGTCAGCGTTATTATATTCCAACTATCCGCAATATGATTTAAGACTTTAAATACCTCGGGATGATCTTTATCTTTCAACATTCCCACTATTAAATGCGTTTGGCCTAAACAAGGAATTCTTCTTAAATTTTTCACCAATACTTTTACAGACTCACTATTATGTGCCACATCTAAAATCTTCGGGATTCTACCGGGGATGAATTGCATACGACCATTTAGTCGAAAACTACTTAAACCATCTTTGATATGTTCAATACTCACGGGGTAATCATTTTTTATTTTTTCCAGTACCATCAATACTCCCGCCGCATTTTCCAATTGAAAATCACAAAATTGCATTGGTCTGGGTAATTTTTGCAGGGAAACATCATCGCTATTCCATGACCAAAAACTGTGGTTCATAGATAATTTAAAATCACGTCCTAATACTGATAAAGGGGTGCCTAATGCATCAGCGCAATCAAGCAAACTTTGTGGAGGTTTTGGATCAGAACATATAGCAGGCGCTTTGTTTCTAAAGATACCTGCTTTTTCCCTGGCAATACTTTCACGGTTATCGCCAAGCCATTGCTGATGGTCAATGTCGATACTGGTAATTAATGCAACATCGGCATCAAGCACATTAACGGCATCAAGTCTGCCGCCCAAACCTACTTCAAGAACTGCTAAATCAACATTGTGTTGACGAAAAAGATCTAAAGCAGTCAGGGTTCCAAATTCAAAATAGGTTAATGATATGTCTCCACGAGCCCGATCAATTCGGTCAAATGATTCACATAATTCTGAATCAGCGACTTCTTCTCCATTGATACAAATTCGTTCGTTATAACGAAGTAAATGTGGTGAAGTATAACGACCTACACTATAGCCGGCATTGCGTAGTATTTTATCCAGCATGGTGATACTTGAACCTTTACCATTTGTTCCAGCAACACTAATTACATTATAAGCGGGCTTAAGCAAACCCATGTTGTTCGCGACACGACGACATCGCTCCAGACCAAGTTCAATAGCTGTAAAATGCAGGCTCTCTTGCCACTTCAACCATTTTTCAAGACGATTAAACCTTAATTTATCGGGATGTATCCTGGAACTGGAAATTGATTCAGTTTTACTGGGCATAATGCATTGAAAATAATTCAAATCATGCGGTTACTGATCGGTGTGTCAATATTGATAATAATTTACTGATTCTATCGCGCAATTGTCTACGGTCGACAATCATATCTATATCACCATGTTCAAGTAAGAATTCACTACGTTGAAATCCTGCGGGCAATGTTTCTCTTACCGTTTGCTCAATTACTCTTGGTCCTGCAAAGCCAATCAATGCATTTGGTTCAGCAATATTGATATCACCAAGACTGGCAAGGCTGGCAGAGACTCCACCCATAGTCGGGTCAGCCAGTACAGAAATATAAGGCAATTTATAATTACGTAAGACTGCGATCGCTGCGGATGTTTTGGCCATTTGCATCAATGAAAACAGGGCTTCTTGCATTCGCGCACCACCACTTGTAGAAAAGCAGATCAACGAAGCATTTAATTCTATTGCCGTTTCAACACCACGTACAAATCGTTCTCCCACAACTGACCCCATGGAACCACCCATGAAACCAAATTCAAAAGCACAGGCAACCACAGGCAATCCTTTAAGTGTGCCCGACATAACCACCATAGCGTCATCCTCACCGGTTTTTCTCTGGGCCTGGTTAAGTCTGTCTTTATATCGTTTACCATCACGAAACTTTAAAATATCGACCGGTTTTACATCAGCACCAATTTCTTCTCTATTGTCTTCATCCAAAAAGCTTTCGAGACGAACCCGGGCACTAATACGCATATGATGGCCACATTTCGGACAAACTTCATTGTTCCTTTCAAGTTCCGCACGGTATAGCACAGCCTGGCATACATGACACTTTGTCCAGATGCCCTCTGGAACAGTACGACGCGTTGACCCATTAGTTTTATTGCGTGAAGGTAATATTTGTTTAAACCAGCTCATATTTTATTCTTACCCATTACTATCCAATGCAGTTCTCAGGGAACTGATAAATGAGAATATTTCCGATTTCATTTTTTCACTGTTGCCAGCATGCTCTGCAATTCTTTCAACTAAAGCACTACCCACAACCACGGCATCACTTATGTTGCCTACATCTTTCGCAATTTGTGAATTTTTAATACCAAACCCGACTCCTAGCGGCAAATTTGTTTTGCTTCGAATTTCGTCCAATTTGTCTCCAACAGCCTTAACATCCAGTTGATTACTCCCAGTAACGCCTTTCAAGGAGACATAATACAGGAAGCCGGAAGCCGCTTCACAGATCCTGTCCAAACGTTCTCCATTTGTAGTTGGAGACACAAGAAAAATCTGATCGATCCCATTGGGTTTCAGTACCTTACCGAACTCAACAGATTCTTCGGGCGGTAGATCAACAATTATCAGACCATCAACGCCAACATCTACCGCTTTATCTATAAAGGTTTCATAACCCATCACTTCAATTGGATTCAAATATCCCATTAAAATAATTGGCGTTGATTCGTTTTCGGATCTGAATGTTTTAACGATATTAAAAACATCATCAGTATTGGTACCATTTGCCAACGCTCGCTCGCTTGCTCGCTGGATCACCGGGCCATCAGCCATAGGATCAGAAAATGGTACACCTAATTCAATTATATCTGCGCCTGCATCTACCAAAACGTTCATTAACTCAACCGTTAAATCAATAGATGGATCGCCAGCCGTAATAAACGGGATAAGCGCTTTTTTATTATTATTTTTAAGTGCGGTAAAACACGCTTCAATTCTGCTCATATTTGATTAATTTAAGAAATGTTAAAAGGTACGGAAAAGAGGATAATTATTCAGATAAACAACTTCAATTATTTCTTCAGGCCAAGTTTTAATTCTAGCAACTCCACTGCCATATCAGGCATTTCCTTATGATTATTTGATCCGTGAGGTAATAACCAATGATCAACTTCATCTCGTCTAACCATTACTAACTCAGCGATTTGCAAACGATCAAGTTTTTCCTCAGCCATTATGTCCATCAAGCGCTCACGATTATTCATAATTTTATCTACCCGAATTCAAATTTATAGTGTTATGCCTTCATGTGCAGCAACAGTATGAATATCCTTATCGCCACGACCCGATAAATTAGCAATAATTATCGCATCTTTATCCATTTCAGGGGCAATTTTTGCTGTATATGCAAGAGCATGACTTGATTCTAATGCGGGAATAATCCCTTCTATTCGCGTCAAATCATGAAACGCCTGCAGTGCTTCAATATCGGTAACTGAAACATAGTTTGCTCGGCCGGTATCTTTCAGCCATGAGTGTTCAGGCCCTACGCCAGGATAATCCAGGCCTGCTGAAATTGAATGTGTTTCGATTATCTGCCCATATTTGTCTTCCATAAGATAAGTACGGTTACCATGTAAAACGCCCGGTTTTCCGGCATTTAAAGGCGCCGCATGGCGTCCAGTTTCAATACCATCACCAGCTGCTTCGACACCATAAATTGCAACGCTCTTATCATCCAGAAAAGGATGAAATAATCCTATCGCATTAGAACCACCACCTACACAAGCAACCAATGAATCTGGAAGTCTTCCTGTCTGATCAAGACACTGTTGTCGGGCTTCGCGACCAACAACAGCATTAAAATCTCTAACCATGACTGGATATGGATGGGGACCTGCAACTGTACCAATGATATAAAATGTATCATCTACATTAGTTACCCAATCGCGCATCGCTTCGTTCAGGGCATCTTTTAACGTTTTTGAGCCTGATTCAACCGGCACAACTTTTGCCCCAAGTAATTTCATTCGAAATACGTTCATAGACTGTCGTTGTATATCTTCGGCTCCCATATACACGACACACTCCATGCCATAACGAGCGGCAACGGTTGCTGTAGCAACACCGTGTTGACCGGCACCAGTCTCTGCAATGACCCGTCGTTTACCCATGAGTTTTGCTAATAAGGCCTGACCCACCGTATTATTAATCTTGTGCGCACCAGTATGGTTTAAATCTTCCCGCTTCAGATATATTTGTGCACCACCAAGTTGCTCGCTCCAGCGTTTTGCATGATATAAAGGGGAAGGTCGCCCTACGTAGTGTTTTAAATCGTGCTCAAACTCAGCAATAAAATCAGGATCTTTTGCATATTTAAAATAAGCCTCTTCAAGCTCTTGAAGTGGTCCCATTAACGTCTCAGACACAAACCGGCCACCATAAGGGCCAAAATGGCCACGTATATCAGGCATAGACTTAAATGAGTCGATGTCTGAATTATCTATTTTTTTATTTACTTCAAGCATTCATAGTCTCACTAATAAATTTTTTAATTTTGTTGGCGTCTTTAATGCCTTTTTCCTTCTCAACACCACCACTCACATCCACCGCATATGGGCGGACCTGACAAATCGCTTTTTTTACATTATTTTCATCCAAACCACCGGCAAGTATTAACGGTTTCGATAATTGCTTTGGGATAATCTCCCAATCAAACATTTCTCCGGTACCACCTGGAATTCCTTTTACATAGGTATCCAACAATAATGCTTTAGCTGAAGGATACTTATTAATTTCCTCCTCTAAACTAATCGTTTTCTGCATCCTTATAGCTTTAATATAAGGCCTCTTGTATAAAGCGCAAGCCTGTTCCGACTCTTGTCCATGAAATTGGAGCGTATCAATCACAACTTGCTCTAATACCTCATGAATATAACCTTCATCAGCATCTACAAATAAACCAACACAATTAATAAAAGGAGCCAAACTCCTGGTTATCTGGCTGGCAATATCTATTGATACATAGCGGGGACTGTGTTTATAAAATACCAATCCAATAGCATCCGCACCAGCCGAAACTGCCATATTGGCATCTTCAAGATTGGTAATCCCGCAAATTTTTACTCGGGTACGATTCATTTTTTCCATGTAGAATTTTTAAATAATTACTTTAATGGCCTATGCCAAATTTTTCTAATACTGTTTTTGACTCTGGTATCGAAAAACGTGCCGGATATTGAATATTTACCAGATACAAACCATCCGGAGGAGCAGTTACGCCACCAGATGTTCTATCTCTTGCAGCCAAAACATCCGCAGCCCAATTAACCTCTTTTTTCTCCAGTCCTATAGCCATTAGTACACCGGCTATATTTCTTACCATATGATGTAAAAAAGCATTTGCGCATAATGTAATGACTATCCAATCATCAAGTCTATCCATGTCAAAGCTATGTATTGTTCGAACGGGTGATTTAGCCTGACAAGCAACGGCCCTATATGAGGTAAAGTCATGCTCTCCGACAAAACATTTTGAGGCCTGTTTCATCTTTTCAAAATCAAGTGGTCGGCATTCCCAGGTGACTAATCCATTGAGTATAGCCGGACGTGCCTGTCGATTTAAAATCAAATACTGATAAGTTCTGCGTTCAGCGCTAAACCGAGCGTGAAAATCGTCATGGATATCTATTGCCCAGATTACGGCAATATCTTTAGAAAGTATTGTATTAGTGCCTAAAACCCATGCATGGTTATCTCGTTGCGATGAGGTTTCAAAATGAACTATCTGCTGGATTGCGTGTACGCCAGTATCGGTCCTCCCGGCACAATGAACCCTGATCTGCTCATTCGCAATTTTTGATAACGCAGATTCCAGTGTTTCTTGTATTGTTGGAGAGATAGATTGTCTTTGCCAACCAAAATAATTACAACCTGCGTATTCGATTCCCAGCGCAATTTTCATTCTGTACTGGTCTTATTGGTGATTAGACAAATAGAATCAGCTTACTTAGGCTGGTTGTAGCAACATAAAATTAAATCATTCTGTTGAATTAATTTTTAATATACTAAACCTGTCCTAATAGATCCTCAGCTTGTTTTCGTTGCTCATCATTGCCGTCAGCCATTACCTCGTCAAGAATAACTTTGGCACTGTCCTTATCACCTAATTCAACATAAGCCTTGGCAAGATCAAGTTTGGTAGCAATTTCATCATCAGCACTTTGTTCATCTGGTTGTGATGCTCTGGGAACAAATACCGTATGTTCATCATCATCGTCGTCATCTTCATCCAAATCGACACTTTTTGGTATTTCAACTGTCCCATCAAAATCAAGACTTATGTCGTCTTCTGATGACTCAGAATCATCATCCAGGTTAAATTCTATGTCCATCTCTGAATCACTGCTAATGTCTTCAGACGATTCAATTGACAAATCAGTCTCTCCATCACCATCTGCAGTCATATCAAAATCAAGAGAGATCTCATCATCCGCTTCAGTTCCAGCATTGTCCTCTTCAATATCAAGTTCGATTGAGGCATCATCTTCTTGAATTTCGAGACTCATATCCAAGGCATTATCATCTGTTTCACTGGACGCTGACTCTAATTCAGGAACAGCCAGATCAATTTCTAAACCAGCATCATCTGCATCGTCCTCACTTGTTTCAATCTCAGGAGCGGCATCATCTTCTTCATTTATACTAAGGTCGAAATCAAGCAGATTATCATCATCCGTTGATTCGTCTGAATCAGAGGCATCACCTAAGTCAAACTCAACCGTCGCATTATCGTCACCTGCTTCGCCTTTTTCATTTGAAATAGACTCATCATTATCCTCTATTTCCAGATCCAGTAATTCAGAAATATCAGCACCAGCGCCAGTTGCAGCAGTTACATCAACAAAACCACCACCGGTAGTATCCGCCGCGGCATCGTCTTCATCATCATCACCTGCTTCGAATAATGCTCTTGAAGGAGACATTTCCTGCCACATAGCGACGGCCATATTCCAGTGTTCTCCTTCACCACCCAAAATTTCATGCAGAACTTTTGCTTCATCTTCGTAACTTTTCTTGTTACCTGATGTGTAAAATACTTCCAGCAGTTTTGTATGGTATTCAGGGTTTTCTGGGTCATCTTTGATTACATTTCGAACGAATTCTTCAGCTTGATCAAACTGTTCAAATGCTAGATAGGTATTAACCTCTTGCAGTGGGTCTTCATCAGATTCTTCTTCTACAGGGGCTGCTTGAACTGGGGTACCTTGTGCAGGAGTATCATCTTCATCCGCGACTTGCATTTCAGCATCACTACCTGCCACATCTTTGATAATGGTCTCTGCTTCTGCTTCTGCATCTGCGTCAGGCAGAACAGTGACCGCTTCTGAATCTGGCATTTCATCATCAGCGTCACCCAAGTCAGTAGAATCAAAGTCAGGAAATGCCTCTTCCGTCATTGCATCTATATCAATAGTTTCCGCAGAGTCTTTTTTGAATTTCATAATCACGATGATGATTATCAGCACAATCAAAACTGCAGCGATTGCCATACCTACCATCGGATTACCGAAAAGGATTTCTTTAACAGGACCAAGGTACTGATCGACCATACCCATAATACCGTCAGAATTAGCAGTCGGCTCAGACTCAATTACATCAATAACTTCTTCTTCAACAACCTCAAGTGTCTCTGCTTCATCAGCAATCATTTCATCCGCATCTTCTACCACGGCTTGATCGTCTATTGCTTCTTCAATGCCTTCCTCAACTTCCGCTACTGCTGCAGAATCCACATCAGTCATTGTTTCATCAACTATGGACTCGACTTCTTCAGTCATTCCTTCTGATGTAATGGCTTGCTCTTGCAACGCTGCTAATTCATCGTCTTTTAAAGATAATAGTCGTTTCAGATCGTCGAGTAACGCTTCTGACTCTTGAAGTTGATCTTTTAACTCCATATTCTCACGTGTCAATGCTTGAATAGACTCCTGTGCTAATGCCAGATCATCCCCAACGCCTGAGTCTACACTCGAAACCTGTTGCGTAGCTTCATCTGTATCATCAGCGGCGACCAGCTTAAGTTCGGCGTCTGCTTCAACCGTTTCTGCATCAGTATCAGTAGCAGTTGAATCTGGCACCGAACTGATTTCTGGACGTTCAGAAACTGCACCGGATAGGTTATCTTTAATGTTATCCCAGACAGCATGTTGTGATTGAACATCGGCCAATGCTTCAGCATTAGAAAGCGCAATGAGTTCACTTTCATTTGGCATACGAAGTATCTGACCACGCTTTAAACCATTAATGTTTTGGTTTAAAAATGCATCCGGATTAGCACGTAGTAAGGCCAGCATCATTTGGTTGACACTGGTAGATGAATCTGAGCGCATTGCTGATGCAATAGACCATAAAGTATCTGAATCTGAAGTCGGCCCGTAATCGCCAGCAGAGTAATTTACATTTGGCGAAGTAACTGAACTGACGGGTTGTTCGAAATCATCTGTATAGATAACTTTTTCAGCTGGTTCAGCCATTGCCTCACTACTTGGTTGACTACGAGTAAACTCACCATCACGTGCATTAGGGTCATATAATGGTGGATTGAGTAAAACTGTATATTCACGAAATAAGCGTCCATTTGACCAACTTACTTCTACCAAAAAGTTTAAAAATGGTTCACGTATAGAATCCTGGCTATAGACTCGAATGTAATCAGGGCCGTCATCAACCGCACGTCGTAAAGAAAACTTAAGTTTGCTTAATATAAAGGGACGATCTAATTTTGCTCTGGCAAAGGCTTCACTATCAGCCAGATTAACGGTTAGGGAATCAAGTTCATCAGCCGTTGGTGAAAGTAATTGAATCCTTGCATCAAACGGCTCATTTAATGCTGAATTCAAATCAAGATTACCTAGCCCAAGCGCATTTGCTAAAGCAGGAACTAAAGCTAATAAGATGACGATATAAAATTTGCGTTTCATTTTTACTTCAATTTCCTTGAAATCAATTATGTGGAGGATCAATCAAAAAAGAATATTCCCTGACGACATGACCATCAGACCAGCCTATGTCTAATGTAAATTCGACAATTGGCTCACGAATAACATCTTTACTGGTGATCTTGAGAATATTAATCCCATCACTTTTCAAAACTTTGTATTTTAACTGGTATCGAGATGCATAATCTGTAAGCGGATGCCTTAATTCGATCTTTAGATCATCGATTTCAGCCGCATCATCTGTTTTCAGCTCAATTCTGACATCAAGCAATTGATTTAAATGAGAATTTAGCTCAGCTTCAGACAATGCGAGTGCGTGGGCTGCAAGAGTATAAAAGCCCAAACATGTGAGCATTAATAACTTAAATATTATTTTGTAGACACCCATTAATTTGCACGCTATGTTATTGTTTCATATAGTAATTATATTTCCTTATACTACAATACTCATATATTTCAGAATACAATTTAACTACATTTACAATCGATTTAGTAAACTTTAGAACTTGCGAATGTGCTTTATATATAACCGATAACTATAGTTTATAAGTAGTGTTTTACCAGAATTTCAGCGATTTGAACACTATTTAATGCCGCACCTTTACGAACATTATCTGAAACCACCCACATATTCAGGCCACGTGGATGTGAAATATCTTCTCTTATACGACCAACAAATACAGGATCTTCCCCCGCAGCTTCTGTCACAGCAGTAGGGTACCCACCATCTTCATGATCATCAATGACAGTTATACCTGGCATGTTCACAAGTAATTCTTTTGCTGCCAGCGCACTGATCTTCTCTTTGGTTTCGATATGAATAGCTTCTGAATGCCCATAAAAAACCGGAACCCTTACAGCAGTTGGATTAACCAGAATTGATTCATCTTCAAATATCTTTCGTGTTTCCCACACCATTTTCATTTCTTCCTTGGTGTAGCCATTATCCTGAAAGACATCGATATGAGGTAAGACATTGAATGCGATTTGTTTCGGATAGACCTCACATTCAATGTCTTTTCCATTGAGAAGAGCCGCCGTTTGTTTTGCGAGTTCTTCTATTGCTTCTTTACCGGTGCCTGAAACTGCTTGGTAGGTACACACATTGATGCGTTCTATACCGACCGCATCATAGATTGGTTTTAGCGCAACCAACATTTGAATTGTTGAACAATTCGGATTAGCGATAATGCCACGATTCTTGAAATCCGCGACTGCGTGCGGATTTACCTCTGGCACGACCAATGGAATATCATGGTCATAACGAAATTGAGAGGTATTATCCACTACTACACAACCCGCCTCAGCAGCAATTGGTGCATAGATAGCAGAAACTGATGCACCTGGTGAAAAAAGTCCTATTTGAACTTTACTAAAATCAAACGTTTCGAGGTCTTCAACAATAAGTTGCTTATTTTTAAACTGAATACGTTTACCAGCAGAACGACTACTGGCCAAGGCATATACCTCACCTACAGGAAAATCACGTTGTTCCAGAATAGACAACATGGTTTCACCCACTGCACCTGTCGCGCCAACAACAGCGACATTAAATTTTTCACTCATTTCTATATTCCAAATCGAATTAAATTAATAATTATAGCTTCACGCTACACAGACTACTTTTAAGGCTGATACAACCGCGTCACCCATTTCATTCGTGCCAATACAACTGGTACCGTCAGAATAAATATCTTTTGTCCTTAGTCCTTTCGACAGGACCTGACTGACTGCTTGTTCAATTTGATCCGCTAATTTAACTTCAGCCAATGAATACCGTAATAACATGGATAAAGATAATATTGTAGCTAGTGGATTCGCAACATCCTGACCGGCAATATCAGGTGCAGAACCATGAATCGGCTCATACATACCAGTGCCATCACTAGCCAGCGATGCAGACGGCAACATCCCGATAGAGCCGGTTAACATTGAAGCAAGATCAGACAAGATGTCGCCAAATAAATTGGTCGTCAAGAGTACATCGAATTGTTTTGGCGTACGCACTAATTGCATAGCAGCGTTATCAACGTACATATGTTGCAACTCAATATCGGGATAATCCCTGGCAATATCACTAACGACTTCTCGCCACAATTCTGTTGCTTCGAGTACATTTGCCTTATCAACCGAACAAACGCGTCCCTGGCGCTTAGCTGCGACATCAAAAGCTACTCTTGCAATCCGTTCAATCTCGCTTTCACTATAGACCAGCGTGTTATATCCCTGTCGCTGTCCATCATCGAGCGTTCGAATACCCCTCGGTTCGCCAAAGTAGATACCACCGGTCAGTTCTCTCACAATCATTATGTCGAGATTACTGACGTACTCTGCTTTCAAACTGGAGGCCTCTGCCAATTGTGGAAAAAGCACCGCAGGGCGTAAATTGGCAAATAATCCCAATGCTGAACGAATTGCCAACAAACCACGCTCTGGTCGCAATGCGCGCTCGATAGATTCCCATTTAGGGCCTCCTACCGCGCCTAACAATACAGCAGCAGATTCTTTAGCTTTGGCCAGCGTTTCATCTGGTAACGGAACACCCGCAGCATCAACCGCACAGCCACCCAATAGACCATGGTCAATATCCAGATTCAGACCACGTTCATTGATTAAATAGGTTAGCACTTTCTCGGCCTGAGCAACTATCTCAGGTCCAATACCGTCACCCGGCAAAATTAAAATTTTCTTAGTCACAATCAAATAAAATCCAATTAATAAAAAATACACTATTTATAAAGGGCGCAAAGGATACATCAACATCAAGTCAGGCACTAATACTGGAATCGGGTTTTACGGCTTATATCAAGTTTTTTCTTTGAATACGCTAATCAAACCAGCGAAAATGATAAAAACGCCGCCAATATATTCAAAATGACTGACAATCTCGCTCGTCAAAAGTGCAGCTGAAACTGCGCCTGCAACAACCTCCAATAAAAAAATGACGGAAGAGCGCTGAATGGGAAGGTTTGTAACACCATATTGAGCCGTCCACGTCATGATAAACATGAATGGAAATCCCATTAATAATGCTAATGTGCCTGAATTAAACGTTAATTCAGGCATAGGAACATGTTGCAGCAAAATGACACATCCTGTGACGGCAATGACACCTAACCATGAAGCGCCCATTTTTAGCAATACCGGTGTCTTCCCCATCTTTCTAATAACAATATTTGTACACGCAAAGGCCATCCCTGAGGTAATAGCATAAATATCAGCAAGACTTATTGATTTATTGAAGAATAAATTTGCATCCCACAACATCAAGACCGCACCGGTCATCGCCAAAATTAACGCAAAAAAACTGAGTCTGGTAATACGTTCCCGGAGTATAAGAATAGCCAATAAAATCGACCAAATCGGTGACAGATAAAACAACAATAAAACGCGAACAACCTCTCCCTCTAACATAGCTAATATAAACCCAAGATTGGTCCAACCAGCAAAAAGACCAATGAGGATATAATCGAGTTTGTGTTCTAATAATTCACCCCGCGCCCGAAAGCAACCAGGAAAAAGAATAAGCATGGCTGTACAAAAGATAATCAATGTCGACCACAAACCCGGAACACCCATACCTTCCAATACTCTGATTGGGTACCAAAGCAGTCCCCAGAGAATTGCAGCGACAATACAAGATAATGCCGCAAAGTGATGTGATGTTTGTTGGGAAGAAAGAGTTGATAACATATACTTAGATTTTTTTACCATTAAATAACACAACAATAATCTTTCTCATGAATCCCGGACTGGAAAATTGTCATGCATACCCGTTTGAGAAGCTAACGCAATTACTCGAAGGCGTTACCATTGACCCGAATAAATCAGCCATTAGCCTTGCGATTGGCGAACCTAAACATCCTACACCAGAGTTTATATTAGATGCATTAAAATCGAATATAACTGGCGTAGCGGTCTATCCAACCACCCGTGGCATTATCGAGTTACGTCAGGCAATAGCTGATTGGTTATGCTCACGATTTAATTTGCCACGCACATCGATAGATGCCGATAAAAATGTATTGCCTGTCAACGGAACACGAGAAGCATTATTCGCCATCGCCCAAACAATAATCAACAAAGATAAACAAACACCGATTGTGATTCTACCTAACCCGTTTTATCAAATTTATGAGGGGGCAGCTTTATTAGCAGGAGCAGAACCCTATTATCTAAACTGCACTGAGGATAATAAGTTTATCCCTGATTTCTCAGCCGTACCTGACAACATCTGGCAACGATGCCAACTGGTCTACTTATGCTCACCCGGAAATCCAACTGGCGCAGTAGTTGATAAAGAAACAGTAAAGGAATTAATGGCATTATCGGAAAAATATGACTTCACTATTGCTTCAGATGAATGTTATTCAGAAATTTACCAGCTAGAAGATCAACCACCGGTTGGTCTGTTGGAGTACGCGAATGAACTGGGTAATTCCGAGTATAAACGTTGCCTGGTCTTTCATAGCCTTTCAAAACGGTCTAATGTTCCAGGCCTACGTTCGGGCTTTGTTGCGGGTGATGGTCAATTGATAGAACACTTCCTTCGCTATCGAACTTATCATGGTGGCGCTATGCCTTTACACACGCAAAAAGCGAGTATTGCTGCCTGGAATGATGAAGGACATGTAATACAAAACAGGCTTCAATACAGAGAAAAATTCAACAAAATCTGTACTATCCTGAATCCGGTCTTAACAGTCTCACCACCCGTTGCCAGTTTTTACCTGTGGCCAGCACTACCCTGCTCCGACACAGACTTTGCAAGAAAATTATTTACAAGCGAGAATGTAAAAGTTCTACCCGGCTCTTATTTGTCACGAGATTCCAGTGGGTTCAACCCCGGCACAAATCGGATTCGTATTGCCTTGGTAGCGGAAATTACAGAATGCGTAGAAGCAGCAAACCGCATTAAACAATTTATACAAAATTCATTTTAAAAAAATCAGGAAGAATATATGAGCGACTTAGAAAAATTAATCAACGACACATTTGATAACCGCGCCGAGATCGAACCCGATGAAGCAAATCAGGAAATCAAGGATGCCGTTGAAAATATCATCTGGAAACTCGACAGTGGTCAATTACGTATTGCTGAAAAAATAGATGGCAAGTGGGTCGTAAATCAATGGCTAAAAAAAGCGGTATTACTCTCTTTCATTCTTGAAAATAATGTCGTGATGCAAGGTGGTCTGACAAATTATTACGATAAGGTTCCTAATAAGTTCTATGGTTATACCAAAACTAATTTTATTGAAACTGGTGCGCGCGTTGTACCTAACGCAACTGTAAGACGTGGTAGCTTTATCGGACAAAATGTCGTATTGATGCCCAGCTTTGTCAACATAGGTGCTTATGTCGGTGATGGCACCATGGTCGATACATGGGCCACGGTAGGATCATGTGCGCAAATTGGTAAGAACGTACATCTATCCGGAGGCGTTGGTATCGGCGGCGTGCTCGAACCCTTGCAAGCTAACCCAACCATTATAGAAGACAACTGTTTCATCGGTGCGCGTTCGGAAGTCGTTGAAGGCGTAATAGTCGGCGAGGGTTCAGTGATTTCCATGGGTGTTTATCTCGGACAAAGCACACGCATCTATAATCGTGCAACTGACGAAATCACCTATGGCACCATTCCACCAGGATCGGTTGTTGTCTCAGGTAACCTGCCTTCAGATGATGGTAAATATAGTTTGTACTGTGCCGTCATTGTTAAAACCGTTGACGAGAAAACACGTAGTAAAGTCGGCATTAACGAAATTTTACGTGATGTCTAATAAACATCCATGGCACCAATAACACTCTATGGCATAAAAAACTGCGATACCGTTAAAAAGGCACGGAAATGGTTAGAAGACCATTCCGTGCCTTATTCCTTCCACGACTTTCGTGTAGATGGCATTAATAAAACACTAGTTAATAACTTCCTGAAACAAATCGATCTTGAAACACTGATCAACAAACGTGGTACAACCTGGCGTAAATTGTCTGACGAAGAAAAAGAAATTAAAAATAAAACTCAAGCGGTTGAGTTAATGATTAAGAATCCAACAATCATCAAACGACCTGTCCTAGAATTAAATAATAAACTCATTGTTGGGTTTAGCGATGAGATTTATGAATCAATTAAGCGTTGAAAACTACACTTTAGTATCTAACAGGGCTACTGTCTCAGCTTAATTAATCAGAGCATAGAATAAGCAAGAGCAAGTTAGAAAAAGAAAACAATAAATGCCTGCAAACTAGTTCAATATTTTTTCGGTACAAATGTCTGTTGATGCATAGCCGTACGTTTATAACCTTTTTCTTCTTTCAATGGAGGAATTTTTGGCACTTTAGGCTTTAAGTCCTTATATGGGATCATATCCAAAAGGTGTGATATACAATTCAGCCGGGCACGTTTTTTATCATCAGAAGGAACAACAAACCAGGGTGCTTGTGGAATGAATGTCTTGAAAGCCTTTAAAATGGCG
>Ga0222715_10000471_pt1 | contig 39963 bp, 66 predicted proteins | sample C33_9DmetaG_FD_165056 | JGI IMG/M metagenome (GOLD analysis project Ga0222715, IMG submission 165056) | Estuarine water microbial communities from San Francisco Bay, California, United States - C33_9D | ecosystem: Environmental > Aquatic > Marine > Unclassified | place: USA: California...
AGAGTGTTCATCCGAGTACATTAAAAGCTTTTGTAAAAGAGCAGTTTACTTCGGGTAACGATATACCAACCGAACCATTTGGTATCTATATAGGTACTAAAGCAACCATTAAAAAGGATTAATTATGGCAGAGAATAAAAATGAAGTAGCTGAAACTAAAGCTACAGCGATAAGTACGTTCGATGATAATTTATTATCGGGCGGTACAGGACTAGAAGAAACTACAACTGAGGATTTTGCAATCCCCTTTATAAGAGTTCTTCAACCTATGTCACCACAACTACAAAAACAACATGGTAGTTATGTACAAGGTGCGAGTGCAGGGGATCTGTACAACACCGTTACAGGTGAAGCCCACGACGGAGAAAAAGGAATATTAATTGTTCCGTGTGCTTATAATAAAAAGTACATTGAATGGATCCCTAGAGAGAAGGGTGGTGGTTTAGTAAACGCTAACCATGACATTTCTATCTTATCTAAATGTACTAAAGATCCTGAAACTAGACGGTCATATACACCAGACGGTAACGAGATTGTAGAAACTGCACAGTTTTTCGTTTTAGTATTAGACGGTAATGCTCCACAACAAGCGGTAGTAACTTTTACTTCTACACAATTAGGTGTAGCTAGAAAATGGTTAACCATGTTAAGAATGGCTAGAGTAGAAAATAGCAAAGGTGATTCGGTAGAAGCACCAATGTTTGCTTATACTTATAGACTTACTACAACTACTCAGTCTAATGATAAAGGTAGTTGGAATGGATATTCTGTTAATCAAGAAGGTGCTACAGAGATGCCTGTTGCAATGATGGCTAAAGACTTTATGTCTGCGGCTAGATCAGGAGACGTTCAAGTTAAAGAGGAACATCAAAGAGAGGACGTAAAAGATACTACGTTTGACGACGCAATCTAACAAGGAGGGGTTTTATGTCGTTAGCAGAGAAATTTGCTACACGCTATGCTGGATTGCGGAAAGCTTACGGTACGTTTACCGCAAGTGATGAAACTCGAGAGGATGGCAAAGCAAGTGGAAAAAACATCACCATATCTAAGGAGTTATCTGATAAAGATCTTCTGAAGCTGTGGGATGACCACTTGTCAGGTCGTCAAAGCGTAGGGATTGTAGCTATAGATGAAAACAATAGCTGTGTATGGGGAGCGATCGATGTTGATGAGTATCAACTAGATTTAAAAGACCTTTCAAAGAAACTAGCTAAACAAGAATTACCTCTAATACTTTGTCGAAGTAAAAGCGGAGGAGCACACATTTATATCTTCCTACAAGAACCTGTTGCGGCTTCGATGCTACAACGAAAGCTTAGACAATTAGCCGCGGCAATCGGCTACGGTCAAGCAGAGATATTTCCTAAACAAACACAACTGTTATTAGAACGTGGTGATAGAGGTAGCACGTTAAATATGCCTTACTTCGGAGGAGAGAACTCAACACGTTATGCTTACGGTAGAGACGGTGGAGCGTTAACTCCAGAAGAATTCCTTAACTTCGCATCTGAATTATCTTTAACTGCAAACCAGTTAGAAAAATTAGAAGCTAGTCCATTAAACGAAGCTATTGATTGGTTAGATCAATCACCCCCATGTATACAACATTTAATCGTACAGGGGTTTCCTAAAGGTACACGTAATTCAGGATTGTTTAACGTAGGAGTATTCCTTAGAAAGAAATTTCCTGACGATTGGGAAAAGAGATTAGAAGATGTAAATATAAAATATATGCAACCACCGTTAGGAGCACAAGAAGTTTTAACTATTGGTAAACAAGTACAACGTAAAGATTACTTTTATAAATGTAATGATCAGCCAATAGCTAGTCATTGTAATAGTCCGCTATGTCGAACACGTAAATATGGGATTGGTGCTAACGGTGGTACACCGTTATTTAGTAATTTAACTAAACAAGATAGTGAACCACCGATTTGGTTCTTGGATGTAGAAGGTGGCAGGTTAGAATTAGAGACAGATGACCTATTAAATCAAAATAGATTTCAAAGAAAATGCATGGACGCTCTAAACAAGATACCTCAGAAGGTTAAGGAAAACGTCTGGAGACAGATTATCCAGCAGCTCCTCGATGCGTTAACTGTGGTCGAAGTTCCGAAAGAAAGTTCCACAGAAGGGCACTTTTTAGAACTATTGGAGAATTTTTGTACAGAACGACCTGCGAGGGAACGTGATGAGCTTTTATTACATAAACCATGGACAGATAATGGTAAAACCTATTTCCGACTTGGTGATTTAATGGAATATCTACATAGACATAACTTTAAAGACTATCAAAGAAACAACTTAACATCTAAACTAAAACAACTACACGGAGAACCACACTTTTTTAATATTAAAGGACGAGGAGTAAACGTTTGGTATATAGAAGAATTTAAAGCTCAAGACGAATCACATGATCTTCCTGACTTTAACGATAACTTATTATGATTAAACATATTAAACATATATTTTCAGAGTTCGAACACGGGATAGATAAATGGGATAAACCTCGTGAACGTATGTTTGAAGGTACGATGGTTAAAGGTCGACCGACTCGTGGGTTTGGTGACTCAACTTTTAATTATGCAGGGAAGTTATACGAGCCTGAACCATGGACTAATAAAATGCAGTTAATCAAAGTTGCGGCAGAAGATGTAGCTTCTAGAGTTTTTAATAAAGAAATAAAATTTACTTTTTGTTTATGTGGTTTTTATCCTGATGATAAAGGTATACCACACCACAGTGATACTGTACCCGCTCTTGATGATATAGTCGTTTCTTTAAGTTTTGGTGCTCCTCGTGTTTTTGCTTGGAGAACTTATCAAAATAATATAAAACAACACACCAATACTAGTGATGTAGATTTAAAAGAAAATTTCATAAAAGATGAAAAGTTATATCTTCTTGATCACGGTGATGTAATTATGTTCGATGGATATTCACAGATGAAAGCTACTCACGCTGTTCCTGATTTAGTAGGAGCAGAAGAAAGAGTCAACTTAACGTTTAGGAGTGGGCTATGAATTGTTGGCACTGTAAAACTCCCTTAATATGGGGTGGCGACCATGACTTAGAAGACGATGAGGAATACGACATAGTGACTAATCTAAGTTGTCCAGGATGTAACTCTCATATCGATGTGTATCACAGCTTTGAAAATTTAAAAGATGACCTTACCTAGCCACACGCAAGTGATCCTTGGACCTCCAGGAACAGGGAAAACTAGTACACTTCTTGGCTTAATCGAAGACGAACTAGAAAGCGGTACTGAACCAGAGAACATCGGCTTCTTCACGTTTACTAAAAAAGCAGTTAACGAAGGCAAAGAAAGAGCAATGAACCGTTTCAAGGTATCTAATAAACAACTGCCTTTTTTCCGTACTCTACATTCATTAGCTTTTAGACAACTAGGACTTACTAGAGAAAGCGTAGTAAGTAATTCAGATATATACGATCTAAATGAAAAACTTAATTTAAAACTAACAGGAAGAACTACCTCAGACGACGGTCATTTATTCGGTATGACCCACGATGACCGTTTAGCGTTTATAGAAAACCTTGCTAGGATGCGAGACGTACCTTTAAAAGAACAATGGCACGAAGTAGAAGATGCAGTAGGTTGGTTTGAATTAGAACGATTTGCTCGAGGATTAAAACTATTTAAAGAAGATCGATTGCTCGTTGACTACACCGATATGTTACAAAACTTTCTAATCGACGGTGATGTTCCAGAGTTAGACGTTATGTTTGTAGATGAAGCACAGGACTTATCTCCTTTGCAGTGGGCGGTGGTTCGTAAGTTAGCAGAAAAAGCCAAAAAGATTTACGTAGCAGGAGACGATGATCAAGCGATCTATCGTTGGGCGGGAGCTGATGTAGAGTATTTGATTAATAATTCTAAAAATGCTATGGTATTAAAACAGTCTTATAGAGTTCCGTCAGCGGTACATAAGATAGCTAGTCAATGTATAGGTCAGGTGGGTTCTAGAATCTATAAAGAATGGAAACCTAGAACAGATGAAGGGATGGTACGATGGGAACCCACGATCGAATTAGTAAACATGGACAAAGGTGAGTGGCTTGTTTTAGCTAGAACAAATTACCTATTAGAAGATGTTGATGAGTATTGTAGAAACGAAGGATGGTTTTTTGAAGTAAAAGGTAGACCCTCTATATCAGAAGCAAAAGTAAGAGCCGTAGTTTATTGGGAAAGATTATTAAAAGGACAAACAGTTACATTAGCTGAGTGTGCTAACATTTTAAAATATATTAAAGTTCAAACACCTAAGAAACTCGATCTACTCGATAGTGATTTAATATTACAGTATGAAGATCTCAAAAGTCATTTCCCAGACTTGCCTGAAGGTCGTTGGTACGATGTTTTTACTCTATTAAGTCCTAAAGAGATCAGTTATATAAGAGCCATGCTTAGACGAGGAGAAAAAATTACTAAGCAACCACGTATACGGTTATCTACAATTCATGCGGCTAAAGGTGGAGAAGCTACTAATGTTGTATTACTTACGGATATAACGACAAGAGTTTATAAAAACTACCAACAAAATCCTGATGAGGAAAATAGAGTATTCTATGTAGGTATTACAAGAACAAAAGAAAACCTGTATTTAATAGAGCCTAAAACAACACGCTGCTATCAAATATGAAAGTGCTTTACTTTGCACATAAAAGTAAAGTATAAAGGTACTTAGATTTATGTTTAAAGAAAGGAGAAAATTATGAACATATTTTATTTTAACGAAGATCCTGTGATTGCGGCTAAGTCGCAACCAGATAAAATGCTAGTGAAGATGCCATTAGAAACCGCACAGATGCTCTGTACAGCCCACCGTCTATTAGACGGAGACGAATATGCAGATAGCGTAGGTTTATATAAGAAAGCTTATATGAACCACCCTTGTACGATCTGGGCTAGAGAATGCAGTGGTAACTATTATTGGCTTTATAAACATTTTATAGCGTTAGGTAATGAGTATACATACCGTTACCAACGGACTCACGCAAGTCTAGAGAAACTCTCAGACGCCTTATACGTAATGCCTAAAAACATTACACGAAGGCTTATGACACCAGTTGCTCAAGCCATGCCTGATGAATATAAAAACGAGGACTCTGTTCTAGCTTATCGTAATTACGTTATTAACGAGAAACATTACGCTAAGTGGGAAAAGGGTAGAACTAAACCAAGTTGGTGGAGGTAATAAAATGTCATCAATACGAAAGAAACTAACTGTTAATGAAAACGACAGTAAAAATACTAGAATGGATCTTGCTTCTGCGGGAGTGTTAGGAAACTGGAGACCTGATGAACTTGCTCATATGAGTCGGTTCGATAAAATCTCCTCAATGTGTATAGCTGAAGCTAAACGATTAGGTCGACCACTTGATACGTTTGAAGTAGGTTGTGGTGAGTGTTGGGCTTTACGTAATTTATACAAAGCTTATGTTGTAAAGAAATCAGATATTATCAGCTCTTATTACGGTTACGATATTGATCCTGCTTGTGAATTAGAAAATCCTTTTTGGTCTAATGCAGGGGGTGAGTTATCTAAATCTACATGGTTTCAAAATTTCAATGGTGAAATACGTATACAAGACTTAACTGTTGATCCTGTATTTAAACTAGAAAATGAAAGTATAGATTTTTTCTGGACGACCGAAGTTATTGAACATATGGGTAGAGAGTTTATTAGTGCATGGTTAGATGATGCAGCTAGAGCTATAAGACCAAATGGTTTAGCTTTTGTATCAACACCTAACCACGACGGTTCTAACGACAAGCTTCCCGAGGATCACGTATACGAGTGGGGTTTTCAAGAACTAAAAGAAGAATTAGAAAGAAACTTCGAGATAGTAGACGTTACAGGAACGTTTATACAATTACCTAATTTAAAGAAAGCGATGAAAGAAGATTCTGAAACAGGATGGACGCCTGAGCAGTTTCAGAAACTACAAAACAGATACGGTAGACAGTTTTTACGAGTTGTTGCCGCTACGTTTTATCCTGAAGTCGCTAATAACTGTTCTTGGGTGTTACGTAAAAAGTAATGACCGAGTTTATTCCCGCAGAGTTGGATCGTTATTGCTATTGGCAAACTGAACGTGAGTCGATACGCATTAAAAAAGAATCTGCAGTTCTTTCCCCTCCCTGGACTGACGATCCAATTTTGCAGGAGTTCAAGTTCTGCCAAGTGTTTAGAGAAGATGATCGTACAACACGTTGGTTTAGAACACATATAAGAGAACCTATGCGGAACGAAGAAGACGTTCTTATGGCTACGATTATATTCCGTTGGTTTAATTTAATAGAAACAGGGAGAACTTTAATCGATCATGATTTATTACGTAAGTGGAATAGAAAGAAAGCTATTTGTGAAATAACTAAACAACCTAAGTGGATCACGGGTGCTTACATTATTAAAACACCAAACGGTATGGATAAAGTAACAGGAGTGGCTGAATGTGTTTCACATATTTGGAAAGCTAAAGAATCTATTCTATCTAGATTACATGAGAATTTAGTGAAGGATGAATCTTCTTTAGAAGCAACGTGGTTAATTCTTAGAGATTATCCATACATGGGTCCATTTATGGCATACGAGGTTGTTACTGATTTAAGACACACTTATCTATTAGAGAATGCTAAAGATATTTTAACATGGGCTAATGCAGGTCCAGGAGCTATGCGAGGACTTAATCGTCTTACAGGCAGACCATTAGATTATAGTCGTAAAAGCCATCCATGGTGTGAAGAAATGCAAGATCTATTTGAACAGGTAAAGAAAATATTAGCTCCTTCAATCATCTTTAGAAATGGTGCTAATTACGAAATGCGAGAGATCGAAGGTGGGCTGTGTGAGTTTGATAAATACTCTCGAATATATAAAAGCGAGGGAAGAACACGATCGGTGTATAAACATAATAATCTTCCAATGGTGGAAGACTTAATAGAAGGAGAAAGTAAGTATGGGCAGTATGAGTGATAGAGCAATAGAGTTGTTAGAAGAGTATGGTGATGTAATCGATATACATTACACACAGTTTTTAGAAGTTGCATTCTTTTTAAAAGTAGCCGCAGATGAGCGACTTGCAATATCTTTTATAAAAAGAAAAGTACCTATGTTAAACGATGAAGAAATTCGTTTTGTGATACATGAAATAGTTGGGGGCTATCAAGACGGGCTATGAAAGTAATTAAAGCAAGAAACGTAAACGATGCGTTAGAAAGAGGTATCGATTTATTTCAAGACCCTACGGAATACAGGATACAAGAAAGTCGTAATGGTTTAACTTATGAAGCTAATACACCTGTAACTACTGTGTATGAAAAGCCATGGGAAAGAGTTTGTTTAATAAAGCAAAGAGACGCTAATCCATTTTTTCATTTTATAGAAGGGCTATGGATGCTCGATGGTCGTAACGACTTAGAACCATTAACTTATTTTGTTAAGTCTATGGAAGACTTCTCAGACGACGGTGAAACTTTGTGGGGGGCTTATGGTTGGCGATGGAGAAGTTATTTTAAGAAAGATCAAATAGCTGCAATTATTGGGTTATTAAAAGATAATCCTAACGAAAGACGAGCAGTTTTACAGATGTGGGATCCAAAAGGAGATTTAGCAAGAACTTGTAATAAAGAAATAGAAAGGAAAGATGTACCTTGTAATACGAATATTTATTTCAAAATCAGAGACGGTAAATTATGTATGACTGTTTGTAATCGATCTAACGATATGCTTTGGGGAGCTTACGGTGCGAACGTAGTTCATATGTCTATGTTACAAGAGTTCGTAGCTCTTAATCTAAATTTACCGATGGGAGACTATATTCAAATTAGCGATAGTTTTCATATTTACCCCAACACACCTGTATGGGAAAAAGTTAAAGATATAGAATTAGATGTCTACATTTATAAACAGATAAAGAATCATTATGATCTTATCGATGAATATGAACCTGTACCTATTGTTAACGATCTTGATTCTTTTAATAGAGAAGTAAGATTCTTTTTCGATTACTTCGATTCTTTTAGGTACGATTCAATACAAATTATTGGTAGGACAGACGACATTAAATGGAAAAATAATATTTTCCCAGACGTAGCAATACCTATGGTAAAAGCATTTTACTACCACAAACAAAGAGATTATTTGAATTCGTATCGAGAAGTACAGTCTATTAAGGCTCTCGATTGGATGGAGGCGTGTTTTGAGTGGATCCGCAAACGAGACACCGCCTATACTTTAAACAATGCGGATATAGGAGAAAGCAAATGAGCAAATGGGAAAATATGAAAGAAGTTGCCCAAAACGATCTTGAAGCTCTTAAACGAGCAGAGACTTCGTACGGTGATTCTTGGAGACGTCGTGGGGGTGTTGGTGCCTTTATGATGTTAGCACGTAAGTTCGATCGTATAGAACACCAGTCTGAAAAGCACGGGTGGGATATCTTCGAAGCAGGTGAAGTCTATAAAGGCGAAGCAGGTTTACTCGATGATATTCGAGACTTACGTAGATATTTATTATTAGTTGAAGAATACATTTTAGCTAATACTAACCAAGTTAGCGTTGAAGCTGACGATGTTAATTATGCCGCAGAAGATGGCAAGGAGGATTACTAATGAGTAATACAGATAGTTGGTGGAAAAAGTTTGTTAAATTTTTTACACCTTTACCAAAAGAAGAATTGAAAACCGTTATTAAAGAAGATATTCTTGAAAAAGCGATTAAAGAAGCTGAAGTTTCTTTAAAGAAATTCGATAAAGTTGTAGCTAAAGAACCTAAAAGAGCACGTGGTACTAAAGGTCGTTATAAAGCAGATGATAAGTCTACTGCAGATATTAACGAAGCTTGGGTAGGTGGCAAAGCTCCTAAGAGGAAGACGAGTAAAAAACCTGCGGCAAAGAAAACTAAAGTCACGAGTATTAAAAAGAAAAAGTGATTTTACAAACCCCTATGTTCGCTCCAACGAGTGACTGGTCTATACCTGAAGTCTTTCCTCAGTTTTCTGAAACAGAGACGATAGCAGTAGATTTAGAAACTTACGATCCACATCTTATGACTTGTGGTCCAGGATGGGCAACAGGTCGTGGGTATATCGTGGGTGTTGGTATTGCGACAGAGGGTTGGAAAGGTTACTTTCCGATCCGTCATCAAGGCGGAGGTAATCTTGACGAAGATATTGTATTACGTTGGTTACGCAACACTCTAGCATCGGAAAAGCGAGACGTTATATTTCATAACGCCTTATACGACGTAGGGTGGCTCCGTAGAGAAGGCGTACACGTAGGCGGTAAAATATTAGATACGATCGTAGCGGCTCCCCTAGTAAACGAGAATAGGTATTCTTATTCTTTAGATAACCTCGGTGAGTTTTACTGTAACGAAAAGAAAGATGAATCGTTATTACAAAACGCTGCTTTATCGTTTGGGGTAAATCCTAAATCAGAAATGTATAAGTTACCGTCTAAGTTCGTTGGACCTTATGGTGAGCAAGATGCAGCACTAACTCTAAAACTTTGGCAAAAATTAAAGATCGAAATTCAAGAGCAAGGGTTAGAAAAGATACTCGACATGGAGTGTCGACTGATTCCTCTATTGTTAGAAATGCGATGGCGGGGTGTTAGAATCGATGAACAAAAAGCTGACGATGTTAGTAAAAAGTTATCGATCGAAGAACAAAAGCTACAGGTTGAGATTAAACGTAAATATGGTGCAGAAGTTAATTTATGGGCTAATGCATCGTTACAAGCTATCTTTGAAAAGAACAAGATATGGTTTCCTAGAACTGCAAAAGGTATGGCTAGTTTTCAAAAAGACTGGTTAGAAGGACACGAGCACGAGTTACCACAACTTATTGTTCGAGCAAGGAAACTTAATAAAGCTAGAACTACTTTTATCGATAAGATGATTAAAGATCACTGTTTCAATGGTCGTATACACGCTGAAGCCCACGCTATGCGTAACGATCGCGGAGGTACAGTTAGTGGTCGATTTAGTTATAGCAATCCTAATCTACAACAAGTTCCTGCGAGAGATCCAGAGATCGGTAATTTAATACGATCTTTGTTTATTCCAGAGGACGGTTGTCAGTGGGGTGTGTTTGATTATTCACAACAAGAACCTAGACTTACAGTTCATTACGCTAATCGTATGAACTTAGCAGGGGCTAAAGATGCGGTAATCGAATATACAGAAAAGAATGCGGACTTCCACCAGATCGTTGCAGATATGGCTAAAATACCGCGTAAACAAGCTAAGACCATTAACCTAGGACTTAGCTACGGAATGGGTAAGGAAAAACTTATTAAGGAACTAGGTATAGACGATACGGAAGCTGAGATTTTATTTCAGCAGTATCATAATAAAGTTCCTTTTATAAGAGGGTTACAAGATCAGTGTGCAAGGGTGGCTATGGAACGTGGTTATATTAGAACGTTTGCTGGTAGGCGTTGTCGTTTTAATCTATGGGAAGATAGATATGAACGTACTCTACCTCTACCCTACGAAGAAGCACAAGAAAAATACGGTGATAATTTAAAAAGATCATATACATATAAAGCTCTGAATCGATTGATTCAAGGATCAGCTGCTGACATGACAAAGTTAGCTATGCTTGGTCTGTGGGAGGAAGGAATAGTTCCTCACCTACAAGTCCACGATGAGGTTGACATCTCAGTAGAGAACACTGAACAAGCTAATAAGATTGCAGAAATAATGGAATCTTGTGTAGAACTTGCAGTACCCCTACTAGTGGATAAGGAACTCGGTAGTTCATGGGGCGAAACAAAGGAAATAAAATGAAAGGTATCTCACAAGAAAAAGCTAAAGAAAACTCGATTAGGTATAGAAGAATGTACGAACAATGGTCTACTGACTCTACTACTCTAGAACGAATGGGTAAAGAACACAATCTAACGAAACAACGTATGTGGCAAATTATTACACGTTGTAAACTCGGTGAAGGTGATTACTATTACGGTACTCAACTTGCTCGGAACAAATGGTCTGAATTTAAAAATATGTACGATGACCTCGATCAGACTAAACGTGCTTTCGATGACTGGTTAAAAGAAAGGGACATCAAACTTATTGCTAATAACCAAAAAGCCGCTCCACATACTGGTTGGGACTGGTCGGGCTAGGGCAGTGCTTTACTTTCTAAACTTTGCCTTTTATATTTAAGGTATATGTTTTTAGCAAGTAACACACAAATAGAACTACCGAACAACGGAGAATGCAAGGTATGTTCGAAACCTTTATACGGACAAAGACGGAAATTTTGTAGTTCTAAATGTAGTGTTAAGTTTCATGATAAAGATAGACATAAACGATTATATGTAGAAGCTCCTCGATCGTGTGTAAATTGTTCCGTTGAGTTTTTTAAGAGTCAGACTGGATTATTAAACTATTGTTCTAAAGATTGTCAAAAACAACATCAGTATTCTAAAAATAAAGACCCACATTCAACTTATGGATCAGGCAAACGTAAACAGATATTATCAAATAAATATCAAAATTGGTCTTGTTGTGCTTATGACGAAGCGGTTATAGATAACGATATTTTAGACCATATAGAATATTTAGCGACCGATGAACCTTACGTACAAGAAGATATGCGATGGCTCGAACGTGTGTTACATGAAGAACATACAACACCTAGATACTCAGACGGTACTGTATACAAACCTGATCCTTTATTTTTTAAATTGAAAAAATGGAGGAATTATTGGTGGCGAGAACCTAATATATCTAAACATCGAAAACGAGCAAAATACAGAAACGCTAAATGGTCGGTATTAACAAAACGCTCGATTATGAAACGTTACCGTAAAATGAAATATGGCGAAAGAAAAAAATTTATGGCTCTTGTTAAGGTCAAATCTACCTGAAATACATTTACAACGAATTGAAACAGGTATGACAGGAGCAGGTGTTCCTGACGTTAACGGTTGTGCTAAAGGCAAAGAGTTCTGGATCGAGTTAAAAGAAATACATTCGGGCAATGCTCTTACTCTACGACCTATGCAAATATCGTGGTTAGCTAAACGTGCATCGTTTGGTGGTCAAGTCTTTGTTATGGCTCGTAAAAACGATGAGATTAAGCTCTACCATATCGACAGTCTGACAGGGATTCAAGAACTGGTTAAGACTGGATATAAATCTAAGGCTCTAGTGACTCTCACGATTCCTTACGATTGGGAGGCTCTTACTAGTGCTTTACTTTCCTAACGTTCTTATATACTATTTAAAAGGTAGCTAAACGGCTACGTGATTAACCAGTGCAGCCATGCACATTAGAAAGGAGAAAATTATGGCACACCAAGTAGAAACGATGGCTTGGACGGGGGATGTACCTTGGCACGGATTAGGTGTTGAGGTGGATTCAAATCTGAAACCATCTGAAATGCAGAAAGCGGCTCAGTTAGACTGGACAGTTAGCAAACGTCCTAGTTATACTATAGACGCTCCTGAATGGAGTGACGATGTTGGTCTTATCCAAGCGGAAAATACCTTCCACGTTGTTCGAGATAGCGATAACCGAATACTATCGCATTGTGGTAGAGACTATGTCCCTATACAAAATGAAGACGTATTCAAATTCTTTAAACGCTTTACGGATGCTGGTCATATGACCATGGAAACCGCAGGTAGTTTAAAAGATGGTGGAGAAATTTGGGGTTTAGCTAAAATCTCAGAAGACTTCGAACTAGCGGGTGACGACCTTATTAAAGGTTATTTGCTTATTAACCAACCTCACATAGTTGGTCGAGCAATGACTATTAAGTTGACACCTATTAGAGTTGTTTGCAACAACACTTTAACGATGGCTTTACAACACGGTGGGACAGCGTCTTTCCGTATGCCACACGTTAAAGCATTCGATGACGATGTTATACAGATTGCAGAAGAAGCTTTAGGGCTATCTGCTGAGCGTATGACAGAGTTTAGAGAAGCTGCAACCTTACTCTCTAAGAAGAAAGCTAAACATTCTCAGTTCCTTGAGTTTGTAGGTGATATTTATCAACCTGATATGATTGCAGCTTATAGACACGACCAGCAGCTCAAAGCTGAAGGTAAGTTGATAGGTATGCAAGAACCTCTTGTTGATCAATTTAACAAGTTCCCACTTCTAGCTGTTGATGCGTTAGAACAGTCTCCAGGTGCAAACCTGAAGTCTGCCAAAGGTACGTGGTGGGGAGCATTAAATGCTGTCACTTACGTTGAAGACCATTTACGTGAGTCTGTAACCGAAGGCAACGCTCTACATAGCTCATGGTTCGGAGCAGCGGCTAATCGTAAAGCCAAAGCCCTAGACTTAGCTGTGAAGTACGCGGAGGCTGTGTAATGCCGAAAGACCCTAAATCATATTTAGTTGATGGTGAGGTTTTAGGCATGGTATGGGCGGCACTTTATGACGGAGCCAACGATGAGTTGGCTTCCGTTATACGTGACACCATGATTGCTCAAGGCTGTCAGGAACTACATGGGATCACTGATCCTGGATTAATTTTAATGTTTTGGAAAAACTACCTAGAAGAAAAAGGTCTAGTTGAGTTTTCCGACCCACCTAAGGAGGTGCACTAATGCAAGACCCTATAATAGAATCAGGTATACCTTTACCTGAGGATCAACGTTCGCAGACAAGCTATCCGTTTGCTAAGATGAATGTAGGAGATTCGATCTTCTTTCAACTTAGCCCAAGCGATAACTCTCAGCGAATGAAAAACCGTTTAGCCCAAGCCAGTCGAGGCTTTGGCAAAAAACAAGAACCCGAATGGAAGTTCGTCATTAGATATCGTTTAGAAGACGAAATCTCAGGCGTCCGCGTTTGGCGTAGCTTGTAAACAGTCTGCCTATGAGGTGCTCGTTATAGTGCTTTACTTTCGTGTATTTCGTAGGCATACTATTAATAGTTGTTCTAACGCAGGTTAGAATTTGTTAACCATAAGAAAGGAGAAAGATATGCATACAGCAACATCTACATCTACCTCTGCGAAGAGAGTTCCTGCGAAAGCAGTGACTAAACCTTTGAGCAAAGCTAAAGTGACAGCAGTCCCTAAGCCTAGTTCAACAGGCAAAGGAGCTTCTAGAACTTTATATAAGTTCATAGGCAAAGTTCCTGAGTCTAAAGGTTTTACTCCACAGATGAGAGCCTTGATCTTGACCGTTAGTGAAGCTAAAAAAGATGAACTTAATTCATCTGGTTTTACAGCACAGGATTTAGTATCTCTCGCAGTGAAGAAAGGCAATCTGACTACAGGTCAAGATCCGCTTAGAATCTTTAGATTTTATGCGAAAAGACTTGTTGTCGAAGGCTACTTCGCAAAGGTATAATCATGTAAGTGCACAGCGGTGATCGTTGTGCACTTATTTTTTAGGGGAAAACGATGGAAATAGAAATAACTAAACAAAGCGGATTGACATGTAAAACCAATGTAGCAGTTTTAGCACGACACGTAATACATGCAATGTTAAAAGATCCGTTTATTGAAATTAAAAACCAAGACGCTGAGCTTTTTGAAAAAGCAGTTCATAACGTTATGTACGAAGCTATTGATAATCTTATAGGAGAAAAAGATGGGACAAGTTAAATATACAACGGTTGAGATATTAGAAAAACTATCTCAACAAGCAGAAGAGTTTGGCAAAAATAGATACCCTGATGTAAGCATGGTTAAAAATGCTTTAATAGAATTAGGCTACGATTTAGAACTCGTCAAACTTCCAATAACATTTACAATGGATCATAACGATGTCGAAGTTAGAGCTAGATTTGTAATTCCTGGACCCGATCCAGAACAAAACGAAGCTTTCTATTTAGATATGGAATACGAAGATTACAACAACCTACCTTGTGTAGAATTACCTGATAATATAGAAGCCGACGAATTATGATCTATCGATTATTAACCATGTTTATCATTACAGGCTGTGCGTCATACGTTCCGCAAACTAAAGAGTGGAACAATCGATATGACCCTGCGGCTTGGCGTAAACAGTTTGAAGAATGTAAAGGATTGTTTTATACAAATTATCCTGAAGAAGTCAAAAGAGATGAATGGTCAAAATGTATGGAGAAAAACTATGAACTTAAAGAAAGCTAAATTATTACGCAAAGTGTTAGCAAAAGGTGGAGCTGATTGGCAAGACGTTAAACACGTACAAACTAACGATAGGTTTGGCAATCTATCTCCTACGATCTTTTTAGATCCAAAGTGCGGTCGTGCAATATATCAAAGAACAAAAGCAATGGCAAGAATCAGAGGTTCTTAATAGTGCTTTACTTTGCTAACTTTCGTACTTTATACTATAAGTATGTTTACTAGAACAAGTTTGATAAGCCCAGAGAGACTCATAATTACTCCAATAATTAAGTACACCGAGCGGGATTTTTTAGTTAGACCGCTCACCTCTCTGGCACAAAACGTGGTGCCTTAATACAAGGATGAGGCTTAAAGGAACAATCCTAATACAACGCCACACTTTTAACAGTTTATTAATAAGAAAGGAGAAATAGATGGATAAAGAAATAATGCAAATGATCGATACGCTTACACGTAGTCTCGATTTATTAGTTGATACACAACGTAAAACACAGGAGTTTATGCAATCGCAACTCGATGTGAATAAAATGTTGATACAACGTATTAAAAAACTCGAGGTCGAAGCTAACGTAGTCAAAACAGAAGAACCTGTTGTGATTAACGATATCTTTGATACGATGATTAATCGTTTCAAAAAAGAAAACGAAGATGCCACGAAAAGCTAAACGAAAGTTTGACTTAAATCCTGTAGAACGAGCTGTTGCGACGATCGCTATAGCTTTAGAGCCTTATATAGCTGATCAAACGTCTGAAGAATATTTAGCACGTATGGATCGTAATAGACTACAACGCTCTATTGGATTATTATTTGATACATTAGAAGCCGATGACGTTATCGATTATGACAAAATAACCGATGCTATGTTAGAAGGTTTCGATTATAAGGAGGACTTATGACACAACATAAAGCAGTCGTTGAGCAACAACGCGAAAAACTTGCACAAGAAGAAGATAATAACAAACTAATTTCATATTATTTTCAAAAAAGTGAAACAACACATTACCGTGAACTTAAATACAAAAGCGGTCGAGTTGTTACAACAGATTTGAGTGGTAAAGATGAGTGATTTTAATATGATGGGTGCTGTAGGTTATAGAATCTCACATACGGACGAATCACAAGATTATCCGATTGCTACCATTAAAATAGCATTTAAGATGCCTGAAGGCGAAAACGGTCGAATCGAAATGTTTCACGTTCATGAAGCTTTACGCAGGATGATCGATAAAAAACAAATATCTTTTGATTTAACTTTACCTCCACAACCACCGCAGGAGCCTTCAATATGAAAGTAATTGATGATATAGCTGATTGGGCGGAAGTCCGTGGATTAATTTACGGACAAGATATACAACCTGAAAAACAGATGTTAAAACTTGTAGAAGAAGTCGGTGAAACAGCTAAAGCACTCGCCTACGGTGACCAAGCAGGGTTAATAGACGGGATAGGAGATTGTGCGGTTTGTTTGATCGTTTTAGCTGAACAAAAAGGTTTAACGCTCGAGGAGTGCATGCAAGCGGCTTACAAAGAGATATCTGGTCGTACAGGTCGATTAGAAGACGGATTGTGGAAAAAAGACGAGGGTTAATCCTGCCTTCTACTACTGCTTTACTTCGCGGTACTCTTAGGCATACTTGTATTAGTTATTAAATGGTTTAATAACATTAACTAGAAAGGAGAAAGATATGGATATTGAAAAAATCCAACAACAGGTGGCTGACCTTAAAAACAATGTCAGTTTATTAGAACATGCTACAGTCAGCGAATTTAATTCAGACTTACTGACTTCATTACATCGTATTACCGATGTTTTAGATGATTTACAGCCTCGAGTAATCGATCCTGCTGATTTATCGAAAGAAGCCGAGCAAAAAGTGCTTAATACATTAAGTGAACTTACTGCTCGTATTGATGCAGTAGAGGGTGCTATGTGGACTGAAGAACGTGTTGAAGAAATTGTCTCAACGGAAATTAGAAATACAGATTTCCGAGCTGACGTGGATGTGTACGCACAATGATACACGGACTACTTATCGACCCGTTCGAGCAAACTGTTACAGAGGTAGAGTTGTCAGAAGACTCTACCTTTGCCGACGCTAAAAAACATATGCAACTTGATGGACCCCTCGACGTTGTTACATTAAGTGACGATACGATGGTCATAGTTGACGATGAAGGTTTATTAAAAAACAATAATCGATATTTCAAACTATCAGAGTTCCATCAGCCATTAGCAGGTCGTGCCATTATTGTTGGTTATGATGATGAGGGTGAGACTATTAGTGGTAGTTATAATGCTGATACGATCGAGTGGATGCCTGAGGATCATATAGAAGAACCTTTTATGCAGTTTATACCAATGTCTGATGATAAGGAGGTGCACTGATGAAAATAACATACTTACCTCACATAAAAGAGGAACAGGTGCAGTGTTGGTTAGAAACTAATGATTATGAATTTAATGAGGTTATTGCAATGATCGCTAACAGCGAAATGACTTTTAAAGAGTTACGCCAAGAAATACTTGATAACCCCGAGTGGGATCCAACGGAGGACTAGTTATGGGATTAGATTGTTATATTGTTCACGGTAATTGTGAGACAGATTTTACATCAGAAGATGACCCACGTATAAAAGACGTGAATCTATGTGGTGGGATAATGAGCGGCAACGGTGCTGACGGATCGTTTCGAGGTAAATGGTACGAGCCTTTAATGGATGACTTGATGGAGGAACAGTTTATATGGCACATAGAAGAAAGTATTCATGTTCAAGCTTGTGAGTTAAAAGAACAAGCTCAAGCTCTAGCTGATCTATTACACGCGGTCGAATCGGACGCTAAACATCTGGAACAAACCTTAGAACCAGAAACTATTGTTTATAAAACAGATCGAATGGAAGCCGAGTATACCTACCAAGAAGTTCAAGACTTAGAATTGTTATTACGCTGTGCGAGTGAACGTGGTGCGAGAATGGTGTGCTGGTGGTAATGCAAGGCTGCTTTTATTCGCTATGCTCGGCTTTATACTATATATAGGTAAAAAATAACTAAGGAGATTTACTATGAGTGATAAAACTAAAACCCTTTCGATTCACGAATCGAATTTATTCTGGACTCCAGAGAGTTCAGAGCAGTTAACTGCACGTATAGATTTGTATAGACCTGAAGAGGCTGTACTGATGCATATGGCGTGTGCATTCCAGCAGAACTTGATTGTCAGCACCGTATTGAAGTACGGTATTGAGAACACCGAGTTTGTTGCAGCAGGTCCATTGTTCAGGAGGAAAGAAGCATGAGTGAACCAACTTTATTATGTACTAATTGTAAAAGTACAGTATTCGGAGATAATCACTCTATCGAATATCCTTATTGTCCAGCTTGTCCCGATAAAGATAAGTTGCAAGAATTATTAATGATGATCACTGATGAATTATGGGATTTTATTCCAGAAGATCACAGACCGATCGTTGACCGTAATTTAAAACAGTTAGGATTATGACTGATTGCACTATATGTAATGAGCCTATTAGCCAAGGACGTAGAAGCCTTGGCTATATGACTTGTTTAGGTTGTGGTGAAGCCGCAGCCAACGAGTTAGCTGAACAGCGTAAAAAACAGATTGCTCCAGTTTATAACAAAGGAGCTTATCAATATATAACTGAAAACGATTTAGAGACTATTGGGAGGTAGTTATGCTTATTTATACGATAGAAATACAAGACGGTGAACAACGCTATAGTGAATGGGATTATGTTGATGTAGATATACAAGATTACAACGATGGGGGTATAACCGATCGTGACTTACTTTCTGAGTTCTTTGGAACCGAATTAGAAGAGACCGATCGTGTGGCTTATCGAAAAGAACACACCGAGGAGTATTGGGTTGGTGAGGTGACAGCATACATTGGAAAGGTTAACTCTATCGAAGGAGATCATTTAGAACTAATAAGGAGGTATGTATGAGAGACCCAGACAATATGTTATTGTTCTTTATGTTCGGCTTGGTGGCGTTATTGATAGCGTCGTACGTTGCTTTATTTCTACTAATTCCTAGCTATACTATATATAGCTAAAAAATAACTTTTAGCGAACGGGATAGCAAACCAGAACTGCTAGGTTAATTAACAACAGGGAGTCTACCTACAGAAAAAGACTCCCGCTAACTAAGAAAGGAGAAAGATATGAAAATATTTACTAAAGAGCAGATTGCCGCTCAGAACCAAGGCATCAGGGACGCGAAAGCAGGGCTACCTTGTGACGCATCGCAAAAACGTGAGGGAGCGACTTACTTCGGAAAGTTCGTCAACGATTACTACAATGGTTACAAACTAGCCATTGCAGAGATGAAGTTAGAAGCTAGGAACGAAGATTATCAATCTACGATACTAGAAGATTCGACTGATGAAACAGAGGATCTGTCATACGATGGATTTCCTAATTACGAATCAGCGTGGGCATAATCTACTCTATCTAATAAGCTTGACTCCCTCGAGCTTTGCCCTCGCTTATGCGGGGGTTTTTTATGTTCGGTTGTTAACAGTCGGGCGAATCGAAGGCTCTAATACTGCTTTTAGTCGTGTGCTTTTTCTAAGTTATAATATACCTATACGCTAAAAAGGTTTTAGCGATTTTAACTACAAAGAAAGGAGAATTAATATGAAAGAACTATACGAGAAAATACAAATAGAACTTGATAAACATCGAGTTGATGAGTGGCATTCAGTTATACCATTATCGGAAGATGGAGCGTCTTTAGTTGACGATATGACCGAGGTGAGTTATCCAGGAGGACACCAACAAAACGGTTTATTCTTACACGAGAATGAACAGTCTACGATTAATCCGAAAGATGCATATACTACAGTTGCTTACGGAATGATGTTAGAAGATAACGATTATATTTATAATATATTTACGGTCAGCGGAGGATGTGAACATCATGAAGGTCATTTAGCTCAGATTACGAGACATGACAAAGAAAGAGAGAGCCAATGGGAATATGAAGATAAGATAGTCTAATCTTTGCCCTCGGTCAACGGTGCGTTGGTCGGGGGCTGCTTTAGTTCGCCTTTACTGGCGGTTATAATTTACTTAGTTAAAAAACTATACTTTCGAAAGAAAGAGGAGAATTAGAATGAGTATATTAATAAGTGATAATTGGGGCGATAAGCCTACAACAGAAAACTTTAAGAAGCATGGAATAGTTCCACTTAAAACTGTAGACGCAGGTATGTACGCACGAAACAAACATACTTACACATACAACGGACAGTTGTATTGTGGGAAAGGCTACGCATGGAGGGAAACTTATAGTCCTGATCGAGACCATGTAATGATGGACGATGTTACAGGAATGAGTTTAGAAGAACTAAAAGCGATACACCCCGTGTATGAAATGTCCAAGGAAAACAAAGAGTTCGAGGCACAACACATGGTGAGTGGCACGGCTTCTTAAACAACCACCCACCACAACCAATAGACCCCGATTTACTCGGGGTTTTTTACGCCCGTCATATTCTATTAAATCTATGTGTATTGTTATCTGGTAAATTAAAAAAGTTTTTGAAAAAACATTCGCAAAAGTACTAATATCGCTAATATACTAATAGAATCAATCTACAAGTCTCTTGGTTACTCTATTCTTTGATTCTTCAAAACTAATAGAATTCTATTAGTCTATTAGAAACTATGGTAAGATTACCTAGAGGGCATGAGAAAACTATTTATTTGATAATAAAACTAATATGATTCTAATAACCTTATGCAACACTCGGAGGTAGAATGAAACAACTTAGTTACACATCGTTAACACCAACAGAAGACGGTAATTCATTTGTAGACGATAACGGTAAGATTTGGCAGCACCTCAACTCTAAACAAAAGAAGTTTTGTAAAGAGTACTTCAAAGGACAAACAGCCACGGATGCCGCGGTAAAAGCAGGGTATACAAAGGACAGGAAGGGTGCGAAGACACAAGGGAGCGTATTACTAAACCATAACCCAGTTGTACGAAACTACTTGATAGACTTGGAAATAGCAGCCTCGGAGAGAGATGCAGTTTCCCTGGAGACACACCTCTCTACTCTACATGACCTCAGGGAGGAGGCGAAGGACCAAGGTCAAATATCCGCTGCCATCACAGCCGAGGTCCATCGAGGGAAGGCGGGTGGACTCTACATCGATCGACGCGAGATACTAACCGCGAAAATCGATCTGATGTCTAAGGACGATATACTCGATCGACTCGAGAACCTTATTAAGAAAAGAACTTTGGATGCAAAGGTTGTTGAAGGAGAACTAGCCACGGACTAAGACTCGTGCGAATCGTTCCTGGTGGCACAATCTTGGACTCTTTATACTGCTTTACTTCCACGACAATCGGTTATATAATTGTTGTATCTTAAATAGGGTTATTTAAGAATTAACTAGAAAGGAGAATTATATGATAGATAAGAACTATAAAGCAGGAGCCCAGAAAGGGTCAATTAACTACAATGCAGTGATCACTTTGATTGCTACACCGAAAGGAAAGTTCCCACCACAAGCAGGGAAAATCATCGAGGCACTACTTGCCGCGAAAGATAACACCTTGACCGTCGGTGAGATGATCGGGACGGATGGTTCGACCGAGAGTGCATTGGTCAAAGCTGGATTGGTAACAGTCCAAGAGCCGAATCATATCTGGGCTCATTACAGAGCTAGAATGATCGAGGAGAAGCTGATTACTGTCAGCTAACCACGGTTAACGAACGAGGGGACTTCGGTCCCCTTTTTTGTGTCCGCTCTACTCTACACTCTACTCTATCACTCTATCCGTCGCTCTACTCTATCCCTCACACTCTATCCCATTCCCTTCCCCTCTACTCTATACATAATAAATAGATTCGTGCGAATCGCTTAGGAAGAAAAAAAGATTCGTGCGATTCTTATAGTTATTTAATCCCTAAAATCCCTAAAATCTTAATTAATAAATAAAATAAATAAATAGGTTTATTTATATACAAGTAAAGTAGTTTAGTTATATAATAGGTTATTGATTAGGTAATAGGCTACTAATTAATATCTAACTAACTAAGCCTAAGAGGTTATTCATTATGAATAAACAACAAAAAGAAATGGCTACCGCTAAAGCTAACATAGCTGAGCGTAAAGCTGAGATAAGTGCTAACCCTTTTACCCCTACAGGTAAAGGCGGTCAAGGTGGTGTTCCTTTAACCATGACATTATCATTAACTGATAACGCCATGGCTGACTTTATAGTAGCCCCTAGACAAGTACAGCTAGTCTTAGGTTATATACATACCCTTGGCGGTACTGCTACAGTACAGCAGATTAATGAAGTATCTGTTAAGGCTAAAGGCGATATGACATGGTGTAGACCTAACGGTGAATTGTACGAACAAACACCGCAAAAGATTATGTGTACATACATTAAGAAGATGAAAGGTCTTGATGCATGGAACAAGTCTAACGGCATCAAGCCACTAGTTAGCTAACAACTAACTACCTATCCTAGGGCGGTACTCACCGCCCTTTTTTGTGCCTACAATAAAGCCTACCCCACACACAACACACACACCACCACCACACACCTAGCCTAACCTTAACCCTAGCCCATAGGTATACGACCTACCTTACCTGCCCTTAGAACGCCCTACAGCAACCCCTATACCCCCCTTTTAAAGTTAGCCGCGGGTCCCACCCGCCCGCCCTTGGTGTTGCATCCTTGATTGCAAGTACTTTACAAATAAAAATATTTTGCGAAAAAATTTTTTACGATTATACTTTTGGGATGGGTTATAAAATTAGCTTTGTTCTAGGACTCCTATTGGCGGCATCTTTGGCGGGTTCGTGGTTCTTATTAGACCAAATATCCACGCTCAAAGGCAATCAGCTAATCCTGGAAAGTAAGATATCCGAGCAAAACGAATCAATTAAACAATACTTAGCTAAACAAGAACAACTGTCCGCGAGTCTTGGTACGTTAGAAGCCGAAAAACAAAACGCACTCCGTGAAGTAACTAAACTCAGAAACACATTTGCTAAGCACGATCTTGATAACCTTGCACTAAACAAACCTAAACTTGTTGAGAAGATGGTTAACCGTGGTACTAAACGAGTAATAGATAATCTTGTAGAGTTGACCACGGTCAGTGAGGAGGAGCCAAGTGGATGATGAAGAACTTATTGAAAAAATTTAGTATTATTGCGTTGTTCGCGGTCAGTGGTTGTTCGCTCTTTCCTACTGTAAAACCTGTAGACGTAAATACGATAGCGTTACCTGCTCCTATGTACCACCCACCGTTACCTATGGAAATCCAAGCGACCGAGGTAACATTTGAAGTGTTAACTCCCGAGATCATGGAAGAATACCTACAACTTGTTAAAGACGGTAAAGCTCCTGCGGTTGCTTACTATGCGTTGACTACACAACAATACGAAAACCTTTCGATGAATATGGCAGAGATCACCCGTTACACAAAGAACGTTTTAGCGATTGTAGAGTATTATAGGGAATACGATGAGTAAAGGTTCTAAACGACGTAAAGGCGATGACGCCAAAAAGTACGCAGAGAACTGGGAAAAGATATTCGGAAAGAAAGATGCCAAAAACAGTACCAAAGTTCAACAAACCGCTAATATTCGGGTATTACATTCACGCTAGACCTGAACTAGGCGAGATCAAATGGCAATGGTCAGATCAACGTAAACAGTTTTGGGAAGATTGGATTCCTAAAGATAAAGATCTAATTATTCATACTAAACTATCCGCGGACCACGAACAGTTGTTCAGGGATGCCTTTTGGCAAGACATGGAAGATGAAATACGGAATACGAAAGATAGCCTTAACGCACGTGCTCGTGAAAGACGAGCTAAGAAAAAAGCTAACGCGAACCAAGGATCCCACCCCGCCGCTTAACTGCTTTACTTTAATTCGTTTTACATTTAGTTATTAGTTAGCTTATACTTCGATGATGGCGACACCTGAATCTATTGCAGCACCTATAGAAAACCGTTTCGGTGATTACAATCCTTTAATGGATTTATTAAATCAATTAAATCCTTCATTACAAAACGATCCTGTTTTTCAAAAAGTTTCGGGTGCGGCAGGTTTTATGAAAGATTTAATAGAAGACCCGTTTAACTATTTAGGTGGTGGTGCAGGAGCAGGAGCAAAACTTGCGATTCCTCCACTTATTGCTAAATACAACGATGAAATTAGAAAACTTAAATTTAATTACGGTAGAGAAATGCGTAATGCAGACGGTGGCGACGGACAGTTTGCTATCGATGCTGCAAATAAAATAAACCGTAAAATTAAAACGTTAACTAATAAACGCGATAAAGCTATTGGTAATATAAAAGATCCAGGAGAACGAAAAGCTGCAGAACTTAGTTTAATAGATATTTTTCATGGGAGTCCTAAAACAGGTATTGAAACTTTAATGCTTCCTAAAGAATTAAATAAACTTAGAACAGGAGAACGTTTTCCTTCTTCTGGGGGTGTATACACAGTTGGTAATATAGCCGATCCCCGACTTAAATCATTTTCTGAAAAAGGTTCGGCTTATAGAATTAATCCCGATTTCAATAAAACACTAGATATAGAAAATATGCCTTCTGACGTTAGAGGTTCATTAGATGATATGTTAAATTATATATCTAGACCAAGTAGAGACACGGGCAAAAACAATATGCCGCTTAGAAGAATGCAATATCAATTAGATACGATGTTAGAGGGGGGCTTAGGAAGCGTAAATAAAACTCCTGCACAATTTTCTGAAGATATAGCGAATCAATTAACTAAAATGGATTATGATTCAATCGTTTTCCCACCTAGAAATTTTAAAGGAGAAGGTGAAACAATTCTTTCGTTAAACCCGAGTAATTTAAACATAGCTGAAGAAATACCTTTTGATCAACTTGATGATTTTATACGAGCGTATATAAACCCTAAATGACTTCTAACGCAGTTAAGTTAGCAGCCTTAAAAGAAATAGACGTTTCTCATTTAAGTAAGGCAGAAGCTAAAGAGTTTACGATTCTTTTAGAAGAATTAAGTAAACGTGAATTCCAAGAAAAATCAACAAGTACTTTTATGGAGTTTGTTAAATCTATTTGGAAAGAATTTATTAACGGAGACCATCACGTTAAGATGGCTAAGGCTTTCGATGATATCGCTACAGGCAAACTTAAACGTTTAATTATTAATATGCCCCCTCGTCATACTAAATCTGAGTTTGCATCACATTTGTTCCCCGCATACTTATTAGGTAAAAATCCTAAATTAAAAATTATAGAAGCAACCCATACCGCTGACCTTGCGGTTAACTTCGGACGTAAAGTTAGGGATTTAATTGACGGAGAAGAATACCATGAATTATTTCCTGAAACAGAACTAAAAGCAGATAGTCGTTCTGCAGGTAAATGGTTAACGAATAAAGGCGGTGAATATTACGCAGCAGGTATTGGTGGTGCGTTAGCAGGAAGGGGTGCGGATTTATTTATTATTGACGATCCACATTCGGAACAAGACGCTATGTCTGATAAAGCCATGGAAGAAGCTTACGAATGGTTTATGGCAGGTCCACGACAAAGGTTACAACCTGGAGGTGCAATCGTTATTGTAATGACCCGTTGGAATAAAAAAGATCTTACAGGACGATTAATTAAGAAAATGGCACAAGATCCTGGAGCAGACCAATGGGAACTAATTGAGTTCCCTGCTATTTTACCAAGCGGTAAACCGTTATGGGATAATTTTTGGAAATTAGAAGAACTCGAAAGTATAAAAGCATCGGTTAGTCCAGGAAAATGGGCGGCTCAATATATGCAACGACCTACGGGTGAGGGTATTTCGATTATACCTAAAGACTGGTTTATGATCTGGGACGAAGAAAAGCCACCTAAATGCGATTACTTAATTCAAAGTTTTGATACAGCGTTTCTAAAAAGCGAAAGAGCTGACTATACTGCTATTACTACTTGGGGTGTGTTTTACCCTGAAGGTAAAATAGGGGAAGAACATTACCACGGCAACGAAGCTCATCTAATATTAATAGATTGCGTTAAAGAACGTTTTGATTTCCCTGAACTAAAAGCCGAAGCTTTACGTTTGTATGAATATTGGCAACCTGATACGATGATTATTGAAGCAAAAGCCAGTGGATTACCTTTAGTACAAGAATTACGTAGAGTTGGTATACCTGTAAATACTTTTTCTCCTGGAAAAGGACAAGATAAAATTGCTAGGCTAAATTCTGTTTCACCTATTTTCCAAGACGGGCGTGTTTGGGTTCCTGATAATCGTTGGGGAGAAGAACTCATGGATGAAGTTTCTGATTTCCCTAACGGAGAAAACGATGACTTAGTTGATGCGACTACTTTAGCGTTAGCTAGGTTCAGAGAAGGTGGGTTTTTAACACTTTCGAGTGATTATTTTGAAGAGGAAGAACACTATCAAGGTGAAAGGGTTTATTATTGAGGAAAATCATACTATGATGTATTACCATGGCTATTGAAAAACAACCAATTCCTATGCGTTCTAGTTCTGAAGACCCAATCGAACTAGAATTAGTACAGCAACCCGAAGAAGAAACTGAGCTTTTCGTTCAGCCTGACGGTTCTATTGTACGTGGCAGCGATATGGAAGAAGAAACACCTTCTAAGTTTGGCGAAAACTTAGCAGAAGTTTTAGACGACCGTGAATTAAACACGATAGCCGCAGAATTAACTTCATCTTACGAAGAAGATTTAGATTCTAGAGATGATTGGTTTCAAACATACAGCGAAGGTTTAGAATTATTAGGTATAAACTCAGATTCTCGATCACAACCTTTCGCTGGAGCTTCAGGAGTACACCATCCGATCCTTGCTGAAGCGGTAACACAGTTCCAAGCCCAAGCTTATAAAGAAATGTTACCCGCAGGTGGACCTGTAGATACAGAAGTTTTAGGAATTACCGATAATGCTAAGATGGAAAAGGCAAATCGTGTAAAAAACTTCATGAATTACCAAATTACGTACAAAATGGAAGAATATGACCCAGAAATGGATCAATTACTCTTTTATTTGCCGCTTTCAGGCTCCGCTTTCAAAAAAGTTTACTACGATCCTGCATTAGGACGTGCTGTTGCACGTTTTGTTAAGTCAGAACACCTTGTTGTTCCGTATTACGCAGTAGATTTACTTACAGCACCAAGAATTACCCACGTAATTCATATGAACGAGAACGAATTACGTAAATTACAGCTTTCAGGCTTTTATAAAGACACCGATATGATGTCGCCTACCAGTAATCCTGATTTAACCGAAGTAGATGATAAAATTGACGAACTTCAAGGGTTAACTAGAACAATAAGCGACGAAGAATTTACTTTATTAGAAATGCATGTCAATTTAGACCTTGAAGGGTTCGAAGACGTAGACGCTAACGGTGAAGAAACAGGATTAGCTCTGCCATACATCGTAACTATTTGTAAAGATAACAATAAAATTTTAGCTATTAGACCTAACTACAGTGAAAACGATCCAATGCGTAAAAAGACCGAATATTTTACTCATTATAAGTTTCTTCCAGGATTAGGTTTCTATGGTTTCGGTTTAATTCACATGATGGGCGGATTAACTAAATCAGTTACCTCTATTTTACGTCAGTTGATTGATGCAGGGACACTTTCTAACTTACCTGCTGGTTTTAAATCAAGAGGATTAAATATTCAACGTCATGATGACCCGTTACAACCTGGAGAGTGGCGTGATGTCGATGCTCCTGGAGGAAGACTTCAAGATGCATTTTTACCTTTACCCTATAAAGAACCAAGCGGTACTTTAGCTACTTTATTGGGTTCTTTAGTAGATTCTGGTAAAAGATTTGCAGCAACGGTAGAAGATCCGACAGGTGATGGTAATTCTGAAGCTCCTGTAGGCACAACCGTAGCATTAATGGAAAAAGGACAAAGAGTTATGTCCGCAATTCATAAAAGATTACATTACGCACAAAGATGTGAGTTTAAAATCTTAAAAAGAGTATTTGGCGAGTTTTTACCGCCTGAATACCCTTATCAAGTACAAGGTGCTTCTGAAAACGTTTTTAAAGAAGATTTTGATAGTTCTGTAGACGTTATACCCGTTTCTGACCCAAATATCTTTAGTATGACGCAAAGAATTACTTTAGCTCAAACACAACTACAAATGGCACAAGCAGCACCGCAATTACACGATTTACGTGAGTCTTATCGTAAAATGTATTTAGCTTTAAATATAAAAGATATTGATGCCCTACTTCCACCTGAACAAGAAGTACCTCCGCGTGATCCTATTAGTGAACAACAAATGGTATTAACGGGTAATCCGATTAAAGGGTATGAGTTTCAAAACCATGAAGCCTATATAGCCGCACATAGTGCGTTTTTACAAAATCCGATGGTACAACAAAATCCAGTAGCTACTCAAGCGATTGGTGCAAATATTCAAGAACATCAAGCGATGTTGTATAAACTACAAATAGAACAAGCAATGGGTCAACCGTTACCAGAAATACAAGACGGACAAATGCCTCCTGAAATGATGAACGAGATTGCATTAATGGCACAAGCTGCAACGCAACAAGTTACAGGTCAAGCACAAGCGATGGCAGCAGCAATGCAAACACCAGATCCACAAAGACAGATGTTCGAACAACAACTACAACTTGAAAGAGAACAGTTGATGCAAAAAGAAGGCGACGATCAAAGAGATTCACAACTAGCCGCAATGAAAGCTGAACTAGACGCACAAATTAAACGCGAGAAAATAGAAGCTGATTTAAGAGTACAAGATACTAAAGCTGCTATAGACTTACAAGAACTTGAGCTGAAAGCAAAAGCTGATGCTGATAAGAACTACACCGAACTAGTAAAAACAGTTAGGGAAAGTAGAAAACAAAACGGAGAAAAATAATGCGAGATTATTACGATAACGATAAATATCCTTCACCATCACCAAAGAAAACAAAGGCGTCTCCTAGTTTTCCTAGTGTAGAGGATACAACAAAAACACAATCTGTTCAAGCAGGTGAATGCTTAGACAAACCTGAAGAAGCTAAAGTAAAAGCGGCTTATGGACAGACAAAAGGACTTCTTTGGTATCGTTCTATTAAATAATTAATGGACTATATCTTAGCAACGGAGCATTTGCTCCGTAAATACCGTGAGAGAAAAGAAGCTCTCATGCAAACATTGGCTTCTGGAAGTGTTGAGAATTTTGAACAATACCAAAGGATAGTCGGTGAAATAGCAGGTTTGAGTTTTTCTGAACAGGAAATTCAAACCCTACATTCTAATATGGAGGATGCAAATGACTAATAATGTCGAAACAACAACTGTTCCAGATAGAGTCGATAATTTTGGTAGTAATGGGGTTAAAGCAGAAGAAGCAATAGAACCAACAATTACTCCTGAAAATATTGCCTCTCATGCAAGTTCGTTACCACGTCCTACGGGGTATCGAATTTTAATATTACCTTTTACACAATCTTCAGTAACAAAAGGTGGAATTCATTTAGCAAAACAAACCGTTGATAAGGAAAGGTTAGCAACTGTTGTTGGTTATGTAGTAGCTACAGGACCTGATGCTTATAGTGACCCACATAAGTTTCCTGAAGGAGCTTGGTGTAAAGAAGGTGATTGGGTTATTTTCGGTAGATATGCTGGAGCTCGTTTTCAAATAGAAGGTGGCGATATGCGTCTTTTAAATGATGACGAAATCTTAGCTTGTATCGATGACCCAGAAGCAATTTTATCATAACAAACTTGAGGAGGACTCATGCAAAATAACGAAGCCGAAAAAATAGAATTAGAACTACCCGAAGGGGAAGTTGATATACGGGAAGCCGATGTAGACGATTCAATTAAAACTGAAGTAGTCGAAGAAGCTCCTGTAGAAGAAGTAAAAGATGAATTAGATACGATTTCTGATTCAGTGCAAAAGCGTATTGATAAGTTAACTTATAAGATGCGAGAAGCAGAAAGACAGCGAGATGAAGCTGTAAATTATGCTCAAAGCGTTAATCAAACAGCGACTAGTTTAAAAGAAAAGTTAAAGAATTCCGATTCTTCCCTTTTCAAAGAGTACGATAACAGGGTACAATCTGAAATTGATGGAGCAAAGAGACTTTTAAAAGATGCACAAGACGCAGGAGATAGTGAAGCAGTTGTGGAAGCAACTACAGTTCTTTCTCGTGCTACCGCTGAAGCAGAAAATCTTAGAAGGTTACAAGCTCAACAACAAGTTCGGGCAAAAGCTCAGCCACAGGAAGTACCTGTTGAGCCCTATCAACCGACTTTACAGCCACAACAAGCTGCAGGACCAGATCCTAAAGCTGAAAAATGGGCTGAAAAGAATACATGGTTTGGAGATGACCAAGCAATGACATTTGCAGCATTTGGAATACATAAAGAATTAGTAGAAGAAGGGGTAGACCCAACTTCAGATAATTACTATGTCCAAGTTGACAATCGTATGGCTGAAAATTTCCCACACAAGTTTTCTAACGAGCAATCTGCCCCCGTGCAACAGGTCGCTGCTTCTAGCCGAGGGGCTAGTGGTAAAAAAACATCACGCAAAATAAGGTTATCACCAAGTCAAGTAGCAATAGCTAAAAGACTGAATGTGCCGCTAGAAGAGTATGCTAAGCATATTGAAGGAGTATAAAATGACAGAAGAAAATAAAACAGAAGTCACCACTGATCGTAACTCACGATCTGCAGAGACACGAGCCTCTCAAACTCGCAGAACCCCTTGGGCTCCCCCGTCTATGTTAGACGCACCCGAAGCTCCTCCTGGATATCAATTTAGGTGGATTCGTGAAGCTACTCGAGGAATCGATGATAAATCTAATATGTCTAAACGTATTAGAGAAGGATATGAACCTGTGAGAGCAGAAGATTATCCTGATTTCGAAGCCCCAACTATTGATAGTGGTAGCAACACTGGAGTAATCGGAGTCGGAGGATTAATTCTTGCTAAAGTTCCAGTTGAAACTGCAGCAGAGCGTAATGCTTATTTTAAAGATCAAGCAGATACAGCGATGCAAGGTGTTGATCAAAACTTTATGCGAGAAAGCGATGCTAGAATGCCTATTAAGGATAGTGATATCCAAAGGACTTCTAAAGTCGCCTTCGGTAGTAAGCCTACCGATGCAAAGTAATTAATAATAACAATGTATATAGACAAAGGAGAAAATAATGGCTAATACAGATAAACCAGATGGTTTTACCCCTGCGTATCATATGTATGGTGGTGTTATTCGTCCTGCAAAAATGAGAATCGCTAGTGGCTACGGAACTGCTATTTATAGTGGTGATGTCGTTACTCTTTCAAGCGGTTACGTTAATCAAGCAGGTGCGACTAGCACTCCTATAGGTGTGTTTTACGGGGTATACTATACCGCATCTGACGGAACTCCAACTTTTTCTAAAGTTTGGACTGCGTCAACTGCGACACAAGGGAGTGCCGATGCAGAAGCTCTCGTTTACAATGATCCCGCGATCGTTTACGAAGCTCAATTTACAGCTGGAACACCAGCAGTAAGCTTCATCGGCTCTAAATATACTCTTTCTACAACTGCTGGTTCTGCAACCAATGGCAGATCGAAGGAAGGGGTAACCGCGACAACATCAAGTGGTGTAGCGTTATGTGTGGGCTTCGCCTCGCAACCAAGCAACTCAATAGCTGCTTATGCGAGAGGACTCTTTACATTCCCTACTAACACATTTGCTGTCTAATTAAGGAGATAAATAATGGCGATTAACAGAGCACAGCTAGTCAAAGAACTAGTACCTGGACTCCATGCTCTCTTTGGATTAGAGTATGAAAGGTATAATAACGAACACGAAGACATCTTCGATACTGAGAACTCCGAAAGGGCTTTTGAGGAAGAAGTGATGTTAAGTGGATTTGGTGAGGCACCGACTAAAGGAGAAGGAGCAGCGGTCATTTATGATACAGCTCAAGAATCCTGGACATCTCGTTTCACGCATGAAACAATCGCACTAGCGTTTGCGTTAACAGAAGAAGCAATCGAAGATAATCTCTACGATACACTTTCTTCACGTTACACAAGAGCACTAGCACGTTCGATGCAACAAACCAAGCAAGTTAAAGCAGCTAATGTTTTAAACAATGGTTTTAGTTCATCGTATGTAGGCGGAGACGGTAAAGCTCTTATGACTACCGACCATCCGACTGTTGCGAACGTTGATTTAAGTAATGAGCTGTCTACAGCTGCTGACCTTAATGAAACTTCTCTAGAGCAATCATTGATTGATATCGCTGGATTTAAGGATGAAAGAAACCTTAAAGTGAATGCACAAGCAAGGAAATTAATTATTCCACCTGCTTTGCAATTCGTAGCGGATAGATTGATGGAAACTCCAGGAAGAGTTGGTACTTCAGATAACGATATTAATGCAATTAGAAATATGGGAATGGTCTCAGAAGGCTACGTTGTAAATCATTATCTAACAGATACTGACGCTTTCTTCATCAAAACTGATGTTCCTAACGGGTTAAAACACTTCGTTAGAACTCCTGTATCTACTAGTATGGAAGGCGACTTCGAAACTGGTAACGTAAGATACAAGGCGAGAGAACGTTACAGCTTTGGTTGGAGTGACTGGAGAGGTATCTTCGGTTCACCAGGAGCCTAATTCATTAACGTGAATTCATTAAAGGGGAACTTCGGTTCCCCTTTTCTTTTTGTAGGCATTCGTATACAATCAAAAGACTAGGATATATTAACCTGTTCTACAGACTGACCTAGCAGACAAGCCGAGACAGTAGAACTTATTTCCACGGAGGAAATTATGGCAAAATCAACCTTTTCGGGTCCTGTACAATCATTGGCAGGATTTATTTCAGCAGGTAACGCTACCGTCGTTAGCTTAACTGCCGATACTACTCTTACAGTAGCAGCACATGCAGGTAAAGTTCTTGTATGTAATGATGCTGATGGTAAATTTACACTACCTTCAATCGTATCAACTGCTCCAGGAAGTAATGACGACCCTAACCAATTAAATAACTTAGGTGCTACATTTACTTTTGTAGTAGTCACAGCAGCAACAGATATGGATATTTTAACTGACGGAACAGATAAGTTCGTTGGTGGGTTATATACAGGTGTTACTGATGCAACAGGTAAAACTTTTATTTCTGGTGCATCTAACGATGTTATCACTATGAATGGTTCTACTAAAGGTGGACTTGCAGGTAGTATCGTTAAAGTTACTGCTATGGCAAGTGCTAAATACGCAGTAGAGGGAATTATTTTAGGGTCAGGAACTTTAGTTACACCATTTGCTGACGCTTAATCTTAATATAGGAGATTAATATGAGTTCATCAGATGTAAAAGCGACCGTAGCTTTAGCTGCAACAGGACAATTACAAGGATTTATTGGTTCTGGTGCGGGTACTGCTACTAATTTAGGTCCAATAAGAATTCAGTCTGTTCAAGCACAAGCAAGTGCTGCAGATGGTTCTATAAAAATCTATGACGGAACGAGTGCAAGTGCAACTAAGTTACTTATTGAGTTTAAGTTCGGTTCAGCAGCAAATGAGTCTTTTGACCATTATTTGCCTAACGACGGAGTAAAATTTGATACAGGAGCTTATGTTGTGTTGGCTAACTGCGACTTTTTTGTAGCATACTACAACTAACATGGCAACCTCGGGAACTCGTGCATTTAGTTTAGATGTAGCGACCGCAATCGAAGAGGCGTACGAACTTGCAGGATTAGAAGCTCGTACGTCTTATGATGCTGTTACAGCACGTCGTTCTATGAATATAATGTTTGCCGATTGGTCAAACAGAGGTATTCAAATGTGGGAAGTAACCAAAGTAGAGTTAACTCTTACAGAAGGTACTAATGAATATACTTTAAACTCTTACGATATTGATGTTTTAGACGCTTACGTAGAAAGAACAGTAAGTGGTATTGTAACTGATTACCCTTTAGACAGAATAGATCGAAATGAGTACGTAGGTATACCAAATAAAGCAACTAAAGCACGTTCTACAGAATTTTGGTTAGAACGTAAAAAGTCTCCCGTTATTCATCTTTATCCAACGCCCGAGAACTCAACGGACAAACTCATTTACTATGTTTGGCGTACGATAGAAGATGCTGCGGCTTCTCTTAATGATGTAGACATACCTACAAGGTTTATGCCTTGTTTAGTATCTGGGTTAGCTTATTATCTTTGTATAAAGAAAAACGTTCAGAAACTTCCTGTTATACAAGATTTATATGAAAGAGATTTAGCTAACGCTTTACGTTATGATGAAGATCGTTCTAATATCAGACTAGTCCCTAAACAAGAGTATATCTAATGGCTTACGCTTCAGGAAAATATGCTTATTTTATCTGCGATACTTGCGGATTTAGATACCCATATAAAGAAGCACGAGGAACTTGGGAAAACAATAGAGTTTGTCATGAGTGTTATGAACCTAAACATCCACAACTAGACCCACCAAGTATAGGAGCAGATGCAGAACTTCTTTGGAGACCTAGACCCGATGTTCCTTTACCTCAAGCAGGTTTAGGAGTTGTTACGACAATAGACCCATCAACAGCAGTTATAGCCAGTACAACAAGCCCGAGCGGAACTCGAACAATGACATTTACAGATGATCCAATAGGTAGTAAGTTTGAAGGAGAAGTGGGGACAGGTTCAGTGGGTGATGTAGAGGTAACAACATAATGGCAAATGGGTTTACATACAGTGGTTTAGAAACAGCAATTCAAAATTATTTAGATAATACTGAAGCTACGTTTGTTAGTACCTTAGATACTTTTATTCAAACGACAGAAGAAAGAATTTTAAAAGCAGTTCAACTTCCTGTGTTTCGTAAAAACTCAACAGGAACAGCAACAGGCAGTAATACTTATTTAGCGATGCCTTCTGATTTTTTATCTCCGTTTAGTTTAGCTCTTATTGATGGTTCAGGAGCGTATAGCTATTTATTGTTAAAACACGTTTCCTGGATTCGAGACTACACTCCAACACCAACAACAGAAGGAGACCCTTTATATTACAGTCAGTTCGATGAAAACACCTTTATTCTAGCTCCTACCCCATCAACTAATTTTACTTTTGAATTACATTATTATTACAGACCTGAGTCTTTAACTCAATTAAGTGCCGATGGCAAAAGTTGGCTTTCTGAAAATGCTCCGAATGCAATGCTTTATGGTTCTTTAGTTGAAGGTGCTGTATTTATGAAAGAAGCCCCCGATACTATTATGTTGTACGAACAAAAATTCCAAGAAGCTCTTGCGATGTTAAAAGTTTTAGGAGAATATAAAGACGTTAGAGATGAAGCAAGACACGATCAAATTAAAATACAAATGCCCCAATGAAAGAACTAGAAGGTAAAAACATAGCCATCGTTGCGATGGGTCAAAGCCAAATAGATTTTCATTTATCTCAAACACACAGCGTAGAGTTTGATGAAATATGGGCAGTAAATGCCATGATCGGTGTTTTACCTAACATTGATAGAGCTTTTATCTTAGACCCCATGAGCCGATTCTTAGATACAGAAGATGCGGGCACCATGACCCCAATGATGAGAAAGAAATTACCTAAATGTAATTTTCCTATATACACCTGTGAGTTAGACGAAAGAGTTCCTGCCGCAATAGAGTACCCCATAGAATTAGTTATTCATGATTTAGGTTGTTCTTATTTTAATAATACAATCCCTTATGCCATAGCTTTTGCTTTATGGAGCAAGGTTGGTCAACTTTCTTTGTTCGGAATTGATTTTACCTATAAAAGTAATATGCATTTTGCAGAAGCAGGACGTTCTTGTACTGAGTTTTGGTTATCTAAATGTATTGATGCAGGAATAAAAATCGAAGTAGCCCCTAGATCATCGTTGCTTGATATGGATATACCCTTACAAGAAAAACTATATGGGTATCATCGTTTAGCAGACCCTAAAATATCTTATCAAAATGGTCCAACCATGAGCGTTTGTAAACTTTCTGAAATTGAAATGGATGCTCCAATTAAACCAGTAGGCATAATCAATAGAAATGATTTAAACTTAACTCCTGTAGAACCAAAGGAGTATTGATATGTTTTCATTAAAAACAGATGTTACAATAGGTAGTTTAGGCGTTACCACTACAGACCATAAAGGACATAGCGTCGATGAAATTGCAGAAATGGCAACAAATAAAATAGTTTCTATTAGTGATAAAGCTGACCCGATGATTAAAGCACAGGCTCATGCTTTTAAAGACCGAACCAAAATGGTAGTTGCATACTATATACAAGAAGGTGTAAAAAACCATATTTGTACAGTGTGTAACGAATTAGAAAAACAAGGTCATAAAGACCTAGCAAATATAATAAGGAGAATATAATGGCGATAACACAAGCAATGGCAACGAGTTTTAAAAAAGAACTAATGGAAGCAAAACATAATTTTTTAGCTTCTGGAGGAAATAGTTTTAAACTGGCGTTGTACACAAGTTCAGCTACGATGGGAGCAGCAACAACTGCGTATACTACTACCAATCAAGCAACAGGAACTAATTACACTGCAGGGGGATCAGCTTTAACAAATATTAATCCCACATCTTCAGGAACGACGGCGTTTACTGACTTTGCTGATTTAACCTTTGGTACTGCAACTATTACCGCTAGAGGTTGCATGATCTATAACGATACTGCAGCAGGTGATCCAGCAGTTGCCGTCTTTGATTTTGGCGGGGATAAAACATCTACAGCAGGGAGTTTTACAATAACCTTCCCTACTGCTGATGCATCTAACGCTATTATAAGAATAGCGTAGTTTAGCCTAGTATGGCTAATCTTAACGGTTGGGGTAGAGGCACTTGGGGTCAATTAACCTTTGGTGAACCTATACCTGTTACTTTAACAGGAGTAGCAGGAACTTCAGCTTTAGGTTCAGAAACAGTTACAGGTGATGCAAATATTACCGAAACAGGTTTAGCAGGTACTTCTGCTTTAGGTTCTGTTACAGGTGAAGGTTCTGCAATAGTTGCAGAAACAGGAGTTGCTGCTACAGGAGCAGTAGGAACAGCAACTGCCACAGGAGTTGCTCTTACAGGAGTTACTGGTTTAGCAGGTACTTCTGCGTTAGGTACTGAAACCGCTACAGGTACTGCAGAAGTAGTTATTAGTTCAGGTGTTGCAGGAACTGGTGCTATAGGAAGTGAAACTGTCACAGGTATTGCGAATGTAACTCCTACTGGTTTAGCGGGTACTTCTGCATTAGGCAGTGTATCAACTATTGGTAATAACATAATCGGCATTACAGGACTTAGTGCAACGTCTGCAATAGGTTCTTTACAAACAAAAGCAGACGCTATCGCTTACCCAACAACAGTTGCAGGAACAGGCGAAATAAATTTTGTTCTTATTTGGGGGGAGATAGTTCCAGGAGTAACTACCGACTGGTCGGTTATTTCTGATTCTCAATCACCTAACTGGCAAGAAGTTGCTTAACATTTTAACAAAAAAGATATACAATCAATAAAGCACGGAGATATAAAAGATGGCAAGCACATATGTAAATGATTTACGCCTTAACGAGATGGCTACTGGTGATGCCAGTGGCACATGGGGAACTACAACCAATACAAATTTAGAATTAATAGCAGAAGCCTTTAGTTATGGCACAGAAGCCATTACCACTAACGCTGATACTCATGCAACAGTTATAGCAGACGGAGCAACCGATCCAGGTCGGTCTATGTACCTAAAATATACAGGCACACTAGATTCAGCCTGTACAATTACCATCAGCCCTAATACTGTTTCTAAACTTTGGTTTATAGAAAACGGAACAACTGGCTCTCAAAATATTATTCTTTCTTGTGGCTCTGGTGCAAACATCACCATTTTGCCTGGAGATACTAAAGTTGTTTATTCAGACGGAGCAGGTGCAGGAGCAGCTTTTATAGATGCTTTTGCCAGTCTTTCAGTCGTAGATTTAATTGTTGCTGGAGATATAGACCTAGAAGGTTCTATAGATGTTAATGGAACAGCCAACCTAGACATAGTAGATATTGATGGTGCTGTAAACATGGCAACTACTGCCTTGGTCACAGGCGTTTTAACCACTACCGCTACACAGGTAGCAACAGGTGGAATCACCAGTGGTTCAGATATTCTTTCAGACACAGACAGCACAGACAGTTTAGGTTCTACAGGCGTTAGATGGTTAAAAGGTTGGTTCGACACTTTAACAGCAGGAACACTTACAGTGGGTTCAGGCAGTGTTACCGATAGTTCTGGTGCTATTAGTTTTGGTAATGAAAATCTTACGACCACAGGAATTGTTACCGCAGCAGGAACTTCAGTCTTTACTAATTTAGATATCTCTGGCGATGTAGATGTTGATGGTACGACTAACTTAGATGTTGTAGATATAGATGGAGCTGTTGATATGGCTTCTACTCTTTTAGTAACAGGTATAGCAACAGCCGCCACTTCAGCCAAAATAACTCAAGTAGCAATTACCTCAAGCTCTAACGCAGTAGCTTGGGATGCAGCAGCAGCCGCTAATGCGTACCATGTTACAACCGAGAACACGACTTTCTCAGCACCAAGTAATGCTGTAGAAGGTGCAATCATCTCTGTAGAACTTGCACAAGGTGGTACAGCTCGTACAATAGCTTGGAACACAGTCTTTGAATTTGCAGCTAGTACAGCACCAACTGTTACAGCTACCGCAAGTAAGACTGACATCTTTAGTTTTAGATACAATGGTTCTGTCTGGCAAGAAATTGGCAGAGTACAGAACATGGCACAAACTTAATAATCTATGGAAGTATTACAACGCACAGCTAATCGTGGAAGTATATCTACTGGTGGGTATGATATTGATAACTCTTTGAAAGTTGAATCTGATAACAGAGAATATTTGCGTTGGACAAACTTTTCTACCTATGCTTCTAGTGCAAGAAAGAAAAAATTCAGTATGAGTCTTTGGTGCAAAAGAACAGAACTTGGTTCACAACAAATTATATGGAGTACAGCTAGTAATGGTTATTTATCTTTTGAAGCTGATGATGAAATAAAATGGTATCAAACTTATAGTGGAGTACAGAAACAATTAAACACTAACAGGGTATTTAGAGATACATCGGCTTGGTACAATATAATTATCGCTGTTGATTCAACACAGGCTACAGAAGCAAATAGAATGAGGCTTTATGTGAATGGTGTAGAAGAAACAAGTTTTGTTACTGCAACATATCCTAGTCAAAATGATGAAGCACAAAATATTTACGAACAACATTTAGTTCTAGGTGAGTGGGGTGGTGGTGCTTCAGGGTTCAATGGTTATATAGCTGATTATCTATTTGTAAGTGAAGTACAACTTGTTCCTTCAGATGTAGGTGAGGTTGATGAAGATAGTGGTATTTGGAAGCCAAAAGCATATAGCGGAACAATATCTTCACCAAGCCAATTTTTAGAATTTCAAGATGGTTCTGATTTAGGTACTGCAACATCAGGTTTAGATGCTGACACTATGAATAATATTGCAGCAGCCGACCAAGCTACGGACACGCCTACTAATAATTTTCAAACCTTTCTTTCTGATGGAAGTATATTTAATTCAGGTACAAATAATATAACCTTTTCTGAAGGTGGTACAAAATTTAGCAAAGGAAGTTCAACATCATGGACAACCGCTTATACCAACATAGCTATGACAAATGGAAAGTGGTACATGGAATTTAAGAATTACAGCACAGGTGATAATACATTTTTTGGTCTTACTCCTGTGGCAAGGACAACTT
>Ga0222715_10000472_pt1 | contig 39959 bp, 42 predicted proteins | sample C33_9DmetaG_FD_165056 | JGI IMG/M metagenome (GOLD analysis project Ga0222715, IMG submission 165056) | Estuarine water microbial communities from San Francisco Bay, California, United States - C33_9D | ecosystem: Environmental > Aquatic > Marine > Unclassified | place: USA: California...
GTTATGGTACGAGAATAACCCTTAACGGTGACAAGCATAGCTTGGCAACGAATTTACCGACAGTATATATATAGAGTAATAACTACATGAAGTGGTAATGAAATGTTTGGTATTCGGATAGGGATAGAGGGGGTTACACCGAAGGTGATTGTGAACGAGAAAGAAAAAACTTTTGTATATACCAGGGTATAACCAGGGAGTGTATAAGGATACCGCCAGGTATCCGCCAAAGCGAGCGAGCTTTAGCGAGCGAGCGAGTAAAATAGTTTGTAAAATTTAATGCTATTCAAAAAAAGCCAAAAAAATAATGGTTTGTAGAAAAAATTCATACCCCCCTGGGTTAAGAGAAAGCGTTTTATAATAGTGTTGTAGGTCATATATATTGTGGTTACCCAAATACTACACACATCTGTGGCGTTTTTTTGAAAACAGCTAGAGTAATATATAATGGTCAGTAGCTATTTACAATTATGCGCCACGTTAAGACTATATATCATATGTGGTGCAGTTTTTAATATTATGTTCTAATATATTGTCACAAAATATATGATTATGTTCTTATATACTGTAACAGAATATGGGGTTAAAATAGGTTTGTGTTTTTTAATTATCTTTGCTGCTAAACTAAAAGATTTGCCACTGCTAAAACACAAAAGAATGGCTAAAAAAACAAACTCAACCCCACCAAACGATTCTATTCCAAAGGTTACATACAAAAACATGAAGATGATGAATCAAATGCGAACCACAAACTCAAGTGGTATGCGTGACTCTAATCCACGACCAACTACACCTCGTGATACGTCTTTATATCAACAAGGATTTGATTATGGGGTTAAAAACTGGCAAAACCCTCCATCAAAACCAATCCAAGGAGAAGGATATATGTTCCGTGGTGGACGATGGGAAGGTCAAAACGCTGGTAAAGCAGCCAACTACAAGCCTGTAAAACAAAAAAGTTTCCTAGAGCGCTTATTCGGAAACTAAAAAAGCTGTTTACATTTTTGCGCCACATTGATATTTTTTGTATCTTTGTGGTATGAATAAGTTAAATTGGACCGCTATTATTACTTATGCCTTAATACTAGGGACGGCATATTTAATTTGGCGGTCAATTTTTTTATGGATAATATGTGGGTAACTAACTATAGTATAAATGTCACGACTAATAACACGTCTGTGTCAGGAAATTATTTCACTCAAACAACGACCTGGGACGAAGCTTTTAATCCAAAAACTTCAACAGAAAATTGATGAACTTGAGCGACAAGCAAACGACACGCAAAAGACAAACAAGACATCCTGACAGTCAGGCACTTATGGTACAAATTTTGACCTTTTAAAAAAATATGGTCTAAAAACGACATGCCTATATAAAAAGAAGAGAAGAAGAAAAGAATAAATTAAATTAAATCTAAATATTATGATAGAAAAAGAAATAGTTTTTGGGCCTGATGGGCGTGAAAAACTAAAAAGGGGGATAGACATCCTTGCCGAAGCAGTATCGTCAACACTTGGCGCTTCTGGAAAAACAGTTATTATTGAAGACCAATTCGGAAATCCACACATTACAAAAGACGGGGTTACTGTGGCTAACAGTATTTTACTATCTGACCCTGTTGAAAATCTTGGATGTAGTATTTTAAAACAAGCAAGTCAAAAAACAGCAGCGGAAGCTGGAGACGGAACAACTACATCTTGTGTTCTTGCAGCTAAAATTATTGATGATTGCTTTAATAGAATCGATGAGATTGACAACGTAACACAGGCTAAAGAAGGCATGGAGTCGGCGGCAAAAGACATTGTTGCTATTTTAGAGAAAATGAAAGTTGATGTAACAGATGAAAAGCTCTTTGAGGTAGCTACCATATCAGCCAACGGAGATAAATACATCGGAAAAATGATTTCAGACGCTTATCTTAAGGTTGGAAAGGACGGAGTTGTAACCATGGATGAATCAACTACAGGAAAAGATTACACTGAAATAACTAATGGAACCAAAATAAACAGGAGCTACGGAACTCCATTTAGCATAAATAATTTAAGGTCAAAGTCTGTTGAGTATCAAAATCCACTAATTGTGATAAGCGACATGAAGATTGATATGCATGAAAAGCTTCATTTTGCTTTTGAACAGTCAATCAAACAAAAACGACCACTTTTGATTATCTCTGAGCTTGATGACAGAGTTAAGATGTTTATAGCTCAAAATATAAACAAAAAGAATCTTACGGCAAACTTTTTATCTCCAGAGGGCATAGGTATTAAAAAATTCGAGCTTTTACAGGATTTATGTCTAATGACTGGTGCAAAAATGATTTCTGAAATGTCTGGGGATGCTCAACACAACATCGATGCTAGCTACCTAGGAACTTGTCGCCAAATGATTTCAACCTCAACAGAGACTATTTTGGTTTTTGACAACGAGCCAAATCCAAAAAAAGATGAGGTTATAGAATGGATTCACAAAGAAATCCGATTAACGAAGAATAAATCCGACAAATGGCATTTACAAGATAGATTGTCTAAACTAGCTGGCGGTGTTGCAACTATAAAACTAGCAGGAAACTCTGAAGTAGAGCTTAAAGAGAAAAAAGACAGAGTGGATGACTCCATCCATGCAACTAAGGCGGCTCTTGAAGAAGGAATAGTTGCTGGTGGAGGCGTAGCGTTAGTTGACGTTGCTAGAAAAATTTCAAAAAAAACTCCCCGAAGCAGTTCCAAATCTTTCTCGATAGGTTACGAAATAATGGTTAATTCTCTTACAAGTTCCTGGGAGAAAATAATGACTAATGCTTTTGGAGAAATAGAGCACAAAATGACTATGGCTATGATAAATAAACGGCCAAAATACGGATTTGATGTAAAAAACAAGAAGTTTGGAAATATGTTTAAAATGGGAATAGTAGACCCATTTAAAGTAACGAAAAACGCAGTACTAAACTCTGCGTCTGTTGCCTCTACCATACTAACAACATCATGTGTTATTTCAAACAAAAGAATTAAAAGAGATGAAAGCAGTAGGTAGTTTTATAATCGTCAGAGATGAGGAGGTTATTCAAAAGAATGAGCTTGGTCTTATCATAACAGAAAAATCAGACAACAACATAAGATACATCATAGGGGAAGTTATTAGCGTTGGAGACGACGTAAAAGAAGTTAACCCTGGCCAATTTGTTTACTTTGATAAAATAGCCGGCTCTGAGCTTCGCATCAAGGGAAATAAGTTTAAGGCTATTCGTGAAAAAGACGTTGTCGTTACAATGAATAATGCTAACTCCGCTATTTGATTACGATAGATATCGTATTATAATGGAAACACCTTTTCGGTTTAAGGGTAAGGATTACCTTTATTTTCCCGACGGGTGTAAGTTTTACTCTCTTTATCGCACAAAAAGAAAAATAAACTCTTTTTCAGAGCTGGAGTATATTGCGGAAAAATTTCTTTATTTAAATCCTGATTTTGATTTAGACATCATGAAAAGGCTTTTTGTCGGAATTTCTGATAGAGATTCTGGGCACATCATTCGTACATATGGGCAAACAAGGGTAGAGGCTATGGTTGAAAAAGTTTTCGAAAAGAAAAAAAAGCCGTATTGCGCTAGAAAACGAAAAATCATATTCAACCCAAGTAAAATGATTGACAGGAAAGAAAAATTCAAGATAGTCGGGAAATTGATAGGGTCAAAACCAAAACCGACAATTCAGGAAATCGACCAGGTTATTGAGGAGCTTTGGCTGGGTAAAGAAAAAATTACCTCATCAAGAATTGCTAAAGAACTAAACACTACAAGATATTTGATTAACTGGTATTTCACTGAAGAAATAAAGCAATCAATAAATAATGCCAATAGAGAAATTAAAGAAACAACCCTCATCAGTAGAGCTATTGAGGCTATAGATGCTTTAACCGACAAAGGTAATAGACTGAAAATGAGAGAGTTAAAAAAACTAACTTCTATTAGAGACTATTCTTTACTAAAACAAGCGGTTATTCAGTACCAAAACGGCGTGTAGCTTTGTTCATTTTTTCAATGACATTCTTATATATTTTATCTGTGTAGTTTTGTTTTTTAAATATCGGGTTTGAACGCGGCTCTTCAGATATTGGTTCCTCAGATAAAAGTTTTTTATAAGTCAGAGAGCATATTGTTTTTGCCTTATGTGACAGCTCCCATAATTTAGCCCTTCCGTACTTCTCTCCACCAGGTCTCCACTCTTTTATCAGTCCAGAGCCAACCATTTCAAAAAAACGTTTTTTATCCCAAGACATAGTATTACCGTAGTAATTAAAATCTTCTTTTCTAAAATAAGGGAAGTCGTATAGGTAAAGAAGCATATCTAGCTCCATTGACGACAAATCATACTTTCGTTTGATGTAATATCGCACCACCCTCCAGTATTTTAAAAAATTGTATTGACGCTCTCTTGGTTGTCTTTTTACAGTTTTTATGCCGCCCCTTTTGTATGTTTTAATCATTGATTGAATTGAATTTATGGCAAAAATACGAAAAACATTTTTTGTTATCTTTGCTGTATTGTAAAGTAGTTATGGCTAAAGAGCAGAAAAAACAAAAAGGAAACAAGATTTGCGAAGCAGGAATTGCTTGGGCAAAGAGGACTTTTGACAGGTACCCTTCTGCTTATGCTAATATGGCTGCAAGCAAATACTGCAAAGACCCTAATTATGCTAAAAAAAGCAAAAAAGAAAAATAAATAATTATGCCAGATTACAAAAAATACGGACAAGAAGAATTTGGCCCAACGCATATTAAATCAAGGTCATATCTTCATGAAAGAAATAGAGAAAGAGGGCAAAGAGGACGTTACTCAAGTAAATTTACCGAGTTTAGTCTACATAGAGATTTGAATGATGATATGTTGGATTTTTCAGGTACTGGTGCATTTTTAAAAAGCACTAATCTTGAAAAAGGCGAAAAAGGTAAAAGTAAGTCTCTTTACCAAGGCGTCAATCAAAATGATAAAGGTCAGTTTACATATGACTATTCAAGAGAAGATGGTATCTTTGGGCCAAGTTCACGAAGCAGAGTTATAAGTGAAAAGGCTGCTGCAAGAAAAATGAGAAGGTTTGAAAGAAAATATAATAGAAACGTAAAAAGACAAGAAATAAAAAGTAAAAGATTTGGATTATAAAAGTAAAAACAAAAAAGGATAATTATGCCAGATTACGAAAAATACGGATTCAAAAATACTGTCGTTGATAAATTGATTAATAGACCTGTTTTTAATCCAAATAAAATGCCACCTAAAAAAGCTGCTCAACCAATAGATATTGAATCACTTGCAAGAACAGTTAATGTTCCATACACGGGCCCAACCATGCTTGGTGAAAATAGCTTAATGACATATGCTGCTGGAGCCGCTGCTACTGGGGTAAAAGCCATAATAAAACTAGCTGCAAAGGGGCTAGCAAAAAAAGGAGTTATTAAGGGAGGTTCAACATTAGCTAAATAATGGGCGAACTTAAAAAATGGCGTGAAGAAAAATGGGTGAGAATTGGGACGGACGGCTCGATACTAGGAGAGTGTGGAACGAGCAAGGACAAGAAGAATCCAGACAGATGTCTCCCAATGAAGAAGGCAAAGAGCATGAGCAAGTCGGAAAGAGCTGCTACTGCAAAAAAGAAAAAGAGGGAGGGTCGAAAAAATCAATTTGTTGCCAATACAACAAAAGGAAAGGTAACTAAAAAATATACAAAACGTTGAAAGAAGATTTTATTTTTATATACTGGGAAGATTACATCATAACAACAGAAGAAAATGGCAAATATAAGCACATATAGTTTAGATACGGAAATAAACGGTAACGACAAGGTTATAGGAACTGACGGAACAATTGGACCAGACGCTGGTGCTACTAAAAACTTTACAGTATCTGCCCTAGCGGCTTTTATAAGCCAAGGAACAGGTCTTTTGACAGCTGATGTAACTTTAACCGATACGCAATTAAAAAGCTTAAATGGAGGAAGCACTCATATAGAATTAATAGAAAAACCTGCTGTTGGCAAAATAATAGTTCCACTTTCAGTAGCTGGATTTTTAGATTACAATACAACAGAATATAATTTTAGTGGGTATTTGTTTTTCGGTAATGGGAATTATGATAATAGACAAATGTTTGTAAATCACTCAGCTTTAAATAAATCAGAAGACCATTATTTTTTAGCTGCATGGAAGACTAATGACCTTAATACGGTTGTAGATTCTGCTACAGTCTTAACAGATAAAGGATTTCATATAAGACTTGCAACAAGCGCAACTGTTACAACTGGTGATAGCCCAGTAAGATTAATTATAACATACAGAATAATTGACTTTACATAATAGTTATGGATGAGGAAGAATTGGATAAGATGAACTTTAAGAACAAGGACATCGTCTATATCAGTGGGAGGTCAATAAGCACCGGACGAGTTGCTAATGGCCATTCAAAACTTAACTTTAGCACTGTTCAACGCTCAAGCGGACATAACTATGCATCCGTAACCCGAGGGGGAATAAAAAACGGTCACTCGTCAGGTTCTTTTAAAATTGTAAAGTTAAATGATGACGGCACAGGAACTGTTGGTAAAGTAGGATTAGGTGGTGGAAGAAGCAGAAGCAGAACTATATCAGGTCGTGCTACACAAAGAAAGATTAACAGAATGAGAAAAAGAATGTAATGGCAGACAAGGGCAAGATGAAGTGCAATGTCGTTACCAAAAGCGATAGGGCGGGTAAGAAGAAAATGGTTAAGGCGTGCTCAGGAGGCACAGAAAAGCTTATACACTTCGGAGCTAAGGGTTATGGACATAACTACTCAGATGCGGCTAGAAAGTCATTTAAAGCAAGACATAAATGTTCAAGCGCTACAAATAAGCTAACTGCTCGTTATTGGGCTTGTAAGCATTTATGGGCAGGTAAAGGAGGAAGCACCCAGTCTTCCCCATCAACAAGAAGAGGTAAATATTAAAAAAAATAAATCATGCCAGATAAAAAGAAAAAAGTATCCAATGAATCAACTGCACAAACTGTGCAGAGATATACTAGTAATGTTAAACCAGCATTCGCAAAAAGCGATAATAAACAATATCCGTATCTAGGAAGTAGGTTTCAATTTGACACAGAGATTTTTAATCCAATGAAAAGTCAAGGACCAACACCAAACACACACTATTCAGTAGCCAAGGGTATTCAAGACCAGTCTTTGAAAAGTTATTTTGGAGGAAATCCAAAATACAGAAAATCAGCAGAAAAAGCAGCAAAAGCCTCTGCTGGCATTTACTCTTCGCTAAGTAAGTCTGTTTATGATGCAAGTAAGCAACTGTCTAAAGGACAAGATTCGAAGGCGGATGAAACAATGTATCAGTCGCTAAAAAAAGCTAGAGCATCTTACAAATCTGATGTTTTAAAGGAAGTAGGCGGTAAAAGCCCAGTTGCTGAAGGAACGTATAGACAAATCTCTAGGCTAAATAATGCTTATTATGCTCCTAGAATAAACCAGCAACTTAAGAATATGGAAAAAGGTGTTACTAAGCTTTCCACAAATTTAGAGCCAAAAGTTGACTATAAGGAAATGAATGCAAGCCTAAGAAGACTAACATCTAAGAAAAAATAGTATGCCTGATAAAAAACGACTCATAGGAGAAAATGTTTTTTTTGTACCCAAAATCGCAAGCGACAGGGGTAAAAGAGAAAATATAAGCAACATTCGTCAATCAAGGCGACAGTCGTTAAAAACTGCAAATACTAGAGAAGAACGTCAGGGTATAAAGGATAAAGCTAGAGAAGACATTAGAACTCAAAGGGGCGGAGTTTCTCAGATGAGAGAAGTTTTTACAGATGTAAAAGATTTTGCCAACCAAGTAAACCAGCTAAAGGCCAATATTCAAGGCACGACTGTTGGTAGAGTGACAAGGTTGTCTCAAGATGTATTGAAACACATGGCATCAGGAAATTATCAAGGATTAGCACAAGATGTTCAAAAAGGAGTAGATATTGCTAGAAAAGGTAGAAATAATGAGCCAAAAAAAGATAATTGTAGTTGTTAAACAAAACAAAAAAATCATGGGTAAATTTTTAGTAAATTTGGGGATTAAGATACAGGCTTTATGGAAGAAGTTTGTATCTGGTTACAATAAATGTATTGATAAGTTAAAAATAAAGTAAAATGCAAGATAAAGGACTAGGCGATACTATAGAGAGACTCACAACAGCTACTGGAGTGAAGAAGGTTGCTGAAACTATTTCTAAAAAAATGGGAAAGCCTTGCGGGTGTGGTCAAAGACGTGACACTTTAAATAGAATGTTCCCATACAATAAGTAATGTTAAGCAGAACTGCAAAATATTATAGAGATAATCCTGAAGCTAGAAAAAAGCACAGGAAAACCTCAGCGAAAGCTCAGAAGAAGAAAGAGGCTGTTCGTAAAAGAGTAGAATGTAATTTATTTAACAGAAAAAACAAGAAATCAAAAAAAGGAGATAAATTAGATTGCTCTCATAAAAGCAATGGATTGGTTTTAGAGTCACAAAAATCAAACAGAGCTAGAGGAGGCGGAAATAAAAAATAAAAATGAGTGCTGAACTATCAAAGGACACAAAACTAAAAGTATCAATTGAAACTTTAATTGCCATTGCCGTTGGCGTCTTTACCTGCGCAGGTTTTTGGTTTTCTGTTCAAGCTCAAATAACAGAGGCCATGAAAAAGCCACTTCCAGAAATATCAAGACAAGAGTTTGATATGAAAGATGGTGCAATTCGAAAAGAAATAATGAACAACCGTGAGCTCATTGAAAGAAATTTTGAAAAACTAGAAAAAATAGAGCAAAGGCTGTATGAATTAAAGTAAGATGTTTAACAAGATTTTCATATTTGTAATTCTTATGTTGATTCCCGTAAAGGCGAATAATGTGAGCAATGATATTGAAAAAGAAAAATTCACATTGGTTCATATTAATGCCAAGTGGAATATGAAGAACGATGTTAAAATCCCAAACATTCCAAATTGCAAAGTTCAATACGCTTTTCTGGAAGACCAAAAAGAGTCCTTTAAAAGCACTATTTATTATGTGCCAGTTGTTGTTTTGTATAAAGGAAATCGTCCGATACAACAATGGTCTGCCGATATATCTTTTCAGTTAAATATAAGCAAGGAAGATGTATTAGATGCAATTCAAAGAATTAAGTAATGAGACACATAAACAAAATTATTCTGCATTGTAGCGCAACTTGTGAGGGCAAACATTATGATGTGGATGAGATTCGTAGATGGCACGTTGAAGGCAGAGGATGGCGAGACATAGGATATCACTATGTTATTTATTTGGATGGTACTATTCACGAAGGAAGACCTATAGAACAATCTGGGGCTCATGTTAAAAATCATAATAAAAATTCTATAGGAATTTGTTATATCGGAGGGGTTTCTAATATTAAAGATAAACGTGGTCAATTCCCAGCAAAAGATACAAGAACGCCTGAACAAAAAGAGGCGTTGGAAAAGTTTATTAATGAATTGATGGAAAAATACCCAGATGCAACTCTACATGGACATAATGAGTTTGCGGCTAAAGCTTGTCCAAGTTTTGATGTGCAAGAAGTTTATAAAGATATAATTGAGTGTTATGGAAGACAATAAACCCCCTAAAAAAAAGTTTAAAGACACAAAGGTTGGGCAGTTTTTGTTGAAAAAGCTACCTGGATTTGTTGGTGATGTTTTGCCAGATAAAGGGGTTCTTGGGGTTGTTAAGAATTTAATAGACAACGATAGCGATACAACTCCAGAGGAGAAGGCTCAGATGCATCAAGAACTTGTTCAATTGTACGAACTTGAAGTTGCGGATAGAGATTCTGCTAGAAACCGTGAGGTGGAAAAAGCTAAGACTGGTGGATTTGACTTAATGTTTAACCTTACAGGTGTTATCGGTCTAGCGGCTTTTGCTTTTATTATATATGCAATTGTTTATTTAGAAGTTCCAGAAAACAACAAAGAGGTTTGGATTCACTTAATTGGAATTTGTGAAGGGATTGTTCTTAGTATTTTTGGGTATTTTTACGGAAGCGCAGTCCGAAAAAACAAATAATAATGGCAAAATTAGTAATATCTAACCACAAGGCTAGAACTCGAAAAAAAAGACCAGGAGTTCATTCTAAAAACGCCTCAAAAAACAAAAGGGGATATAAGTGTAAGTACAGGGGTCAGGGCAGATAAAACGCAATCATTAAAATCTTATCTTTGCATAAAGATACATCTGCATAAATGGCAAGAATTAGTACATACCCTATAGACACTATTGTAACTGCTAGAGACAAGTGGATTGGCACAGATTCCGCAGGAATTATAACCAAGAATTTTACAGCACAAGATGTAGCTGCTTACTTAAATGGGAGCGGAGTACTTGAAGTAGTTGGCACAAGATTTAAATTCCAAAGAACAGCAAATTTATCAAGCGGAGGGTTTGCTCTTGCCCCAGACGCTGGGGCTGCTGTTGCTTTTTCGTCTGTTTCAGACATAACAATAAGCACTAAAGATTTAGGAGAAAGGGATGTATCTCCAATGTATGTCCCTCTTGTTGGAACACGTATTCTGATTCAGAAAGCCTCTAATCCATCTACATTTGGTGTTTTTGACTGGGATTCTGCTGCTGTAAATCAAAACAACTCTTTATACTACGATGTAGAATTATCTTATGTCGGCGGAAATGGAAGCTTGGCAGACGAAGAGGATTATTTAATATCTTTGCTAACGTATGATGTAGCTGGTTCAAGTGATAAGAATTTTGTCTTTACTCAAGCAACTCCATCAACAATATGGTCTGTTAATCATGCTCTTGGTAAATTTCCTAGTGTTACTGTTGTAGATAGCGCAGGGACTCAGGTTCAAGGACAGGTAGATTATACAGACATTAATAATTTAACTATAACATTTGTAAATCAGTTTTCAGGGAAAGCGTATATAAACTAAAAAATTATGGCCACGATTAAGTATTTAAGTAATATATCTCTAGAGAACCTAGAGCTTCAAAACGCAAAACTTCAGGTTGTTGCATCTGACCCAGTTTTATCTGGAGCAACATATGAAGGTAGAGTTATTTATAACTCCACAGATAACGCAATTAAGTTTCATAATGGCGGAACGAGTAACTACTGGGTTACTTTGGATGGCTCTGGAGATATAGCTGGAGTTACTGCTGGAAACGGATTAACTGGAGGAGGAACTTCTGGGGCTATCACTTTAGATGTTAATGTTGATAATACGACAATTGAAATTGTTTCAGATACAGTTCGGGCCAAAACTGCCGTCGTAACAAATGGGGGTACGGCATTAGCCACTGGAGACCAGATTTACGATTTTGTTATTGGATTGGGGTATGGAAGTGGTACAATGGACGACTTCACGGTTGCTGGAGATTCAGGAACACCACAAGTTATTGGAGACGGTAATACGCTTACTATTAGCGGTGGAACTCTATTGTCTTCTATTGCAAGTGCTACAGATACCATTCAAATTAATCACGATAGTGTAACAAACACACCAACTACAAGTTCAGCTTCTCCTGCACATGGAGGTACATTTACGGCTATTGATAGTGTTACGGTTTCTACAGAGGGTCACGTAACTGGCGTTAACACAAAAACAGTAACCTTGCCTTCTGACAGTAACACTGACACACTTCAGTCTATTGCTGCCGATTCAACAAATAACGATAGATATATTACGACTGTAGCTAGTGCAACTGGAGCGCAAACTGGATTTTCACATAGTACACTTACATATAACCCTAGTACAGAAACTCTTAATGTAACAAACTTAGTTGTATCTGGAACCTCAACAACGATTAATACAGAGGAGATTAATCTTGCTGATAATATAATTCTTTTAAATAGCAATTATGCTGGTTCTTCTCCAACTGAAGATGCTGGTATTGAAGTAGAAAGAGGAACTGTAGACTCAAACGTATCTTTGATTTGGGATGAAAGCGCTAACAGATGGGCTTTTACAAATGACGGAACGACTTTCTATAATATTCCGATTTCTTCTGAATACAATAACTACACCCACCCAACTCAGTCGGCTATAAACTCAGATAACAGTGGTGTGACTTTTATTCAGGATATTGTAGTTAATACTCTTGGGCATGTTACTTCTGTTGGGACAGGCACTGTACCAGATGCTTCAACAACAACAAAAGGTATCATTGAGATTGCAACTCAAACAGAGGTAAACACAGGAACTGATGCTACTAGAGCTGTCACTCCTGCTACATTATCTACTTATGTAGGAAATCAAGTTAACGCAAATTCATTCCAAGTTGCTTTAGATGCGGCTGAATCATCTGTAACAAAATCAACTAACACGTATACTGTTACACATGGATTAGCGTCTCAAAATTTAATTGTACAAGTTATGGATACAACAAACTATGCTACAGTTCATGTAGATGTTACAAGACCTAACACTAGTACAATACAAGTTTCTTTTGCTGCCGCTGTAACGGATGGAGATTACCATGTTATGATTACAAAGGTGGCATAAATTAATTTAATTTATGAGCCAACAATTTAAATCACAAATAGGTGCTGAAGAAGGCATCAAAATAGATAAACAGCTTTATGACGCTGGTAATTCAGCTGGCACATCTGGTTATTTGCTATCGTCTACCGGCACGGCAACAAGCTGGATTGACTCCACTACAATAGCTTCTGGTTCTGCGGAGGTTGTAGAAGTTCCGGTAAAAAACTTGCAAGGCTCTGCGCTTACTAAAGGTGACCCTGTTTATATATCAGGTTCTGTTGGCTCTTCAGGAATATTAGAGGTACAACTTGCTGATGCTGGTAACGCCGCTAAGATGCCGGCCGTTGGATTGCTTAAACAGGATTTGGCTATAAACGAGGAAGGTTTTGCTGTGGTCACTGGTAAGTTAAGAAACTTAATCACATCACCAATTGACGGTGTTACACCTAATCCTAATACTGTTGTTTATGTAAAATCAGGAGGCTCAACAGGTGCAGCGCTAACCACAGTGAAGCCAGGGGGAAGCGCTAACCTTATACAGAACGTAGGTAAGGTTGGTAGAGTTAGCACTTCATCAGATGGAACATTAGTTGTTTCTTCTATACTAAGGTCAAACGATGTACCTAATTTACCACTTGGTAGATTATTTGTAGGTACAAATACGAACACATCACTTGCTTCTGATGTTGTATATATAGATGATGCTAATGATAGAGTCGGTATAGGCACAACTAGTCCTACAACTAAACTACACGTTTTAGGGACTACTTCTTCAATGCCTTCTTTAGGAGCAGCAGCTTCAGCGGCTCAAATAGGTGGTTCATCTTATGGAACACTGTTTAGCACTTTAACATCAGGTAGAGGTGTAATACAACAAGGTAGGTCAGACGGAACAGCTACGTCATACGACCTTTTATTACAGCCAGTGGGTGGCAATGTTGGGATTGGAAATGTTAGTCCTGGGGCAAAATTACAAGTCGGCGATGGTAGTTTTGATGCCAATGCTAGAGTGTTCCATTCGGACAGTACTTATACAGAAATGCGTGGTTATGGAATTATTACAAACAGAACCACCGCTTATATAAGACCTGTAGGAGATAAGACACAAGTTTTAGCAATAGGTAATGATGGTAATACTTGGAATTATATAAGTCACAACGCGAACTATCATACATTTTCAACAGACCTAGCTGAAAGAATGCGTATTGACCTAGGCGGCAATGTCGGAATTGGGACGACTATTCCTCAGGAGCAATTGCATTTGTATGGCGGAAATTTAGACACAAGAGAATTAGGAACCTCGACTGCGGCAAATGTTATTTACTTAAATACTAAAAACGGCCCAAGTGGTGGCGGAGGGACTGGAATAGGTACTGGTTTAGTTTGGGCGCCATATTATAGTGGATATACCAAGCGTAGCGCTGGGATTATGCAAATAGCCGAGGGTAATTATTTTAGGAGCGCATTAGCCTTTTATACTAATAATACAACAGACGCATCAACCGATTGGTCAGAAAGAATGCGTATTAGTATGGATGGCAGCGTCGGGATTGGAACGACTAGTCCTGGAGCTAAGCTGTCAATAGGCGGTGCTTCGGGAGAATTATTAAAATTAGACGATAGTAGCGCAACAGGTAATCCTTTTATAAGTATTTGGCAAGCGGGAGTTAGAAGGTCTTATATACAATATGTTGATTCTGGGGATAATCTTAGTATTGCTAGTGAGTATGGTGGTATAAGATTTTTAACAGGAACTGGCGGTACTGAAACAGAAAAAATGCGTATTCTTTCTGCCGGCAACGTTGGTATTGGAACAACTAGTCCTGGGTATAAATTAGATGTTAACGGGTCACTACACTCAACAAACCTTACTATAGCTGATGCTATTTACCACGAGGGAGACACCAACACGTATATTCAGTTTGTAGCTAACGATGCAATAAGATTGGTTACAAATGGAGCTGAACGCATGAGGTTAATTGCCGATGGCAACGTTGGTATTAACACCACAGCCCCTACTGAAAAACTTGCAGTTACTGGCAACATTGAAACAACAGAATCTGCTAATGGTGTAAAAATTGGATTTAACGTTGGGGATAGTTTTACTTTAAATGGCTCTAACACTGCTCAGTTTGGATTATCATGCGGAACTTCTACTTCTGTTCCATTAGTATTATCTGGGTTTTATGGTGTTGCTATAGCTACTAATGGTCTTGAAAGAGTAAGAATATTACAATCCAATGGATATGTTGGTATATTAAACACAGCGCCATCTTATGCGTTAGATGTTACTGGTACGATTAGAGCAACTGGCAACGTAATAGCTTTCTCAGATGCCAGAGCTAAAGAAAATATTAAAACAATAGACAGTGCTCTTGAAAAAGTAAATAAATTAAGAGGTGTTGAATTTAACAAAATAGGCGAAGAAAAAACTTGCATTGGTGTAATAGCGCAAGAAGTTGAAGAAGTATTACCAGAAGTTGTAGAAACAGATGACAACGGCATGAAAGCAGTTGCTTATGGTAATATGGTTGGATTACTTATTGAAGCTATGAAAGAACAACAGAAACAAATTGACGAACTAAAAGCTAAATTAGAAAGTTATGGCTCTTAATACATCAGGCGTATTATCTATAGGTGGAACAACTGTTGGCGAGTCTATTAATTTAGAACTTGGTAAAGCGCAAAATGCTACATCTGGTTTAGGAGATACTGATTTAAGAGACTTGGCTGGAGTTGCAAGTGGCACTATTTCAATGAATGATTTTTATGGAGCTAGCGCTGGCCCAACTGCTTTTTCTTCAGACTTTACATCTTACAACACTGGTAATGGAGCTTGTAAAAATGGAACAGTAATTACAACTTACTATCATAATGGAACTGGAGCGTTGCCTGCTGTAAATGATTTTGTTTACACTAACGCAGCGGGAACAGTAACAATAGGCGCTGGAAATAGAAAAGCAACTAGCGGATCAACATCAATAGCTTATACAACCGGAGCAAGTGGAAAAGTAACAGCTATAACAAACTGTATATAAACAATAAATAAAAAAATAAACTATGATTACTTACGATTGGAATTGCAAAACTGTAGACGTTTACCCTACAGATGGAGATTACACAGATGTTGTGTATAACGTACACTGGATAGTAACAGGTAAAGATGAAGATGCTAATGTCAGCGCAACCAATATTGGAACTCAGGTTTTAGATACTAGTGGTATTACTGACTTCATACCATTTGATGAACTTACTAATGAAGAAGTAGTAGCTTGGACAAAAGCAACTATGGGCGATGAGCAAGTTGCGTCTATTGAAGCTAACATTGCTTTACAGATTGAAGACTTAATTACCCCTAAATCTATGACCATAACCATTGCTTAAGATTAATTCGTATATTTGTATTGCAAATATTATAAAATAATAGTTAAAAAAAATTAATTTAAATTAAAAAATGGCAAAATCAGTAAAGGACATTTCTGTCCAAGCAACGGTTCAAATTGACGAAAAAATTCTTAATCAAATTCGTCAGATAAGAACAAATCAATCAAACCTTCAGCTCGAAATTGGCGCTCTAGAGGCCCAAAAGCATTTAGCCTTGCATAGATTGCATGAACTTGGGGAAAGCTTACAATCCATTATGATTGAGCTTGAAAAAGAACATGGCAAGGGGAGCATAAATTTGGAAACTGGCGAGCTTACTTTAGCCTCTGATAATAATGGAAATTCGTAAAATATCCATAGGGGCAGACTATAAAGGAAGTGCGATGCATTACATTTTAGGACAAGATGTCCTTAATGGAAGCTATGTTATTCATCTCATTGATTTTAACAAAGAAAAAGAATCTTTTTTAATATATATTGAAAAAGATAATGAGGTTTTTCTTTGGAAAGAATTTAATAAAAATATACCTGTTTCTATAGAGTATAATATTCATTTTTAGCATGAATTCTCCATATTACTTCATCATACAGCCAGTTGGTGACGAGTATGAAAATGAAGTGGAAATTGCAGGCAAAAAAATTATAGTAAACTCCACTTTAGAAAATCATAAACATGTGAATCGCCTTGGGCGAATTACTCATATCCCTGGCAGATACAAAGGGACAATATCTGTCGGTGATATTATTATTGTACACCACAATATATTCAGGATATATTATGATATGAAAGGGAGGCCTAAAAAATCACCTAATTATTTTAAAGACGGACTTTATTTTATTGATGAAGGGCAGTTTTATTTATATCACAATGGTGAAAGATGGAATTCTGTAGGGGAGTATTGTTTTATTGAGCCAATACAAAAGGAAAATTCGTATCTTTATGAAGAAGGGCTTGAAGACAATACTGGTGTCCTAGTATATGGGAATCAGACACTCAAAAATATGGGTGTTGAAGAGGGAAGTAAAATAAATTTCACTAAAAACAGCGAATACGAATTTACTATAGACGATAAAAAGCTTTATAGAATGAGAACGCTAGATATTTGCGCTGTTTTAAATTAAATAAAATGAATTCAGTAAAAGAAATAAAAGAAAGAATTATTCAAGCTGGACACGAGGCTGTAAAGCAATTAATTAAAGTTGCTGAAGAAGAAATAATTAAGCCAGACCCTGACGATGAATTAGCTGCTGATAGATTAAAAAATGCAGCAGCCACAAAAAAGCTAGCAATATTTGACGCTTTTGAGATACTTAATAGGATTGAGAATGAAAAAAATATGCTAGAAAACCCAGAAGAAGAAAAGAAAAACTTAACAGGAGGATTTGCAGAAAGAAGGTCTAAATAATGATTTGTGCGTTGTATTAAAAGACTTTATACCTGAAAAGGTGTTAATGGCTAATAATGCTAAAAAATCATTTAAGTATGGTTATAATGAAGACCTGGATTTAATTGTCATATCTAAAGACGGAACAATAGGCGATGTTGTTCAGATAAATAACCTCAACATAGCTCTTCCTAAAAAACCAAAAGAGGTATATAAGCGTTCTTCTGATAAGAAAGACCAGTACTGGGAAGCTTCTGAATACCCAAAAGCATTAAAGCCTTTACAAACTATATTTCAATGGAATGAAATGAATAAAGAATTCAAGGAAACTTGGGTTCCTTATATTGAAAATGAGTTTGATAAGAGGGAAAATGGTTTTTGGTTTATGAATAACGGAAAACCTGTGTACATAACTGGCACACACTATATGTATCTGCAATGGACAAAGATTGATGTAGGAATGCCAGAGTATAGAGAATCCAATAGAGTGTTTTTTATTTTTTGGGAAGCATGCAAGGCAGACCATAGATGCTACGGTATGTGTTATTTAAAAAACAGACGTTCTGGATTTTCTTTCATGTCTTCTGCCGAAATAGTAAATCAGGCAACAATAACATCAGACTCAAGATTTGGCATCCTATCAAAAACAGGTAGTGATGCTAAAAAAATGTTTACAGACAAAGTTGTTCCTATCTCGGTCAACTACCCATTCTTTTTTAAGCCTATACAAGATGGTATGGATAGACCGAAGTCGGAGCTTGCTTATCGAGTTCCAGCTTCTAAACTTACAAGGAAGTCAATATCAAATACAAGTATCACTAGCGACTTGCAGGGCTTGGACACCACGATTGACTGGAAGAATACAGGGGATAACAGTTATGATGGGGAAAAGTTAGCTTTGCTTGTGCATGATGAAAGCGGTAAATGGGAGAGGCCAGATAATATTCTAAATAACTGGCGTGTAACAAAAACTTGTTTGCGGTTGGGTAGTAGGGTTATTGGTAAGTGTATGATGGGCTCTACGTCAAATGCGCTAGACAAAGGCGGAGAAAACTTTAAAAAACTATACCACGATTCGGACCCAACCACAAGAAACTCTAATGGGCAAACAAAAAGCGGAATGTATAATCTGTTTATCCCAATGGAATGGAACATGGAGGGCTTTATTGATATGTATGGTCAACCTGTCATAGAAACACCAGAATCACAAATAGTCAGTATTAACGGTGATTACATTCACCAAAGCGCAATAGAATACTGGCAAAATGAAGTTGACAGTCTTAAAAACGACCCAGATGCCCTTAATGAATTTTATCGTCAGTTTCCAAGAACAGAGTCTCATGCATTTCGTGATGAATCCAAAAACACAATATTTAATTTAACACGGATATATGAGCAAATAGATTATAATGATTCTTTTGCTGTAAAATCAACTATTTCTAGGGGGAATTTTCATTGGAAAAACGGACAAAGAGATACTGAGGTTTTATTTACCCCAGAGAGTAAGGGGAGATTTTTTCTGTCCTGGATTCCTTCAAGGGAATTAATGAATAATGTTGAAATAAAAAACGGAAGAAAATATCCAGGAAATGCTCATATTGGGTCGTTCGGAGGTGACTCGTATGATATATCTGGGGTGGTAGGAGGTGGAGGCTCTAAAGGTTCTGTTCATGGAATGACTAAATTCCATATGCAAGATGCTCCGACAAATATGTTTTTTCTTGAATATATTTCTAGACCTCAGACAGCAGAGATTTTTTATGAAGATGTTTTGATGGCGTTACATTTCTATGGCATGCCTATTCTTTTAGAGAATAACAAACCTCGTCTTTTATATTATTTAAAAGAAAGAGGCTATAGAGCTTTTTCTTTAAATAGGCCAGATAAGCATAAAAATATATTATCAAAAGCTGAAAGAGAGCTAGGTGGTATTCCATCTTCATCATCTGTAATTTCAGTACATGCCGAGTATATAGAAGCATATATTCAAAATCATGTAGGAGTTATTACTGACCAAGGAAATATTGACTTTGGAACCTGTGGGAATATGTTTTTTAACAGAACATTGCTTGATTGGGCTAACTACGACATAAACAATCGTACAAAGTATGATGCAACTGTAAGTTCTGGGTTTGCTATTATGGCTAATCAATCAACGAAGAATATACCTTCTGAAAAACATAATCAAATAAATCTTAACTTTGCGAAATATAGTAACAAAGGTTTTGTTAGCGAAATTATTAAGTAAGCATGATAAATAAGCCAAGATTCAACTCAGGTAGTGGTTTCCCTAATCAATTTGTACCTGACATAGAAAAAGATACCTATGAGTATGGGCTTCGTGTAGGTCAGGCTATTGAGTCTGAATGGTTTTCTAGAGATTATGGAAGTAGCCTTTATGGAGAAATCCGTTCTGAGTTTTTAAACAGAAGACTCTATGCTAGAGGCGAACAGCCTGTAGAAAAATATAAAAACGAACTTGCCGTAAATGGAGATTTGTCTTATCTAAACTTAGATTGGACTCCAGTTCCCATTATACCAAAATTTGTTGATGTTGTTGTCAATGGAATTCAAAACAGATTGCTCGATGTAAACGTTGAAGCTGTAGATGATTTGTCTGCGCTTCGCAGGGAGCGGTTCAGAAACGAGCTTGAAACCGATATGTTGGCAAAAGACATGCTAACTTATGTGAAGCAAGAAACTGGAGTTAATGCATTTAACTTTCCAGAAGAAATGATTCCAGATACGGAAGAAGAGCTTAATCTTTACATGGATTTAAGATACAAGCAAGCTGTTGAGGTTGCAGAAGAAACTGCAATAAAGACTATTCTGGAGCTGAATGAATATGATGAAATCAAAAGGCGCGTAGACGAAGACAATGTTGTTCTTGGTATTGCTGCCATAAAACATTCTTTTGATGTTCACGATGGTGTTCGTATAGAGTATGTCGACCCTGTTAATTTCGTGTACTCTCCAACAGAAGACCCTAGCTTTAGGGACTGTTACTACTTTGGAGAAGTAAAATCAGTGCATGTTACAGAGATAAAAAAGATTAATCCAAATCTAACTCAGGAAGAAATAGAAGAAATATCTAAACTTGCGAGTAGATTTGATGGATATAGGAGTACACAAAATCTACAAAGCCAAAGTGGACTAGATAAGTCTAATGTTTCCTTGCTTTACTTCTGCTATAAGACGGATAAGGAAATTGTATATAAGGTAAAGCAAAACGAAAATGGCGGACAAAAACCATTAAAAAAAGACAATTCATTTAATCCACCAAAAACAGAACAAGCTAGGTTCCAAAAAGTTTCTAGACGTATTGATGTTTGGTATGATGGAGTTCTTGTTTTAGGAACTAATCATTTGATTAAGTGGGGAGTAATGGAAAATATGGTTAGGCCTAAATCGGCTTTTCAAAAAGCACTGCCTCCGTATATTGTGTCAGCGATAAAAATGTCAAAAGGCAACATTGATTCTCTTGTAAAAAGAATGATTCCTTTTGCTGACCAAATCCAACTTACACACTTAAAACTACAACAAGTGGTTTCAAAAATGATTCCAGACGGAGTATTTATTGATGCCGATGGACTAAATAGTGTTGATTTGGGTAATGGAGCGTCATATAATCCATCTGAGGCTTTATCCATGTATTTCCAAACTGGTAGTGTTATTGGTAGAAGCTATACAGAAGATGGAGAATTTAATAATGCTAAAGTCCCTATTCAAGAGCTAACAAGTAGTGGCTCTAATGCTAAAATAGCTAGTCTGATAAATATGTATAATTATCAGCTAAACATGATTAGAGCTGTAACGGGTATTAACGAATCTAGAGATGGAAGTACTCCAGACCAATATTCATTGGTTGGATTACAGAAACTTGCCGCTCTCAACAGTAATACCGCTACAAGACATGTTGTTCAGTCTGGTATTTTTATTACTAAAAGACTTGCTGAAGCGATATGTTACAGGGTTTCTGATATTATGATGTACTCTGATTTTTATGAGGATTTTGCTAAAATGATTAGCAAAAACAATATGGGGATTCTAGAAGAGATTGTAGGACTACACCTTCATGATTTTGGTATTTTCATAGAAATAGAGCCAGACGAAGAAGAAAAACAAATGCTTGAGCAGAATATTCAGCAATCAATTCAGGCTGGTAAGATTGATTTAGACGATGCCATTGATGTGCGTTCTGTAAAAAATCACACACTAGCTAATTCTTTATTGAAAATTAGAAAAAGAAGAAAGCAGAAAGAAGATATGGAGATGCAGCAGCAAGCGACTAAAATGCAAACTGACTCTAATATTCAATCTTCTCAAGCAGCTTCTCAAGCTAGACTTCAGGAGGAGCAAATGAAAAACCAAATGGAGTCTCAAATTCTTCAGATGAAAGCTCAACTAGATTTACAACAGATGCAAGCTAAAAAAGAGATTGATGCAGAACTCATGAAGATTAAGTATCAGTACGAGATGCAGCTGAAACAGCTTGACTCTGATATGGTTACAAATAAAGAAAAGTACAAAGAGGATAGAAAAGACAAGAGAACTGACAAGCAAGCAACACAACAAAGCAAACTAATAAGACAAAGAAAAGAAAACCTACCTCCAACTAACTTCTCTCAAGATGGCTCTGCTGATGAAATATTAGCGAATCTTCAGGGAATCATGGGCCAACAAAAACAGTAGTTTTTTTTTATAGCTTTGCAGTATAAATTTTAATTTAATCTATTATGAGTAATGAAAATCAAGAAGTTGACTTTAAAGTCGACTTGTCAAAGCCTCCTGTGAAAAAAGAGGCTAAAGATGTTAAAGAAGAAACTGCCGAAGTCGGAAGTGAAAACACGCCAAACTCGGAAGTTCAACAAGATATTAATAAAGAAGCTGGAGATGCCGTTCAAGAACAAGGCACAGATGAAAGCGTGTTACGCTCTAGCGAGCAAGGCCAAAAAGGCGAACAAGAAGCCGAAGTGGAATTGCAAAAAGTGGATGAAGGAAACCAAAAGAGGGTAGCCAACATCTCTAAAGAAGAAATAATCGCTGAGTTCCTTACTAATAAGTATAGTATGGGGCTTGAAGATTTAGAAAGCGTTCTTTTAAATAAGGATAAAAAAACTCAAGAGCTTCCAGAGGAGGTAGAGAAGTATTTGCAGTACAAGAACGAAACCAAGCGAGGCTTGAAAGATTTCGTTAAAGCAAATGAAGATGTGTCTAATTATGAAGAAACAGCTTTGTTACGAGAGTACTACAAACAATCAAATCCAGAGCTTGATGATTCCGATATTGATTATTTAATAGAGGATAAATTTAACATTGACGAAGATATCCATACGGATAAAGAGGTCAAAAGGAAAAATCTTGAGAAGAAACAAGAGCTTCATAAAGCGAAGCAGTATTTTGAGCAAATGAAGGAAAAATACAAAGCTCCACTTGAGTCAAGTACGGAGAGTTTACCTGAAGACGCCAAAAACGCTGTTGAGTTTTACAAGCAATATAATGACGAAAAGGCTAAAGAGCAAGAGGTTATGCAGAAACAAAGACTTGTCTTTGAGGAAAAAACCTCTAAGTTTTTTAATGACGAATTCAAAGGTTTTGATTTTAAAGTCGGTGAAAAAACATTAACCTATAAGCCTAAAGACAAGAATGAGATTGTAAATAAACAATTAAACCTAAACAATTTTATTCAATCGTTTTTAGACGACAATGGTGTTCTAAAAGATGCACAGAAGTATCATAAAGCCTTAAACATGGCTACGAACCCTGAAGCATATGCTAAGTTCTTTTATGAGCAAGGCAAGGCAGATGCGGTGAATGAAGTGGTTAAGGATGGTAAAAATATAAAAATGGATGTGCGTGCTAATGTTGATTCGTCAAAACCTGGAGCTAAATTTAGAGTAGTTAATGACGGCTCTTCATTTGGTTCTAGACTTAAAATTAGAAAAAATAATTAAAACCTTTAAAATTTTTTAAAAATGGCACAACAATTAAGTTTTGGAACTGGAACTGGCGTAATTGGCGGTTCTACTTCATTGACCCCTGCCCCTGGCAAGAATTTGCAAAACACAAATTACTTGACCAATGCAGATTATAACTTTGCTCAACAATATCTACCTGATTTATATGAGCAAGAATTTGAGCGTTACGGAAATCGTTCTGTAGCTTCTTTCTTGCGTATGGTAGGAGCTGAAATTCCTTCTTCTTCTGATTTAATCAAGTGGAGTGAGCAAGGACGTTTACATGTACAAGCTTCTGGAGCTATTGGCGCTGATGGAGTTACTATTGATGGATTGACTGGACACAGCTTCCGTGCAAACCAAACAATCGTTATTTCAACTGCTGCTGGTGTTCAAGCTAAAGCTCTTGTAACTACTGCTTCTGGAGCCGACTCTATAGAAGTTGCTACTTTTGCTAGTTTAAACCTTTTAGATTCAGTTAGTGCTGCTGACGGAATTGGTCCTTTTAACGACAATGATGCTGTAACTATTTTTGTTTACGGTTCTGAATTCAAAAAAGGAACTGCTGGAATGGTAGGCTCTTTAGAGGCTGACTTTGAAGCTAAAGAAAACAATCCAATCATCATCAAAGACAAGTACGAAGTATCTGGTTCTGAGATGGCTCACGTTGGATGGGTTGAAGTAACTACTGAGAATGGAGCTGCTGGATACCTTTGGTATTTAAAGTCTGAAAGTGAAACTCGTCTACGTTTCGAGGATTACCTAGAGACTTCTATGATTGAAGGTGAGCCTGCTGCTTCTGGTTCTGCTGCCGCTACTGCTGGATACAAAGGAACCAAAGGTCTTTTCTATGAAGTAGAAAATAACGGTAACGTTTCTTCTGGAACAATTACTGACCGTGATGACCTTGAGCAATTAGCTAAAGTTCTAGATAAAGAAGGAGCTATTCAAGAAAACGTAATCTTCGCTAATCGTTCAACATCTTTTGATATTGATAAAGTATTGGCCGCTCAAAACAACTCTGGAGCTTCTACAGCTTCTTACGGTTTGTTTGACAACGATGAGGATATGGCGTTGAATCTTGGATTCACTGGTTTCCGTATTGGATACGACTTCTATAAGTCTGACTGGAAATACCTAAACGATGCTACTACTCGTGGTAACATTGGTGGTGTTGATGGTATTGTTGTTCCTGCTGGTACTACTACAGTGTACGACCAAATTCTTGGTGAGAACGCTAAGAGACCATTCTTGCATGTTCGTTACCGAGTGTCTCCAACTGAAGACAGAAAATACAAGTCTTGGGTTGTTGGTTCTGCTGGAGGAGCTATGACTAGTGGTGATGACAAAATGGAAGTTCACTTCTTGTCAGAGCGTGCGCTTTGTACTATGGGAGTTAACAACTTCATCTTGATGCAATAATCATCTATTAGAGGAAAGAGGGGCCTAGCGCCCCTCAATCTTCTTTTTTTATAATCTAATTAAATTTTTAATAAAATGGCAACTAAAACTGTAAAATCGTTTGGATACAATTCAGTATTTCCAGACCTAGAAATTAAGGATAGAGTTTTTATTTTAACAGGTAAAACACCTATCAGATACATGATTCCTGTAAAACACACTGGCAGGAAACCCCTCACATATTTTGACGGAAAACTCAACAGAGCGTTACGATACGCTACAAACCAATTAAGCCCGTTTGTTGACGAGCAAGATGGTGTGGTCACTTTAGAACCAATTATATTTCAAAATGGGAAATTAATTGTTCCTTCTTGGAATGTAAATCTTCAAAAGTTCTTAATGATTCATCCAGAATTTAACAAGGCTTTTTCTGAGCTTGACAAGGAGAAAAACGCAAGCAAGGAGGTGCAAGATATTTATTCTGAATTAGATGCTCAGATAGCAGCTAAAGACATGGATATCAACGATTTAGAGGCTATTGCTCGTGTTGTAATGAAGAGCGGTGTTTCTTCATTAACATCTTCCGAATTGCGTAGAGATATGATTATTTGGGCTAAAAAGAATCCAGGTGAATTCATGAATTTATGTAATGACGAAAACCTAAAGCTGCGTAATTTAGCTGTAAGAGCCGTAGAGCTTGGAGTTTTATATATAAAAGGAGACAACAGAACAGTTGTTTGGGCTGATGATAGAAACAAAAAAGTCATGGTCGCTCCATTTGGAGAGAACGTATATAGCGCATTAGCTATGTTCTTTAAAACAGACGAAGGGCTTGATGTTTTACAGAACGTTACAAACAAATTGTAATTACATTGTATACACCGTGAAAGGAGATGGGGTCGCAATTTGCGACCTCTTTTTTTTTGTACTTTTGTAAAAAATATATCCTATGATAAATAGCGTAAGAAATACTGTTATGTTTTTGCTGAACAAGGATAACAGAGGATATGTGTCTCCATCTGAGTTTGATTATTTTGCAAAACTAGCGCAGCTTGAGATATTTGAGTCATATTTTAATGACTACGCAAAGGCTGTTGCCATGCAAAATATGCGCAAAAAGGGACAGAATTACGGAGATACAGTAAAACATATTGAAAATAAAATTGATAAATTTTACACAGATATTAAATTATCATATATTGATGTAAGCCCATCTAGTGTTGGGGAGGAGAAAGATTATTTTGAGCTTCCAGAAAACTTATACAAATTAATAAATGTAACATATTTGGGCGGGTTTGGAACAGATACCACTATGTCTGGAGGAAGAATTGTTCAGCCGATTTCTGCACACAAATTTGATATGATTGTGAACAGCAATTTGACAAGACCGTCTGTTTTCTACCCAGTTTATGTTAGGAGAGGAGATAATATTTATGTAAGACCATTGAGCATACAAGGCAATCCTAATGCTAAAAACGACAGCCCTATTATTGCTAATTACATTAGAAAGCCAGCAGACCCGCATTGGGGCTATGTAACTTTAAGTTCAGACCCAGTATACAACGCTGATAGCTCTGTTAATTTTGAAATATCTGAGGAAGATGAGACGGAATTGATTATCAAGATTTGTAAATATGCTGGATTAAGTATTAGGGAGGCTGATATTGTACAAGTCGCATCTCAACAAGAACAACTTGAGTATACTAAAGAAAATTCATAACCTATGCCAATTATCGGAACACATATAGACCAAAGAGAATACTATCAAAATAATGGTAATAATCCTACTTGGGAAAACTGGGGTACTTACCAGTATTTGCTTTTGCATGATATTATAAATAACTTTTTATTGACTTATGTTGGTGATGATAAGGTTATTAATAAAGCTGACAGAAATGAAGTTGTGTTTCATGCAAAACGCGGCCTTCAGGAAATTCATTACGATGCTTTAAGGGAAATTCGTGGATTTGAAGCTGAATTGCCAGACAATTTAAAAATGCATTTACCACACGATTTTGTTAGCCCTGTAAAAATATCTTTTGTAGGAGACGATGGTCTAACACATCAAATAAGACAAAACTATAACACAGCCACTCCAACTAGTTACCTTCAAGACAACTCTGCTCAAAAGAATATCTTGATGGATAATAATGATAATGCACTTACTGGTACTCCTGTTATTGAAACAAATTGGAGAAGCCAACCAGATACAGGCGCTATTGCTCCAGATACTAATTTATTAGGGAAAAGATTTGGAATGGACACTGCAAGTTCAAACCACAATGGAAGCTATGTTATAGATAAAAATCAAGGATTTATATTATTTAGTTCCGACTTGTCCGGGAAAAACATTGTTATAGAATATGTTTCTGATGGTATGTATGGATTGGCTGATGATGAGATAAAAGTTCATAAATTAGCAGAGAACTTCATGTATGATTATTTAGTTTCTAGCATTTTGAAACAAAAATTCGGAGTTCAAGAATATATTGTTCGTAGAGCCCAAAAACAGGCTTCTGCGTCATTAAGAAACACAAAGATTCGATTAAATTCTATTAACCTAGGCGAACTTACTCAAATTTTACGAGGAAGAGACAAGTGGATTAAGTAATATGAAGATTCAAAATTTATTTAATACTGGTAAAATGAACAAAGACGTTGATGAGCGTCTTGTTCCAAATGGCGAATATACCAACGCCTTGAATGTTCGTGTGTTAAACACAGCTGGGTCTGATGCTGGGGCTCTTGAAAACGAAAGAGGAAATGTAAGGCTAACTGAGCTAGGATTATCTAATAATCCAGAATGTATAGGCTCTGTGTCGGATGAGGCAGAAGAAAAAATTTATTGGTTTGTTGTAAATGACCTGGGGTACTCATATATATTTGAATATGATGTAGAAAACGATATTACCTCAACTGTTCTTGCAGACGAAAGAGCTTCTGGAAGTCAGGTATTAAATTTTAGTAAAGATTATAAGATTACAGGGGTAAATGTCGTTTATAATACATCAAAAAAAACAAAGTTACTTTTGTTTACAGACGGGTTGAATCAACCTAGAATGGTGGATATTGAACGAGGAAAAACGTATGGAATAAACAATTTCTTCGAAGACGATATCTGTTTATATAAAAAAGCGCCACAAACAGCCCCTACAGTCACTCCATTTAATACAGGAACTCCTACAGAAAACGCAGTAAAAGAAAACTTTTTTGCATTTGCATATCGATATCGTTATTTAGATGGGGGTTATTCTGCCTCGTCTTCATTTACTTATTTTAAATTTAGCCCAAAACAATTTGCCATTAACTGGACTTCTATGGAGAATGATGGTATGGAAAATGTTTTTAATGGCTATAGAATATCATATAGCTCTGGAGACCATAGAGTTACAGATGTTCAGTTATTATTTAAATATCCTACAGACCCGACTATTTATATCGTTGACAATATAAATAAAGAAGAAAGTAGTGTGCCGGACAACTCGACACAGACTTACGAGTTTGCTAATAAAAAAATATACAAAACACTCCCTCAAGATGAGGTTTTTAGGATTTTTGATGATATCCCGTTGACGGCAAAAGCTCAAGACTTTATAAATGACAGAATTGTTTACGGGAATACTACTTCTCAATATGATTTAGTTGAAGAAGAAGGTGGTAATCAAAAAATCAGAATAGATTACAATGTTTCTTTAATTTCCACTTCACAAGAAGGTGATAATTTAGATGACACATTATCTGCAAACGACACTAAAATTACTTTCGATTTTACAGATATAGATTTAACACAGGGAAGTACTTTAACCGCTGTTATTGTTTTGGAGTCTGACGAGGTAGGAACAGAGCCAAATACATATTTCAATGGAGACGCTAATTTAGAAAACGCTTTTATCTTATCTCAGGACTATGCTTCCGTTACAGATATGGTTGCCTCTCAAGAGTTTTTAGACTTTTTAACAAGTTTGAGTGGTAGCTTTGGCGCTGTTGTAACAACAACTAGCCCGCCAGACACAGTAGATGTTACATATGGTCAATTTTCATTAGACGCTAGTACAGCAACTTCCTTTACGCTTTTAGCTCCAACCATAACGCATCAAGTAGATAATACTCCAGCAGACCCTAATGATATAGATTTTACGGATGAAGTAGAACAGTTTAAATTCACAACTGCCTCTGTAATGGCTATTAGAGAAGACTCTAGTAATGTTTCTTGTAAGTCTTTGCGTAGTTATGAAGTTGGATTGGTTTATCTAGATGAATATGGAAGGTATTCTAGTATTTTATTACCGAAAGAATCTATTGGAGAAACTTCAAATGAAGTATTTGTTTCTGCGGATAAAAGTGTAAACATAAACAAGCTTCAGGTAGCTGTAAATCACAAAGCCCCATATTGGGCTGACCGATACAAGTTTTTTGTAAAAGTAAATAAAGGGCATCACTATAATGTATATGCGACTATATTTTATGAAGATGGGCTGTATCGATGGGTTTTATTGCAGGGAGCTAATTTAGGCAAAGTAGAAGCTGGGCAAACTTTAATTGTAAAGTCTGACGATAATGGGCCTTTAGACCAGGAAGTAAAAACTAAAGTTCTAGAGGTGACTACTAAAAATGCAGCAGACGAGGCTACTGGAGAAAAAGGATGGCTTGATGGCAATGATATTTTAGAAAAATCTGGGACTTACATGAAAATACGTCCGTTGAACTTTACAATGGACTTTAATGAAGACAATTTTATAACATATCACTACAGAAGTAAAATTAAATACATATATTCTGGTTATAATGCACATTGGATTCCTGGAATTGATTTAGGGTTTTATAGCACTGGGGATAGTACAAAGGGGCTTTTACAAGTATATGATAACAATACTTCAACTTATATAGACCAAGAACTGGGCACTGGCTCTCAGATTAGCATAGATTTAAAGTACGAAGAATCTGACGCCGGTGGTCCAAACTTCTTTTTTAATAAAAAATATACTGTAAATGGGAGTTACACAAGCGGAGCAACAGGAGGTGTTAATAATGCTTTTGCTCAATGGCTTGAAAATGAAACTCCATTCCAGAGTAACCCATTATCGTATTCTGGAGATAGTGATGCTATAGAATTTATAATTCCGTCAACAAACCCAAGTAAACACTTTAGGTTTATAATATTTAAAAATCCATCTGATTCAACCGGCAGAACTGTAATGAGAGTGATTACAAACGAACGGACTTCTAATACCGAAAAAAGTTGGTTAACAACAACAATAGACCTTGTTTTAATAAGCGGTCTTTTGGTTTTTGAGACAGAGGCTATTGATGTTGATGATGATGTTTATTATGAAACAGAAGAAACATTTTTTATAAATGACTCTGGATACCATCAAGGAAACACTCAAAACCAGACGGCTTCTGTTCCAGCTATTTGTGACTTGGGATTTGGTAATTGTTTTAGCTTTGGGAACGGGGTTGAAAGCATTAGGATTAAGGATGATAGATTTAAGCCTATTTATGATATAAAGTCTAGGCCAAATATTGCTATAATAGAAGGATATGAAAGAAGAGAAGATAAAAACAAACTTATCTATAGCGGGGCTTTTAACGAAAATACAGGGTACAATACTCTTAATGAGTTTAATGCTAGTAGAGGCATAACAAAATACATGGATATAAAATATGGCTCTATTCAAAAGATTTTTGCCAGAGAGTCTGATTTAATTGTATTCCAAGAGGATAGGGTTTCAAAAGTTCTTTACGGGAAAAACATATTGACTAGCCCAGATGGAAGCGGAAGCTTGTCTCAAATAGAACAAGTTCTTGGGCAAGACGTTCCTTTTACTGGCGAGTATGGAATATCCGTACACCCAGAGTCTTTTGGCCACTATGAGGGGAGCATGTACTTTACTGACGCAAATAGAGGAACCGTACTAAGGCTTGGGGGCGATGGATTGACACCGATATCGTCATATGGAATGAAGTCTTTCTTTAAAAGGGAGCTTTATGGAAATAAAGGCAGCTACAATATAGGGGGGTTTGACCCTAAATACAATCAGTATGTGCTAACAATGGGCGATGAGCAAAGACCACAAGCTCCTTTGGTATTGAATTGTGCTTCGTCATTTACAAGACAATTAGGAGCTCCATTCTCATACGACTTAAATGTTGGTTCCTATCCTGGAACAGCTACTATTTCCTACACAACATCTGGGGCTATAGATATCGTTGTTGTTTATAATGGAAATACATATAACAATACAGGTCTTACTGGTACTGGAAGTATAACATTCCCAGTAACTCAAGAAGATTTAGATGTTACAAACATTGCAGACGTAACCATATCTCCAGCTACAACAGCGAATGTAAGTATAACGCATATTTGCCCAGTCCCTGAAACTATGGATATTGTTCTTATTGTTGTTAATGATGCTGGAGAGGCAGGAGAAACAATAGTAAATAGATATAAACATGATGGCGATAATGGGAATATTTACAATTCAGACTTAGATATATTTGAGGCTGATGAGTTAACTAGATATGAAACTGTTACAGGAATTGTAGGTTCTGATGTTATACCAGCTAATGGGGATATCGTTACAGTATCTTCTTTAAAACAACTTGGCAATCACACAGGAACATTCGGCCCTTGTAATAGCTTGGGTTATTTGGTTTCTGGGGCAACTGGAATGAGTGTGCAAGATATTGTTGACCAGGCTGCATACCCAATAATTACAACAACCACAACGTCTACAGAGGAAGAGAGTACAATATCATTTACCTTCAACAGAGAAAACACAAGCCAGAAATTATATATTGTATATAATTATATTGATGAGCTTCCAATTCTTGTAGATGATTCTGTAACAGGAATTGAAGAGGGAGGTAGTGTTGTAATTGATGTTGTTGCAAACGATACTTTCCCATCTCCATACACAATAACAATAGGGACACCTCCTTCTTACGGGACAGCTGTTGTTAATGCGAATGACACCATTACATACACCCATACATCTGGCCAGCCGCTAAATGATTCATTTACATATATTGTTGACAGGGGAGGAACTTGTACAGCAGAAGCAACAGTGACTACAGAAGCATTAGCTATTTCTGTCGACACTTATATTTACTTAGTTTTTGATTCCACTGGCTCAATGACTGGAACGTATATTCCACTTCAAACTATGGTTGGAGATTCATTGAAATCTGTGCTTCAAGATTTATATGCTACTGGATTAACTGAAAGCCAAGGTAATACAGACCCAGCAACAAATGGAAGTGATGAGTATGACGATAAAGTTACTATTGTGACTGATGCAACTGAGCGTTCGATGAGAATGATTATGAATAGTGATTTCGTAAATAACGGCAACTATCCGAGTGATGCGTCTAACGTAATTGTATTGTCTTTCCAAGACGAAGCTAGCCCTTATGCTGTTGGACAAGGTCAATCATTACCATCTTCGCCAAACACACTTGCCGTTTCTGATATAGCCAGTTTAAAATCATCTGTTCAAGCGTTAAACGGAAGTAACTCAGGATTCTATAGAGGGGTGTTTATGAATGTTGCTGGGTATCAAGGCTTCCAAGATTTTATGGCAGCTATGGAAACTGGAACAACTCCAGGCTATACTCAGTCTACGCAGAATTTAGCTAGTATATCTGGTGGAAGCAACCATATTCTACATTACAAATATAATATAGAGGATGGCCCAGGAGCGGCTCAAGGCACAACTCCAGCTCCATTTAAGCCAGGCTCTACAACAGACAGATTTGACCAATGGCAGTATTATTACTTGTATCATATCACAGATTCACTTAACACGCTAGGATTTACTCCAAGTGGGCAAACCTGGCCAGTAATATTAGACGATTAATATGGCATTACCAGTAGGACAAAAAACAATAACTTTTGATGAGGTCTACAATGCGTGGACTTCATTTCATTCGTATGTCCCAGAGTGGATGGAGCGTCTGGGGAATAGGTTTTACACCTTTAAAGGGGGTGAGCTGTATGTTCATGATGAAAATAATACTAGAACAAATTTTTATGGAACAACATATGGATGTAGTATAACTTATTCTTCAAACCAAAGTCCGTCTGATATCAAATTATTTAAAACCATTGGACTGGAAACAAATTCTGATGGATGGTGGGCAACTTTGTCTTCTGATTTGGAATTTGGCTCTATAGGTAGTTCAACAAATTTAAAGTTTGAGGATAAGGAAGGAATAAGATATTCTTATATAAGAAGAAATAGTTCTGACAAAAACAACTATAATAAACTTTCTGTTTTGGGTATTGGAGAGTTGCAAACTGCAAATAGCGCTAATGTATATGGATTTAGCGTAAATATTCCGAATCAAGTATCAGCTAATAATGTTGATGGACAAGGTGGAGATGAATTATGGGTTCAATTATCAGGTGGAGCGACCGCTTTAATTGGTATTGTAGATTCTTTTTCTGGACAAGAAATAACCGTAGATTCTACAGCTACTTTACCTTCTGTTGGTGATTTTTGCTATATAGTTAAAAATTCTGAGTCAGAGTCATATGGACTTCGTGGATATCATGCTAAAATAACTTTATTCAATAATCAGACTGGTTTTGTTGAACTCTATGGTTCTAATGCAGAGGTGTTCAAGAGTTACATGTAAAATTTGTATATTTGTATAATTATAAAAAACTACAATAAATGGCTTTATTAACCGCAATAGGAATGGGAATTGGGGCTTTGGGCGCTGGCGCTCAGTTTTTCCAAGGAGCAAAGCTTAAAAAAGAAGCTGACGCTAAACTAGCTCAGTTCAGACATCAAGAGCTAACTAATTTGGCAGAGAACTTAAAGCCATCTCTTGAAGCAGAAAGACAAGCTAGAATTTCAGAAGGAAAAATGCTTGCTGGAGTAACTGATGTTGCTCAAGGAATGGATGCTGCTTCAGCAATGGCTATGATGCAAAGTGGCCTTGGTCAATTTGGTGAAATGTCAATGAAAACAACTGCTTCTCAAATGGAGAAAGAATTTCAAGTAGATGCAATGAAGGTTGAGGAAGAGAAGCGATTAAGAGATATCGTTGAGGCTAGAAAAATGGAGGAATTATCTTCGTTGAAGCAGCAAAAAATGGCAGGAATGCAAATGCAATCTAGCGCTTTTAAAGACTTAGGCAGCCTGGCACTTAGTGGAGGAATTGCTAGAGACCAGGCTTTATCAACCAAAGGAGTAACCACGCATGCATTTAGTGATAAAACGGGTTAAAAATATTTAGATATGCCATATTACGGAGGTACAGTTACACAGCCAATATTAGGAGGTTTCGATGAGCTTGGGAAGATGCTTTTACAGGGTTCTGCACAAATAGCTGCTACAACTTTAGAGATAGAAAAAAGAAGAAATGAGCAAGCTGCTCAACTCTCAGAAATTGCTCAAAAGATTACGGCGACTAGTATTACCCAGCATGATAAACTGATTCAACATGCAGCTAGAGATAATGCTAGAATTTTGGCTGAATCCCACCAAGCTAATAGAGAGAATAGAATGTCATTATCAGAAGTATCGGCAATAGCATCTAGACTAGAGACTGATAACATGATGATGGTTAATAGCTCTAAGGTGCATGATGAAAACATACAGAGAGTTCTTGATGGAGTCGAAAAAGGAGATTATAGTTCTATATCAATTGATTATCAAAATGCAATTTGGCATAATGACCCTAATTTAAGAAAAGAAATATTTAAAACATACGCCTATAACCCAGATGGGAGTGTAAAGGTTGATAATACTGGGGCTCCAGTGATGGTAAATCGCCCAGCCGAAGAGGGATTACAATACAACAGAATAAATAACGTAATGCACGTCACTAAATTTAAGGAGGTGCAATCTGTTGACCAAAACGGTAATCCAATGTTTGACCCAAACACAGGGCTTCCTATCACGGAAACCAAAACTTTTTCTATGCCAATGGATGAGTTTCTAAATCCATCACTTAAAAAGATAGAAACGGTGGATGCATCAAAGAGGGTTGGTAATTTTATGAAAAATATAGGGAATCGTTTTAGCTATGTAGACCGACAAACTGGCCAAATTACGGATATGCCATACAATCAGATAGGTCAATTTGATTCTGGAACTATGGTTTATGGCTACACATTGGCTCCTCAAAACTTTGCTGATATGATTGGTGAGGTTGAGAAAGAATTAAAAACATTTACAGATGAGCAGATGACAGCCATCTTACATGATTATGTCGGAGCTAAGGCTGATTGGCAACCAGACTATAAAGGACCTCGTTTTTTAGATGAAGTTAATTCAGATGAGAATAGGTTTTTCTCTTGGACAGATTCTGAAGGTAATATTCAAAAAATAGCTCAGTATTATGACATTAATGGAGATGCATTAAACTTTACATATGACCCTCTTGTGTTGCAAACACAGGGTAATGGAAAAATTACACTTACAGATGAGCAAAGAGAGTTAGCAAAGGCTTATATGAGGGGGAAATACCTCAATGCTTTTGATGTTAAATATAAAGACTACAAAGATTTTATTAATACTGGAAATACCAGTAGTCGTGCTTCTACATCTTCTTATAATCAAGCATCATGGAACCAGGTGGTTAATAACCAAATTGTATCATCTCCTATAAACTCTACATATTTAAACAACAAACTTATGATTGGTGCTGGATATATTGCAGAGGCGGGTGGAACTCAACCTTCTGGTTATGGAGATAGTTTACTAAATATACATAGTAGAGGGCGGTCTATACCTGGGACAACTACTTTAACACAAGGGCAGAAAATTATTTCTGAAAGAAGTCTATTTGTTGTTGGTGGATTTAGTGTTGTTCATCAATCAACGCCAATTAAGACTGGTGATGCAATAAAAAACTATGTAACTCAAGATTTAGCAGGCACTACTGTTACTGGTGGAAAATTAAAATCTCTAAATAACATTATATTTATTGATGAAGGCGTAGATAATAGCGGCAAAAATGTTCCAGCAATGATTCTTCTTGAAGGAGATGTTGATTTTGCGAAAACAGCAATGGCCGCTGGTACACTTACTACTGGTGGCGCTACAGCGTCATTACAGAGAGCAGAAACAAAATCTGGAAAAGATTTTTATTTAGTTGACTCTTCTGAATTACCCAGTCTATATCAAATGCTCTGGAAACAAGGTTCTGGAGAAAAGTCATTTAGAAAAGTTTTAAGTCGTGCTGGATATAATTCTGACGCAGAAAAAGGCGGAACCCAAAATTGGCTTGCTGCATTTGAATATTACACAAGAGCTATGAATTAATTATGATTGTGAAAGAAGAAAATAAAATGGAACAAAATACAGGTTCAACTCCTGTTGTTGATAACACAAATCAACCATCTACTAATTCTGTGGAGCAAGCTTCTGCGTCTGTAGACCCAAACCCACCAGACAAAGAAAAAATATACAGCTATTTTGTTTCTCTGTATGACAAGTCTGGAAAACCTTATGATGAGCAAAGGTTAAGAAAGCTTTCTAATGCTCAAGACCCCAAGTATTGGGTTGATAAATTAAGAAAGGACAATGGATTACCAACTTTAACAGAAGAGCAGTACACTGGAGTTTATAACAGCTGGTTTAATCCCGCTGATACTGAAAAAAAAAATCTGGGCCAGACTTTACAGGGGCGATTTCAGGAAAATGCAGTTGTGGTACAGGGTGGAGAATTGGATTCTCAGTCCATTATAAACACCACCAATACTTCTTTGGAATCTCAAGAGTATGATTTAGATAAAGCTCTTACAAGAAATTCTTCATATTATATAGACCAGCTTGATAATCAGGTGACTATGTTGCCTGCTTTAAGAACGCTTCCATCAGATTTTTTATCACTTGATGAAGAAGAGGCTGCTGTTGTATTTAATAATACTTTAGGTAAATTTAGATTCAAAGCTGAACAAACAGGACTTGGTAATGCTTTGAAAATTACTCGTCCTGACGGCAGTCAGTTTGATATAGAATTGATGTCTGGGATTGCATATACTTTTGAAAAAGGTTCAGTTGACTATAATCAAAGACTAGGTATAAAACACAATCAGTTCATCCTAAATGCATCTCAAGGAAAATCAAACATAGTGGTTACTATGTCAGAGGATTTTGTTTCAAATCCAAATGGCATAAATGATGCTATCAATGGCTACACTAAAGCCTTAAATATTCCAGAACAAGAAGATATAAAATTTTTATCTAAAGCAACCACTGGAGATGAGAACATGGTTTCTTATATGTATGGCGGGGAATTCGATGAGGGTTTGTTTATGGCTAATTTAAAGGCTGTAAAAAACAGACTACAACCAATATATCAGAGACAAGAGCAAGAATATAGAGATGCTTTAAGAGGCGCTAGCTTTGAATCTATAAGAACAGATAATTTAAGGATACCAGAAAGAGCGGAAGGTCTTTCTCAGCAGGAGAGAGAAAACCAGCTTAAATTAAGAGACACATATCTTAAACTTGAAGATATTTTAAAAAGACACGAAGCGCAAAAAAGAAGAACATCTCGTCTTGTTGGTGCTGCTTTAAAGTACTCAAGCCTTAACGTTGATTTGAATGACCAGGGTGCTGTTGACGAATTATTATCTAAAGGCGTTGACGCATTGGATATTCCTTTGCCATCTTTAAAACTTAATGGAGAGCCCGCTTCTTTCCAAGACATATACGATGTAATATCAAAACCAGTTGAGTTGCGATATGTCAGAACTGGCGAGATAAATGTTGAAATAGACCAGAATGTAGACTCTGGAATTTTTAATGAGCTTGTAGGGCGATTAGCTGAAACACAAGAAAGAAATACAGCATTTCTTGAAGAAAGCCCAAAAACAAATCAATTTTTCAGAGGCGTTGGAGATGTATTCCAGGGATTATATGTGCATACCATGGATTTAATGAATGACTTTGGTCATGCCATCTCTGATGGGCTACAAATGATTGGTGTCCCAAAAGAAACAGCTGACGATATAGTTTTTGAAAAATATGTTGTAACTGTTGGAGCTGGAAACAACGGGGCTGGTGGCTTTGGAATAGGGCTTTGGGGATTCCCAACAACAGAGAGAATCGATGAAATGAAAAAATGGCTCCCAGAGTACGATATGACTATATCAGATTCTAGGGATGCGGGGGAATTTTTAGCTACGGGTATGGAAGCGTTTACTCAATCAGCTCCATATACATTGGCTTTTTTAGCTAACCCAGCACTAGGTTTTACTACAACAGCCTTGGGAACTTATGGCTCTAACCGAGAAGAAATGAATATTGCGGTTCAAGCTGCTAAAGACGCTCAAGCTGCTGGGGTTATATTGACAGAAAGAGAGCGGGAGCTTTTAAAAATGTCTAATGCCGAGGCGAGGTTAAATGCTTTATCAAAAGCTGGAATTGAAACAGCTATAACTGCGGCATTTACAGGAAGATATTTTAGACAGCTACAGTTATCAAAAAACCTTAAAGGTGTTCCAAAGACAAAGGCTTCTTCTCAACAATTAGCAGACGCTTTTGCTAGAAAGCATAAAACTGGTCTTGTCGCTTCAATCGCTAAATACACAGGACTTGACCCAGCGGTTGTGTCTAAAGAGGTTCGAGAAGAAATGTTAATTGCTACATTTACATATATGACTGACGTTGCTTGGGGACTTGAAGAATATGACCAAAAGAAAATGAATAAGCTTTGGGCTGATTCTGGATTGAACTCAATATTTTCTTCTGTGCCAATGTCAGCTGCTGGTAGAATCGTCGGGCCGAACATTGACAAAACAGCAAACGACTACATACGAAGAAACATAAATCTTCCAGGAGAAAATAAAGTTGTGGCACAAAAGCTGCAAGCTGATAAGATTGTTCAAGACCTTGAAAAAGAAGGACTTAGCAAAAACTCTACAGAGTTTAAAGTAGCTTTAGATGCTCAGTCAAAGCTAGATAATCAAGTTAACGATTTTGAAAAAAGAAAACAACAGCTCGTTGAAAGTATGAGTGTTGCTGACAAAAAAACTTTTTTACAAGGACTCGCTAATATCCAAAACCTGCAATCTGTAATAACAAACGGAAATAAAGCAGAAACAATTGATTCATCTATAAAATTAATGGATGAAGAAAGAGCTAGATTAGCGAATTTACTTGCCAAGTACCCAAGTGAATTGAGCTATTACTTTCTTCCAACTTCAGAGCAAACAAGTCTCAGGGAAAGAGCTATGAAAGAAATCGAGGCTGAAAAAAAAGCTGAAGCCGAGCAGAAAGGTGGGGATTACACCATAAGCCTCACTGACATGGATGCTGAGGTTATTAATAGAGCTGCTAAAATTTATGTTGATGATGTGAACAAGGCTAGAACACGGCCGACAGAGGAGGTTTCTGTAAAAGGATACTTTATTGAAAACCCATCACAATATTATACTGAAACAACAGACCAAGAAGCGGCTGACTTTGATATTGAAGCAGCTATATCTAAGGTAGAGTCTGATTTATTTAATCAACCAACTGAAGCGCCTACACAAGTTACAACTGAAGTAACTACAGAGGCCACTACAGAAGCTACTACAGAAGCTACTGCAGAAGCCACTACAGAGGCCACTCAAGAGCCTTCTCCAGTGGCGGAAAATGAAGTAGGCATAAGCGAGCCTGTCCAAAGGAGAAACGATATTTTAAACAGAATTAAAAATCTAAATAAGTCTAATAACTTCTACAACGGCTTAGGTGTTTTAGAGCAAAAAATAATCAAAGACTTTTTCAACGATATAGAAAAAGGAAGAAACCCAAGATTTGCTCGTGTAGAAAACATTATTCGTTCCCAGGAAATTTCATATGAGTTACTAGCTCTTAATGCAGACGGTATAACAATATTTGACAAGTCTGATAGACTTAAGAAGATAAACAAATGGAGTGACCCACTAAACCCTCTTTGGTATTATAAAAACAACATCAGTCCATTTTCAATGCTTCATGATGTTTATCCATACCTTAATAACCAGGGTAGAAAAATGATGACTGCATTTGGTAAAGGAAGAAAAATATTTGTCAGCAATCAAATGACTGCCGATGTTTTACTTGGTGCGGTGTTCAGAAATTCAAAGCAGGGAAAGCCAATGGTTGACCTTGTCGATTCTGGAAATAGAAAAGTAGCCGTATCGATGACTGAGGCCCAAAACTATTATAACGAAGATTTAGCTCAATGGAAGGCAGATGTCCTAGAGTACAATAAAACTGTTCCAAAGAACAAACGCATACCAACGAATCTTCTTGAAATAAACACAGACACCCAATTGAGTGTTGATTACGAGATGCAGGTTCTTGCGCATCTAAGAAGATTGTCTGG
>Ga0222715_10000473_pt1 | contig 39887 bp, 49 predicted proteins | sample C33_9DmetaG_FD_165056 | JGI IMG/M metagenome (GOLD analysis project Ga0222715, IMG submission 165056) | Estuarine water microbial communities from San Francisco Bay, California, United States - C33_9D | ecosystem: Environmental > Aquatic > Marine > Unclassified | place: USA: California...
ACAAAATACCTTGGCACTACGTAAACAGATGCATTACGATAAACAACACATTAACTAACCCGATGAACCGATCTGTCTCTTAGTTTATGCCGCTCTTTGTCCAAAAGGTTTTGACGACGTACAGTTACATTGACATCCAAACTATTGTTTGGCGCTGTAATGGGATGGGCATTGATAAAGACATATCCACGCGAATCTTCTACTATTTAAAATAAAGGGGACACTTGCCTTTTACATATAATTAAATAGAACACGCCAAAGCCAAGACCAGACTTTTTCTTCAATAAAATAAGAGGAATTATTTAGGAATATAAACATGATTAGACTGTTATTTTTTATATGTATAATCTTTGCGAAGGTCTATTACGTTTCTGCTGCTCCGGTTGTTGGAAGTTTTTGTTTCGTTGATGAAGTAATTGTCTTTTCATGTCATTCAACAAACGGAAACACCATTTCCTTATGCTCTTCTCCTACACTCACTGCGTCTGAAGGTTATTTGCAATATCGTTTTGGTGTTTTAGGTAAAATTCCCGAGCTTGTTCATCCGAAAAGACCGGAACACCCTAAAGCGCATTTTATATCAGGAACAGTACCGCATTCAGGTGGTGGTGCTTCCTATCTAAAATTTAGTAAAGGTAATTACTTCTACACGGTGTTTACAGGTATTGGTAAAGATTGGAAAAAAGAAGGTGTTGTTGTAAAAAAAGCGGGTAAACAAATTACATATGTCGCATGTGACGGTCCGTTAATATCTGAAATTGGTCCAGTATTATTCGAAAAACTAGGCTTACAGAAAGATCCGCTTGAACTAGATTTTGATGTTCCTTAAAAAATTAATGTTGATTAAATTTAGAGCATGACCGCGATTTCCATGCTTTTAATTATAGTGGCGATAGCCACTATTTCACTGATGTATCCTGGCTGGCGCGATAAGCGTATTCTTAAACGTACCTTCCCATCAAACTGGCAAGCTATTGTTCATCGACGTTTGCCATTTTTAGAAAAACTTAGTGAGTCAGAACAAAAGCAGTTGCAAGATATGATTAAACTGTTTGTTGCTAAAAAAAATTATTATGGCTGCGGTGGACTTGAAATCAATGATGATATCCGTGTCACTATTGCAGCAGAAGCGTGCTTGTTATTGTTGAATCGTCAGACTGGTGTTTATCCTACTTTGAAGCATATTCTGGTTTACCCTTCTGCCTTTAAGGTGGAACGTCAGCAACATAATTCAGATGGGACGGTTAGTCAGATGAAAAGTGGCTTGCTCGGAGAGTCCTGGGATAATAGTAAGGTGATTCTATCCTGGGATGATGTTGAACATGGTATTCAAAATTTTAACGATGGTCATAATGTTGTCTTGCATGAATTCTCTCATCAATTAGACAGTGAGTCTGGCTCTGCCAATGGGGCACCTTTACTAAGAAAGAATAGTTACCAGCTATGGGCAAAGGTGTTATCGAAAGAATTTGAAGCTTTGGTTAAAGCCAGTGAAGGTCATGATAAAGCGGTAATGGATTACTATGGAGCGACTAACCCGGCTGAATTTTTTGCTGTTGCCACAGAAGTGTTTTTTGAAAAACCACAACAAATGTCCCATAAACATCCAGGGCTATATAATGAATTTAAAGTTTATTACTGTGTTGATCCATTACTTTGGCAATGAAAACAAAATAAAAAGGGTCAGTGTCTATTGATTCTTTAATTAAAGTATTTGAATCTTTATCAGATTTCTTTCATACACTTCTCGGTCATTTTATATCTATAAAACACAATCAAGCCTGTTGTGATTCCAATCATCTCTATCAATAATCCGGTCATGAATATTTCATGACTGATACTTGAGACAAATAATCTTGAAGGCGCTAGAAGAAAGAGAATGGCACCGACTGAGAAAATTGAGAGTGGTATATTTAGATTTAAATTATTCATTTTTTGTCTCCAATAATTACTATTAAGTTAACTATAGCAACGGAGATGCCAATTTCACGACTTAATGCGGATATGCTCGGGATTTGCCCATTGATTCACATACTTTGTGACCAGCGCCTCAATTTCTGTCGTTAAAGATCATAAGATCACCAACGTAGTGGTGAGTAGTTTATTAACAATACACCAATAAATTCTGTTTTATTGATGAATATTCATCAGGTTGTGGAAATCTCATCACTTAAGTTGATGGAGATATATAGGGAGCAGCTAAGCTATTAGTCCTTGTTCAGTTAATCGTACTACGTAGCGCTGGGATTAGATTATCTTCTCGTCGGTTTTTGACGTCGTCCTGTTCGGGAATGTATTTTATTATGATTCGTTGTTCGCGTTTTTTCTGGCGCGGGTACGAGTTGGTTTTCACCATCACCAATTAATTCGGTTTTATTCATCTCTTTTAAAGCAGTGCGTATCACGTCCCAGTTTTCCGGATCATGATATCGAAGAAAAGCCTTTTGTAAGCGGCGTTGGTCCAGTTCTTTAGGCACAAACATTTTTTCACCTTTATACCGTACCTTTTTCAAAGGGTTCTTCTCAGAATGATACATAGCCGTTGCCAGTGCCATTGGGGAAGGGTAGAACGTTTGTACCTGGTCCAGTTTGAAATCATGCTTTTTCAACCACATCGCCAGATTCAGCATGTCTTCATTCTCTGAACCGGGATGTGCAGCAATAAAATAGGGAATCAAATATTGTTTCTTGCCAGCTTCTTTTGAAAACTTTTCGAACATACGTTTGAATTGATCGTAGCTTCCCATGCCCGGTTTCATCATCTTGCTTAACACACCTTCTTCACTATGTTCCGGCGCAATTTTGAGATAGCCTCCAACATGGTGTGTTACCAGTTCCTTTACATACTCAGGATCTTTGACTGCTAAATCGTAACGCAGCCCGGAAGCGATCATGACACGCTTAATGCCTTTTATACTTCGAGCCTTACGATATAAGGAAGTTGTTTCACTGTGATCTGTTTTCAGATTTTTGCAAACAGTAGGGTAGACACAGGAAAGTCGTCGGCAACTTGCCTGAATATCATCATCCTTACAATTCAGATGGAACATATTTGCTGTTGGTCCACCAAGGTCAGAAATAGTGCCCGTGAAGCCAGGTACCTTATCGCGGATATCTTCGATCTCTTTTAACACAGATTCCTGTGAACGACTTTGAATAATGCGACCTTCATGTTCAGTAATAGAACAAAAGGTACAACCACCAAAACAACCGCGCATTATATTGACTGAAAAACGGATCATGTCGTACGACGGAATTTTCGCATCACCGTATTTAGGGTGCGGTTTACGTTGGTAGGGTAATGCAAATACCGCATCCATTTCTTCTGTCGTTAATGGTATTGGTGGTAAATTTATTAAGACATCTTTCGTGCCATGACGTTGTACCAACGGTTTGGCATTATACGGATTGGATTCCAGATGCAAGATACGCGAAGTGTGTGCATATAAGGCAGAATCGTTACGGACTTTTTCGAAAGAAGGTAAACGAATATAGGTTTTATCTAAATCCAGTTTTTGCTTACTTGCCAAAGGCATCGGAATTATTTTTATTTCCTTAACTTCATCCGCCTGATTTTTACCCGCTTCATTTTTTGAAGCGCAGTCTTTATTCGTTGTTGGATTATGATCGTAGTCATAAGGATTTTTATTCGGATTCACTTCTTTTGGCCACATGCTCGGCCAATCAATCCGACTGGAATCGATCTCGGTCCAGTCTTCCGGCATGTGTTCACGAATAATGGCAGTGCCACGAATATTGCCAAGTTCGTCGATCTTCACACCACGGGACATTTGATGCGTCAATTCAACAATGGCGCGTTCGGCATTACCAAACAATAAAATATCTGCGGCAGAATCAATCAATACAGATTTTCTAACCTTATTGCTCCAGTAATCATAATGTGCAATACGCCGCAGACTCGCTTCAATACCGCCAATAACAACCGGAGTATCTTTATAAGCTTCTTTGCAACGTTGGCTATAAACAATAACGGAACGATCCGGACGCTTTCCGGCCTCGCCATCTGGCGTGTAAGCATCATTACTACGCAAACGCAGATCGGCGGTATAACGATTAATCAGGGAATCCATATTCCCTGCTGTTACGCCAAAATAAAGATTCGGCTCACCCAACTGCATAAAATCATCGGTATTTTGCCAATCGGGCTGTGAAATAATACCGACTCGAAAACCTTGTGATTCAAGCAAGCGTCCCATCACAGCCATACCAAAACTCGGGTGATCGATATACGCGTCTCCAGTCACCAGAATGATGTCACAGCTATCCCAACCCAACTGTTCCATCTCGGCACGCGACATCGGCAAATACGGGGCAATGCCATAGCATTCCGCCCAGTAGGCTGGATAGGATAAAAGGTCTTTTGCTTGAGTTCTCATGAATGGATTAATTACAGTGACTAACTTAATTCTGTCAGCACTATGAACTAGATTCAGGCGGAAGTAAAAATCTTATTGTGCTTATTTAAAGCGTTAATAAAGGCGTAATTTTGTTTTTGATAAAGGAAAAAAAAGCCCCGCGGTTAGCGAGGCTTTCTTTTTGACCTTGAGACTAAAAAACTGTCTTGTTTGGTCTATTATGCAACCACGTTGATTGCACTAGGTCCTTTAGCACCTTGCTCGGTATCAAAAGTTACACTTTGACCTTCAGCAAGTGATTTGAATCCTTCCGCTTTAATCGCACTATGATGTACAAATACATCAGCGCTACCATCAGCAGGTGAAATAAATCCAAAACCTTTACTATCGTTAAACCATTTTACTGTACCTGTAGCCATTATAAATTACCTCTTTAAATTATTAAAAAACAATGTATTAGCATGCTAGTTGTGTGGATTTACTACGGAAGGAGCTGCTGTTTTACACTGCGAGGTGCTACCGGGTACCGCTACAAAAATGCACTAATGACAGCAGAATATAGCAATTTTCACATAAAGACTATCTTTACTGGTTAAATAGTATAACGGTCGTTATTATTTTCATACGAACTAACCGATTTTAATGAAGGGGTAAACGATGAATCTGGATAAAATTTTCATTTATGCCGAGTATCAGGTATCGATTCCTTTCGATCAGATTGATTGGAAACTCATCAATCCTGAGATGAAGAAGTTTGCTGGATTGAGGTCCAAGACCTGGCTGAGCGGCATTAATAACAACACTGTGGGCGGTTTCTATGAATTTTCATCACTTGATAATGCTCAAAAATACATTGATGAACTGCTGATACCGTTTTCACAACAGATTAATGGAAACTTGTCTGTAAAGTTGTTCAATGGCGATGTTGTCGCTGCTGCAAGTAAGGATATGAAGTCCCCATTTTATAATTAATCAGGAGCAAGTTTATTTCTTTTGTATTTGTTCGATTTACATGAATAACACTTTTACTATTGATATCAATTGTGATCTGGGAGAGGGACTCACGCTGGCCGATGCTCACCAGGATGCTTTATTAATGCCTTATATCTCCAGTTGTAATATTGCCTGTGGTGGACACGCAGGAAATCTGGAAACAATTGAAGCTGCTATTAATAGTGCATTGCAACATCAGTTAAAGATTGGTGCTCATCCGGGTTATCCAGATAAAACACACTTTGGACGCAGTAGCTCCGTACTTTCTGCCATCGAAATAGTTGAATCTCTGCGACAACAGATCGATTTATTTGTGGATGTCGCCAATAAAAAAAATACCACGCTCAATCATATTAAGCTGCATGGTGCACTCTATAATGATGTTGAACATAATCGTGAGCTTGCCAATGTTATTGCAGATTATATCGTTAAAGATTTTCCCGATATTCATATCTATGGTTTGGCCCAAGGGCAGTTTCAAAATATCTGTGAGGATAAAGGGCTAAAGTTCATTGCTGAAGGATTCATGGACCGACGCTATCAACCGGATGGTAAATTGACTCCTCGATCAGAGTCACATGCTGTCATTACGGATGATGAACATTGCATTCAGCAAGCTCTTGCGCTGGCAAAAATGCAAGCGATAGAAACATCCAGCGGTGAATTTATAACGCCCGGCGTGGAAACCATTTGTTTGCATGGAGATAACGAAAATGCGCTGACTATCGCAAGCCGGCTATTTCAAGCGCTGGCTGACAATGGCGTTGTCGTCAAATGAATGAGTTGTCGAAAATAAAGACAAGCATTAAATGGAACGGGGATAGTGCGGTAACACTTTTTTTTGATGAAGCAGCCGGCGAAGACTTAACCCGTTATATATTATCTTTGGCGGAAGAATTTAAATCATCATTTCCCGGAATGATTATTGAAGCGATTCCGGCCTATCAGAGTCTCACGATTTGTTTTGATGTGTTGGCTATTGAGACAGACACTATCGATGATGCACTTAAACAAGTGGTCGATAATCATATACCTAATACAACAAATGCTGTTGTCTCCAGATTGATAGAAATTCCAGTGTGTTATCAGGGTGACTACGCACCCGATTTGGAGCGTCTGGCTGAGCACTGCAAGTTAAGCCCCGCTGAGGTAATACGACAGCATACAGAAAAAGATTATCTGGTTAACATGCTTGGGTTCTTGCCCGGTTTCCTTTATTTAAGTGGTTTGTCTGAACAATTGCATTGCCCACGAAAGGAAGTTCCATCACTAAAAGTCGTTGCCGGGTCTGTCGGTATTGGTGGAAATCAAACCGGTATCTATCCGGTTGATAGTCCGGGTGGCTGGCAAATCATAGGTCAGACACCGGTCTCTATTTTTAGTCCTGCTGCCAGTGAACCGTTTATCGCTCAAGCACTCGATAAAATTCGTTTTGTACCGATTGATATTGGGAAGTTTGAGCAAATGAAAAGTGAACAGGCATGAGTCTACGTTTTATCAAAGCTGGATTGCAGACCAGTATTCAGGATGATGGTCGTTTTGGTTTCATGCATCAAGGAATTTCAAGAAGCGGCGCGATGGACCCCTTGTCATTACAGTTAGCAAATTGGTTGGTATCAAATCCATTGAATCAAGCGGCCATAGAGATAACGCTCGTCGGGCCAACAATTGAATTTACCCGAAACCTTTCAGTTGCAATTTGCGGTGCCGAATTTGATCTAAGCCTCAATGGTAAGTCAGTTTTCAATAATGAAACTATCAATGTCAAAGCATCAGATGTATTGGAGTTTAAGCAATTACGACATGGTGCCAGAGCCTATCTGGCCATAGCCGGAGAACTTAACGTCGATTCATTATTCGCAAGCCAATCGACCCATCTTACTGCCGGACTGGGTGGTTATAACGGTCGCCAGTTTAAGACCAATGATGTGTTGGAGGTTTACCCCAAACAAGAAACAGATAAGCGTGCGTTACCTGAAACATATCGGCCGATTTATGCTGGAAGTTATTTATTGAGGTGTTGTAACGGTATTGAGACAGATTGTTTTGATAGAGAAAGTCTGGATTCTTTTTATCATTCTAGATATAAGGTATCGAAAGATTTGAATCGTATGGGTCTTCGTTTGGAAGGGAATCTGGTTTTTCTCAATACAGCAAAGGACATTGTTTCGAGTGGTTTGATTCAAGGCAGTATTCAGATCCCACCCTCCGGGTTACCGATAATATCTTCGGTTGATGGGCAAACTATTGGTGGTTATCCGAGAGTAGCTAATGTCATTAGCTCGGATCTAAACATTCTCGGACAATTAAAGCCGGGAGATAAAATTGCATGGTCGTTAGTATCACGAGCAAAAGCCTGGCAGCATCTGCAACAGAAACAAAGGTTTCTTAATAAATTGTTGTTAAGTTAATTGATGTTAGAAAGGTGCTGTAAAAATAAGCAGGAAAAGGACTTCAAATCAAGCTATACACGTCAGGATTAATGTTGTAGGTAGTACGTACCGTAAGTGGATAAGTCAGTTAATTCCAGTCTATTGTTATCATGGATGATAATCGTCAGGTGTAGTCTTGAAATTCGTTGCATCGAATCCATAAATCGGACTTTACATTCACTGCCTCTACCAACTTTGTTTTCGCCTAATATCATTGGATGCACTACGCCATTGTTATCTACAAATTTGATACCGTCTCTTATGATTAACTTACATTGATAATTTGCTAATAGAAGAGATATCTCATCGCCTTCCTTAACATCAAAGCTAGTAGATTCTCCTTTTTCCAAACTGGTCATGCCTAATTCATCAGCCAGAATTCTGGAATCGAAGTTTTCCTCGAGATCCAGTTCTCCGGTTTTGAATTGTGCAACCTCAGCATTTTCCTGTTGATTCTTGTCTTGTTCTAAGCGAGCTTTTATGGATTGAATCATTTCCTGTCTGTTTGACAGGTACTCCAAATAGGCGGTTAATGCTATCTGTTTATATCTACCCGAATCGGAAGAATGATGTTTTTTTAATGCAAAAAATATATCGCGCCAGCCATTGTCATTTGAGAAAATTACCGGGTTGATAGCTTTAAGACGTTTAGTGATTTCACCGTTCTCGGAAAGCTGGTTATCTAGTTCAGAAAGCTGTTCAATAGCGACCATAATTGCATTTGATTCCAGAGCTAGCTCGCCCGGAGATGCATTGATTGCATCAGTAATTTTATCTAATGGAATAGTCGTTCGTGCACTAAGGGCGAACTCATAGTCATCCAGTGATCTAAACGTGATGACCTTGCCATCAATGTTTAACTCTACTGGTTTTGTGAATATTTTTTGTAGCATATGATTACTAGTATAGTACTTGAAAAGGTTAATATGTTTAGTTGAGAGCTGTATTTAGGAATTTATAATGTGATTAATATCTCAAATTTAGAATCAAAATCCCTTTTTACAGTCTTATTAAGCCGGAATACTCTTTCCGATAAGTATTGGGTAATGTACGAATGTGACGAAGATGAATAATACTGAATCTCCCAGTGCGCCCAGTGCGCCCAGTGCGGCGGTGGCCCTTGTTGTCACGCGCGAGACGCCCTCGATATTACTGGTGCGCAGGTCAGAACATCCCTCTGACCCATGGTCGGGACAGTGGGCATTTCCGGGTGGCATGGCGGAAGAGTCAGATTCTGATTTATTAGCCACGTGTCAACGTGAAGTCATGGAAGAGTGTGGTTGTGAACTCAATGCCGATTATTATGAACGTGCCCTGCCAATATCAGAAGCCGGTCGTAGACTAAAGCATCCCGTTATTGTTGCGCCGTTTCTATGGGAGATCCCTGAACGGGTTGAACTGTATCCCGATGAGACTGAGATTGCGTCGGCATGTTGGCAGGATTTGTCTTATCTTGCTGATCCGGATAATCATGACGAAGGGGTGATTGCGCCTGAGTATGCTGTTCGGGAATTTCCTTATATACGTATGAAAGAAAAGCCACTATGGGGGTTCACGTATATGGTGCTGATGAACTACCTCAATGAAAGGTAATATATAAAGAGGACTACTGTGTAGTCACTTCTTCAGATGTTGTATCGATTTCCGGTTGTGTTTCTGCTTCTGCTTCTGCAACTGTATCTACTTCTTCTCCGATACAATCAAAAGCAACTGTTTTTAAGCTACTCGTCTGGTCGGCTATGTATGAAGCAGATTTATTATTTATCTTACATTCTTTTTGTGCCATCTCATAAGCTTCGAGAAAGTCTTCCGGGGCTGCGCTGATTGTCACTTTATCATCTTTGACAGATTGAATTGAGGGACCACCGCTACAAGCAGCGAACAGTACCAAAAAGCTTATAATGATAAATAAATTTCTACTTTTAGATGTCATGGCTATTTTTTATGTGAGGGTATGTTAAGTAAATCGTATTTAATCAAAACCTACAACCCTGTTCTATTGATTTTTAGTTAAATAATGGGATTACTTTATTCCAGCAGGTAAGGCTTGTCCTAATCATTCTGATACATAGGACAATGTTTCTGAACAAGGTCAAAGTGAGTTAGGTGAATTATTTTATTTTTTTCATGTCAACCGATAAGTGAGTTTTGTGTTTTAGTAGTCAATGACCAGTTTTTCGTGAGATTCCAAAGGCCTGGTCGAATAGTGAAAAGTGACTCAATTTTATTGATATTAAAGGATAAAAATATGATTAAAATAAAAAAAATAGCTATAAAGCTGGGTTTGATAGCAACTACTCTAGTTTTGAATAGTACTTCAGCGTTAGCAGACTCGGATCATCACTACAAACACTCACGTAGTGATAAGCATGTTATCCATCGTGGTCACGATTCACGAGCATATCCAAAACATGTTCACGTTTATAAGAATGTCAGAGTTGACAGATATTATGGCCATAAGTACGACGGTTATGGATATTATAAAAGTGATAACGATGCTTATAAATGGCTTGCGTTTACTGCCATTACTTTGAAAGTACTCGATAATTTAAATGAATATCAACAACGAGAACATGAAGCTGCCCAGGTTGCAGCGACTAAAGCTAAAGTCGGTGAAACTATTGTATGGAATAAAGGTGGTGCATCTGGTGCTGTTACAGTGACGCGTGATGGGACGACGACTTCGGGAAGATATTGTAGAGAGTATCAACAAGAGGTGACTATCGGCGGTAGAACAGAGCGAGCCTATGGCACCGCATGTCAACAGCCGGATGGTAGCTGGGAAATTATCTCAACTGATTCATAGACTTCAATTAATGTATATGGGTAGTAGCAAGTACCCTGATTATCTATAGTTATATAGACTACCAGGGTACTTGTAGTCGATGATTTTTCTATGGAGATGTTATCATTTATTTTTGTTCTTCAAGTAATGGCATTTTAAAGTGATAATGAAATTATGATGGAGAGAATAATAAATGATAAATACAACAGCCTATGTCAATTGATGCACTAACTGTTGTGAACAATCATCTTCGTGGTATCGCACGTCGTGCGATAAATCCGATTGGTGGTGTAAAAAGCAAGCGCGCATTAGTTGATGAGTATGCGGCAGCAGATCCTTCTATCCTGGAAATGGATGCAGACTATATTCCTGTATCATTTGGTCACTTTCAGGGTGAGTGGATTATTGCTAAAAATTCAGACCCCGATAGACGTATTTTATATATACATGGTGGTAGCTGGATGGCTGGACGAGTAGAAATATATCGCCCACATATTGCCAGAATTGCAGCAGCAACTTCTTGTACTGTATTAGCTATTGATTATCGCCTGGCACCGGAAAATCCATTCCCGGATGGTCTTGAAGATTGTATTACCGCATATCAGTGGATGAGTGATCATGGCTCTGATAGTAATACTAAAGCCAATAAGTTATTCATAATGGGCGATTCTGCTGGTGGTAATTTAACACTTGCCAGTCTACTAGTTTTAAAGGACAGGAATATTGCTCAGCCTGATGCTGCGATATCGTTATCTCCAGTCACAGACATGAGCTGGTCGGCAAATTCTATAAAAACCAAGGCAAGTGTTGATGTGGTATTAATCCCGGCGTTTATGCCATTGCTTTCATTAGCCTATCTACAAAATAATAACGATCCAACGACAGCCTATGCTTCACCATTATTTGGTGACCTGCAGGGTTTGCCGCCATTATTAATACAAGTGGGTGAAGCGGAGATCTTGCTGGATGATGCAGTGCGTTTTGCAGAGAAAGCAGAAGCTGCCGGGGTTAAGACTACACTACAAATTTATCCGGAAATGCCTCACGTATTTCAGGTTTTTGCGCCTTTTTTACCTGATGCGAATCTGGCATTGGAACGTATTGGTGAATTTATAAAAAATCGTTTTTGACGCAAAGCGATATAGAAATAATTGTTATGTTTATTTATGGAAACGACTGCACTTACAAATTGTAATTACTGTAATCTGTATCTTTGAAAGAAATTATCATACATTCAATTAATAACTATATTTTTTAATGTAGTCTGTGAGACAGGAGGAAGTGATGTTAAAGAATATATCAAGACCCCATGAAAGTGTATTGTCAAATATTATTTTCGTTTATAAAAAAAGAGTATTTGAATTATTTTTATTGGCTTTATGCATTCTTTTTCTTTCACTCTATATGCAATCCTCATTCGCGCATGGCGTATCATCAGACACTTCTACGCAAGATAATGTTAGTGAAATAAAATATAAAATTCAAAGCAATGGAACACAGTATCTGGATAGTAAAAAAAGTGATGTTGCCATTAAAGTACTCGTTGAAGAAAGTAATTTAGGTAGCGCTGAATTGGAAGTGGCTGAGATATTCTTGCCAGCTGGAGCATGTTGTTAATGGAGTGAGCCATATGCTTGAACCGGGAATGGTCGGCATTGTTAAGCCTGAAGATAACGTGTCACATAAAGTGCCGGTAGCGGGTGATTGTCGCGCATTGGTAATATGGACACCGGGTGGTGAGATTGATCGCATCAAAAAGAACTATACACAACGATTCATTGAATAATTAATGAATATTAATTTTCTGTTTAATATGGCTTTATCTTCTATAATCAGTGCTCCAGTTTTATATGAAATTATTCAGGAGTAAAAATGCCCAAAGCCAGTGAACTAAAACGCGGTATGGTCATCGATATTAATGGTGTCCCCCATGCTGTAAAGAATGTCGATGCCAAGAGTCCTTCTTCCCGAGGAGCAACAACGCTCTATAAAATTCGATTTAAGAATCTTCAAACAGGACAGAAACTGGATGAGTCGTATAAGAGTGATGATCTCTTGAAAGAAGCGGATTGTGTCCGTGTATCAGTGCAGTTTTCCTATAAAGATGGTGAGAATATTATCTTTATGAATTCTGAAGATTATTCCCAATACGAAGTAAAAGAAGACGATGTTGAGGACCTGATGGGGTACGTTACTGAAGGGCTGGAAGGTTTGACAGCGTTAATTATGGATGGTGTTTTATTGAGTATAGAATTACCGCAGTCTGTGGATATGGAGATAGTTGATACGGTACCAAACATAAAGGGTGCGACTGCCGCAGGTAGAACCAAGCCGGCTACTTTAACTACGGGCATAGAAGTGCAGGTACCAGAGTATATGGAAATTGGTGAAATAATTCGAATCAATACCGGAACAGGCAAGTTCATGTCCCGTGCTTAAAAGTACAAACTGATAAATTAAATGACAGGAGAGACCTATGTCTAATGAAGGTTATCATGAACCGATAGAAGAACTATCCGATAAAACTCGAGATATGCATCGTGCTATTACATCCCTGATGGAAGAGTTGGAAGCTGTTGACTGGTATAACCAAAGAGTTGATGCATGTAAAGATGATGACTTAAAAGCCATTCTTGCACATAACCGCGATGAAGAAAAAGAACATGCTGCTATGGTATTGGAATGGATTCGTAGACAAGATCCCACTATGGATAAGGAACTGAAAGATTATTTATTCACTGATAAAGAGATAGCGCATAAATAAATTACATTAATTTCATTGATGAATACTTATGAAGCGTTTAATGCAAAGGAAGACAGCATTAATTTTCATATATGTTTTGATGGTTCTGTGGTCATGTGCGCAAACGCGCGAAGTCGCTGCGAATGATATGAATTGTCCTGATTCTCCAAATTGTGTTTCCAGTCAGGCGTCTGATCCAGAATATTTTGTCGAGCCATTAAAATTCAGTGATGATCCATCAATGGCCATATCACGACTCAAGCAGTCTTTACTAAAAGAGAAACGTGTGACAATTGTTGATGAACAGGCCGATTACCTGCACGCTGAAATACGTAGTCTGATTTTTAGATTTGTTGATGATGTTGAGTTTAGGTTTTCCCCGGAACAAAAGCTGATTCACTTACGTTCCGCATCACGCGTCGGTTATAGTGATTTTGGAGTAAATCGTCGTCGTATCAATCGTATCAGAGAAGATTTTCAGCAATCAAATTAATTGCAGGGATAAGCTTCTGTAAAGGCTACAAATATCAATGCAGTTGCAGAATAGTGTAAATCTTTTGGATGCGTTCGCAAATATTCCGCTGCAACGGTAATAAGTTCCTGAGAACTTATATTTTTTGGTATGCAGTAATAATTAATAGATTCAAAAGAAAAAAGTTTTTCAGCATCGTGATGTCCGGCAACATAGCCATAACAGGCATTAGCAAGTCCGACATCAGTTTTATTCAGGTAATGTTCACAATATTCCAGTAATTCACTGCCGTTATAAAAACTAGCTGCTCTAGTTTGTATAGAGTTAAGTAATATAAATACAGTTAATAAATATTTCATGGAATTATGCTTTTGTTTCAACTTTATAAGAGTTTTTTATTTTTAAATCTACCGTTGCAAATTATTGCATTAATTTAGTAGAAAAATACATGGTTTTAATACACCGTACATCCCTTGATAGGGTAGAATAACATTCATGATTGAATCACTTCTACTTTCCGCAGTGCGCATTTATACATTCGAACAGACAAAGTTATTAACCAATGCGACCGGTTTTTTCTTTGAACGGGAAAAACGTTTGTTTTTGGTTACGAGCAGGCATGTAATGATAGATAAACCAAGCAAACATTTTCCTGATCGGCTTGAAATAAAGTTGCATATTGATTCGAGTAACATGACCCAATCAACCGGTTATTCAATTCCACTGTATCGTGATGGTAAAAGTCTTTGGCGTCAGGCAGTAGATAACGCCGGTGAGATAGATGTAGCCGTGATTGAAATCGAACGTGATGCATTGCCGGCGACTACGGTCTATATGGCGTTTACTCCAGCGCATTTACTGGAGGCTTCTGATCAGGTTGAGGTCGGTTCATCTTTACTTGTTGTTGGTTTTCCATTGGGTTTTCACGATACGCTGCATCATATGCCTGTCGTTCGTCAGGCCGTAATCGCTTCTTCTTTCGGTTTGCGTTTTCAAGGACAGGGATATTTCCTGACAGATGCACGAACGCATCGTGGCATCAGTGGTGCGCCGGTGGTAATGCGTCTTGCCGAGCATGATTCTAAATCCGATAAACTCCCCTGGTTATTACTGGGAATTCACTCCGCGCGGCTTGATGTTGGCACGCGTGATCTTGAGGTTGATGAAGCGCTTGGGCTTAATTGTTCATGGTATGCGGATATATTGTTAACGTTAACGGAAGGCTAGTTAAGGATATAGTATAAAAGTTGTATTGAATTGAGCTAGCATCATTAACCAGGGTAGTTTTTTATGATAATAATTGATGTCGCTCCTTTGGGTAATATTTCGTTACCTGAAGATGAAATAGAATTAACCGCAATCCGGGCGCAAGGTGCAGGAGGGCAAAATGTAAACAAAGTCTCTTCAGCTATTCATCTACGTTTTGATATCGATGCCTCATCCCTCCCCAGCATTGTTAAACAACGACTATTGAAATTGAATGATCGACGCATCTCAAATGAAGGCTTGATCATTATCAAGGCGCAGCAATTTCGAACGCAGGAAAAAAATCGTGAAGATGCGCTTGAGCGTTTACAAGAGATGATCAAAGCTGCAGCAGTTATTCAAAAAGTAAGACGACCCACCAAACCGAGCAGGAATGCAAAAAAGAAAAGACTTGATAGTAAAACTCGACGAGCCAAAACCAAGTCTTTACGCGGCAAAGTTTCGGACTCATCTTAATTAATCCTTTTTAGTTTATATCGCAGATAAGAATAGAGAATTGTTGTGTTGCGATGCATAGTTTTATCGCACTGCAACAAAATCATGTCGGATTTTAACGAAGCTACCAAAAGTTGTGAGACGGGTGTAATGTTATATAACATTTAAATACACAGCATGAAAGTCAATAAACAATAATAAAATAACTGAAATATTAAATTCAATTGAATATACAGGAGTGGGATTATGGCTAGAGTTGCATTGGTAACAGGCGGAACCAGGGGGATAGGTGAAGCAATTAGTGTTACGTTAAAAGAAAATGGTTACAACGTTGTTGCTAATTATGCAGGGAATGCTCAGGCAGCAGAGGAATTTACAAAACGAACAGGTATCCCCGCCTATAAATTTGATGTCGGTGATTTTGCAGCTTGTGAAGAAGGCATTAAGAAAATTACCGCCGACCATGGACCTATAGAAGTTCTGGTCAACAATGCCGGTATCACACGTGATACCACAATTAACAGAATGGATCCGCAGCAATGGGTTGATGTTATCCAGACAAACTTGACCTCATGTTTCAATTTGAGTCGATTGGTCATTGAGCATATGCGTGAAATAGGATTTGGTCGAATCATCAATATTGGTTCTATCAATGGACAAGCTGGTCAGTATGGACAGGTGAACTATGCGGCTGCTAAATCAGGCATACACGGATTCACCAAGGCGCTGGCTCAGGAAGGCGCAGCTAAAGGTATTACTGTTAATGCAATTGCCCCGGGCTATATTGATACTGATATGGTTCGTGCCGTACCGGAAAATGTACTTGAAAAAATTATTGCAGGAATACCGGTCAAGAGACTGGGTAAACCTGAAGAGATTGCAGATGGTGTTCTCTTCCTGGCAAAAGATGAATCCGGTTTTATCACGGGTTCAACCTTGAGTATCAATGGCGGCCAACACATGTATTAAGATTTGTTTTACGTGAGTGTAGTTTATGACTCAAAAAGTATTCAAAGGTAGCTGTCTCTGTGGTGAAGTAACTTATGAGATAGAAGGATCGTTTAAAATTTTTCAGTACTGTCATTGTTCTCGGTGTAGAAAGTTTACCGGTAGTGCACATTCAGCAAATTTGTTTGTCCCACCCGAACGATTCAGATGGATAACAGGTGAAGAATTGATAGGGCGTTACGAACCCAAAGAAGCTAAATACTTTGCGACTACCTTCTGTAAAAAATGTGGAACATCTTTGCCATGGGCCGCTCAGCAAGGCAAGACAATTGTCGTCACGGCAGGAACGTTGGATGATGATCCGGAGATTCAACCCATGTGGAATGTGTTTTGGGGGTCGCATGCGCCATGGTTTGAAGAGACGCATCGTCTTCCAAAACACGATGAACTTCCAAAAAAATAGAAATCATTCTGCTGATTTTTAGTAAAAATGTTTCAATAATATTTTGTATATCATGCAAAGGAGAAGTCGTATGAAAAACTATTTATCACTATTATTGATAGTTGCTTGCTTGATGACTTTTAATGTTGCTGCTGAGCCTTTATCAGTGACAGCTAGTGATAGTATTCAATCTATCTTGACTGCGCATAAGGATAAACGTGTCACCATAAAGCTAAAATCAGGTAATGAGTTGACGGGAACGGTAGGTGAGGTTAATAGTAACGTCGCTCATCTTATGGAGTTGTCAGGGAAGGAATATTACGACGCAGTAACATCATTAAAAAGTATTGAAGCAATTGTAATAAGAACCAAAAATTAAATTTCAATTCATCATATTGAAATATTACTTGTTGCTAGATACGTTTTATTAGTGAAAGCCCATGCGTAGGCATGCTGTATGCTTATGCCGAGTAACCTTTGATAGTTAGAGAATGAGTTTCTATCAACTCTGTCACAGGTATACGTACAAAGTCTTTGTCATAAAAATCATCGACTATAATGACGTTGTCCCAGATGACAATATCGAGATCAATAGTACGTGGGCCGGCTTTATTACCATGCTTGATTCTGTCCAACCGTTTTTCTACTGATTTTAAATACGCATTAAAGGTATCAAAGTCAGACTCTGTTTCTAACCAAAATGCGCCGTTTAGGAAATCAGCTTGTTCAGTGAAGCCCCAGGGCTTGGTAACGATATAATTCGAGTTTGCTTTGAATCTCGTCTCTGCTTGTAAGATCTCTTTAGCCGAATCACAATTTTTTTGTGGTTCGATATTAGAGCCGACGGAAATAATAGTTGATATCATGCGCTGCCATGCTAATAAGATTAAAATACAATAAAGATAACCAATATGCCGAAATCAAAAAAAATGTCAAAAGGTACTGCATTAGTCACCGGAGGTGCTGTTCGCTTAGGTAAAGTTTTCAGTAATGCATTGGCTGAGGCTGGCTATAATATTGCTATACACTATAACACCTCATCGGAGGCAGCGAATGAAACTGCTGAGCTATGCCGACAAACAGGTGTTGAATGCGACATATTCCAGTTTGATTTTAACCAATCGAATGATGTTGGTAAATTAATCAGGAGCACACATAAACGATTTCCCGACCTAAATGTGTTGATTAATAGTGCCTCTGTTTATGATCAGGTAACTATGATGAACACTTCTGAGGAAGTGTTGGAAAAACAGTTCAAAGTTAATTTAATGACACCTTACTTTCTTACAAAGGCTTTTGCCAAGCAATGCAAGACCGGCAGTGTCATTAATATTATCGATAACAAGATTGCATTTAATCAATATCAATACTCAGCGTATTTGTTGTCCAAAAAATCACTCGCAGAATTTACTAAATTGGCCGCACTCGAATTAGCACCTGCTGTTCGTGTTAATGCACTGGCTCCGGGAGTAGTTTTGCCTGCGAGTGAGCGATCTCAGGATTATATCGATTGGCGCGTTAGCGGTATTCCTGTACAAAAACAAGGTACAACAGAGAATATTACCCAAGCACTGTACTATCTGCTGGATAATGATTTTATTTGTGGACAAATATTGACAGTAGATGGCGGAGAGTCACTGACTAATACGGGCCAAAATGCAGCTAGCTATGAATAATATTAATTTAGTCAGAAGTATCACTATTTGTTGTTCAGGAACGAATTCTGTAATGCCTGTGTTACCATAATAAAAACAACAAAAATCAGGGGAAATACATGCAAAAGATTTATCGACGGATTTATGCAGATCCTGAATTTCATGAGCTGGAATTAAAACGTGGTTGGTTTAGTTGGTGTCTAGCCAGTATTTTATTAATTACTTATTTTAGCTTCATCCTGATCATTGCTTTTGCACCACATATATTTGCAATACCTGTTATAGAAGGTCAAATCATTACCTGGGGTATTCCCGTTGCGTTGTTCATCATATTTTTAAGTTTTTTGCTTACCGGTATTTATGTCTATCGTGCTAATTCTGAGTTTGACCAATTAGTTAAAGATGTTGTTGAGCATGCAAGGAATGCTACTGATGATTAATTCTGTTAAAAGTTTTTTCTTCACTATTTATATATTGTTTTTACCCGCACTATCAACTGCTGCAGATGCCATCCAGGGGGATGTGACACGGCAGCCCGTTAACGTTACTGCAATTACGATGTTTCTGATTTTTGTAACAGCAACATTAGGTATTACTTATTGGGCGGCACGCCGCACAAAGAGCACGAAAGATTTTTATGCGGCTGGTGGGCAGATAACCGGTTTCCAGAATGGATTGGCTATTGCGGGTGATTATATGTCCGCTGCGTCTTTTCTGGGAATCTCAGGTTTAGTATTCGCTAGTGGCTTTGATGGACTTATTTACTCTATCGGTTTTCTCGTTGGGTGGCCGATCATTCTTTTTTTACTGGCCGAACGCTTACGTAACCTGGGCAAATACACGTTTGCTGATGCCGTAAGTTATCGTTTACGACCACTGCCTATCCGAAGCTTATCGGCATGTGGGACACTGACCGTTGTTTTATTATATTTGATTGCCCAGATGGTTGGTGCGGGGAAGTTGATACAAATTTTATTCGGTCTTGAATATCATTATGCTGTTGTAATAGTCGGCATACTGATGATTTTGTATGTGACTTTTGGTGGTATGTTAGCAACTACCTGGGTACAGATTATCAAGGCAGTACTATTATTATTTGGCGCAACCTTCATCGCGCTTGCAGTGATGTATCAAATGAATTTTTCTTTTGAAACACTGTTTGTCAATGCCGTTCAAGTCCATAAAAGCGGTATTAACATCATGTCGCCGGGCGGTCTGGTCTCTGATCCTGTGTCAGCTATCTCGCTTGGATTGGCACTTATGTTTGGTACTGCCGGTTTACCACATATTCTAATGCGTTTTTTTACCGTGCCTGATGCGCAGGAAGCACGCAAGTCGGTTTTCTTTGCGACTGGGTTTATAGGCTATTTTTATATACTGACATTCATTATCGGTTTCGGTGCGATCGTACTATTAGTTAATAACCCTGAGTTTCTGGATCCGGAAACTGGCGGAATCCTCGGTGGCAATAATATGGCGGCGATTCATTTGTCCAAGGCCGTTGGCGGTGAGATCTTTCTAGGTTTTATTTCCGCAGTGGCTTTCGCTACTATTCTGGCTGTGGTTTCCGGCTTAACCTTGTCTGGTGCCTCTGCTATTTCACATGATCTTTACGCAAGCGTAATAAAACATGGTGAAGTATTGGAAGGTGAAGAAATACGCGTATCCAGGATTGCGACGATTATTCTGGGCATTGCAGCTATCTTTCTGGGTATTATCTTTGAACAACAGAACGTCGCCTATATGGTTGGACTTGCCTTTGCTATCGCAGCGAGTGTTAACTTTCCGGTACTGTTTCTCTCGATGTTCTGGCAAAGATTAACGACCCGAGGTGCTTTCATTGGAGGCAGTATCGGTTTAATCACAGCAGTCCTATGCATGTTGTTCGGGCCGACTATATGGGTTGATATCCTTGGAAACACAAAAGCAATATTCCCCTATAAGCACCCGGCACTTTTCTCTATGAGCGCTGCATTTATATCAATCTATATAATTTCTAAATTTGATAATTCTGAATCGGCACGTGCAGAGGCATTAGCTTTTGAAGATCAATATGTCCGTTCACAAACAGGCCTGGGTTCAGAGGGAAGTGTTCAGCACTAAATATTAAATGAAACGATGTCAGTGGTGTGAAGGTGATTCACTCTATATTAAATATCATGACAAGGAATGGGGTGTACCACTGCATTCTGATAGAAAATTATTTGAGTTTCTTGTGCTTGAAGGTGCCCAGGCTGGTTTGAGCTGGATCACAGTTCTCAAAAAGAGGCCTGCTTATCGAATCGCATTCGATCGGTTTGATTATAATAAAATTGCAAGCTATAAGGAATCAAAGATTCAGTCCTTGTTGAATAATTCGGATATCATCAGGAATAAACTTAAAATCAGAAGCGCTGTAAAAAACGCGCAGGCCTTTATTCAAGTACGTGAAGAGTTTGGAACATTCAATCATTATATCTGGCAATTTACAGATCATAAAACAATTCAAAATCTGTGGAAATCCTTACAAACTATTCCAGCCAGAACGGATATCTCTGAAAGGATGTCTAAGGATTTAAAAAAACGTGGCTTTACCTTTGTCGGCCCCACTATCTGTTACGCATTTATGCAGGCTATTGGTATGGTTAATGACCATACTGTCGATTGTTTTCGACATCGTGAATTAAAGAATTAACGAATGTTCATTCGGCCAAAAGATTACATTGCTATTGCAGACACATTATATTTTGCAGTGGTCAGCGAATATCAGGAAGATGGCCGCGCCCTGTGCTGGTTACGCTATATTAAAGATGACGCTGGAATGCATAAGCTCAGCACAAAGCAAGCCGCTGAATACATCTCTAAATCGTATCCGCAATTTAATTTCCATAGTGATTATGCCGATAGTTTACTACACGGAATTCCTTTTGAATCAGTCGATAAAATCTTTAGACCTGAAGCAACCGTTTTACGGTTATTGAATTTATCATCTGCCGATGATAAACAACGTGATGCAATAACAATTATTAATCGCTTACTGGAAGCAGGTGTAGATCAGAAAAATATAGGTATCACAGGTTCATTAATGCTGGATACGCATAATGAAGAATCAGATATTGATATTGTCATCTATGGACGAAAACAGTTTTTTGCTGCTAGAAAGCTCATAAAAAATGAAATTAAAATATCCAAACTTGAATCTTTGAGCGAAGCTTCATGGAAAGATGCCTATCATCGACGTGGCTGTGCATTAACATATGAGCAATATAAAAAACACGAGTTAAGGAAATATAATAAATGTATTTCAGGAAATACCAGGGTTGATATTAGTATGATCCCGAATGCTGTTGAACAATATATTGAAAAAGGGCCCTATAAAAAAAAGGGGAGAGCCAATATTGTTGCCAGAGTTACAGATGATACTTATGCTTATGATTTTCCCGCGCGCTATTTGATCGAACATGAAACGATAACTGAGGTTGTGTCCTATACTGCAACTTATATTGGACAAGCGAGAACAGGTGAACAGATAGATGTTGCCGGGCATATAGAGCAGGGAAGTGATGGAGGTTCTCGTTTACTGGTTGGCACCAGTCGGGAAGCAGCGGATGAATATATACGCATAATCGATTAAACATTAAATCACTGTTTAATACTCTTGTAGAGAGTTACTTGCTCTATGTTATATTCCACATTATTTTAAAAGCATACAGATTATGAATTTTAACCAACTCGCGCAGCAACTGGTCGATGCAGGGAGAATACTCTACGATTGGGGTATGGTTCCTGCTACCAGTGGTAATTTTTCTGCTCGGATAGACAAAAATGAAATTGCCATAACCATTTCCGGTAAGCATAAAGGGCGGATGACGGCTACGGATATCATGCGAATAGATAGTGCTGGTTTATCACTGGATGGAAACAAACCTTCCGCTGAAACCGGTCTGCATGTCCAGATTTACCAACACTATCCTGAAACGAATGCCATCTTGCATGCACATTCAATCAATGCGACTTTGCTTTCACAGCTTGCAACAAACGAAGTTGTACTGAAAGACTATGAGTTATTAAAAGCTTTTCCCGGTATCACTACGCACGTGACCCAGGTCAGTATTCCGGTTTTTGAGAATGATCAGGATATCCGGCGCCTGGCTCTACTGGTGGATGATTATATGAATAATCCCGGTGTTATTCCGGCCTACCTGATTCGTGGACATGGTTTTTATACCTGGGGAAATTCGATCGATGATGCATTAAAATATACTGAAGCACTTGAATTCCTGTTTAAATGCGATTTAACCCTGCGAGGAGTTATACAGCCATGACGCAACTTACAATTTATCCAGACAACCAGCCTGAACAAGGCGTAAAAATAACTGATTTCAGTGAGATAGCATCGGCACTTTCAAGTATCAATGTCTTGCTCGAAAAATGGGAAGCGGGACAGCCATTGGCTAAAGACGCTTCATCTGAAGATGTTATGAAGGCATATGATCATGCAATCAAGCAACTGAATGAAAAATATAACTTTAAAACAATTGATGTTATGGGTTTGAATCCGGATCATCCCGACAAAGACGCTATGCGCCAAAAGTTTTTAGCAGAACATACTCATGCTGATTTTGAGATTCGTTTCTTCATAGAAGGTAGCGGAATTTTTTATTTGCATGTTGACGGCAAGGTCTATGCGACTTTATGCGAAAAAGGTGATTTGATCAGTGTCCCAGCCAATACCACACATTGGTTTGATATGGGCACAGACCCTTATTTCAAATGTATCCGTTTCTTTACTACCGACGAAGGTTGGGTTGGCAACTTTACGGGTAGTGAGATTGCAAAGGACTTTCCTGATTTTAATACGCTGACTGCCTGATTGTTTTGAACCGCGTAATCCTGACTGATATAGAGGGTACGACAACCTCGATTTCTTTTGTGGTTGATGTGTTGTTTCCATACGCCCGTGCACACATAGCTGAATACATTAAATTACATGCGAACGAAACAAACGTGCGTGAGCAACTCGATGAAGTAATTAAGCTTGCTGGTATTGATAATAATCTTGATTTAATCACGCAACAATTAATCCAGTGGATTGATGAAGATAAAAAAATCACGCCATTGAAGGCCTTACAAGGAATGATCTGGAAGGCTGGTTATGAGTCTGGCGATTTTAAAGGTCATGTCTATGAAGATGTAAAACGAAATCTTGTAAAATGGCATAATGCTGATTTACAACTTTATGTTTATTCATCAGGTTCTGTAGAGGCGCAGAAATTAATCTTTGGCTATAGCGAGGCGGGAGATTTGACGAAATTATTTTCTGGCTACTTTGATACGCGAATCGGCAATAAACGTGATGCAAATTCTTATAAAGAGATCATCGCTGAAATAGGTGTGAACGCAGATGAAATATTATTTTTGTCTGATATTGAAGAAGAACTGGATGCAGCAAAACAAACGGGAATAAACACGTTGCAACTAGTAAGGGAAGATAGCGGAGTTTCGACAAAACATCCCTTCGTTAGAGACTTTGACGAAATTGATATTTGAATGATAGACATCGAAGACAGTAGTTTTCAAATTAGTTAGTGTGCATAAAAATCAAGAGATAAATAATGCTAGAAAGAACAAAGATTATTGGTTTATTAAATTCTGGTCAGGCACAGGAATCAGTTTTGTTGAAAGGCTGGATTCGGACTCTAAGGGAAAGCAAGGACTTTTCATTCATTGAATTGAATGACGGTTCATGTCTATCGAATATACAGATTATTGTTGATAGTGTTGTCGACAATTATAAAGAAATTGCAAAGCTGAGCACCGGAGCAGCGATTTCTGTTACTGGTGAATTAGTTGAATCTCCCGGCAAAGGTCAGAAATGGGAAGTACGTGCAACAGCAGTAGAGATTTTAGGGGTATCGCCAGATGATTTTCCTTTACAAAAGAAACGTCATACAGATGAGTATCTGCGGACTATTGCGCATTTAAGACCACGCTCTAATAAGTACGGCGCGATCTTTCGCATTCGTTCCAAACTGTCATTTGCAATTCATAAGTTTTTGCAGGAACGTGACTTTCAATGGATACATACACCGATCATTACCGGGTCTGATTGTGAAGGGGCTGGTGAAATGTTTAATGTGACTACGCTTGACCTTGATAACATTCCAAAGAAAGCAGGTGCTGTGGATTATGAACAGGACTTCTTTGGAAAACAAGCCAGCTTGACCGTATCCGGTCAATTATCAGTCGAGACGTTTTGTTTGAGTCTGGGTAATGTCTATACCTTTGGCCCAACTTTTAGGGCAGAAAATTCAAATACCAGTCGGCATATGTCTGAATTCTGGATGATTGAACCGGAGATGGCATTTGCTGATTTAAAAGATGATATGGCTCTGGGTCAGGAGTTTGTTCAATACCTCATTAAATATACGCTGGAAGAATGTGCGGAAGATCTCGAATTGTTTGCCAAATTTGTGGATAAGAATCTCATGTCGACGCTCGAGAATATTATCAATAATGATTTTATTCGGTTTTCCTATACAGATGCCGTTGATCTGTTACAAAAGAGTGGTCAAAAATTCGAGTACCCGGTTGTATGGGGCAGTGATCTGCAATCCGAGCATGAACGATTCCTGACAGAAAAACATTTCAAGCAGCCGGTTATCGTCTATGACTATCCAAAAGATATAAAGGCGTTTTATATGCGTCTGAATGATGATGAAAAAACAGTAGCCGCAATGGATATTCTGGTACCGGCAATTGGTGAGATCATTGGTGGAAGTCAACGTGAAGAACGTTACGATATGTTACAAAAACGTATTAATGATATGAACTTTGATGAAGCGGATTACTGGTGGTATCTCGATACACGTAAATATGGCACCGTACCGCATGCCGGTTTTGGTCTGGGGTTTGAACGCTTGTTAATGCTGGTAACAGGCATCACCAATATTCGTGATGTCATTCCTTTTCCGCGCACGCCTAAACACCTCGAGTTTTAACTGGTCGCAGGAATGTTAATAGTAGCGTAAAAATAAACATTCAAAGTTTATTGAAATAGCGATTCATCTCATCAATTACTTTTCTTGAAAGTAATATTGTCGATAACAGGGTTGGGAATATCATCAAAGCAAACATAGTGTCGATTATGTTAATGATCGTCATCTGCGTCCATATAGCGCTCAGTGGTATAAACGCCAGATAGACATAGATGAATTTATTTCCGATACGTTTACCAAATAGATAACGGGCACATTTCAGACTGTAATAGGAATAGGTGATCATGGTTGATAGTGCAAATAAGGTAAAGACCAGATAGACAATCAAATCGCCAACACCAGGTAGTGTTTGTTTAAAAGATAAAGCAGTCATGACTATGCCATTATCAACTGAATAGATGCCCGAACTTAATATCACTAATGCTGTGCAGGTACAGACGATGTGTGTATCTATGAAGGGGCCGAGCATTGCAACCAGGCCCTCACGGACAGGCTCTTTTGTTTTGGCCGTTCCATGCGCCATAGCTTCTGTACCTACGCCTGCTTCATTTGAAAAAATAGCGCGTTTGATGCCGGTAACCAATACTTCTTTAAATGCTAGTCCTGTCGCGCCACCATAAAGTGCTTCTGAACCAAATGCACTATAATAAATGTCGCGTAATATTGTTGGCACGGCATCGTAATTAATCAGGATGACATATAGGCTACTAAATACATAAGCCAGAAACATAATTGGCACAATACGCGCAGTGACTTTGCCGACGCGCTTAACATCACCAATGATGATAAATCCGATAAAGATTGCAGTAGCAATGCCTGTATAGAGTGGTGTTATAGAGAGTTCATTTTCTAACAGGCTGGCCATTTGGTTTACCTGAAAAATTGGCATACAGCCAATCAAACCTGCAACAGCAAATAAAATAGCCAGTGGCTTGAAGCGCTTGCCCAATCCACCTTCAATAAAATACATTGGACCACCTTGTTCAACGCCTTCTTCATCCACTTTACGATATAAACACGATAGGGTGCAGGTAAAGAATTTTATGATCATGCCAAACAGACCGGCGACCCACATCCAGAAGACAGCACCGGCACCACCAAGACTGATGGCAATAGCGACTCCGGCTATATTGCCCATGCCGATGGTGCCTGATAACGCAACGGTCAGTGCTTGAAAATGTGATAATTCCCCCGGGACATTTTTACTGTCATATTTACCCGATAAGATTGCGACGGCATGAAAAAAACCAGTGAAAGGTTTTAATCGGGAGATATATGAAAAGTAAAGAGCTGTGGCGAGGATGAATACAACGAGCGGTAGTCCCCATATAAGATCAACCACGACAGACCAGAATTGCTCAAATTGATTCATTACGTTTATTAATTATTAATGTCTTAAATCTATTGAACATTAGCTCGACAGACTAGTCAAATCGACATCAATGCATTGATGGATTAACACCATGTCTAAATTCACTTCATTATTATTTGTATGTCTTCTTTATACAGCAATGGCTGTACGTGCCGAAGTGATCATTGTCAGTCCCGATACTCAAGTGAGTCTGCTTGAGCTTTATACCTCTGAGGGTTGCAGTAGTTGTCCTCCCGCAGATCGCTGGTTCAGTGAACTCAAGTCACATCCCGGGTTATGGAATAGACTCGTCCCTGTCGCTTTTCATGTGGATTACTGGAATTATATTGGCTGGCGGGATCGATTTTCCTCCCCGGAGTATTCCGCCAGACAACGCCGCTATGCGCGTTCTAAAAATCTTAAGACAGTCTATACGCCGGGTTTCCTGATGAATGGAGAAGAGTGGCGTTCATTTTTTGGGTTAAGAAAATTATCAGTAGATTCAGGTAAAAAAGCTGGAAAGTTAGGTTTAAAAATTAAAGATATGGACTTGACTGCAGAATTTAATCCGCCTGAACCTGTTTCAGATAAAAAGTTCATACTTAATATCGCGGTGTTAGGGTTTGATATTAAAACCGATGTTAAAGCAGGTGAAAACAGTAATAAAGAACTCAAACATGACTTTGCCGTATTAGGTTTTAAATCAATCCCTTTATATAAAGAGTTATCAACCTATGTTGTTATGACGGAATTACCCGATATTGTTGAAACGGCACCGAGAATGGCTATTTCGGCCTGGGTAAATAAGGAAGATGATATGACACCACTACAAGCAGTAGGAGGCTGGCTGGAAAAATAAATTCCGTTTAACAGTTTTTGACACTTCCTCCACCCATGTAGGCACCGCTGTTTGTGTAGAAGCATACAAACATCGTAAACTTGCCGCCTCAAATAATTATTAGCCATCATTATGCAAGACACACAAGCTGAACAATCCCTACAACGTATAACTCTAACGATGGTATTGCTAAACGCATTTACAACACCATTGATGTTATCCGCTGTGAATGTTGCTTTACCGGCTATTGCTACGGACCTGTCGATGCATGCCGTGTTATTAAGTTGGGTGCCGATGGCCTATCTTATGGCGAGTGCAATGTTTGTCCTTATCTTTGGACGCATAGCCGACATGATAGGGCGTAAAAGGCTATTTCTGATCGGTACTGTATGTGTAATTGTGACTTCTTTAATTGCTGCCTTTGCGGTTAATAGTACGATGTTAATTACAGCGCGTTTTTTACAGGGTGTCAGTGCTGCAATGTTATATGCAACACAGGTGGCAATTATTTCATCTGTTTTTCCACCAGCTAAACGTGGTCAAGCGATTGGTTTGACAGTTTCAACAATATATCTTGGTCTGACCATCGGCCCCTTGATTGGTGGTTACGCAATTGACAGTTTCAGTTGGCGTGCCAGTTTTATGGTGCATATACCCTTGGCGATTATTGTATTAGTTGTTGGTTCGTTATTCGTAAAAGGAGAATGGTCTGCAGATGAGCGTGGCAGCTTTGATCTGTTTGGGGCAATCATTTATGCATTTTCAATATTAATGATTTGTGTAGGTGTTTCCTGGTTACCATCAAGCTTGAGTTATATTTTCCTGGGGTTGTCTGTTTTTGGATTTATGTTCTTCTTTTTATTTGAGCGGGCACATAAGCATCCTATCCTTGATGTACGCTTGTTTTTTTTAAATCGGGTATTTACCTTTTCATGTCTGGCGTCACTTATAATGTACACAGCAACGTTCGCTAATGTGGTTCAGGTTAGTCTTTATCTGCAATACTTAAAGGGTTTATCTGCGACAACAGCAGGAATGATAATGATGTGTCAGCCATTAACCATGGCAATTTTTTCCCCTCTGACAGGTCGATTGTCAGACAAATTTGAGCCACGACATCTTGCCACTTTGGGAATGTTCATCAGTGCTTGTGGACTGATTTTACTTTCAAATCTTCGTATTGAATCAAATCTGAATTTCCTTATTTTTTCTCTCGTTACGACCGGGTTTGGTTTTAGTCTTTTTTCATCGCCAAATGTAAATGCCATTATGAGTTCAGTAGAAAAACCATTTTATGGTAGTGCTAACGGTGTTATGGCAACTATGCGTATCATCGGACAGATGACCAGCATGGTTCTGGTTACTTTGATGTTTGTTATTGTGATCGGAAGTGTGGAAATACAACCCTCGAATTATGACGCTTTGGAAAAGGCCATACGTCTGACATTCACTGTCGCTGCAATGTTGTGTTTGCCTGGAATTTATTTATCTATCGCAAGAGGGCGAATGCATAGTTAATTGATTTATCTCAATGAATAACAAGATTGCTAGATTAGAATCGGCTTATTTATGATATTCAACGGTGAAGATTAATGAATGAAGAACATTCCAATGCTAAAAAAATTGCTGGCTATTCATTTTTAGTCGTATTTGCTAATGATTACACGATTGACGAACATGAGCTTGCTTTTATGGAAAGGTTGGCATTGGAAGATAATGTGGTTGATGAAGAAGAAAAAAGGGTGCTGCGAGACATATTCGGACGTGTTAAAGATGAGGATCTGGAAACAAAGGTTTTAGAAGAGATAAAGGCGTTTAGAGAAAAATATAATTTTTAAATGATTTTTGTTTAATCACCATAATGTAAATACGGCTTCATTGGATCAGGTGGCATTTGTAAATGAAAACCTTTTTCATCAATATTTTTCATTACCAGTAAGACATTTTCTCTGGCAAGCTTTCGTTCTGGCGTTAATTCCAGATCCATTACATGGGTGAGTTCTTTTACGATCTTCATTAATTCTTCTGGTAAATCGTCAATAGTTTTATCTTCATGCACATATAGATACATTTCATCTCGTTTCGAACAACGGTAGATTTTACATTTCATTAGTTTCATATATTTAATAATAGTCGTTCTTGTGACACAGCTTTGATGGATAAAGTTATTCAGGCTTCTTTTAGATTAAGAACCAGTACATACTATAAACATATAAGGGCGCTAACGCGCCCTTATATGTTTTATCAGTTTAATTAGAGTTTCACCTAGAATAGCCCCGTGATATTGCCATTATCATCAATATCAATACGCTCTGCCGCAGGTACTTTGGGTAAACCCGGCATAGTCATCATATTGCCACAGATAGCAACAACAAACCCGGCGCCATTAGCCAGACGAACTTCACTGACATGAAGATTGTGCCCTGTTGGAGCACCAATCGCTGTTGGATCAGTTGAGAAAGACATCTGTGTCTTGGCCATACATACCGGATAGGAACCGTATTCTTCATTCCAATCGGCTAACTGTTTTTTCACTTTAGGATCATATGATACAGAAGCTGCGCCATAAACCTTGGTTGATATGGCTTCGATCTTCTCTGTCAGAGAGGCATTATCTTCATAAACATACTTGTGTGTGCCAGGATTGTTATCGACGACATCCACTACTGCATTTGCCAGATCTTCCGCACCCGCACCGCCATCAGCCCAATGCTTTGATACAACAGCTTTAGTGCCAAGCGATTCACAACGTTTCATTAACATGTCTACTTCTGCATCAGTATCCAGCGTGAAATGGTTTAGACAAACAACACATGGCAAGCCATAGACTTCATTGATATTTTTAATATGACGTTCCATATTGACCATACCTTTATCAAGGGCTTCAAGGTTTTCCTCATTAAGATCTGCCTTGGCAACACCCCCGTGATATTTCATCGCGCGAATAGTCGCAACCAGTACAACGGCAGCAGGTTTAAGACCCGCCATACGGGACTTGATATCGATGAATTTTTCAGCACCCAGGTCAGCGCCAAAGCCACCCTCAGTGACCACATAATCGGCTAATTTCAAACCGGTCTTGGTTGCTGTAACAGTGTTACAACCATGAGCAATGTTAGCAAATGGGCCACCGTGGATAATGGCGATATTATTTTCCAGTGTCTGAACCAGATTGGGGTTGATTGCATCTTTTAATAATGCGGCCATAGAACCATGTGCTTTCAAGTCTCTGGCGTAGATCGGTGTTTTATTATCAGTTTTGTAACCGATGACAATACGACCTAATCGTTCTTTCAAATCCTTGCGGCTAGTTGCAAGACATAAAATGGCCATGATTTCAGAGGCAACAACAATATCGAACCCATCTTCGCGCAAATAACCGTTGGCAGGACCACCTTGACCAACTGTAATGTTGCGCAAGGCACGATCATTCATATCGACCACACGTTTCCATTGAATGCGGCGTGGATCAATACCAAGTTCATTACCATGATTGATATGGTTATCGATCATGGCAGAGAGCAGGGCATGGGCAACACCGATAGCATGGAAATCACCGGTAAAATGCAGGTTGATATCTTCCATAGGCACCACTTGTGAATAGCCACCGCCAGCTGCACCGCCTTTCATACCAAAGCAAGGACCTAATGATGGCTCTCTGAGGCACATAATGGCTTTTTTGCCAATTCGATTCAGTGCATCACCTAAGCCAACCGTAGTTGTCGTTTTACCCTCGCCAGCAGGTGTTGGACTGACGGCAGTGACCAGAATAAGTTTGCCATCTTTGTTATCTTTAAGACTGTCTATATAGTTGAGTGACAACTTTGCCTTATAGTGGCCATAAGGTTCGAGGTGTTCGCTCGCTATTCCATATTGATCATGAGCAAGATCAACAATACGTTTCATTTTTGCCTTTTGAGCAATTTCAATATCAGACATGACGCCCTCCCAAAAAATGTAATAAAATACAGAAAGTTATAAAAATTAAATCACTAAGAAATCGATAAGTTTCCAAATTATTATTATTATTTTTATGGCTGAAAACGACGTTGTGTATTTATTTAGTCCTTGAGTTAAGGTATTCACTTACCTCGCTAAATGATTAAGTATTAAATTAAACCTCCCATCAATATACAGGGGTTAAATATCAATATCCTACTGGAATATCTAGTCCGTACCCGAAGTCTGTTGGCAGGGACACGTGCGCTGTTTGCGCTTTCCTTACTTGGTTTAGTGACCGGCATGATTGCTGGCACCGTAATTATTCTATTCCGATTTAGTACGGAATATTCACAAATATCATTTTTACCCGGAGCAGACCCTGAAAATTATGAAGCTTTGAACTGGCAGTTCCGCCTGTATATGGCTTCTGCTGGTGGGTTATTTCTGGGCTTATTGTTTTATTTTGTTTCACGCGCCCCACTCAGGGTCGGCGTAATTCACGTGCTTGAACGACTATCGTATCACGAAGGTAATTTACCATTAAAGAATCTTTTACTGCAATTTATCGGCGCTACGGTTGCAATTGTATCTGGTCAATCTGTTGGCAGGGAGGGACCGAGTGTTCATTTGGGAGCGGCAAGTGCAAGTTTGATGGGGCAGTATCTGCATCTTCCAAACAATAGTATTCGAACCCTTGTTGGCTGTGGTGCGGCTGCGGCTATCGCCGCTTCCTTCAATACACCGCTAGCGGGCGTGATTTTCGCAATGGAAGTTATATTAATGGAATATACAATAACCGGCTTTACACCGGTGATACTTTCCGCTGTTAGCGCGACGGTAATGTGTCGGTTAGTGTTTGATACTGACCCCATATTTAGTGTGCAGGTTGTAGATCTCGAATCATTCGCTGAATTACCTATTATTGTATTAATGGGGCTTTTTATTGGTGCTATTGCTGCTGGTTTAATACGGTTGACCGGAATTATCACAAAATTTGGACAGAAATTTGATATCTGGTTACAAATGACTCTTGCAGGTGTCGGTGTGGGTTTAATCGCAATTATCAGTCCCGAGATTATGGGCATTGGTTATGACACTGTCGATGCCGTAATGCTGGGACAATTAGGCATCGCCGCATTGCTTTTGATATTACTGGCCAAGGTCGCTGCTACAGCCCTCTGTGTAGGATTCAGTATTCCAGCCGGCTTGATTGGTCCGGCTATTTTCATCGGGGCTTTGGCGGGAGGTATCGTTGGTCAGTGCGTCCAGTTATATAATAGTAATTTTTCTGATGTAGGTTTATATGTGATGTTAGGCATGGGGGCCATGATGAGTGCAACACTGCAGGCACCATTGGCAGCCTTATTGGCCTTGCTTGAATTAACCGGTAATCAGAGCATTATCTTCCCTGCAATGCTTGCAGTGGTTAGTGCTAATCTGGCCGCGCGTGAATTATTTAAAAGTGATTCAATCTTTTTATCCCAATTCAGAAGTTTCGGGCTTGATTATCGGAATGATCCCATCGCCCAGTCTTTAAGGCGAATAGGTGTTGAATCAGTAATGAATAAATCATATGTCATGAGCGAACCGTTGATTCAACGTAATGTGGCTAATAATCATTTAAAAGGAAGTCCCGACTGGCTCTTGATTAGACGCCCGGAAGGCAACCTGCTCATGCCTGCAACTGATTTAGCCAGATATCTTGAAAAAGAAGATGATGAGGAAATTAAGCTACTGGAAATACCCGCCAAACGTCGGGAATTGGCACAAATCAGCCTTGCCTCTACTCTGCAACATGCACAGCAGGTTATCAATGAATCGGAAGCGGAGGCTTTGTATGTAACCAAAAAATTAGGTCCCTCTGCTGATCGCATATACGGGGTCATTACCCAGGAAGATATTGAAAAACATTATCGTTTTGTCAGTCATTGAGCCTATATGTGGTTTACACTGTTCTAGTTATTTTTAAAACCTGTTTAGATGATTAAAATTGCATTTCTGTGATGGTGTCTTAGGTATGATTCTGTTAGCATAATTTCCCCTGAATATGACATTATTTAGGCTACTTTTTACCCCACAAATCGGTTTAATTAAACCGGGCAATATTTCTCCCTCTAAATTTTCTATTCTTATCGGTATGATTTTATGACGCGTTATATATTTATCACTGGCGGTGTAGTGTCGTCTCTCGGCAAGGGCATCGCTTCAGCTTCCCTGGGCGCTATTCTTGAAGCGAGAGGATTAAAAATCACGCTGATAAAACTCGATCCTTATATTAATGTTGACCCTGGAACAATGAGTCCTTTTCAACATGGCGAGGTCTATGTCACTGACGATGGTGCTGAGACAGATCTTGATCTGGGTCATTATGAGCGTTTTGTGCGCACGACCATGGGTAAACGTAATAACTATACGACAGGCCGGATTTATCTGAATGTTATCCAAAGGGAACGTCGTGGGGACTATCTGGGTGGTACTGTTCAAGTTATTCCGCACATTACTGATGAAATTAAACGCTGTATCAAAAATGGAGCAGGTGATGCTGATATAGCGATGGTTGAAATTGGTGGCACGGTTGGTGATATCGAATCACAACCTTTCCTTGAAGCGATTCGCCAGATGCGAATTGAACTTGGGTCAGAAAATACGATGTTTGTGCATTTAACGCTGGTGCCTTATATCGCTGCAGCGGGTGAAATTAAAACAAAGCCGACACAGCACTCGGTGAAAGAGCTACGTTCTATAGGTATACAGCCTGATTGTCTGGTGTGCCGTACAGACCATATGATCCCGGATAATGAAAAGAAGAAAATGGCATTGTTTACCAATGTTGATGAGTCGGCAATTATTTCTGCACTTGATGTCGATAATATTTATAAGGTTCCTAAAGCGCTGTTTGACCAGGGACTTGATGAAATTGTGAACAAAAAGTTTGGATTGAATTTACCAAAAGCTGATCTTGTTGAATGGGACAATGTTATTGATGCACTTGAACATCCCGATGACGAAGTAAATATCGCAATGGTAGGAAAATATACCGATTTGGCAGATTCATATAAGTCTTTGTCGGAAGCTCTGGGACATGCAAGTATACAAACACGAGCGCGAGTCAATATTACTTATATCGATTCGGAAGATATAGAAGATAAGGGGATTGGTTGTTTGCTCGATATGGATGCGATTCTGGTTCCGGGTGGCTTCGGCAACCGGGGTATCGATGGCAAGATTACCGCTGTGAAGTATGCCAGAGAGAATGGTGTTCCTTATCTTGGTATTTGTCTGGGGATGCAGGTTGCCGTGATTGAAGTAGCGCGACACCTTGCCGGACTCAATAATGCGAACAGCACCGAGTTTGATAAAAATGTTGAACACCCGGTTATCGCCTTGATTACTGAATGGCAAGATACCAGTGGCAAGCGTGAGAAACGGAGTGAAGATTCTGATTTGGGCGGTACCATGCGTTTAGGCGGACAGGAATGCAAATTACTCGAAGGGTCATTGTCGAAAGAATTGTATCAGTCGGATACGATAAGGGAACGACACCGCCATCGCTATGAATTCAATAATACGTATCTGGAACGATTGGAAGCAACCGGATTGCGCATAGCAGGCCGTTCTCTTGATGATGAACTGGTCGAGATTGTTGAGATACCTGATCATCCCTGGTTTGTAGGTTGCCAGTTTCATCCCGAATTTAATTCTACACCAAGAGACGGTCATCCCTTATTTACAGGGTTTATAAAAGCCGCGTTGACGCATAAACAATCTAAATCTGGAATTATTAAAAATGCAGTTATGTGATTTTGAAGTTGGTCCAACGCAGCCCTTCTTTTTAATAGCCGGGCCATGCGTGATTGAAAGCGAACAACTCGCTATGGATACGGCCGGCCAGCTAAAAGAATTGACCGCTGAACTGGAAATACCCTTTATCTATAAATCGTCATTTGATAAGGCCAATCGTAGTTCTCATGATAGTTTTCGTGGCCCCGGAGTTGATGCAGGTTTGAAAGTCTTGGCGGATGTAAAAGAAAAAATCGGTGTGCCGGTATTGACTGATATACACGAAGATACACCGCTGGATGAAGTTGCCACTGTGGTTGACGTTTTGCAAACACCCGCGTTTTTATGTAGACAAACAAATTTTATCCAGTCCGTTGCCAGAACCGGATTGCCGGTTAATATAAAGAAAGGCCAGTTTCTAGCTCCATGGGATATGACACATGTTGTTGAAAAAGCACGTGCAGCAGGTAATGACAAAATCATGGTGTGTGAACGCGGAGCTTCATTTGGTTACAATTATCTTGTGTCAGATATGCGTTCATTGGTTGTTATGCAGGAAACAGGTGCACCTGTTGTATTCGATGCGACGCACTCCGTACAAATGCCAGGTGGTGCCGGCAAGGTTTCAGGCGGACAACGTGAGTTTGTACCAGCATTAGCACGTGCAGCTATGGCAGTCGGGATATCGGGTTTATTTATGGAGACACATCCGGATCCGGAAAAAGCATTAAGTGATGGGCCTAATTCATGGCCGCTTAACAAGATGCGCGAATTATTAGAAACCTTAAAAAGAATCGATCAAATCACTAAAAATATAAATTAACTTGACCTGTATTGGAGATTTAAGAGTGACAGTTATAAGTAAAATCAACGCCCGCGAAGTCCTCGATTCCAGAGGAAACCCGACTATTGAAGCCGAGATTATTACTGCTAGCGGTGCCGTGGGTAGTGCTATGGTTCCTTCAGGCGCATCAACCGGTGTGCGTGAAGCATTGGAATTAAGAGACATGGATGACTCACGTTATATGGGCAAGGGTGTGCTTACCGCCATCGATAATATTCATCAAATCATTGCACCTGCCTTGTCTGGAATAGAAGTATCTGAACAGGCAGAAATCGATCAAATTATGATTGATCTGGATGGTACAGCGAATAAAGAAAACCTGGGCGCGAATGCTATTCTGGCGGTTTCGATGGCAACGGCGCATGCAGCGGCCAATGAAAATAAAGTTCCCTTATATGAATACCTGGGTGGTGATGGTCCATTTCAAATGCCGGTACCCATGATGAATATCATCAATGGTGGCGCGCATGCAGACAATAGTGTTGATATGCAGGAATTTATGATCTTGCCCGTAGGCGCACCAAGCATCAGAGAAGCTGTACGTTATGGAACAGAGATCTTTCATTCTTTGAAATCAGTTTTATCAAAACGTGGCCTCGGCACAACAGTGGGTGACGAAGGTGGTTTTGCCCCGAATCTATCATCTAATGAAGAAGCGATTGAGGTGATACTTGAAGCAATAAATAATGCGGGTTATAAAGCTGGCGAAGATATTTTATTAGGCCTGGATGTAGCAAGTTCTGAATTTTATAATGAAGGCATCTACACTCTTGAATCGGAAAACAAACAACTTAACGCACAAGAATTTCTCGATTACCTGATCCCATGGTTTGATAAGTATCCGATCATTACTATGGAAGATGGGATGGCGGAAGATGATTGGGATGGTTGGAAATTATTAACCGATACTCTGGGCGAAGATGTTCAATTAGTGGGTGATGATTTGTTTGTTACAAATACATCTATACTTCAGGAAGGAATTGATAAAGGCGTTGGCAATTCTATCCTGATTAAAGTTAATCAGATCGGAACACTGACCGAAACGCTTGCGGCTATCAATATGGCAAAAAAAGCCGGCTATACAGCGGTAATCTCACATCGTTCTGGCGAGACAGAAGATACTACGATTGCTGATCTTGCAGTTGCTACTTCTGCAGGACAAATTAAAACGGGTTCACTTTCACGGTCAGATCGTGTGGCTAAATATAATCGTTTGATGAAGATTGAAGAGCAGTTAGGGAGTAATGCCAGTTATCCCGGCAGTAATGCTTTTTATAATTTATCGTGAACGTGCTTGATTTATTCGATAATTATTTATAAATGTGATGCTGATAAAAACGCATGGATTTATATATTTTAAGTACAAATTTAATTTTAGATAAATGAAATTCACTGCCACACTCTTTGTCATATTGTTAATACTGCTGCAGTATCGTTTATGGGTTGGTAATGGCAGTTTGACCGAGGTGCATCATCTGCAAGAACAGATCAGTCAGATGGAACAGGAGAATAATTCGCTTAAAGAACGCAATCTCTCTTTAGCCGCAGAGGTTTATGATTTAAAACAGGGTAAGGATGCAATTGAAGAACGGGCACGAAGTGAGATGGGAATGATCAAACACGACGAAACGTTTTATCAAATTGTTGACTATACAGACATCAAATCTAAACCGAATTAACGGACATGTCAGATAATGTAAAATACTGGGTAGTCATTCCAGCCGCTGGTGTTGGTGCACGTATGGGCGTGGATAAACCAAAACAATATATTACATTTGATAATAAAACGATTCTTGAGTACACGATTGATTGTTTTCTACATCGCAATGAAATTGAAAAAATTGTCGTTGCAATTTCCAGCAAAGATGAATACTGGCCGGATATGGCTATATCAAAAAATAAAAAAATATTGACTGCTCCTGGTGGTGATGAACGTTATCAATCTGTATTAAATAGTTTGCATGCACTTACAGGCAAAGCAAATGAAGATGATTGGGTGTTGGTTCATGATGCAGCCAGACCTTGTTTGAATCAGTCTGCAATCGATAGACTTATAAAAAATCTAAAAATGCATGAAGTTGGAGGCATACTTGCCTTACCTTGTAGAGACACAATGAAACGTGTAAATGAGCAAGGTGAAATAGTAAAAACTGTGGAACGGCAATCTCTTTGGCATGCACAAACACCACAAATGTTTAAATACGGAAAACTTGTCAATGCTATTGAACAGGCATTGCAGGAGAAGGTCATTGTTACTGATGAGTCAATGGCCATAGAACGGATTGGTTATCAACCTTTAATTATCGAAGGTCATCACGAAAATATAAAAATAACCCATAAAGATGATCTTCAATATCTTGAATTGTACCTAGATGGGATGAGATAAAAAAATGCGAATTGGACATGGATATGATGCACACCGACTGGTTATAGACCGTCCTTTAATCCTTGGCGGAGTGACTATTCCCTACGAAAAAGGTTTGGAAGGTCATTCGGATGCAGATGCAGTCATACATGCTCTTTGCGATGCTATCCTCGGTGCGCTGTGTTTGGGTGATATTGGTGCCCATTTTCCTGATACTGATCCAACTTTAAAAAACATTGATAGCCGAATTTTACTAAAGCAAGTGAATGATTTAATGAAACAAAATAATTATGTGTTGGGTAATGCAGACATAACTATTTTGGCTCAAGCGCCAAAAATGGCGACATATATTTCAGCAATGAAAAAAAATATTTCTGCTGATCTAGATGCAAGTACATCTGATATTAATATTAAAGCTACCACCACAGAAAAAATGGGCTTTGTTGGTCGTGGTGAAGGTATTGCTGTTTATGCTGTTGTTTTAATCACATCGAAATAACTTTTCAAAAAATATTTCTCTTTTAATTTTTCCAATCTTATTTTAGTTTTTGACTCATAGTCATTAGGACTAAGTTGCTCTGTTGATATACATTGTCACTGGATTAGTGAAATGTATTTTAAAACAGAGTTAATTAAATACGGTAAATTAAAGGGGAAATACTATGAGTACTATCAGATACAGTAGCGAAATTTCATTTCAGAACTTTAAACATCTTGAAGTCCAGGTTGATCCAGAACAGAGATCGGTCTGGTTATATCTCAACTCACAACCGCGCGCCTGCTTTACTGTTGCATTGCTTGATGAACTTAAAAAATTCCAATCAATATTAAAACACAATGAAGGTAAATTATCTTATCAAGGTCAGTTAGTTGATATTGAGTTTAGTGTTTTTACATCTCGTCATCCGGTCTTTAGTTTTGGTGGTGATTTAGAGTTATTCATAAGTTGTATTGAGAATAATGACAGGGAAACACTCAGGGATTATGCAAGATTATGTATTGACGGTTTGTATGCTAATCATATTGGGCGTGATCTTGATATAACCACTATATCTTTAATACACGGAAATGCTTTGGGTGGTGGATTTGAATGCGCGCTTTCAGGTCACGTACTAATGTACGTCGTCAAAACCTTTTGGACAAAGAGCGGCATAAACTAAGAGACAGATCGGTTCATCGGGTTAGTTAATGTGTTGTTTATCGTAATGCATCTGTTTACGTAGTGCCAAGGTATTTTGTTTAA
>Ga0222715_10000475_pt1 | contig 39804 bp, 37 predicted proteins | sample C33_9DmetaG_FD_165056 | JGI IMG/M metagenome (GOLD analysis project Ga0222715, IMG submission 165056) | Estuarine water microbial communities from San Francisco Bay, California, United States - C33_9D | ecosystem: Environmental > Aquatic > Marine > Unclassified | place: USA: California...
TCATCCATTGGACCTGGAATTGGATTTTGACCCCATTCACCTGATAATCTATTGGGACCAACAATTAATTCTTTATTGTGAACATATCCTGCTCCAACACCTGTGCCTAAAATTACTGCGAAGACTGAACTATATTTACTTCCAGCACCTTCAATTGCTTCTGATAAAGCTAGACAATCTGCATCATTTGCAATTTTTATTTCAAAACCTAAAATTTGTTCCAAATCTTTTTTTACATTTTGTCCTTCTAGTGCTTTTGTATTTGAAACTTGAACTAAACCTGTTTTAGGGTGAAGAGATCCTGGCATTCCAATTCCTACAGAAAATTCTTTACTGTTTTCTGAAATCTTATGTATTAAATTTGAAACTGTTTTTAATATTTCTTGATAATTATCTTTAGGAGCATCTACTCTAATTCTTTTTATCTCTTTATAAGTATCTGAGTCTAGTGCAACTGCTTCAATCTTAGTTCCACCCCAGTCAATGCCTATTTTCATATCATTTACTCAGTTCAAAATTTAAACTATATTTATTTATGTTAGTAGTACCTATTTTTTCTATTTCACCTTTTTTGTTACGTAGCCAAACATTTGGTGCGTCGGGGTATTCTTCAGCATAATCAGTAGCGACTCCAATTAAGTATGTTTCATTGGAAACCATTGTTATTTCTAAAAATCTTAAATAGTAATAATAATTTTTACATCTATCTCCTTCATTTGGAGTTAAAGTTCCAGAAATTTCTTTTTTAAAATTATTGTTGCTTGATAATATATGTGTAAATTCTCCAGGACCATACTCTTGCCATCTTGGTCCAATACAAACTCCATTAAACTCATCTTTATAATCTTCTCTAAATTTCATGTCATAAACTAATTTGTAACTTTCAATTTCAGTTGAGTTTTTGGGAAATATTTGAGATGTTACTTTCACAATATCCGGTTTTAAATACTCAACGTTAATGACAAGTCGAGAATCAATTCTTGAATCTGTATTGTTTAATTCAATATTGTAAGTAGTAGTTTGCGTACTCGAACAGCTACAAAGAAGAAAAAAAATTAAAAATTTATTAAGGCTCAACCCTTTACAGCCCCACCAACTAACCCTCTAACAAAAAATCTTTGTAAACTAAAAAACACAATCAGCGGAACTATCATTGAAATGATTGCTCCTGAAGTTCGTAAATGCCATGCTTCACCAAATTGTCCAACAGCTAATTGAGATACATGAGAAGTAACAACTAAATTCTCTGGTCTATATATACCTAGGAATACATTTGCAACTAAAAAATCATTGTAAACCCATAAAAATTGAAATGTTGCAAACGCTGCAATTCCTGCAACTGATAATGGTAAAACTAATTTAAAGAAGGTTGTGAAGTTACTTGCTCCATCAATTTTTGCAGATTCAATTACACTTTTAGGTAATCCCATCATAAAGTCCCTAAGTAAAAAAGTAGCTAGAGGTAAACCAAAGCCGGTGTGGGCAAACCAAGTTGCCACAAAAGTACCATTAAGATCTAAAGCTGGAATTATTCTTATTCCAAAAACCTCTGCACCACTTTTAAAAAGTTGAAGTAATGGAACTAAGGACATTTGAAGTGGAATAATCATTGAAGCAACTACAAATAAAAATAAAATATTTTTACCCTTGAAATCCATGAATGCAAAAGCGTAAGCAGCAAAGGCAGCAATTGTAATAGGAATAATGGTAGATGGTATTGTTACAGCAAATGAATTATAAAAAGATCTATCAAGGCCATCTGCAAAAAATATTTCAGAATAATTTTGCAGTGTTAATTCAGACCAAATTTCACCTGTAAATAAGGCATCCCACCAAGTTGTTCTTTTTATACTTTCTCCTGGCCTAAAAGAACTTAGTACAAATCCAAATATTGGGAATATCCAAGTTAATGCAATTGTTATTAGAATTAATTTTGATACTGGTTTGTCATACCATTTTTGACTATCTCTACTCATTACGATATAGTCTCTCTTTCTCGTTTAATTGTAAACCAAATAATTGGAAAGACGCATACAAAGATTAAGACAGCTACAGTTGCAGATCTACCTATATTTCTATATTTAGAAAATTCATCTAGCATTTTTACAGCTAATAAATTAGTTTCCAAATCACCCCTAGTACCCACATATATAATATCAAATGCTTTTAAGACTGTAACAACCATATAGGTGCCAACCACTACGATTGTACTCTTTATGTATGGAATAATTATAGATGTAAACACTCTAAGTTCTGAGGCACCATCTATTTGACCCGCTTCCATAATTTCATTTGGTATTGCTTTTATTCCAGCAGAAAATACTACAGCAGCAAATCCTGTAAACATCCATATCATTATTACCATCAATAAAATAGTATTAATTGGAATATTGACGATAATGCTATTGAACCAGTTATCAAGATCTAGATTTTGTACAAAAGGTAGATTTGACATATCTCTTTGTTGAAGCCAGCCAATCGGAGGTAAGCAATTTTCATCACCTACTACTCTATTCACACCTTCTATAATTTTATTATTAGCACATACGTAACCTTCTCTATCAACAGATACTCTGATTCCATTTATTATTCCAATTTGAGTTAGAGGTGGAGGCCTATATTCGTAAATAAATTTAAAAATAGCACTAGCGCCAACAGCAGAAATTGCCATTGGTAAGAAGACAACAGATTTAAAAAATGCCTCACCTTTATTCAACCTATCAGAAAGCCAGCCAACAACCAAGCCAATTATTAAAACAAAAGTAACAACAAATACAAGCCAGATAATTTGATTTCTAATTGTTACTAACATTTCTGGGTCTGAAAATGCCCACATATAATTATCAAATCCATTATATGACGTACCATATCTGTCTTGAAAACTTAAATAAATGGTTCTTAAAGCGGGATAAAAAAGAAACAAACCAATCATAAATATTGAAGGACCTACAAACATTTTTGCTTCTAAAGATTCTCTACTGTCTCTGTCCGCTAGTGAAATAAAAAAATTCATTCCATAAAACAATAAAAAAATAAAAGTTGATCCAATAATTATTCCAACTACAACAAGCCAATTTCTTGAAATTAGTTCTGTTAATTCTCTAAAAAGTATGGCTTGACTTAAAAACCATATTAAAGGAAAAATCCCAAGAGAAAGAGTTGAGATTCCAAAGTTTAATAATTTTTGCCTTTGTGTTTTTTCTTTCATAACAACTAATTTATAGTACCTCATAAAAGATAGCCACCCAAATGGGTGGCTATCAAAAATTAATTCAATTCTCGGTTTATGGCCAAGATTTTTGAATGTTGTCTAACGCAGTATCGACATATCCAGGTCCTTCGACGGCCAAGTTCATCATTTCTTTCCAGAATGAACCTGCACCAACTTCAGGAGGCATTAAGTCTGATGCGTCAAATCTAAATGCATTAGCTGATAAAGCATCTGATACTATTTGACCAAATTCTTTATATAAATCGCTGTTATAGTTTGCTGCTGGATAGCTAGCATGTGCACTTAACCTAGAGTTATCTGGGCTAGCTGCAATGCTGTCAAAGAATCCAACAGAAAGCATATATTCAGCTACAGCTTTTGTAGCATCTCTATCATTGAATGCACCCCACATGTCGCCAGCACCTAAAGCAGCTTTTGGTAAGCTTGCATCAATAACTGGGAATGGGAATACAGTTGTTTTTGATCCTGCGAACTGATTTTCACCTTCTGGCCAAAATGCAGTGATAAAGGATGCTTGTCTATGCATAAAGCAGCCAGGATTTCCATTTGCATCTTTTGAAAACATAGGATCCTGAGCATTACCGAAGAAGGTAGAGACAATAGCATCTGTTCCACCTACAACATAATTTTCAGTATGCATAATTTGGCTTAATAATGTAGCAGCATTTTTAACGATTGGATCTGTAAATGCTAATTCATTTGTAACCCATTTGTCATATGAATCAGTTCCACTTCCAGTACGAAGCATAATATCTTCCATCCAGTCTGTTGCTAACCAACCAGAAGCACCATTTGAGTACATACCAAAACAGAATGGATTCATTCCATCTGCAACAATTTGATCAGCTAAAGCAATCATTTCATCCCAAGTTTCTGGGACAGAATATCCTCTTGCCGCAAACTCTTCAGGTTGGTACCAAACAAGGCTCTTAAGGTTAACAGATGCAGCACCACCATAAACAACACCATCAACTTCACCTAGTCCAACTAAGTAAGATGAATAATTATTTTTGTAGTCATCTACATCAATATCTAAATCTGCCATTGGAATTAAGTAACCTCTTTTTGCAGCATCAACTACAGCTCCTGGCTGTGGCCAAAGTGCAAAGTCTGGAGTGTCACCTGATTCCATCTGAATTTGAATTTCTTGCTCAAAGTTGTCTGATCCTGTGTAAGAAACAATAATACCTGTCTCTTCAGTAAATGAATCAAACGCAGCTCTAAATAGATCTTGCTCTACACCGATTAATGCACCGGTAATTGTGACTTCTTCGCCTTCAAGGCTTCCGCCACCACAAGCTCCAAGAACTAGAGTTAAGAGTAAGAAACTAACCAATAATGGTTTCTTCATTTTTCCCCTTTGTGTATACGTACGTATTGCTAAGAATAAGGTTTCCTAGCTAGATTGATTATACATATGACAAATTTTTTAAGTTTTCGAGTTATAAATTTTTTCTCACAAATATAGCAATTTGTGAAACAATAGTGTGCCCGGGGGGGGACTCGAACCCCCACGTCCTTTCGAACAACGGATTTTAAGTCCGTCGCGTCTACCGATTCCGCCACCCGGGCTAATATCTAATCTAGTAATTTTTTAGTATTAGGCCTTCTAAAATATCACAATTAGAAACTTTAATTACATCTATATTATATTTTTTTATTATTTTTGTCGCTAGAAAAATTCCAGAAGTAATAGTAGGTGCCCTTTTGGGATCAATACCTTTATATCGTGAAAGTATTTTTGCTTCACTGAAATTTAGGACTTGTTTAAAAATATTAAAAATAGAATCTTTATCAATTTCTAAAAGGTGTAAGGCATCTTCATTAAACTGAGATTGATCTAAGTAAATTGATCCTAAAGATGTGAAAGTGCCTGCAACTCCAAAATATTCTCTATTTTTTAAATTTTCAATATTTGGCAATCTATCTTCAACAAACTTTTCTGCTTCAAATAACAAATTTGAATTAATAGGTAAATTTGAAAAGTATTTCTCACTCAAAGAGACCACTCCAAGATCTGTTGAAATTGAAATTACTTTGTTATTCTCATTAAATACAAACTCAGTACTTCTTCCACCTATATCAATTATTAAGTAATTATTATTAATTTCAGAATTATTCAAAACTCCTAAACTTGTAAGATACCCTTCTTCTACTCCCGAAATTACATTTACATTTGTTTCAAACATATTTTCAATTTTATTAATAACTTCATTTTGATTTGTCGCATCACGCAAAGCTGCTGTCCCAACAATAAATATCTGCTCAACATTATTTTTTTTAATTTCATTAAAATATTTTTTAAGTACCTTAAAAACTCTTTTTTGAGCATCTAAATTTATAAAGTTGTTCTCATCAATTCCCTCACCCATTCTTGTTACTTCATGGCGTTTAACGATAGTGAATATTTTTCCATCTTTAACATTCCCTATAAGCAATCTGGTTGAATTTGAACCTAAATCTATTGATGCAACTTTTACCAAATTACTTTCCAATCTTGATTTTTTTCAAGAGTTTCACTGTTATAACAAGGATTCTCACAATTAAAACTTCCTAAAGTCTCAATAACTATTTTCCCAATAATATTTTGATTAGTTGCTAATTCATCTGCTGTATGAGCATGTAGACATTTTATTGAATTGGCCGCACCACCAACTCCACCTTGAGGGTTAATTGCACTTTTTTTATCTTTTAGCTTTTCCCTATATTCTTTATAGCTTTTTTGTCTATTTGCCCATTGAGCTCTAAGTAAAGAGTTGTTATCAAGCTGTTCATCCAGATCTTTGATCATCCCATTGGATTCCAGTGATCCAATTTTTTTGTTATACATCGGACAAGTTAGCCAAAAAGTTGTAGGAAAAGGAGTTCCGTCATCTAAATTTGGTGGAACTTCAATAACTGTAGGTAAGTTTAAATGGCATTTTGATACTACTTTTGATTCACTACGAAGCTTTCTACCAATTTGTAGCTCAACTATTTGCTTTTCTTTATCCACCTTCTGTTCCGATAAAATAATCTACAACGAACTCTAAAACACTCTTATTTCTATTTTTTTGCAAAGTCTCCTCTATTGGGGTAACAGGCTCTGGGATTTCGTATCTATAGATTGACTCACCTTCTTTTCCATAGCCTCTTCTTCTTAAAACTACTTCTACAAATTCTGGATTATCCAAATTATCTATTTGTTTATTCAAATCCTCTATTTCAGATTGAAGTCTTGCGATTTCAGTCTCTCTCTCGATTATTGTTTTTTTTAAATACTGGTAATTACTTAGACTTTCTTCATATGTTTCAAATAGAAAGAAAACAAAAGAGATAATTAAAACTAAAACTAATGCTCTAGAGAATATTACATTTCCAAGATTTTTTACTTTTTCCATTTTAAATTATTAAATTTTTCTACTCCTACTTGTTCAGCAATTCTTAAAAGTTCATTATATTTAGCAGTTCTTTCACCCCTTGCAGGAGCTCCTGTTTTAATTTGACCACTAGAAGTTCCTACGACAAGGTGACTAATAAACGAATCTTCTGTTTCGCCAGATCTATGAGAAACCATGCTTGAATAATCATTTTTCTTAGCTAGTTTCATAGTTTCTAAAGTTTCCGAAATACTGCCAACTTGATTAACCTTAATCAATATTGCATTTGCACAATGATTTTCAATACCTTTTTGTAAAATCTCTTCTTGGGTAACAAAAAGATCATCACCAACCAACTGAATTGAACTCCCTAGTTTTTCTGTAAGGTACTTCCATCCATCCCAATCATCTTCTGATAACCCATCTTCAATTGAGATAATCGGATAAAGATTAGTCAAGTCGACTAAAAAATCTGACATTTCAATACTGTTTAATCTCTTACCTTCAATGAAATAATTGTTATCTTTATAAAACTCTGATGCAGCTGCATCAAGTGCTAATGAAATCTGATCAGATTCCTTATAGCCTGCTTCTGATATAGAAAGCATTATTTCATCTAATACTTCTTTTGAAGAATTAAAATTAGGCGCAAAACCACCTTCATCTCCAACGTTTGTAGCTAAACCTTTTTCTTTTAATCGTTTCTTTAATGTGTGATAAATCTCTACTCCAGCTTGCAATGCAAGGTCGAATCGTTCAAAACCGTGGGGTACAATCATAAATTCTTGAATATCAACAGAGTTATCAGCATGAGCTCCACCATTTAATATGTTCATAAATGGAACTGGTAAAGAAGGATCTCCATATATATTTGGCATCAATTCATGAACATATCTTTTTGAGGACTTAGAATAAGCAACCATATTTGCCATAGAAACTGCAAGAATTGCATTAGCACCTATTATTGATTTATTTTTTGTACCGTCTAATTCAAGTAATTTTCTGTCGATTTCAAGCTGATTTTCAGAATTCATTCCGACAATAATTGGGGCTATAAGTTCATTTACATTTTTAACAGCATTATTTACACCTTTTCCCAAAAATGCGATTTCATTATCTCTAAGCTCATGAGCTTCAAGGGTACCAGTTGAAGCACCAGAAGGTACTGCGGCTCTTCCCCAACTTCCATCTGATAAAGTAATTTCAACTTCTACAGTTGGATTAGCTCTTGAATCGAGAATATACCTAGCAAAAACTTGTGAAATATTATTATTCATAACCCTGTTATAAAAAATCTAGCAGAATTTAATGTATTTGTGGTGCTTATTCATTATTCTTAGCCATTTTCCACAATTCTTCAATATTTGTATTTTTATCAATATTTTTTTCAACATACTTTGCTCTCTCAATAAATCTTTTGGTAGATCTATTCAATTCTATTTCTGGATCAGCGCTGAGAAATCTACAAACATTTAATAGTGCAAAAAATATATCTCCAATTTCACTTTTTCTATTTTTATCATTTGTAGCATTTTCCAATTCTTTAATTTCTGAAATTAAATCTTGTAAAGCTTCGTCGTAGTTTGAATAACTTAAGTTTATTTTCTTAGCTTTTCGTTGAGCCTTAAATGCTTTAGTAATTGGTGGTAATGCTTGGTTAATATCATCAAATATTGATTCTGATTTATTTCCTTTTATTTCTTCCCATTGTTTTTCAACATCTGATGCATTTTCAAGCTTTACTTCACCAAAAACATGAGGGTGTCTTTTGACTAATTTTTTAGTAAGATTTTCTACTACAGAGACAATTGAAAAAAAATTGTTTTCAGAAGCAATCTTAGAATGAAGTAAAACTTGCAAGAGTAAGTCTCCTAATTCATCTTTTAATATTTCTTGGGCAATGTCAGTATTCTCTAAATTTGCTAAAGCATCTAAAAGTTCGTACGCTTCTTCGATTAAATGTTTAGCTAAAGAGTCATGCGTCTGCTCTTTATCCCATGGACACTCATTTCGTAATTTATTAATTACATCAACTAATTCTTCGAATTCCTTCATATGTAAAGAATACTTCTTAAAACTTCGTAAGTATTATTTGGGGTAAGTTCTGATTTAAAATTGAGTACTAATCTCTTATTTCTGAACAAAAACTTCTTATCAATTTCTTTAATTTTGGCATTTATTGAAGTTGTTAAATCTAACGGAAATATTTCAATTGAATTTTCTTTAATAATAGTTTTTAGAATATTTTTTTGTTTTAATAAAATTCTAATTTTCGCAGTAGTAATTAAATTTTTAGAAACTTGAGGAACTTCACCAAATCTATCAATCAACTCTTCATAAATTAAGTCTGCTTCATTTAAGGTAGCTTTTTCAAGTCTTTTGTAGATATCCAGTCTCTCAGAATCTGCATTTATATAACTTTTAGGAATAGATGCACCCCAAAAAATATCTAATTTTAGATTATTACTAGGGAGATTTAATTGTTTGTTAGGTTTTCCATCAATTGCTTCTAGAACATATTTATTAAAAATATTTAAGCCAACGTTTGCAATAAACCCAGATTGTATATCTCCTAAAATACTGCCAGAACCTCTTAGTTGTAAATCTTTCATAGCTAATGAATAACCTGTAGAAGTTTCACCAATTGATCTTATTGCGTATAGTCTCATTTCTGCATCAACACTTAAATTTTTACTATGGAAGAAGTATGCAAAACTTTGTTCGCCTCTTCGACCAACTCTTCCTTTTAATTGATATAACTGAGACATTCCAAGTAATTCTGAGTTAACTGTTATTAAGGTGTTTACTTTAGGTAAATCAATACCGGCTTCAACAATGGTAGTAGCAAACAAAATATCAATTTTTCCATCCCAAACTTTTTGCATTGTTTCTTCAATTTGATTTGAAGGTAATTGTCCATGTAAAAGACCAAAATTTAACTTTGGAAACTTTTCCTTAGTTTTCTTCATCCATTCTTGTAACTGATCTATTCGATTCAATACAAAAAAAACTTGACCGCCTCTTGAAGATTCTCTTTGAATTGCAAGTGCTATAGACGATTCATCAACGAATCCTACATGTGTCAATGTTTCAAGTCTATTTTCTGGAGGCGTCTCTATTCTTGAAGTTTCCCTGATGCCCATGAGTGATTGTTCTAATGTTCTTGGAATTGGTGTTGCAGTAAGTGTTAATTTGTGAAGTTGATTAGATAAATTATGAAGTTTATCTTTATCTTCAACTCCAAATCTATGTTCTTCATCAATTATTATTAATTTTAAATTTTTAAATTTTATATCTTTGCTTAAGAGCCGATGAGTTCCTATTACAATATCAACGGTGCCTTTTTCTAATCCAGAAATTACATCATTAATTTCTTTTTTAGTAACAAATCTACTTAGATGCTTAATAGTTAATGGATAATTCTTTAGTCTTTCTACAAAAGTTTCAATATGCTGTTGTACTAGGATTGTAGTTGGAGCAAGTAATGCAACCTGTCCACCTGAAAAAGCAACTTTTATTGCAGCTCTAAGAGCAACCTCTGTTTTTCCATATCCTACATCACCAAAAATTAATCGATCCATTGGAGTGTTTTTCTCAAGATCTATTTTTACATCACTGATTGCCTTTAATTGGTCTGGAGTTTCTATATATTCAAAACTGTCTTCAATTTCTTTTTGCCAAGGCGTGTCAGGATTAATTATTAAATCATCGTTGATAATTTTCCTTTGCTTATATAAATTCAAAACTCTCTCAGCTATAACTTTTGCATTGTTTTTTGCTTTTTCCTTAGCTCTTTCCCATTCACCTCCACCAAGGTGTGACAGTCTAGGATGTTCTCCGCCAACATAAACTTCTAATTCATTGATTTGTTCGGAAGGTACAAACAACCTATCACTTCCGCCAAACTTAATAGATAAATAATCTTTTTCTACTCCTTTAATTTTTTTGACTTCTGTTCCTTCGTATAAGCCAATACCATGAAAATTATGCACAATGTATGTATTCGGTGTAAGAATAGATTCGTCACTGATAGTCCTTACTTTCTTTTCAATTTTTTTTAGTTGTCTAACGTTTAATATTGTTTCGTCAATAATTGCTATATTCAAATCGTGAAAAATGGCTGAAAAAGAAAACTGACTTTCTACAAATTTAACATTTGCAAGCTCTGCGAATTTCTTTTTTATTTCTAAATTTTTTGTGAAAATAAACTTCTCGTGTATATTTTGAATTTTTTTTATTATTTCTTCTGCTTTAAGTCCATCTAAATATTCAACTTTAGTTTTAATTGAAAAGAGATCATTGGTTTTAATTAACTTCAAAGAACGATTAGATAAACTTGTAAAAATATCTATATATCTAGATGAAAATTCTTCAGAATTAATTGTTAAAAACTCTTTTAGGTTGGTAAAGCTTTCTTCCTCAACTTGCTGTAAATTGCTTAATTCACTTTTACAAAAATTATGATCAATAACACTAACTTCAACTGTTTGGTCAATTAGATTAAAAATTGAATTATGATTTTCTAAATTTTGAATATATTGAAATTTTGTATAATCATCAAAATTTTCTAAATTTTTTCTTGGTATTTTATTTTCAAAATCTTCTTCAGTTATTTTATATAATTCATTGGCTGGGACAATAGTTATATTTTTTAATTGATTTGAAGATCTTTGATTAATTATATTAAAAACTTTAATTTCACTTATTTCATCGCCATCAAATATTATTCTTACTGGGTCATCTCTGTTTATTGGGAAAATATCAACCTGACCACCTCTAATTGAAAATGTTGCTGTAGTTTCAACTCTATCTCTTTGTTTGTAACCAAGATGAACTAAATTTTCAATAAATAGATCAAATTCAACTTCTTGTAAAAGTTTAAGTTCAATTATTTCTAATTCTTCAATATAAATTTTTTGTGATAAAGCTTTGACGCTTGAAACAATATTTATTTCATTTTTTTTCATTAAGCCATACAAAACTTCTAATCTCTTACCTTGGATTGATAGCGAAGGGATAAATGAATCATAAGTTAATGTATCCCAACTGGGAAAAAGAAAGCAATTGTTATCTAAATTTGAAAAGTTATTGAAAAAATTTTTTGCTTGTTCGTCAGAAGGAAATAAATATATATTTTTCTTATTGAATTTATTTTTATAAAAATACGGAACAACTTCATCTATGTTCAGATTTACTGTACTTAGATTCATTTTTTAAATTCTTGCAAGATTAATATATTTTTCGTCGATTAACCAGTTAACTGTTTTTTTAATGAAATCACTAATTTTTGTGTAATTTACCTTTAATTCTTTTTCGGCTTTAGAACCATCATAGATATGACCGTGTGTTAAAACCTTTGCAGACTCTTTGCATAAAAGAGGACTGGTATTAGTTATTTTTCCATAAAAATCTCCAAATGGAGCTATAAAATTCAAAACATTCTTTGGTAAATAAATTGGATTACCTTGCCAACTTGAAATACTTTTTAGAAGTAAAATTAACTCTTCACTTGAAGTTTGGAAACTATTTAACACATACCTATTATTATCTACACCATGAATCATGGCGTTATAATGTCCTTCCGTACAGTCATCAATGTCTACTACGGAAATATTGTTTTTAATTAAAATTGGGTAATTTTTATTTAATGTAGAAATTAAAAGTTTTGCAGTTCCAGATACTCTACCTGGTCCTTGAACAGATGAAGGATTGACTGATACAAATTCAAAGTTTTTTTTGAATTTAAATGCTTCAACCTCAGCTAAATATTTTGACTCTTCATATTTACTTAAGAAATACCCTCTGTGGGTAGCATCTTCGTTTCCAGCCTTATTAAGTTCTTCACCTAAAGTTACAGCAGATGAAGTATATATAAACTTTTTAATTTTAAGGTCATTGCCTAATTTTAAAATATTTTTTGTACCTTCAATATTTGAGTAAAACATTTGTTCCGGTTTTTTTATGCACATTTTATTTACTCCAGCAACATGAAAAATTGCATCGATGTTTATTTTCTTAAGTTGACTTTTCAAATCAGTTGAAAAAAGATCTCCAGTAACAATTTCAACTTTTTGGTTTTCTAATTTTTTAACTGCATTATCTGATCTTGCAAGAGCAAAAACATTGTGACCATTATCAATTAGTTTTTTTAATAAAGGTTTACCAACTACACCGGTTGAACCTGTGATGAAAATATTTTTAAAAGTCATTTTTTAAAATTTAAATAATTAACTAAATATTGATACCCAGATATGTATGACAATAAAAACGCAACGTATACAAAAAAATCAGCTAAGGAAATTACTCCAAAATTTACTGAAAAATCCATCATAACAAAACCAATAGCCCAGAATTGAAAACTTGCTTTTAGCTTACCTATTGGACTTGGTGGAATGAGTATCCCTTCATTACCAGCTAATCCTCTTAAGCCAGTTACAGCAAATTCTCTAACTATTAATAAGACTGTAATCCAAACGCTTACTCTATCTATATAACTAAATCCTATAAAAATGAGTGTTATGAATATTTTGTCCGCTATCGTATCAAGAAACGCACCAGTTTTTGATGAAACATTCCATTTTCTTGCTAATTTGCCATCAAAAAAATCAGTCCAAGCAGCAATAAAAGCAATTATTGCAGGAACTAACATTAAACCACTATCTCTGCCATCTTCTAGTATCAAATATAAAATCACAGGTGAGGAAAGAATCCTAAATAAAGCTAAAATATCAGGAATATATTTCTTCATTAAACTACATCAATAATTCTTCGTTCTGATGCAGCTTTAATAGCTACATCTCTATCACTAAGAAATTGAAATAAAATATCTAAAGAATCTTCAATCAAAAATTCGACTTCCTCTCTTTCATCAGTATAAAACTTTGAAAGTACATAATCAGCAGGATCGACTTTTAAAGGTGGCCGACCAAGTCCAATTTTAAATCTAAAATACTCATTAGTTCCTAAATTAGTGTTAATAGATTTAATGCCGTTATGACCTCCATCAGAGCTTCCTGACTTAATTCTTAATTTTCCAAAAGGAAGATCAATATCATCGTGTAAAACTAAGAGGTTGGTTAATTCCAAATTATATTTTTTTAAATAATTTTTAATTGCTTTACCAGAAACATTCATGGAAACCATTGGAATTAATATGTTTAAATCAACATCTTCTAAATCCATCGTACCTAATTTGAAAATTCCAGAAATATCGTCTTTAAGTTCAATTGAATATTTCTTTGCAAAAGAAAATAGTGTGTCAGCACCTATATTATGTCTTGTATTTTGATATTGAACCTGAGGATTCCAGAGTCCAACGTAAAGAAGCTTATTACTCTCCTGAGTCATCAGAAGGCTCTTCGCCATCAGACTCTGTAGAGGACTCTTCTCCATCTGAATCTTCTGTTGATTCTTCGCCATCTAACAGTGCTTCGTCTGTCTCTTCTTCTACTGCTGCTCTTGGGAGAGTAATAGTTACTAAGACTGATTCATCATCTTCATTTGATAGTAATACACCTTCTGGTAGTACTACATCTTTTGCTGTAGCATTTTCACCTACATTTAATCCTGAAATATCTAAATCAAGCGCTGATGGAATATTTGTTGGTAAAGCTGTAATTGAAATTGTTGAATTAATTGTTTGGATTAATCCGCCATCTTCTTTAACCCCAATAGGAGTACCAACATAATGAATGTTTACATCAGCTGAGACAGTTTTTGTTAGGTCAATTTGAATTAAATCCACATGTAAAAATTCATTTCTAAAAGGATGTTTTTGAATTTCTCGAGCTAGGGTAGTAAATTTTTGATTTCCAACTTCTAAATTTAAAATGATGTTTGAACCAGCTTCAGTTTTCATAGCATTAGAAAAATCTCTAGCATTAAGTGAAACAGTTAAAGGTTCCATGCCTAATCCATATACAATAGCTGGTATGTCACCTTGGATTCTTAGTCTTCTAGATTCAGCTGAACCTTTGTTATCTCTAATTGTTGCTTTTAAAATTGTTTCCATAATTATCCTTAAGAATTATATAGAGTAATAGAATTTAATTAATATTGAATTTGTATTTATGCTTTTTCAGTCGCTTTTCTAGCAGAAAGTACAGCAAAAGTTAAAGTTAAAATAGCAAAAGTACCTGCAGCTAAATATCCTTTAAATATAACATCATTAAGCCAGCCTTCTACCATTATCGCTCTCATAGCTTCTATAACATAAGTCGTTGGATTATATGCAGAAGCTGTTGAAAGCCAACCCCTAAGAGCTTCTCTAGGTACAAAAGTCGGTGCTAAAAAGAGTGCCGGAAAAAAGAGAAATGATGCTGCCTGTGCTCCTTGTGAAGATCCTGATCTAACACCCGCTGCTACAGAATAACCTGCAAATCCCATACCCCACAAAAAAGCAATTGAAAGAACCATTAAAAATCCAATTGAACCAACTGCAGGATCAGCTCCAATAATTTTTCCAATTATCATAATTAAACTAGCTTGAATTAAAACCCTTAATGCACCAACTAACATTGGAGCTAAAATTATTGCCCATTTAGAGATAGGCATACTTTGATATCGTTTAAACACTCCTGATTCAATATCTTCAACTAAGTATATTCCAGATGCACCACCACTTACTGAAGCTGAAACTATTGAAACAGGAAGAATAAAGTTAACAAAGTTACCATTTGCAAAATCAAATGGGGTTCCGGCTGCAGAACCTCCGAATACTCCACCCAATGCACCATCATAAACAAATAAGAAAAATGCAGAAATAAAAATATTTGGTAACTCAGCTAGAGGTCTTCTTACAACTCTAAGAATCAACCTTTTAGTCAGGATTTGTAATTGAGTTAAGAAAGTTATTTTTGTATTCATCAGTCTTCCACTTTTTCAACATTTGTTTCTTTATTGTCAGAACCTTCTAGTCTGTAGCCTGTTACTTTAAGAAAAACATCATCTAATGTTGGTTTACTTGCAGATACCGAACTAATTTCAATATTTTTTTCAGTTAGTTGATTTACATATTGAGGAATTTTTCTAGCCCCATCTTCAACAGTGATTCGTATTAGGTTTTTATCTTGCACGCCTTCAGTTATGACATTTAGTGCTAGCTTAAGGTCACTATCACTATCAAATGCAAAAGTAATAACATCACCACCTATACTTGCCTTTAGTTCATCTGAAGTTCCCTCAGCAACTACTAATCCATTATCAATTATTGCTATTCTATCAGCCAGCTCATCTGCTTCTTCGAGATACTGGGTAGTTAAAATAACAGTTACACCACCATCTCTAAGCCTTTTAATTTCTTCCCATAATACCCTTCTTGAGCCCGGATCTAATCCGGTTGTAGGTTCGTCTAAAAAAAGTACTTCAGGAGAATGGACTAAGCTTAATCCTAAATCTAACCTTCTTTTCATACCACCAGAATACGTCTTAACTCTTCTTTCAGATGCTTCTGTTAATCCAACTAATTCAAGTAATTCATTTGTTCTATTGATAGAATCTTCTTTTGAGTACCCCCAAAGTCTTGCAGTTGTGAAAAATAATTCTCGAGCAGTTAATAAATTATCTATACCTGTATCTTGAAGGGCGACGCCAATTTTTTCTCTTACTAACTTATCTTGACTAGAAACATCATATCCTAAAATTTTTGCAGATCCACCAGTAACTTGAAGTAATGTAGTTAGCATCAAAATTGTTGTCGATTTACCTGCACCATTTGGGCCTAATAAACCAAAAATCTCACCTTTTCTAACTTCAAAACTAACATCCTTAACGGCTTCAACAGTAGCTTGCTTACTTTGAAATGTTTTTTTAATATTTTTTACTTCAACTGCTAACATTATTTACCTAAAGATTTAAATGACAAATCACATCAGATATTAGCCTTATTTATATTTTATGTGGCCTCGTAGCTCAGGGGATAGAGCACAGGTTTCCTAAACCTGGTGTCGCAAGTTCGAGTCTTGCCGGGGCCGCTATATTTAAAATAATTTTGTTTTTAAATCCTGACTTATATTATTAAGGACTAATTCTTTAAATTCTTTATGGATGCTAGAGTTTGAAGCAATAATTAAATTCGATTGCATAGAAGGAAATCTTTCTGTTTCATCCTCAACATGCCCACCTGCCTCATGAAGTATTAAACTTGCACCTAACGTATCCCAGGGTTTAATAAAAAATTCATAATACGCATCAAATTTATTATCAGCAACCCAACAAACGTCAAGAGCTGCGGATCCATATCGTCTAATTCCACCTGAATTTTTTAGAATTGTTTCAAATGTTAAGATATATTGTTGTGCGTTTATAACTCTGTCATATGGGAATCCTGTAGCAACTAAAGCTTTTTTCATCTCAGTATTTTTGGAAAGTAACAATTTTATACCATCTTTAAATGCACCATAATCTTTATAACCTTCATAAATATGATCTCTATAAATATCAAGAACTATGGATTGTATTGGATTATTGTCCTCAATTAATAAAATTGTTATTGCAACTTGTGGAATATTATTTGCATAATTAACAGTTCCATCTAACGGATCAATAACCCATATCCTATTTGAGTTTTCATTTATTGGTTCAGATTCTTCAGAAATAATGCCGTCCTGAGGAAATATCTTTTGAATTCTGTTTATTAAAATTTCTTCCGATTTTAGATCAGCAGAAGTTACCAGATCAACAACTGATGTTTTTGAAGAAATTAAAGCTTCAGATTGTAATTTTTTAATTTCTTCAGCTGCTTCATATAAAGCAGCTTTTAATTCTGAAATATCAAATTGTGAAAACATAATTTAAACTGTATGTTGCTTACCAGAATTAATAAAGTTCTGAGCAATAATACCTGCACTAGAAACTGACTTAACCTCGATCCAAGTAAATGGGTTTTCAGACTTGTTAGATACATAATCTAAAAATATTTTGATTGACTCTTTGTGACCTTTTCCAGAATTAAATACTTTACTTCTATCTTGATTATCAATTAAGTATCTAACTTTTTGAAAATCTTCGATAATAAATGAACTACTACTTCCATGTATTTCAATTCTTTCTTTTGCTAGTTGTGGATTAGAGTCTGAAAAATATTGTATTGATGCATGTGCACCATTTTGAAAATTAATATTTAAAAATACTTGATTATCTAATACTTCATTGCCTCTTTTGTCAATAGGTGCTGAGGCAGAAATGCTTTGTGGTAAAGAATCAAAAAAATAACATGCTAAATCAATTGCATGAATTGCTTCACCAACAACTCTTCCACCACCTATTTCTTTAATGTTGGTCCAATGGTCTTTTTCTAGTTTTGGTACGTTAAACCTAAAAGTCATGCTATTTGCTGGATTTTTAATAAGCTGTTCCTTAATAAATTGTGAAGCTAAAGCAAATCTTCTATTAAAGCCCATGTAAATTTTTGGATTTTCAACTTGATAAATAGTTTCTTCAATTTCAGTCAAAGATTTTAAAGTTAAAGCAATCGGCTTCTCAACATATACTGCTTTGCCTTTATTTAGTGCTTTAATAACAAGTTCAGAATGGTTATTATGCGGAGTTAAAATAAAAATAGCATCTATTTCTTCTGAGTTAAGAATTGCATCTTCTGTTGAGTATTTATTATTTATTTTGAAATTTTTAGCTAAATTTTCTGAACTAAGGCCACTATTTGATGCTATTCCTAATATTTTGCATTCTTTTTTTAATTCTTTTAGTACTGGCAATATAGTTGTTGCTGCAAAATTACCGGCTCCAAGTATTCCTAAATTAACTTTTCCATCCCTAGGTTCCAAATTTTTAATACTATTGAACTCTAATTTCGCTTTACTTTCTAAATCGTATCGAAGAACTATTGATAAAGGTTTTTTCTCAGAATCAAAATTTGTGTAAATTTTTTCTGCATCATTAAAACTAATTTCTAAATTTACTAAATCAAGTAAATGAATACTTGTTTGCTTAAGTAATTTTAAAAATGCTTCAAAATTTCTATTCTCTGTCCATCTAACATATTCAATTGGATAATCTTTTCCTAAAACTTCATACTGCTTATCGTATCTACCTGGACCATACGATTTTGAAACAACTAGTTCAAGTTCTTTGTAATAAAAATCATTTCTTGAAATATTAAGTTTTATATCTCCAATAACTACAATTTTTGACTTGTTTCTGGAAATTTTCGTAGCAATTTCGATTGGCTCATTGCTATTAGTAGCTGCTGTAATTATTACTGCATCAACATTGCTAACGTCAGCTTCTTCAATTGAAGTAAAAAAATTGTCATCAACTTTGACTCTTTCTGAATCTGGATCAATTCCAATGACTTCAGAGCCTTGTGCCTTGGCTAATCGATATACCAACTGACCAACAATCCCTAGACCAATTACAACAATTTTCGACCCAAGAGTTGTTTCAGAGAGTCTTAAACCATGAAGAGCTATACTTCCTAAAACAGTAAATGATGCTTCTTTTATATCAACGCCTTCAGGGATTCTTGAACATAAATTTTCATTAACTGTTACATACTCTGCATGGCTACCATTTGAAACTACTTTATCCCCAACATGAAACTTATGTACGCCTTGTCCGAGCTGTACAACTTCACCTGCAGAGCTATATCCTAATTTTATTGGAAGGATATTCTTTGGAAAAACTGCATTCCACACAGCTCCAAATCCATCTGTTTTAAGTAAATTTAAGCCTTTTTCTAAATTTGATTTATTTTGGAATTTTTCAGCAACTGTTTTATTACTATTTTCAATTGTTGCTAACTCTGTTCCTGACGAAATTACCGAATAATGGTTTCTTATTAAAATTTCACCTGGTCCAGGTTTAGGTATTGGAGTTTCCCATAATCTTGGAATAGGATTATTTTTTTCAACTACTAACTGTTTCATATTGACCTGCTCCATTAATAATAACTAATTTAGCTCAGAAATTAGCGGTGACACTAAATTAATAATTTCATTATTTATAGTTTTCACACTTAAAGACCCGTCAGGGTTTACATCTTGCACCCATCCTCTTCCATCCGGATATTCAACTAATTTGTTTAATGTAGTTAACCTTTTTTTATATTCAAAGATATCGAAATTTCCAAGTTTGAGTGTTGATATTAGAATTTCACCCCAAACCTCTCCATGATTTTTTATCATATTGTTATCTTGTTTTTCTAAATAAATTGATCCTGCACTTAATATCTCCGGTTTTTTCCAAAAATAATTTACACCAATTCCAATGCAAATTTTCTCATTTATCTTTTCAACTAAAACTCCGCCAACTTTTTTTTGATTTAAAGTTATGTCGTTTGGCCATTTAAGAGATAACTTATCAACATTGTTTACTTCACTTATATATATGTAACTCGCTATTAATGGAATAAGTGTTGTAGGAACTACAATATCGCTTTGATTTATAGCTAGAGAACAGGCTAAAGCTTGATCGGCATTTAACCATTTTCGTTTTGCTGTTCCTTTTCCTTGTTCTTGTTTAAAACTAATTACTAGTACTGGTTCATAATCAAGTTCACTTAGTGCAAATTCTTGTGTATTGTAAATTGATTCGAAAAAAAAGGTTTTCAAAGTGTTACCTCTTTATATAAATATGGGTCAAATACATACAATAACAATATACAAGAAAGTTGAGCATGTCAGACGAAAATGTAGTTGAACGACGCAATAAACGCGCTGCAAAAGTTCAACACCCTAAAGGAAAACTAACTGCTTACGAAAGAATTAATTTACTTCTAGACGAAGACTCGTTTAACGAAATTGATCAAAACGTCACCTCAATTGAAAATCCTGATGGTGAAGCTGTGATAACTGGTTCAGGTACTGTTCATGGACGACCAGTATATGTTTATTCCGAAGATTTTTCTGTAATGGGTGGAAGCTTAGGTGAAGTCGTGGCAAAAAAAATATTAAAAATTATGGATAAAGCTCTTGAAGCTCGTGCACCCATAATTGGTATTAAAGACTCTGGTGGGGCAAGAATTCAAGAGGGAATATCTTCGTTATATGGTTATGCTCAAATTTTTAAGAAAAATGTTCAGTCTTCAGGAAAAATACCCCAAATATCAGTTATAGTCGGACCTTCTGCAGGTGGCGCAGTGTATAGCCCAGCACTAACGGACTTTATTTTTCAAGTTCAGAATATAGGACAATTATATGTAACTGGTCCAGCTGTTGTAAAAACTGTAACAGGTGAGGATGTTTCTTTTGAAGAATTAGGCGGAGTTGAAGCACATGGTACAAAATCTGGTGTAACTCATCAAGTTTGTGAAACTGAAGAGCAGGTATTTGAAGAAGTAAGGTACTTATTAAGCTTTCTTCCTCAGTCGTCCTTTCAAAAACCACCAGTTTTTATAACTGAAGATGATAGTAAAAGATTGGTTGAATCACTAGATAGCTTTATTCCGAATAATAGAAATTTACCATACGATATGGAAAAAATTATCATTGATATTGTTGATGATGGTGAGCACTATCCTATTCAGGGAAATTATGCAACAAATATAATAACCACGTTCGCTCGATTAAATGGTAACACAGTTGGTATTGTTGCAAACCAACCATTGGAGTTAGCTGGTGTATTAGATATCAATGCTTCAGAAAAAGCAGCAAGGTTTGTAAGATTTTGTGACGCATTTAATATACCTTTACTGACTTTGGTTGATGTTCCAGGTTTTTTACCTGGAGTAGAACAAGAACATGGAGGTATTATCAGAAGTGGCGCAAAATTACTTTATGCATACTCAGAAGCAACAGTTCCAAGAGTCTGTGTCGTTATTAGAAAAGCATATGGTGGAGCTTATATAGTTATGGACTCTATTGGTCTAGGTGCAGATAAATTATATGCTTGGCCAAGCGGTGAAATTGCAGTAATGGGTGCTGAAGGAGCTGTAGATATAATAAATAGAAAAGATTTAGCAAAATCAGAAAAAAAAGATCAGCTAAAAGCAAAATTAGTTGCTGAATACAATGAAAAATTTAGTAATCCAAAAATTGCAGCAAATTTAGGTTTAATCGATAACATAATAAAACCAAGTGAAACAAGGAAAATCATAATTGATTCATTTAATGAATTAGTAAATAAAGTCGAATTAGGAGATAAGCATGGAAACATTCCCCTCTAAGAACATTGCAATAAAGTGGGTTGAGCAAAATACTTTGCCAATGAAATTGTTTCTATCTCTAGGTTTTGCAATTTTAACTGCTTTAACTGCCCAATTGAGAATTGTAATTCCAATCTCTCCCGTTCCTATAACAGGTCAAACTTTTACAGTCCTATTAGCAGGTTTAATACTTGGAAGTACTTTCGGATCCGTAAGTATGTTAATGTATTTATTTTTAGGAATGTCTGGGCTTCCATTTTTTTCAGGAAATTTAGCAGGTCTTGCTATTTTAAAAAGTCCAACGATTGGCTATATTATAGGTTTTTTTATTGCTACTTATATTATTGGTCAGTTTTCAAGTAAACCATTTTATGGAATTTTTTTTGGAACATTAACTATTTATTTAACAGGAACAATTGGCCTAATGTTGGTCTTAAATTTGTCTTTTATAAATGCATTACAAGTTGGTGTTATACCGTTCGTTATTGGAGATATTTTAAAAGCTACATTAGCTGGTTCAATTGCTTTAAAGCTTAAAGGATAATGAAACAAAAAAGAATCTTAATTGCTAATAGAGGAGAAATTGCTCTTCGAATTATTAGATCCGCTAAAGAGATGGATTTGCATACAATTGCAGTTTACTCTGATGCTGATGAAGAAGCTCTTCATGTAAAAAGAGCTGACGAATCTTACTATTTGGGAAATTCGCTACCAGCAGACAGCTATAGAAACCTTAAAAAACTAATCCAAGCTGCAATAGATACAAAAGCAGATTTAGTTCATCCGGGATATGGATTTTTAGCTGAAAACTCTGATTTTGCAAAAGCAGTTGAAAAAAAAGGAATAACATGGATTGGTCCGAACCCAGAAACAATCAAATCAATGGGAGACAAAATTGAATCTAGAAAACTAATTTCTAAAGTTGGACTACATCCTGTTCCAGGTCAACTCAAGCCATCAAGATCAAAAAAAGATGCAACAAAAGATGCAAATAGCTTTGGTTATCCAGTTGCCTTAAAAGCAGCTCATGGTGGCGGTGGTAAGGGACTAAGAATAGTTTATGATGAAAAAGAGCTTTTAGAAAGTTTTGAAATTGTCAAAAGAGAAAGTGAAGCATATTTTGGTTCAGATGAAATTTATGTAGAGAAATTTATAAAGCCTGCTAGACACATAGAAACGCAGATTTTGGCTGACAAATATGGAAACATAGTCTATTTAGGAGAACGGGATTGTTCACTTCAAAGAAGAAATCAAAAATTGATTGAGGAAAGCCCTCCTGTTTGGATTTCAGATTATGGAAGAGAAAAACTTAAGGAATATTCTTTAAAAATTGCTAGAGTTGCAAAATATGTAAATGCTGGAACTATTGAATTCCTTGCAGATAACGACGAAAATTTTTACTTTCTTGAAATGAATACTCGTTTACAAGTGGAACATACTGTAACTGAAATGAGATACGGAATTGATTTAGTAAAAGAACAGATAAAGGTTGCTCTTGGTAATTCATTAGAAGAATTTAATCCTGAACCAAGAGGTCACAGTATTGAATTTAGAATAAACGCTGAGGATCCAGCCAATAAATTTTTGCCAACACCTGGAACAATAACAGAGTACCGTGAACCTACTGGAAATGGAGTAAGAGTAGATGGTTGGGTGAGAACTGGCACACAAATTACACATTTTTATGATAACTTGATTGCAAAGCTCATTGTTTGGGGAGCTTCAAGAGAAGAGGCACGTTTTAAAGGAATTAGGTGTTTGGATGAATATATTATTGGCGGTGTACCTACAACTATAAATGTTCTTTCAGAAGTTCTAAAAACAAAAGAATTTATAGAAAGCAACATTCATGTAAAATTTCTTGAAGAAAATTTTAAAATTAATGATGTGGAAGATGATGAAATAATCTCTGATAGACCGAGTAAAGTTAAAATTTCTTTGGACGACAAAGCAAATCCTACCTTAGCTCCTCAGAGACCAAAAAAAATAGGTTTAGATTTAACAGGAAATATAAAAAACCCAGGCATGATATTCGCTGATATGCAAGGAACAATTATGGACACTATGACAAAAAAAGGTAAAAAAGTTAAAAAAGGTGATTCACTCTTTGTACTTGAAGCAATGAAAATGGAAAATGTTATAACAGCACCCATTGATGGAGTAATAAAAAAATTTAATATTGAAAAAGGTCAGCCTGTTAAAAAAGGTGAATTATTAGTTGAAATAGAAGCAAAATTCTAATGATCTATGGTGTTGGAGTAGATCAAGTAGATTTGATAAGAGTTAGAAAACTTTTATCAAAATCTAAATCCAAGTTTGAAAAACGTTGTTTTACAAAGAATGAAATTTTATACGCTAATAGATTTGCTGATCCTGCAAAAAGATTAGGTGCAAGATTTGCCGCAAAAGAAGCAGTAATGAAATCTTTAGGTAAAGGTTGGAGACAAATTAATTGGAGGGATATTGAAATTACTGGTGGTGGAAAACCAAATGTGAATTTGTTAGGAGAAGCTAAAACCTTAGCTGAAGTATTAAAAATTAAAAATGTTCATGTTTCAATGTCGCATGAAGAAAATCAAGCAATAGCTTTTGCAATTTCTGAGAATTAGTTGTGAAGTGGGTTGCAATGTTTCCAGGACAAGGCTCTCAACAAATTGGGATGGGTAAAGAATTACTTTCTCTATATCCGGATCTATTAATCGATAAATTTGAAAATACTCTTGGTTGGTCTCTTGAAGAAATAATTTCAAAAGGAGATGAAGAATTAATAAAAAAAACAAACATAGCTCAACCTTATATATTCGCTATTTCATATTGTTATGGCCTTGAAGCTATTAAAAAATTAGGACTACCCAAAGTCGGAATAGGGCATTCTTTAGGTGAATATACAGCTCTATCGTTAGCAAATATTTTAAGTTACCAAGATGCCTTAAAAATTATTTCTGTCAGGGGTAACGCAATGCAAGAAGCAGTAGAAAATTCTAACACTACTATGGCAGCTGTATTGACTGCTGACTTAAATAATACAATAAAATCGATTAAAGATTTAGCAACTCAAGGAATAGAAATAAATATATCAAACTATAACGATTCTTCTCAAATTGTTATAAGCGGAATGATCCAAGATTTGGATTACATTAAATCTGATCCGAAATCAATTCAAGCTAAAAGAATTATCCCCCTTGAGGTAGCCGGTGCATTTCACTCACCAACTGTTTCTTCAGCAAAAAAGAAAGTATCAGAAGTTTTAGAAAGTATTGAATTCAAAAATGGTGATTTTACAGTTTATATGAATATTGATGCTAAACCCATGATTATTGAGACAGTCAAGAATAGATTGATAAATCAAATAGATAATAGTGTCCTCTTTTATGACCAGATTTTAAACATTGAGAAAATAGAATCGCCGGACTATTGGTATCATATTGGTCCAGGTAATGTAACCGTCGGGATGGTAAAAAAGTCTATATCTAGTAAGGGTTTAGGAGTAATAAATTCTATTAGCTCTTTAGAAAAGATATAAGGAGTAATCTTTGAAATCAACAATAACAGGATGGGGTAAGTGTTCGCCTCAAAGCGTAATGACTAATGATGATCTTGCAAAATTTATTGATACATCTGATGAATGGATTAAACAAAGAACTGGTATTGAAGAAAGAAGATACTGTCACGTGAATAATTCTGATATGGCTTCAGTAGCTGGACAACATGCAGTAGCTTGTGCTGGTTTAACTCCTGAAGATATTGATGTAATAATTCTTGCAACTTGTACACCTGATAGCTTGATACCATCTGCTGCTGCTCATGTCCAAAAAAAAATGGGAGCAATTAACGCTTCAGTATATGACATCAATGCTGCATGTGCTGGTTTTGTTTATGCAATGGAGCAAGGTAAAGCTTTCATTGAAAGTGGCTTATACAAAAAGGCGCTAGTAATTGGTTCTGAACACATTACTTGGTTACTTGACTGGTCTGATAGAGGCACTGCTGTTCTTTTCGGAGATGGAGCTGGTGCTGTAGTTATAGAAGAAAGCACTGATGAATCTGAAGGTGAAATTTATTCATTTGTTAATGGTTTATCTTCAGAAAAACTTGAAATTTTAGAAGTACCAAACTTTGGCTCAGCCATGGATAGGTTTAAACCTGATGAAGCAGCAAAAATAAGGTGGACATTCGAAGGTCCAGAAATTTTTAAAAGTGGTGTCAGAGCTATGTCTAATGCATCAAAAGAAGTTGTACAAAAATCTGGACTTAAGGAAGAAGATATTGATATTGTAATTCCACATCAAGCAAACTTAAGAATTATTGAAGGGCTTGAAAAAGCACTTGGTTTTCCTAATAGTAAAATGATAAAAAAAGTTCATAGATATGGTAATACCTCGGCTGCTTCTATTCCATTAGCGTTAGTAGATGCTATAGAAGAAGGAGAAATTAAAGGTGGCGAAACAGCAATTTTTACTGCAGTTGGTGCTGGTTTATCCTGGGGCGCTTGCGCTTTGAAATTAAAACAAGACTTAAAACCAAAAAATACTTCAAATGCCAAACTTTCTGATTTTAATGGAACTGCAATTGACACGATAATGAAGGCAATAAAATATCAAATTCCTGAAAAGCTAGAACAAATATGAAAACTGCCTTAGTTACTGGGGGTTCAAAAGGGATTGGTAAAGCTATTTCATTAGAACTCGGCAAAGATTGTAAAGTTTATATTGGGTATAACTCTTCAAAAGAAAAAGCCGAACTGGTTGCTAAAAAAATTATTGATTCTGGAGGGATTGCTGAAATAGTTGAGATTAATGTAGCAAACAATAATTCAGTATTAACAGCATTTGAAAAAATTGAAAGCAATGGAGATAATATAGACATTCTTATTAACAATGCTGGGGTAACTAAAGATAACATTTTTCCGAGAATGAAGGAAGATGAATGGCAAGAAATTATCCAAACTAATTTAACTGGAAACTTTTATACATCACAAAGAGCTCTAAAAAATATGATTAAAAATAAATGGGGAAGGATAATTTTCATTTCTTCAGTAGTTGGTATTTCAGGTAATAAGGGGCAGTCAAATTATGCTGCTTCAAAGGCTGGTGTAATTGGATTTGCAAAATCAATAAGCAAAGAAATGGGTTCAAGGAATATTACATCAAATGTTGTTGCTCCAGGTTATATAGATACAGACATGACTTCTTCTATAAATGATGAAAGTAGAGAAAATATTATAGACCAACTTTCAATAAAACGCATTGGTAAACCAGAAGATGTTGCAAATGTAGTAGCTTTTTTAAGCAAAGAAGAGTCAGAATATATAACAGGACAAGTCATTGCTGTCGATGGCGGGATGACAACGTAATTAAGGAGAATTATGGAAGTAAATGATGTTTTTGAAAAGGTTAAAAGTTTATTTGTTGACGAGTTAGGTATTGATGAGTCTAAAATTTCAATGGAAGCAAAACTTGAAGAAGATTTAGAAATTGACTCTTTAGGAATTGTTGAAGTAGTTATGGCTTTTGAAGATGAGTTTGGAATCGAAATTGACGATGACGAATTAGCAGATGTTAAGACTGTAGGGGAAGCAGTTAACTTACTTCACTCTAAAATATAAATCAAAAATGACTAAAAGACGAGTTGTTGTTACTGGTCTTGGGACTATAAATCCGCTGGGTAATTCGGTATCTGATACTTGGAACCGATTATTAAAAGGTGAATCAGGAATAGATTATATTACTACATTCGACACATCTAATTTACCAGTCACTTTTGCTGGTGAAGTTAAAAATTTTGATGGAAATGATTATTTAGGTAAACAACATGCCAGAAAAATGGATCGATCATCACATTTATCAATCTTTGCAACTGAACAAGCATTGATTGATTCGGGAATTAATTTAGAAGAAAGATTAGGGTCGAATGTGGGAATTGTCTTTGGCACCGGTATTGGAGGAATAGGTGCTACAGAAGAAGCCGTTAGAACATACGACTCCAGAGGACCATCTAGAATTAATCCTCTTGCAATAACTCAATTGATGCCAAATTCAAGTATTGGACAAGTTGCAATTAGGTTTGGAGTAGAAGGACCTTCACTAACAATTACAACAGCTTGTGCAGCATCTGCTAATGCAATTGGAGAAGCAAAAAATTTAATAGAAAGAGGAGTTGTTGATACTGTAATAGCAGGAGGGGTGGAATCAGGAACTACACCAATGACTATTGGAGCTTTTGCCCAAATTAGAGCACTATCAACACAAAATGAAAACCCTAAATTAGCGTGTAAGCCTTTTGATAAAGAAAGAGATGGATTTGTAATGGCTGAAGGTTCAACAGTTTTGGTTTTAGAAGAAGAACAGCATGCCATAAAAAGAAATGCAAAAATATATGGTTATGTATCAGGTTATGGATCTACTACTGATGCTTATCATATTACCGCACCTGCTGAAGGTGGGATTGGAGCTGTTAGGGCTATGGAAAAAGCGCTACTAGATGCTGAAATTAGTATACAACAAGTTGATTATATAAATACACACGGTACATCAACTCCGGCTAATGATTTAAATGAAACTAAAGCAATTAAGTCATTATTTGGAGAATATTCTAAGAATTTAACATTATCTTCAACAAAATCTATGACTGGACATTTACTTGGTGGGGCTGGAGCATTTGAGGCTATGGTCTCAATACTTTCAATAAGGGATAATAAAATAGCCCCAACAATAAATTTAAATAATTTTGATGATCAATGTGATCTTAACTACACTCCTAATTCTTCAATAGAATTGAATACTGAAATCGTTATGTCAAACTCATTTGGTTTTGGTGGACACAACGCTGTACTAGTTATAACAAAAACTTAATTTGGTAACATTGTGCCACCGATGGCATGAACACCGCCATCAGCATGAATTATTTCACCAGTAACAGCTTCTGAAAAATCTGACAATAGAAAGTTAACAACTTTTGCAACTGGCGTAGGATTAGTAACATCCCAACCTAAAGGAGCTCTATTGTTCCATTCTTCGTTCATAGCAGAAAATCCAGGAATATTTTTTGCAGCAGTTGTGGATAAAGGTCCTGAAGCAACTGCGTTCACTCTAACACCATCTTTTCCAAGGTAATATGCTAAGTACCTGACTATAGACTGCAAACTTGATTTTGCAACACCTTGCCAATCATAGCCAGGCCAAGCTTGTGAATTATCAAAATCTAGAGCAACGATTGAAGCTTTTGGGTTAAGAATTGGCATTACTGCTGATGAAAGAGTTTTGAGTGAAAAAGCTGAAACTTCAAAACTTTTAACTGCGTCTTCAACACTGGTATTTAAAAAGTTTCCTCCCATAGCTTCTGTGGGAGAAAAAGCAATAGCATGCAAAACACCATCTAATCTTCCGAACTCCTTTTCGATTTGATTTACTGTATTTTTTACTTCATCTATATTTTCTATATCCATCGGAAGTACTTTTATTTCTTCGGATAATCTCTTGACAGCTCTTTCGGTTATTCTTAGTCCTTTACCAAAACCAGTTGCAATAATATTTGCTCCATTTTCTATTGCAACTTGTGCTGATACATAAGCTATGCTTTTATCTGTCAGTATTCCAGTAATTAAAATATTTTTATTTTTTAGAATCATAAAATAATTTTACAATCAAGATTTTTTAGCTTCAATTAAATAATATTTACTTTTATATAGTTGTAACTAATTTAAGAATTCTGATTCAGTATCTCAGCTTGAGCTGAAGCAAGTCTTGCGGTTGGAATTCTAAAAGGAGAACATGAAATATAATCAATATTTAAACTATTTAAAAAAATTATAGAATTTGCTTCACCTGCGTGTTCACCACACACACCTACCTTCAGTTTCGGATTTGACTCCTTTCCATTTTTAGATGAAAGATCAACCAATTTACCGACACTCTCAATGTCAATCGAAACAAAAGGATCTATATTGAATACCCCGTTCTCAACGTAATCATTTAGAAACTTTGAAGCATCATCTCTGGAAAGTCCAAGTGTTGTTTGGGTTAAGTCATTAGTTCCAAATGAGAAAAAATCTACATGTTTTGCTATTTCTACAGAATTAAGTGCTGCACTTGGTAATTCAATCATTGTCCCAATTGAATAAGTAAAATTAAATTCCAACTCTTTTTCTAAATTCTGAATAGTTTCTATTAGTATGGTTTTCATCTTCTGAAGTTCTTTTGCATTCATTATTAAAGGAATCATAATTTCAGGTGATGTAATTGTATTTTTCTTTTTTGAAATATTAAAAATAGCATGACAAATTGCTTCAACTTGCATTTTATAAATTTCAGGATAAGTCAATCCCAGTCTCACACCTCTATGTCCTAACATTGGATTACTTTCAGACAGCTTAAGCAATATTTCATTTATATAACTAGGCAATATACCAATTGCATTTGCAAGTGATGTAATCTCAACATCGCTTTTTGGTAAAAATTCATGCATTGGTGGATCAAGTAACCTTATTGTTATAGGTTTATCTTCTAATATTTCAAACAAATTTTCGAAATCTTTTATTTGAAAATTTATTAATTTGGCTAAAGCTCGTTTTCTGCCTTGAACATTTTCAGCCATTATCATTTCTCTCATTGGTATAATTCTCTCACCTTCAAAAAACATGTGCTCAGTTCTACACAGTCCAATTCCTTCAGCATTAAACTCCAGGGCTTTCTTTGTGTCATTGACTGTCTCTGCATTAGCTCTTACATTTAAACGCCTCACTTCATCAGACCATTTCATGATTTGATTAAATTCATCAGAAGGTATTGGTGGTTGTGTTTTAAGTTCTCCTAAATATACTTCTCCCAGGGAACCATCTAATGAAATTAAATCTCCATGATTTAAAGTTGTTGTACCATTAGAAATAGTTTTGTTCTCATAATTAATTATTAAATTTTCCGCACCAACAATACAAGGCTTTCCCATTCCGCGAGCAACTACAGCAGCATGACTTGTCATCCCACCTTTTGTAGTAAGAATACCAATAGATGAATACATTCCGTTTATGTCTTCTGGACTTGTTTCTTCTCTAACTAAAATTACTTTTCTTCCTTTATTAGCTTCTTTTTCTGCCGTATAGGCATCAAATACTATTTCCCCTACAGCAGCACCAGGTGATGCATTTAATGCTTTAGCAAAAATAGTTTTATTCTGTTCATCTTCAAATTGTGGGTGTAAAAGATCAGTTATTGAGTTGGCATCTACCATAATTAATGCTTGATTCTTTGAAACTATATTTTCTTCAACCATATCAACTGCAATCTTGACACTTGCTTGAGCTGTTCTTTTTGCTTTTCGAGTTTGGAGTAAAAAAACTTCTTTATTTTGAATAGTAAATTCAATATCTTGGACTTCTTTAAAATGATTTTCTAATTTTGAGGAGATTTCTTTTATTTGTTTATATGATTCAGGAAATAGTTCCTCTAATGATTTACCTTTATTAAGTTCAGTTTTAGAAATTGGAAGTGGAGTTCTAATACCTGCTACTACATCTTCACCTTGGGCATTCATTAAATATTCTCCATATAACTCTTTATTACCATTTGAAGGATTTCTAGTAAATGCAACACCTGTCCCAGAGAAATCATTTAAATTTCCATAAACCATAGTCTGAACTGTTGCTCCTGTCCCCCAAGTGTCAGGAATGTTATTAATTTTTCTATAACTAATTGCCCTTTTATTCAGCCAACTATTAAAAACAGCTTTAATTGCACCAAGCAACTGTTCATTTGGATCTTGTGGAAATGGAACTTTTGAAAACCTTTCGATAATATTTTTATAAGCATTTATTATCCATTTTAATTGTTCGATATTGAATTCTGCATCGGAGATTACTCCATCCATTCTTTTTTTATTTTTTATTACAGCTTCAAATCTTTCATGTTCTAGACCAAGAACTACGTTAGAATACATTTGAATTAGACGCCGATATGAATCTAAAGCAAATCTTTCATCGTTAAATTCTTTTGCCAATATACCTACATTGAAATCATTCAAGCCTATATTCAAAATTGAATCCATCATTCCTGGCATAGAAATTCTTCCTCCAGAGCGTACTGATAACAAAAGGAGATTTTCTGATCCATTAAAAATTCTCCCAGTTAAGTTTTCGAGTTTCTTTACAGCTTTACCAATTTGGTCTTCTAAATTATCAGGTAATGCTTTATTCTTCATGAAATAATTACAAACTTCGGTTGTAATAGTAAATCCTGGTGGAACATTAATCCCTAGCTTGCTCATTTCAGCAAGATTTGCTCCTTTACCTCCCAATAAATCTATTTGTGAAGCGTCACCATCTGTTTCAGAAAGTGAAAAATTATAGATTGAATTTGATACTTCAAAATTTGCTGACATTAAAATAATATTAGTGAAAAAAAATGTACTCGTCATTGGAACTGGCACAATTGGTGAACCACTAATAGGTTTGTTGGCAGAACATAAAACTGCATTAGGTATTGACAATGTTTATTTTTATAAAAGAACCCCTCTTTCTGAAGAAAAAGGTAAAGTAGAAGCACTTTTAAGAAAAGGTGCACTACTAGTCTCAAATGACGATTCTAAATCTGAATTCAAAACACTAGGTTTTGATTCAAAAAATTTAGATGACACTTACAGTGAATCACAAGTAATAATTGATTGCACTCCTAGTGGTAATAAAAATTGGGAAGCAATCTATCAACATCTTGATTCTGGTAAAAGGTTTCTAGCTCAAGGTTCAGAACATGGATTTGGGCCTTTTTATGCATGGGGTATAAATAATGAAATTTTAGATGAAAATAAAAATACATATTTAATTGCTTCGTGTAATACACACAATATCGCTTCCATTGTCAAAACTTTTTCTATTGATAATAAAAAAAATCTAAAGCAAGGAAAATTTGTTTGTTTAAGAAGATCTAATGACGTTTCTCAAGATGATTCATTTTCTCCATCACCATACATTTCAAAACACTCAAGTGAACAATTTGGAACACATCATGCTAGAGATGTTTTTGAACTCTTTCAACAAAGCGGGATAGAGTTAGATTTATTTTCTTCAGCTATAAAAATACCTACTCAATATATGCATACCCTTTGGTTTAATCTACGTTTTGAAGAAAAAATTATGAAAGATGAGATGTTGCAATATTTGCAAGCAAGCAATTACTTAATGGAGACTGAAAAGATGTCTGCTAATAAAGTATTCTCATTTGGTAGAGATCATGGATATCACGGAAGAATTCTATCTCATGGAGTTATATCAAAGCATTCAATTCATGCAACAGAATATGAACTTACAGGATATTGTTTCACACCACAAGACGGTAACGCTCTTTTATCTTCTGTTGCAGCAACAGTAAATTATTTTTATCAAGAAAGTTGGTTTGAAAAAATGAAAGTTTTTGATAAATATATTTTCAAAAATATTTAATACACAATATCTAATTTTAGTAATTTCAAATACGCTTTTCTAGTAAATGATTCGATAAATATTTACTCCAATAGAAATTATTGCACTTTTTTGATATTTTGAGATTAGCTACTAAGGAGGATATGGATTACCAGCAAGAGTGTGGTTTATAACCTCACATTATAAACAAGATTAAGGAACCAGCCCAAAATCTAGCAAGGATCAAATATGAAAAAGAGATTATTGGAGCTGGTTCTTTTTTAATTTTTCTCTTCTTGAAAAGTAAATTATAACTGGAACTAAAACAAAGTTTGGAGATACCCAATTTAACCAATCTTCAGAAAAGAAATCAATAGTAACCCAAAATGCTGTTGTGGTTGCTATTGTTGCGCTTAACATAAGTATGAGATGAAGGTTAGTTCTATCAAAGTAATTAGGTTTTTCGGTTGATCTGAATCTTAACTGATCTTTAATTCCAAAAACTAGTGATATAGTTCCAAATAAAGTAGCAGTAATCCACATAGTGTCATGACTTAGAAACAAGGTAATTGCTAGAAAGAAAAGACCCAATGCTGCAAAAAGAATAAAATATGAAAGCGCTTTATCAATTTTGTCTTTAGCTCCTTGTCTACTCCTTCCCTGCCTAAAACCTGAAAAAGCTAAGTAAAACGAAAAAATTGCTACAACAAAGAGAAATACATTAACTTCACCTAATAAACTCATTGGTAAAGCAGTCAAAAATATGGTCGTCATTCCATAAACATATATAATTCCTAATTTTTTATGGAGTTTGTTACCTTTTTTGATAAACAATAATAAATATGCAATAGATAGGGATAGAAATCCAGAAAATATATGTATGTATAAAAGTGGTTTTTCAACTGCGAGATAGGTTCCTTCAATCAAATTCATATTAGCAAATTAAACTAACTCAAAAGATTTAACAATTTTTTCAAGGCCCTCTTTAGCATCAGCAAAAAGCATTTTTGAATTGTCATTTATAAATAATGGATTTGCTATACCAGCATACCCTGGAGACATTGATCTTTTTACGATAATTACCTGTTTAGCTAAATCAACATCTAATATTGGCATTCCATAAATTGGTGATGTTTCATCTGTTCTAGCTAAAGGGTTTACAACATCATTTGCACCAAGAACAATTACAACATCTATAGAAGAAAATTCTCTGTTAATTTCTTCCAAGGTATACATGTCATCATAATCAATATCAACCTCAGCTAGAAGTACATTCATATGACCAGGCATCCTTCCGGCAACTGGATGAATTGCAAACTTCACATCAATATCTTTATCTTTTAACGTATTAGTTAATTCTTTAACAGCTGCTTGTGCTTGAGCTACAGCCATTCCATATCCAGGAACAATAACTACCGATTCTGCATAGCTTAATTGAATTGCAACATCTTCTGGAGAAGTGCTAATTGGATCTTTTTCATATTCATTATTAACTTTTGTAGAACCAAAACCCCCTTTTAGTACCTGTAAAATTGTGCGATTCATTGCTGAGCACATGAGAAGAGTAAGAATTATTCCGGACGCACCGACTAGAGCACCTGCGATTATCAAAATAATACTATTTACAATAAATCCGGCTGACATCGCTGCAATTCCAGAAAGAGAATTTAAGAATGCTATTACAACTGGCATGTCTGCACCACCAATTACTGCAACTCTTACAATCCCTCCAATTAATGAAAGTAAAATAAAATATTCAAGAGTCAATATGCTTATACCCCAACGTTCTAGAAATAAGCTATCCCAGATTCCAGGAAGTAATAATAGTGGAGGTAAAAAAGCTGTGAAAATGGTAGCGATTGTTGAGTAATTAGCATTTAATTTTCCACGAAGTTTTAAAACAGCAACAACGCTTCCTGAGAATGTAAACATACCAATAGCCATTGAAAAGATAGCTACGAAATAATCCGATAGAGGTAGGGTACTTTTTGATAGCTCAACATATGCAATTGCACCTGAAGCTCCACCTCCAAAACCATTAAATAAACCAACCAACTCTGGCATTTGTGTCATTTGAACTCGTTTTGAAATTACGACTCCAAGAAGTCCTGAAACAAAAATTGTTATATAAAAAACAGAATCATATTTTGAAAAATCAAAATTAAAAGCACTAAAGACAGCTAATCCCATAGCCAATATAGCAAAAGTATTTGCTCTATGTGCTGTTGATGGTCTACCAAAAAGCTTTAAAGCAAAAATAAATAACACAGATGAAAAGAGTAAAATTATTTCAATCATTTTTCTTAAACATTTCTAGTATGCGACCAGTTACTGAAAATCCACCAACAATGTTTATGGTTGCTAATGCTATTGCAGTTAGAACAATAATTTTAAGAAATTGAGACTCTCCTACTTCTGGGTAAATAAGAATTGCTGCAATCAAAGTAATTCCAGAAATTGCATTAGAACCAGACATTAACGGAGTATGTAATGTCTGTGGAATTTTAGAAATAAGTTCGTATCCAATAAAGCTTGCTAGAAAAGTTATCAGTAATGTAAGTAAAAAAATTGTTTCCATTATGAACTCATCTCAATAAAAATTTCATCGTTGCTATTTTCTAAATATAGTTCGATTAGATTTCTCACATTCTCAGAATATAATTTTGTTGCTGCATGTTTTACATACTTCAGGATGTCTGTTTCTCCAACTATCTTTACACCATTTATCTCGACTACTTCATTTACCTTTGTGCCCTCACAGTTTCCACCTGAACTAGCAGCTAAATCTATAATCACTGAATTCTCTTTCATATTTTCAACTGTTGACTTTTCAATTAATACTGGGGCTTTCTTACCAGGAATTTGTGCAAAAGTTAAGACAATATCACTCTGAAGTATTTGGTTTTTTAAAGCTTCTTGAATTTTTTGATTTTCCTCATCAGAAACTTCCTGTGCATAAACTGTTTCTTGTTTGACTGCAGTAGCTTCTACAAACTTTGCACCTAAACTTTCAACTTGGTCTTTTGCTTCAGATCTAATATCAAATGCCCAAACTCTAGCTCCAAGTCTTTTTGCAGTTGCAATTGCTTGAAGACCGGCTACTCCAACTCCAAGTATTAAAACTTTAGAAGGTTGAATATTTCCTGCTGCTGTTGTCATCATTGGAATTACATTTGCAGTTGCATTAGCAGCTCTTAAAACTGAAGCATATCCTAATAAATTTGCTTGAGATGATAGAGCATCTAAGTTTTGTGCCCTAGAAATTCGTGGTAATTTAAAAAAGCTTAATACTTTTATTTCCGGTCTTAATTTTTTAATTTCTTCAATTTTTCCAAAGTCAAATAATCCGATTAGTACTGCTCCATCTTTTAATTCTTTTAATTTCCTCTCTTCGATGAAATCTACACAGGCAACAATATCTAATTCGTTTAAGTTTTTAATTTTTGTGACATTATCTTCATTTGGAATGGTGTAGTTAAGGTTATCAAAAATTCCTTCTTCTAAAAATAAATTTAAGTTATATTTTTGGATTGACTCAGGATGCAGTGGTGCTCTAAAGTCATTTTTGTCAGATAAGAATCCTAATTTCATACTAAATTATTTTATATTCACTAATAAGCTACTAGATATTTTTCTAATTCTCCTGCAGCAGATAAGAGATTTAGATCTTCGTTATCAATATAAAAAATATCATTTTCAAATTTTATTGATAAATACTCAAATCTGTTCAAGAATATTTGGACATCTTCAAATATATAATTTACTTTAAAATATAATTTATCATCTTGAATATAAGCCTCTTTGATAAAAGAATGATATTTTAAATAACCTAATAGTTTCTCAAGAATATCTCGCATATAAAAATCTTACTAAATAAAATAACTACATGACAATACCTTCACCTTGTATCAGTGTTTGCGTAACAGATCCTGGTAGTGATCTTTGTTATGGGTGCGGTAGAACAACACCTGAAATTGCAAAATGGTCAAAATATAGTGATGAAGAAAAAAAACAAGTAATCGAAATTAGTAGAACTAGAATGCACAGTTGGCAACTTGAGGCTTTTGATAAAGCTTATAAAGAAATTATAGAAACTGGTACTAGTCCTATAAAAAAACAAAAATTACAAAACAAAAAAGACTAAATTAATTTATTTATTTTTAGTTACTAACGGAATACTAGCTAACAATTCTTCAGGTAAATCATCTACTGACCCCTGGTGCTGGCTATATGAACTCAAGAATTCTTCTTGAATGCCCGTTTCTGGGAAGATAACATCAAAGATGTTAGGATGGTTAACAATATTTGGTGCACCACCGCCTCTCCACTGCTCTGCTGATGGATTAATTTCCCTAATTCTAGAACCGTTCGGTCCATAGCCATCTTGGGACATCATGACAACTCCATAATGCCATTCTTCTGGATTACCACCACCTAAATGGTTTTCGATGTCTAATTTGACAACAATAACACCTTTGTCAGGAACTACTACAATATCGAATTGATTAGTGACTAACTCTATTTCCCCATTTTGAAGTGATTTCCAAATTTGCGGTTCCCAACCTTCAATAACAATATTGTATTCCCATCCTGAGCCTTCTGGCATCTTTGCAAATCTGTAATTTCCTAAAGCCTTACTTCCGGTTTCTAATCCAAAGTCTTTGTCAATGTAAACATCTATAGTTTGAACAGAAAGATTTCGTGGTGATCCCCAAGGGTTTCTTACAGCACTTAATATGTCAAAATTTAATACGAGACTTCCTTCAGATACTCCTGCGGAAAAACTTTCAAAATCATAGCTCCCAGGTAAAAATACAGAATCTGTTGGATATGTGTATGTTCCTTCTCCATAGTCATCTTGAATTGGGTCTTGAATATCAATAAATAATTCTACATTTGATACTTCGGGTATAAATATTGCTAAAGGTCTTGAAGGCTCGATAAAATTGTCAAACGTATCCGAATATAACCTTAATTTAATTTTGTCACCAAAACTTAAAGCACCTAGTTCTTCTAAAGGAATTTTTACAAATAACTCATTTCCATTTGCAGATATTTCAGTAGTTTTTTCATTTAAACATTCTGTAGAGTATTTATTTTCTCTAACACTACCGTCAAATGGGAGGTCTTTTTTTAAACATGTAAAGTAATTACCATTTTTTAATAAATCCCCTTTATGAAAAATTACTTGTGTTGCTTCTATTCCAAGAAACTCTTGAGCTGAAGTCTCGTTATCTTTAAATGGTAACGACGACCTCCTCAATTTTGTCTTTGATGGACTTTCTATATAAATATCTAAATCCTCTATAGACCACGGATTCGAAGCTTGCATTGACGTTGAAGAGGATTTAATTGATAAATATAGGAAATCAATTGAAAATCTGTACATAATTTCAGATACCTTTCCATCAGCCTGAACTACTCCAGCATCTGACCAGATAGAATTATTTTTTTCACCATTTACAAGCAATACTTGGTTTTCATTTAAAACTGAATCAGATGGTTTATCAAATAGTTGGGCTGATGGTGCAATAATTGGAATGTCCAAATATGCTGGAGGTACCTCTCCTAAAGAGTTATAAACATTTTTTAGTAAATTTCGAAAAGCAGATCCGAAATAATCATCATTTCCACTTGATTGGTCGCTTCCATACCACCAAAACCAATCTGAACCTTCTGCTAAAAGCATGTAATCAAATGCTGTTGCAAGTTGTTCAGTCGAATATTTCCCAGAAAGATTGGCTTTGTCATAAAACGCTCTTGTTTTTTGTAAATAATCCCATGCATAAGCTTCCTCAGTTTCCCCAATCCATGTAGCAAAGTTTGGCTGAAACCAAGAAGCAGGAAATACACTATCTAATTTATCTATCTGATCACCATATGAGTCTAAATATTCAGTCGGAGTAACTGTTTTTAACCATTTTGTATCAGAAAATGTTTGATACATTTCACGTAAGAAATCTATGCCGTCATTTTGATAATGCTCCCATGCATTTTCGCCATCTAAAATTATCGAGACAACTAATGGCTTATCGAGTGTTTTACTAACCTCTCTTGCTGCTTCTAAAGAAGTCATAATATCTTGAACTGCCATTTTCGGAGACATTCCAGAATAAGTAAAACCAATTTGATCTGAAATTCCAATATCTCTAAAAAATATAGCAACATCTTCTTGTCTAGAAAGTTGACCGTACCAAGGTGTATATAATATTTCTGGGTTTGTTACTATACCTTTTGTATTTCTTTTAAAAGTTGGTAAGTCCAAAGATTTTGATAATACATGCTCTCCAGTTGCAATCCATTTAACTCCTTCTTTTGCAAACATACCAAGAATTTCTTGAGATACAGCTCCTTCAGCTGGCCACATACCTATTGGTCTTTGTCCTAAAAGTTCTTCCGCTAAGTCAAGACCTTGAGAGACTTGGATTGCAGCATCATTTGGTTTACTAAACCTTTCAGAAGGCAATTCTGCGCCAACATCTCCTACAGCAGCTAAATTTGTATCAAAAAGTAACGGCAAGATTGGATGCGCGTACGGTGTAGTTGTAATCTCAATTTGTCCACTTTCCCAAACTGCTGCATGAGTTGGTATTACCTTATCAATTATTAGTTTGTGCTGCTTTAGTAGAGTTTCTTTATCAATTTCAGAATAGTTTCTAGCTTTTGTAACTAAATCATTTAGTGGTTTTTGAGATAAGTACTTTGGATCGGTCCAAGCTAAATTAAATAA
>Ga0222715_10000479_pt1 | contig 39725 bp, 42 predicted proteins | sample C33_9DmetaG_FD_165056 | JGI IMG/M metagenome (GOLD analysis project Ga0222715, IMG submission 165056) | Estuarine water microbial communities from San Francisco Bay, California, United States - C33_9D | ecosystem: Environmental > Aquatic > Marine > Unclassified | place: USA: California...
GGCGTAAAGACGATTGCCATCTCGGTTGACCCCATCGAAGATCATCGCGGGTGGGCGCCCGATATCGGCGATGTCGGTGGCACCGATCTCAACTTCCCGATCATTGCCGATCCTGACAAGCGGATCTCGGAGATGTACGACATGATCCATCCCGGCGCGGGTGACACCTCATCGGTGCGGTCGGTCTTCATCATCGATGGGCGCAACAAGATCCGGTTGACGCTGACCTACCCCAAGTCCGTCGGCCGCAATTTCGATGAGATTCTCCGGGTGATCGACGCTCTGCAACTCACCGACAAGGCGCCCATTGCAACCCCAGCGGACTGGAAACCAGGCGACCGCGTCATCGTCTCCACCATGGTGTCGACCGACGACGCAAAGGAGCGTTTCGGCGAGGTCGAAGAAGTGAAGCCCTACCTCCGGTGGACGCCTCACCCCAAGGTTTGAGGGTCCGAGGCCAGGGATATGTCCGACGACGCCGTCTCGGGGCTGGAATGGCCGGAGCGCCCGTGGGTGCGGGCGGTCATGGTGGTCAACCTCACCGGAGCCATCACCGGCCCTGACGGCCGATCGGGGACCATCTCCGGCCCCGCAGACCGCGAGGTGCTGCTCGGAGTCCGGCGCTTCAGCGACGCCATTGTCATTGGTGCGCAGACCATGCGCGACGAGGTGTACGCACCTCTTCGCATGTCGGCGGAGCGGCAGGAGGCTCGTCGTTCGCGGGGTCTCGCACCGGCACCGAGGTTGGTCATCGTCACCGCGGGATTGGACCTTCCGTGGGACGCTCCCGCTTTTCACGAGTCGGCGCTGGCGCCACTAATCGTGACGGCGAGTTCGGCGACACCGGAGCGTCGTGCTGCCGTTCCACCCACCTGCGAACTCCTCGTCGCCCCCGGTGATCGGGTCGAGGTGCCCTGGCTCATCGATAGCCTCCACGACCGCGGACTGATCCGCATTGCGTGTGAGGGTGGTGCAGCGCTGCTGGGTGAGTTCGCGGGTGCACGCTCTATCGATGAGTGGGTCGTCACCCTCTCGGGGGTCGTGGGGGAGGACCGTTTCGTCCCGCGATCGGTGCGCAGCGAGGACGAGTTCGTTTTTACGCGTTTCACGCGCCGCGACGCTCTGTGAACGTCGAAGAGGAGTGGGCCTTAACTACCGACGTAGCGCCTTGAGTGTCCAGCGGGCGCGCAGGCGGCTCGTGGCCTCGCCCTCGGCGTCGGTGATCTCGCACAGGATGTCGAATTCCGGTCGTTCACCGGATTCGAACTGAGCGCGAGCCGCGTCGATGTCTGCGTCAATCCACGCGGTGGCCGTGAGATCTCCCTTGGCAATAGCGAGGTAGTCCATGGTCACTGTGGTCGGCAGCAGAACCGCGCGATCCATGAGATCCCCAAACGCGGCGATTGCGGCGGCGCCCGTTGCGCTCTCGGCGGCGGCAAACATGGCGGCGGCGTGCGGGCCGCCCACGTGATTGCGGTACTCCGGCCGGTCCTTCAGGACGACGACCGCGCGACTGGGTGAGACCTCGGGGTACTCCAGGCCGAGCGTCGCGACCATGGGGACCACGGACTGCATCAGGGGACCAACTTGCTCTCCGGGGATACCGCTCATAGCGGTGACACTACCCACAGCGGCTCTGCCGGGGGCGCAACCTACGGCCGCATCGTCAGTCGCAAGCAGCGCGCAGGGCCCGATCACGATCAGTGATGAGATCCTCGGGCGCTTCGAGGCCCATACCTATAGCCATGTCCACTTTTGGTCCCGATAGGACACGCCGAGGGGCGGGAGGATGAACTTTCTCCCAATCCGGACGTTAGCTCTCCTCCGCTAAAAGTCTTGCCGTGTCCAGCGGTCGAGGCATGGCGGTAGGGAATCAGCCCAAGTTGAGATATGCCACCAACTCGGTGTTGTGGTGTCGGCCCCGGTGAGGTCCACCCCCTGGACGCATCGGTGTTGATATCCCACGCGCACGCGTCGGTGAATGTAGTAGGTCCGCCAAGCTCGGTAGAGTCGACGTTGATGTTTGCGATGAAGGAGCCGGGTGCTCAATGGGGCTCGCGTCCTCGGGGAGTGGCGCGGTGGTGGATCAGTCGATCGGCACGGCGTGGACGTCGAGGCTGGTGAGCTCCTTGCTGCCCGCGTGGACTGCGAGAGAGGTCAGAGATAGGCGGTCATCACGAGAAGCGTCGCTCATGGGCGCTCAACCTCGTGGGCAGTCTCTTCTGACTCTGCGGTTTGGCGGTCTTCTACGAGGTCGTGCCGACGTACGTAGGTCTGCACCAGCGACAGCAGCATCGCGCTGACCGGGATGGCGAGAAGTGCCCCCGCGACGCCGAAGAGGGAGGCGCCGAGGAGCACTGAAACGAAGCCGTAGGCAGGGTGAACATCGACCGCCTTGGCACTGATGCGCGGCTCGATCGTGAGGTTCTCGATCTGCTGGTAGATCAGGGCGTAGACGAGAACAATGACGCCGAGCCACGGATTGCCGCTCAACAGTCCGACGAGGACGGGCAGGATGATCGAGATGTAGGTGCCGATGGTGGGCACGAACTGAGCCACCAGGCCGGTCCAGATGGCGAGGGGAAGCCAGTAGGGCAGGCCGATAAGGAAGAAGACGATGCCGCTGGCCGCAGAGTTGATGGTGGCGAGGATGGCCCGCGCAGCCACGTATCGTCCCGTCTTCTCGGCGGTCACCGTCCACACGGTCGTGAACACCTCCTGACTGCGCTCGGGCAACATGGCCGCGATGAAGCGCCGCAGCCGTAGCCCGTCAGTGGACAGGTAGAAGGCGATGAGGCCGAAGGTGAACAGCCCGAAGAGGCTGCCGAGGAGCGACGCGGCAAATCCGAAGATCCCGAGCGCCACGTCGCTGGCGATCTGCTGAAGAGCCGCTTGATCGAGATTGATCTGGTCGAGGATTTCCTGTGCGGAGTACGCCGTCCCGAAGGTCTCGTTGAACCAGATCAGCCCCTGTGCGGCGAGGCCTGGAAGAGACTCGACGACCTCGATGAGTTGCTCGATGAGCAGTTTGCCGAAGGCGAGGCCAAAAAGGATGAGGAAGACGACAACGCCCCCCATGACGATGAGGGTGGCGAATCCGCGCGACATGTGCCGGGCAAGTTTGTCCACCGCCGGTGCGATGGCCATGGCGAAGAACCACGCCATCAGAACGGTGAAGATGACCCCACCGCCGTCCTCCAGCACAAACTTCGCGAAAAGGGCGATGGCGATGAGGGCTATGGCGATGAAGCCAGCGCGCCACAGGAAGCGAAGGGACACCGGATCCCTCGGTACCTCGGGTGTCGTCTCAGACATGGGCTCACCTTAGCGATAAAGTTAGGGTCACCTAACTACACGGGTGCTATTGCAGAGTGAAAGGGTCAAGGCGCGAGTTCGTGTCGCAAGTGTGTCACCTGCGTAGTACCGGCCATGCGTTACTAGGAGGAAACCCGCACCATGCTGACTGTGACAAAGTCCGCCTTGGTCGTCGAAGACGACCCCACCATTCGCATGGTCCTACGCACCAACCTGGAAAACGACGGGTGCCGGGTCATGGAGGCCGAGACGGGTGAGGCCGCCCTCGTCCAACTCCAGGACGAGATGCCCGACATCGTGCTCGTCGACTTGCGCCTGCCAGGCATTCACGGTCTCGACCTTGTGCGGAGTCTGCGGGCACGCAGCGAGGTACCCATCATCATCGTCACAGCCAACACTGACAGCCATGATGTCGTTGCTGGGCTGGAGGCTGGGGCGGATGACTACGTCACCAAGCCATTCGTCACCAAGGAACTCATGGCGCGAATTCGACGCCAGTTGCGCCGACCTGTGTCCAGCGCATCGGACGAGGCTGTCCTGCGCTGCGGACCCCTCGAATTGCGCGCCGACACCTGTGAGGTCTTCCGCGACGGCGTGGCGCTCCCCGTGTCTCGAATTGAGTTCGACGTTCTGCAGGCGCTCATGTCGGCCCAGGGACGTGTGCTCAGCCGTGACTACCTTCTGCGTACGGTGTGGGGATACTCGAACGCCGGAGACGGACGCGTCGTCGACAATCTGATCTACCGCCTCCGGGGCAAGATCGAGTCCGATCCGTCACGCCCCGATCTGCTGCTCACGATTCGCGGCTTCGGCTATCGCATGAAGGCCTAACCATGCTGTCCTTCGGCCTACGCGTACGCGTGGTCGTGAGTTTTGCCATTTTGTCGCTGGCCGTCGCCGCGGCCGTCTCCGGTGCGACGTACGTCATTGCGAGTTGGTACCTGACCGGGGAGCGGTCGGACTCAGCGCTCATTCGCGCCTCGCTTGATGCGCGTGCGGTCAACTCAGCACTCGCCGCGGGATCTCGGCCGGGTGAGGCTCTCGCGGTCATCCCGGTCGTCGATGGCTCGCAGCCGATGCTCCGTGTTGGTGACACTTGGTTCACGTCGACCGTCGCGGTGCCACCGGACTCTCTGCCAGCAGATCTCCTGGCCCAGGCCGAAGCCGAGGGAGCTCAGCAGCGGATCGAGGTGGCGGGCGATCCCTACCTGGTCATTGGGCTGCCGACGCAGCGCGCGCTCTTCGTCGAGGTTTTCCCGCTACGCACTCTCGATCGCACCCTCGTTATCGGTGGTTGGGGGCTGGTCGCCGTCACGGTCCTCGCCGGGGCGCTTGGCGCGCTGCTGGGCTGGTACTCAGTGCGCCGGCTGTTGGTCCCGGTCGATCAACTGGGCAACGGCGCACGCAGCCTGGCCGCGGGCGACCTTGACGTGCGTCTCCCGGCTGCGGGCGATCCCGACCTTGATCCCATTGCCAGCGCCTTCAACGAGATGGCCGACTCGGTGCAAACCCGCATCGCTCGAGAGCAGCGGTTCGCGGCCAATGTGAGTCACGAGCTCCGTTCGCCGATGACGGCCATCTCCGGCGTGACCGAACTCCTCGAGGACCGAGCACCGGACATGGACCCACGTGATGCCGGCATCGTGGAGCACTTGGCGCGTCAAGTGCGACGTCTCTCGCGGATGCTCATCGATCTCTTGGAGATCAGCCGCATGACAGCGGCCGAGAACGTCGAGGTCGAACCCGTCGACGTGGCCCGGATGCTGACGCAGATCCTGCAGCAGCATGGTGTGGACCTTGCGATCATGGTGGGTGAGCGACCAGTCGTGCGCACCGATGGTCGGCACCTTGAGCGCGTCTTCGACAACATCGTTCGCAACGCCGAAAGCCACGGCGCGGGCCTGCGTTGCGTGGAGATCCTGAGTGATAGCCATGCGGTGACGGTGCGCATTCGAGATTCGGGACCCGGGATCGATGAGGAACTCGCCAAGCGCCTCTTCGAGCCTTTCGTGCGAGGGGACCAGGCGGATCCGACCTCCGGTGCCGGTCTCGGCATGGCTATCGCGCTCGAACACGCTGGCGTTATCCATGCCGGGCTCGAGGTGGGCCGTGCGGAAGAGGGCGGCGCGCAATTTGTCGTGAGCGTCCCGTGGGAGATCTCAGCATGAGGCGCGCAGCGGCAACGATGGCCGCCGTAGTGGCGGCGTTGGGACTCGTGGCCTGCGGTGTTCGCGTAGACGCTTCGCCGCAGCCGGTCCCGTCAGGAGCGCTGCCCGCGCCGTCACCGACGGCGTCGCCGACCGATTCTCCGACCGATGTTCCCGCGCGTACGGTCCGCCTGTGGTTCGTGCGCGAGGACGGACTCGTGCCGGTTCTTGCCGAATTCCCTGGCGGTGATGAGTTCGGACCCGCGAGCATCATCAGTGGCCTCACGAACGGCCCAGATGCAGCACAGTCCGAGGAAGGCGTCCGCACCGTGGTGCGCGATCCCCTGACCGAGGAGTCATTGGTATCCGTTCCGGAAGAGGACGGGATCACCGAGAGTGGATCCGTCATCGTCATCATCACGCCGGAGGTTGCGGCGCTGCCGCCGGGGGAGCAGGTCCTCATGCTGGGTCAGGTCGTGCTCAGCATCACCGGAGCCGGGTACCCCTCGGTCGCGTTCGTCGATAGTGCAGGTTCACCGGCGGCTGTCCCGCTGCCCGGAGGGCGCCTGCTTGACCGTCCCGCGGTGGCTCGCGACTACGCAGGCTTGATCATCGAGCTCTAGCGCTGCTGTCGGGAGTTGTCGGACGTGGAGACCGCCCTGGCTTGCATCCTGGGGATAGTGTGAAAGCGATGACCGAACAGCAGGAGTATCGAGTACTTAAGGCCTTGGGCGACGTAGAACTCCGCGAGTACGCGTCCTGTGTTGTTGCGGATGTCGTGGCGTCCGGTTCGGCGGAGCAGGCTGGAAGCGCCGCATTTCGGCCGCTCTTCCAATACATCTCCGGAGCGAACCGAGGCGCCGAATCCTTGGCGATGACCGCGCCGGTGATCCAGCAGTCCACCGGCGAACGACTGGCCATGACGGCGCCGGTCATTCAGGAGGCTACGGACACTGGTGAATGGACCGTTTCCTTCGTGCTCCCGGCCGGGCGCGACCTAGCGGACTACCCGATCCCCACCGATCAGCGCGTGTCCCTTCGCGCGGTTCCGGCGGAGACAGTGGCTGCCATTCGCTGGTCAGGACGTTGGACCGAGTCGAACGTCGAGCGCCGTACCGAACAACTTCGGCGGGTGATTGCCGAGGCAGGTTGGCAAGAAGCTGGGGAGCCTCGCTGGGCCCGTTTTGACCCGCCGTGGAAGCCCCCGTTCCTACGACGAAACGAGATCGTCATCCCCGTGTCGCTGGGATGAGGGGCCGAAGACTAGGCACAGGCTGCTCAGGAAGCCACCTTTATGCGTAGGCTCGTGGCGTGTCGATCGATGGAGTGACCACGTGCCTGTGGTTCGACGGTCAGGCCGAGGATGCCGTGCAGTTTTACGTCGCGACCTTCCCGGGCTCCACGATCGTGTCGACCTCCTACTACCCGACCGACGCGCAAAGGCCAGAGGGGTCGGTCCTCACGGTCGAGTTCGAACTCTTCGGCCGACCCTTTCTCGCACTGAACGGCGGGCCTCAGTACGCGCATTCCCACGCCATCAGCTTCCAGGTCTTCTGCGACACGCAGGAGGAGGTGGACCGGCTGTGGGATGCCCTCGTCTCGAACGGTGGCGAGGAGAGTATGTGCGGGTGGTGCAGCGACCGCTTCGGCGTTAGTTGGCGGTCATCCCGCGGCGGCTTCCTCAGCTGCTCTCAAGTGCAGATGCTGAAGTGGCTCGTCTCGCGACGGAGCGCATGCTCACCATGCGCAAGATCGTGATCGCCGATCTCGACTAGGGGATCCGTGGAGGGCCCTATGCGCCGACGTCGGCGGGCGTGCCAGCGGTGATGCGCACCAATTCATCGAACGACGTGGGGAAGACGTAGTGCGGGTGGCCGCCGGCCGCCCACACCTCATCGAACTGCGCGAGGTCGACGTCGACGATCGTGCATAGGGGAGAAGGGTGGGCGATCGGAGCAACGCCGCCTGTGGCTTCTGCAACTGGTCCTGTCCGGCTCAGCCTTCCTGGAGTCCCACGCGAGCATGTACCCGCTTCAGCCACGCCGGTGCCCACCAGTTCGCCTTGCCCGCGATGCGCATGAATGACGGCACCAGCAGGGCTCGCACGATGGTCGCGTCGAGCAGGATCGCGACGGTGACGCCGAAGCCGAGCTGCTTGATATTGGTCGCCCCGCTTGTCATGAATGCCGCGAAGACGATGGCGATGAGTAGTGCGGCAGCCGTGACGATGCGACCCGTCCTTTGCAGGCCGAAGGCGACCGCATCGGTGGTGTCCTTGCCGGCCGCGTGCTCCTCGGTGATGCGGGAGAGCATGAAGAGCTCATAGTCCATCGAGAGGGCGAAGGCCACGACGCCGATGAGGACCAGCGTGGACATGTCGACCGTCCCCGTGACGGTGTAGTCGCCGGTGAGCCAGGACAGGCGTCCGTCCTGGAAGACCCACACCAGCACGCCCAGAGCCGCCGACAGGCTGAGCAGGTTGAGCACGAAGGCCTTGACCGGGATGAGCAGGCTGCCGGTGTAGAGGAAGAGGATCACGAGGGTCGTCAGTGCGAGCCACACCAGCACCCACCAGAAGCGATCGAGGATGCTTTGCGTCGCGTCGGCCGAGTCGGCCGCGACACCGCCGACAAGTGCCTCCGAGGCCGGTGCGGGGATGGCCCGGATGTCGGCGAGGAGCTGCTCGCCCGCGGGATCGATGGGCGGCACGCTGCCCACTGCGGACAGGCGTGCATCGCTGCCGGAGGTCCAGGTGATCGGGTCGGGATTGGGTGCGACGACCTGCCCATCGACGATGACGTCCGTGGGCGTCGTGACCCGCTCGACGTCCTCCAACGCAGAGATCTGCTCGGCGTACGAGCGGATCTCCTCGGCCGAGCCAGCATCGATGAGCACGATCTCGTACGGGGAGCCCTCATTGCCGGGGAACTCATCGCGCAGCACCTGTCCCGCCTGTGCGACGGGGTGGTCGGCCGGCAGAGCGCGCTCGTCGACCTGGCCGAAGACGGCGCCGAGTGCGGGTGCGGCCAGCACGAGGAGGACGGCAACGGATGCGATGAGCACCGGCCAGGGCCGGCGCATGACGAAGCGTGCTAGCCGTGCCCAGCCGCCGTCCTCCTTGGGCGTGAGGTCGCCGCGGCGCACCTTGAGCTTGTTGATGCGGGGGCCGAGGATCGCGAGCAGTGCGGGGATGGCGGTGAGTGCGCCGAGCACCGCGAAGACGCTCACCGCGATGCCGGCGTAACCGAAGGAGCGGAGGAAGTACTGCGGGAAGAACAGCAGCGCGGACAGGGCAACGGCGACGGTGATCCCCGAGACGAACACCGTCTTGCCGGCCGAGTTCACCGTGGCGGCGACGGCATCCGGCACCGATTTGCCCGCGCCGAGTTCCTCCCTGAAGCGGTTGATGATGAGGAGGGAGTAGTCGATGCCGAGAGCCAGGCCCAGACCCGTGACGAGGTTGAGGGAGAAGACTGAGACGTCATTGAAGAGCGAGATGACGTAGAGCGTGAGGAAGCTGCCCAGGATCGTGCCGATGGCGACAAGGAAGGGCAGGCCCGCGGCCACGACCGAGCCGAGCACGAAGATGAGCAGGATCGCTGTCAGGGGGACCGCGACGCCCTCGGCGCGCGCGATATCGCCGGAGATCGTCTCGGTGAAGGCGTTGCCGATGACCTCGCCGCCGAACGCGTAGACGGTGAGGTCTCCCTGCTGGCCCGTGTAGGTATCGACGATGTCGGCGGACAGCTGCTCGAGGTCAGCGCCGGAGTCGGCGTAGACGAAGGCCTGTGCCGTGCGTCCGTCGTCGCTGCGCAACTGCGGTGCGCCGGTCGACCAGTAGGACACGATGCTCTCGACTCCGGGCACGGCGGCGACACCGTCGAGCAGCGCGGTGGCTGCGGCAGCATCGCTGTCGACGTCGGTCGGTGACTGGATGACGAGGATGACGGCGGCGTCGCTGGCGCCGAATTCGTCCTGGATGTACGCCGCGGCACGCGCCGCCTCGCCGCCCGGATCGATGAAGCCCTCGCTCTTCATGTTGGCGAAGACCTGCACGCCGAAGATGCCGAAGATCACCGCACTGATGACGTAGCCGATGAGCACCGGCCAGCGGTGGCGTGCCACGAAGGCCCCGAGTCGGGCGAAAGGAGGCGTCCGACGTGCCGCCGAGGTAATATGCACAGCGTTCATATGCGGAACGTAGCAGGGCATGTGAACGCCGTCAACATCAATGCCGTCACTGTCTTGGACGGCCCTGATTCGTGAGGGGAGTGGTTCCCGTGGCTCGTGCGTACCACCACGGCGCCCTGGCCGAGGCCATGGTCGAGGAGGCGCTCGCCGCAGTCCGTGAGCACGGTGCCGACCACGTCTCGCTACGGGCTATCGCCCAGGCCCTCGACGTCTCGCCCAGTGCGGCGTACAACCACTTCGCGGATAAGGACGCCCTGCTCGTGGCAGTCGGTCAGTGCGGGCTCGCGGCCCTCGACGAGCGCATGGCGCGCGTCCTCGCGGCGCACCCCGGGGACTCGGACGATGCGGCGCGTGCGCGCTTCGCAGGTCTCGGGCGTGCTTACATCGCGTTCGCCGTCGATGAGCCGAATCTCTTTCGCTTGGTCTTTGGACCTATCTGCGCCGAAGCTGACATGGGTCCGGAGTCCTGGACCGGCCCCTACGCCAAGCTTGTGGGAGCCCTTGACGAGCTGAATGACCGGGAAATGCTCGTGGTCGGCGCGCGCGATGGCCTCGACGTCACGGTGTGGGGTGCGACGCATGGCATCGCGTCGCTGATCATCGAGGGATACCTCCCGCGCGAGGCAGGCGACGCGCTCGTCGACTCCATGGGTCGACTTGCCCTTCGCTAGATCAGGCCTGCACTGGCTCCGCCGGTTGGCGACGCTTACAACTCGCTTCGCGTCGGTAGTTGGCGGAATTCGTACTCAGGCGCCGACGTCGGCGGGAGCGCCGCCGGTGATGCGTAGCAATTCGTCGAACGTCGTCGGGAAGACGTAGTGCGGGTGACCGCCCGCGGCCCACACCTCGTCGAAGTTGCCGAGATCGACATCGACAAGCGTGCGGATCGACGCCGGGTGGCCCACAGGAGCGACCCCGCCAATGGCAAAGCTCGTTGCCGCGCGCACGTCGTCGGCCGTGGCCTTGCCGACCTCGTCGACACCGAGGATCGCCGCGACCTTGGTGGTGTCGACGCGGTGACCGCCGGATGCAACGACGAGCACCGCCTGGCCGTCGGCCATGAAGATCAGTGACGACGCGATCTGGGCGGGCACGATGCCGAGCGCATCCGCCGCCTCCTTCGCCGTGCGTGCTGAGTCATCGAGTCGGCGTACCTGCCCGGCGACTCCTGCGGAGGCGAGCGCCTCGCGCACGCGGATGACGGATTCTTGCTCCTGCTCAGCCATGGGACGTCACCACGCCCAGTAGTCGCCCAGCGTGCCGGTGAGCCGATCAGCAGTCTTGATCTGGGATGACGTGAGCTTTGGAGGGTTGAGCCCGACGGCCTCGATGGAGATCACCTGAATGAACTGGCCCACGCGGCGGAAGGTGTTGTACTCGTGCTCCGCCAGCCCGGACGTGGCGTCGGACGCCGTGGCGACGTGCTTGATCCACGTGAAGTTCTTGCCCGCGGCCGTCTTGCGGGTGCCGTTGGACAGCTTCTGCGTCAGAGTGAAACCTTCATCCTCGACCGTGTAGGTGCCCGCGCACTTGGTCGCCGCCTTGCGGATGGCCTTCATCGCCTTGCGCGCGTCGGTCTCGCTGTCGAAGGCGTAGAGCTCTTGCCCGGCCACCGTCTCGACGCGAGACTTCACAGAAGCGTAGGCAACGACGTACACCTCGGGTGGGCCGTCGACCTCGACCTGCTCCTCTCCCGCCAGGTCGCACAGCCAGAAGTCGTCCGGGCTCTGCTTGGTGCCCTCGAGGTACTGGAAGTTGCGGACGTGGTTGGCAGCCACGCCGAGGGATGATGCCTGCGCGGTCGTCATCATCCGGGACGACATGGTGTCGAGGGAGTAGGGCGACGCCTGAGCGGGTGTCGCCGCCAGGGCTGAGACGGCGAGAACCGCGATGCCAATACCGATGGACGTCTTCACGATGGACTCCTTCACGGACGATTGGGGGAAGCCTAGTCGCTTGCAGGGGCACCGAGGGCGCCCGGGGAATCGATATCGCGCAGGCTCTTGACGCGCAGCACGGCGAGCGCGGTGAGGACCAGAAGAGCACTGATGGAGATCATGATCGTCATGACGCCGAAGCGCTCCGCGAGCACGCCGGAGAGGAACATCGCCGCGGGGGGAGCCACATAGAACGCCGATGTTTGGACACCGTACACACGGCCCTGAGCGTCGGGCGCGATGCGTATCTGCACGATGGTGTTAAGCAGCGGCTGCATCGGCCCCCAGGTGAGCCCGCATAGGAACGCGAACATCACAAAGATCGGCAGCGGCGGCAGGAAGGCGATCGGGATAAAGGTGAGCGAGGTACCGATGAGCGCCGCGTAGACGATCCGTCGTTGTGTCATCCGACCGCTCAGCCAGCCGTACGAGAACGATCCGACGACGCTGCCCGCGGCCAGTGCAGCCAGGACGACGCCGAGACTCGTCGGGGATTTCAACTCCGTGAAGTATGCCGGGAGCAGCACTGCCTCCGTGGGGAGGTAGATCGCGGCCAGAACCATGACGGCGATCGTGATGGCGCGCAGGGTGTGATCGCGCCAGATAAGGCGCGCGCCCAGAATCGCGTTCTGCCATGCGGACAGGGGCGCGATGCCAGCCTCTTCGCGCTCGGCCTTCGCGATCTGTCCAGCGTCACTCACGCGCAGCATGCCAATGAGGATGGCGGCAGTGACGAAGAGCGTGAAAGGTGCCCAGAACGCGGCGGTGTCACCAAAGATGGCGACCAGCAGAGAGCCCACCGCCGGGCCTGCAATCCAGCCCACCCCGAACAATCCTTCATGCAGTCCATTCAGCTGCGACACGGACATACCGCTGGCTTTGGCGACGTCGGGGATGAGTGCCTTGCGCGCCGTGTAACCGGCTGGGTCGAAGAAGGCGCCGAGCATGGCAAGGCCAAGGATGATCGCGACATTGAGGTCGGTGACGAGTGCGACGAGTGGAATCGCGGCTACGGAGATCGCGGACAGGATGTCCGAGATGATGCTGACGATACGCCGACCAAAGTGATCGACGGCCCATCCGGCGAGGGGACTCGACACGACTCCTGGCAGTGATGACAGCGCAGCGACGAGCCCGGCCGCGGTCAGCGAACCGGTTCGCTGCAGGACCAGCCAGGGGATGGCCAGGACGACCACGCCATTGGACATGCCGGACAGGAGGTTGGTGGACTCCAGCAGCACGATCGGCATCCAGCGGATGGAGCCCTGCGTGGCCACGGCCAGCCGCCTTCCTTGGGGGTCGGCTCATGCTAGGCCGTGCCCTGGTCCTTGCCATCGGCGGCGCGCGGTGGGCGAGATCGAGGCGTAGGGGGGCTAGATCGCGATGCGTTCACCCTGATCAGGAGTGACGGCGACGAGGTCGAGTTCGGATTCGATGCGGGCGGCGAGCGCGGCAGCGGCGTCGGCCTCGCCGTGATTGATGAACACCTGGTCCGGGGGCGGAGACATAAAGCCGAGCCACTCGATCAACTCATCGGCGTCGGCATGCACGCTGAAGGAGCCGATATCGACAACCTCGGCACGGACACGCACATAGCTGCCGTGGAACTTCATCTCTTGCACGCCCTCGAGCAGCATGCGACCCGGTGTACCCACCGCCTGGAAACCGGCGAGGATGACCGTGCACTCCGGTCGGGGGAGCAGCGCCTTGAGATGGTGAACGACGCGGCCACCCGTGCCCATGCCCGACGCCGACACGATGATGTGCTTGCCACCTCGATCAAGCATCATCGACTGCTCGGGCGTGCTCGCCGCATGGACGTTGGGCGGCACGATGCACTCGGGACCGGAGGCGATGATCCCGGAGCGGACCTCCGGGTCGCCGTCGGCGATGGACGATCGGTACACATCCAAGGCGGCGAGCGCCATCGGACTGTCGACGTGGATGGGGACCTGGGGAATGCGCTGCTGCCCCATGAGATCGCGCAATGCCTTGAGGATCACCTCGGTGCGGTCGACTGCGAAGGCGGGAATGACGACTGTGCCACCGCGCTGGAAGGTCCGTCGGATCGCATCGGCGAGCCGCTCCAGCCCCTCCTCATCCGGCTCATGCTGGCGATCGCCGTACGTCGACTCGAGCACCACGGCATCGGCGTGAGCCGGATGCGCGGGTGCACGTAGCAGCGGATGGTTGTCGCGACCGAGATCACCGCTGAACACCACGGATCGGCCCTCATCGCTGCGCAGCGTGAGGATGGCGGCGCCGAGGATGTGGCCGGCGGGCGTAAAAGTCGCCGTGAACCCCGGAGTTGGCGCAAAGGGCGTGTCAAAGTCGATGGTCTGGATGAGATCGAGTGCGTGCTCGGCGTCCTCGGAGTCGTAGAGCGCGCGGGGCTGGGCGTGCCGGGAGTAGCCCTTCTTGACGGCGTACGCCGTGTCTTCCTCCTGCAGACGCGCACTGTCCCGCAGAACGATCGCAATGAGTTCGGCACTGTTGGGTGTGCAGTAGACCGGTCCGGCGTATCCGTCGCGGACGAGGGCCGGAAGGTAGCCACAGTGGTCGAGGTGCGCATGGCTGATGATCACCGCGTCGATCGTGGTCGGGTCGCGAGGGAAGGGGTCCCAGTTGCGCCTGCGGATCTCGCGCGGCCCCTGGAACATGCCGGTATCGACCAGGACCCGGTGATCGTCGTACTCGACGAGCGTGCGGGAACCGGTGACGGTGCCAACGCCACCGAGGAAGGTGCAGAACGTGCCCATACCTTCAGTGAAGGGCGCGGATCACCCGGGCGGTAGGGGCGAAGGACCGTTGTTGCCGTGAGGCCTGCCTGGGACAGCGGCCCTAGGCGGGAAGGGTGCCGCGGGCGACGCTGATGGCGCTGTGCGTGGGATCGCCGTCGTACGCCTCAAGCGAGATGTCGACCACGGGGTAGTCGGCCAAGGAGACCCCCGGGGGCAGCGGGAACGACGACGACGATCCGGCGCCGAGGGTGCCCACCGCGATCATGGAGGACGCATCCGGGGCCAGGAGCCACACCTCGAAGTAGCCGTCAGTCTGCGGCAGATCGCTCACGTTGACAGCGAGTCGCTCGGCGCCATCGACGACCTCGACGGTCGCGGCTCCGCTCGTCGCATAGTCCTCGAGCGGATCGAGTGCCGCGCTCGCGACCACGGTAGTAGCCGGAGTGGTGGGTCGGGTGAGAGCGACTCCGACGACCCCGCCGAGGAGTACGCCGACCGCTGCGGCCACGGCGATCCAGGGAGCCCAGCGCCGCGCTGATCGAGCCGGCAGCGCGGTGACGGTCGAGGGCTCGGCGATCTCCTCGGCAATAGCCGCCCAGATGTGCGGGGGCGGGGCGAGGAGTTCGTCGTCATGGAGCTCGCGGGCCGTGTCGACGATGCGGCACAGGTCCTCCCAGCGATGCCGACATTCGTCACAGGTGAGCAGGTGCACCGCGTCGTCCGGTGAGGGAGTCTCGCCGAGGGCGAGCAGGGAGATTTCCTCCGGGTCACAGTGCTTCACGGTCCACCTCCAATCGGCGTCGCATGCGGTCTAGGGAACGGCGTATATGGCTCTTGACGGTCCCGAGCGGCAGGTCGAGCCGCTCGGCGATCTCGGCGTGCGTCAACTGTTCGTAGAACGCCAGCCGCATGATCGTGCCGGGCGGCTCCCCGAGCCGCTGCAGTTCGTCGGCGATGAGAATACGGTCAATGGCGTCGTCGACAGGAGTGATTTCGACACCGGGATCGGGTGTGTCGTCGGGAATTGGCTCGCGGGAGCGCTGTGACCAGCGGTCGGCGATGCGGCGCCGGGTGATGGTGAGCAGCCAGCCCGGCAGCGGCTCCCGTGTCGGGTCGAAGGATGCTCGGGAGCGCCAGGCTGAGACAAAGGCCGCTTGGGTGATGTCGGCGGCCTCGTCGGTGTTGCCGGTGGCCCGGCGGGCGGTGGAGTAGACCAGGGGCGACCAGCGCTCGTAGACGGCGGCAAAGGTGGGCTCGCCACCGGTGGCGAAAGACTCGGCAAGGCGCTGGTCGGCGAGATCGGGGTCGCCCGGCCGGTCGACCGGGTCGGCCATGGTCATCGTGGCCCAGCCTCCCCTCCGCAGGCGTCGTTCGGCGTCTAGGCGCACCACTGTGCTACTCATGGAGTCTGCCCCGATTCGGCCTCGATTGCTACCGGGACTGCGGTGACCACGATGTTGTCGGTGTAACTCAAGGCGGACGGGTCGAAGGGGCCGCCACAGGTGATGAGGGTGAGCCGACTCGGCCCGGAGCGCGAGAAGAGTTCCCGCAGGGGGACACGGTTCTTGTCGAAGGCCTCGCGCGAGACAACCTCGTAGCGGATGGTGCTGCCATCCACGCGGTCGACGGCGATGCGATCACCCGGTGTGAGGGAACCGAGGTCGATGAACGCGCCGGCGCCCTGGTCGACTCCATCGCGGTGTCCGACGATGACCGTCGATCCTTCACCGCTGCCGGGCTTGCTGCTGAAGCGATACCAGCCGGTACGGCCGACATCGACCGGCACCTCGACCTGGCCCTGGGTGTCGAGGCCGACGACGTCGACCGGGGTGTTCAGGTCGAGAGCGGGGATGCGCAAAGTCTGCGGGCGTGGAGTCCGGTCGGGTCGAGGGAGCTCGGTGGCGTCGCGGCGGTCGAGACTGCGATAGGGGGAGTTTGTTGTCGGATCGGCCACAGTTGACGGAGCAGCGCCGGTGTCCGCCGAGCCGGAGTTGTCTTGTGATGCGTCACCATCTGGGTCAACGGAAGTGCCCGCGATGTCCGGGGTGGCAGGGCGACTGCCGACGGAGTCCACATGCATGCCCGACCCCGCCGATGCGAGGCCCACCGTGCCGAGGCCAAGTGCGAGAGCACTGGCCGCGAGCACGAGGATCGCGGGGCGGGGTCGGGTCATGATGTGTCCTACCTACTCGTTCGTCAGGAACTCATCGTTCTGAGTGAACTGATCCGGATGGTGCGTTAGTTACGGCTTGCGGCCAGGCGGGTGCCTCCGGCCACGACCCCGGCAGCGCCGACGGCGGCCAGCGCCACGGCCCACAGGGGAAGTCCGGCAGTGGAGCCACCACCGGCGGGCACACCCTCGGGACCATCGGAGACACCGGAGATGACCTGGGTAGCCAGAGCGAGGTTCTCCTCGGCAGCCGAACCCCACGCGTAGGCGATGGTCACGGTGCCCTCTTCGAGCATGACGCCGGCCGGTCCAAGCACCGTGGTGTCGGTGCCCATGAGGTTCACCGAGGCCTCGTAGTCGCCCGCGGGCACCTCGGCCATGTCCTCATTGGGGTTGGTGAGATCACTGAAGAGCACGTTGCCATCAGCCAGCACATCGACGGCCGGTGCGGCAGCGATGTGACGAACAATGAGGCGAGCCTCACCGGCAGCGAGCGAGCTCACGTCGTTCACGAATACGTTGAGCGCGGGATTGCCATCGGCATCCAGATTCGCCGTGACGGTGGCGTTAATGCCACCGGGGACGGTGACACCCTCAGCGGCGAGGACCGGATCGGCGTCGTCAGGGGTCTGGCCGTCGCCGAAGACCGCGAGGTCGTAGTCACCCGCGGGGACCTCGACGGTCTGCAGGGTGCCGGGGGTGAAGTTATCGATGAGCAGTTCGCCGTTGGCGAAAACGTCGACGACATCGGCTCCGGCGCCCTCCGGGATCGCGTGGAGGACGGACACGGTGGCCATCTCGGCGGCCTGCGCGGGCAGCGCCACCAGGCCGAGGGGCAGGGCGACCGCGGCGGCAGCGATGCCGGCGCGGGTGATGGAGCGTCGGGTCATGAAGAGCACCTTCCGATTGGGCGGTCGCGGTCGACCGTCTCTGTGTGGTTCTTCCGTGCTAGGGACCCGTTTGGATGCGGTGAGTTAAGAAAACTTTTCAACTCGCGCCGCCGGAAAACCCGGGTTAGCGTGTTGGGTTGACGCACGGAAGGACAGCACATGGCTCGGGTTGAGTTCACCGCGCGCAAGCAACTTCGTCTCCCAGCGCAGACCGTGTACGACGCTCTGGTGAATTGGCGTGGGCACGCCGATTGGGTCCCGATGACCCGGGTACGCATCGAAGAAGGTGACGGCGGTGTCGGAACGGTCTTCATCGCCACGACGGGTCTTGGCCCGGCTGCCCTTCCTGACCGCATGCGGGTCGAAGCCCTCGACGCAGAGGCCATGGCGGCCGACCTCGTCAAGATTGGTCCCGTCCTGCGGGGCGACGTGCGCATTGCTGTTTTGCCGCTGAGCAATACGACGTGCGAGGTGCAATGGCACGAGGACATCACGGTCCCGGTGCTGCCGAACTTCGCCGCGCCCCTGGTGGCCGCCGCGACCCAGAAGGCGTTCGAGAAGTCTCTGGATCGACTGGCCAAGCGACTTCGCTAGGCGAGGACCACCGGGAGCGATCGCAGGCCGTGGATCATGCGGCCCGCGTTCTGCCGCGCGGGCCCAGCCGTTCGCCAGGCGGCAACGTCGGGGAAGCGCTGCAGCAGGTGTCGCCATGCGACCTCGGCTTCCATGCGCGCGAGAGCAGCGCCCAGACAGTGGTGCACGCCGAATCCAAAAGCCAGATGTCGCCGGGCATTGTCGCGGTGGATGTCGAAGGTGTCCGGGTCGGCGAAGACTCGTGGGTCTCGGTTGGCTCCGGCCAGCATGAGCACGATGGTGCTCCCGCCCTCCAAAGTTGAGCCGTCCGGCAGCGCAATTGGCGCCAGCGCGTTGCGGAAAGTGTACTGCACCGGCGAGACGTAACGCAGAACTCCTTAGACGTTCCACCAGACGGCAGCGAGCCGGCGCGGCATGCCCGCATCTGCTCGCTGCACGGCGGAGGCCACCTCGTCGGCACGATCCACCGGTAGGCACAGGCGGATGCAGGCCGACTCGGCCTGCGCGCGGGGGTTGAGCGGGATGCGCTGGGTGACGTCGTCGTACTCGACAAGATGCGCGTCGTACCCCGTCTCGCGGATGACGGTCAGAGCATCATCGGCGGCGGGGGAGACGGGTCGGTCGAGATCCCAGAACTGCTTCCATAGGGGGTTCATCCACGTGAGCGGATGCCGCACGGGAAGTTCGAGGACGACGCGACGGCGTGCATGCTCGGACAGGGCGCGCACGAAGGCAGGCAGCTCCCACACGTTGTAGGCGACGTGATGGCATACGACGACGTCCGCAATCGGCGTTTGGTCGGCGACGTCGGGCCAGTCACCGAGGATGACCTCGCTCGCGACCCCGCGCTTGGCGGCGGCTTCGGCGAAGGCGTCGAGCATGCCCTGCTGGTGGTCAACACCGATGAGGAGGCCTGCTGGTGGGACGAGGGCGAGGGCCGCGCGACCGCCCCCGCAGCCGACGTCCAGGACGGAGCCGCCCACGGGGAGTGCCTCGCGCGCGGCCTGATGTGCAGGGGAGTCGGGGATAGGGCCGTCCGGGGCGAGGAACTGCGCGACGGGGTGGATCCACGGGTCCTGCGGTGCCTGTGCGCGGATCTCGTCGGGGATGGCCCAGGAGGCCAGGTCGTCACGCCACTTCTGCGCTGCTGTCGTCATGGTTCGATCCTATGCGTCAGGATGGGCGAGTGGACGGCGTAGAACTTGGTGCGCAGATCATCGCGGCGCGCTCGGCTGGTGAGTTGCTCGACGCACCGCTCGATCACGGTTTCGATTCCGGCGCGGCGTACGACGTCCAGCAGATGATCACCGATTGGCGTCTGTCCCGCGGTATGACGATCGCCGGCTGGAAGCTCGGCTACACCTCGGCCGCGATGCGCGAGCAGATGGGAATCGCTGAGCCAAACTACGGGCCGCTGCTGTCGGACATGATCCTGCCGTCGGGAGTGACGGTGCCATCGATAGCAGAGTCAGTAATTGATGAGCGTGGCCGCTTCGGTGTCGTGCATCCGCGTGTGGAACCGGAGATCGCGGCGGTGCTCGCGCGCGATGTCACGGACCCGCACGACATCGATAACGCTGTCGGCGAGTGGCGGCTGGCGATAGAGGTCGTCGACTCGGTGTGGCGCGACTACCGATTCGATTGGGCCCTGAACACGGCGGATGGTTCGTCGGCGGCGTACGCCGTGGTTGGTGATGCGGTAGCCGATCTGGGCAACCTCGAGGTGGAGATTGAGGTGGCGTCTGCTTCTGGGGAGGCCGAGGTGCGCCGCGGTCGGGCAGATGCGGCGATGGGTGATCCCCGTCATGCCCTGCGCTGGCTCGCGGAGCAACTGTCGTCCGCTCGCAAAGTGGGGGAGCCGGTGTTGCGGGCTGGCGACGTCGTCATCACCGGCGGGTTGACCCAGGCGATCCCACTTCCGGCGGGCGCCGTAGCGACCGCGCGCGCTGGTGATGCGTTAGTGACGGTGACGCGGGCCTAACGAAGGCCGTGGCATCACGACAGATGCCGCCAAGCGTCGTCGATGAGCCAAAGATTCTGCCGACCCTCAACCGTCGGTGGCAGTACCTGTTCAAGGAGTGCGCAGACCTTCTCGGCATCATTGCGTGAGATCAGCGTCAACTGGGCAGTGCACTGCGGCGTACTGATGACCAGGTCGACGCGCGGCATCCCGCGGCCGGCACCCTTCGGGGTGACGGCAAGTACCTGGATGCGTGTGACATCTGTCCAGGCCAGGCGCTGATTTCCGGCGAGGGAGAGGCCACGCTCATTGAGCTGCCAGGGGCGCAGCGCGCGCGCATAGGCAAGGAGGCCAGCTGCAACAAGAATTCCTCCGAGGATGATGGCCGGGAGTGAGCCGCGGAATCCGCGCAGCGCGATGATGACGCCTACCGCCACCGTGGCGGCGGTCAAGAAAGTGGCCATGCGACTGTTGCGTCGCAGGCGTACCTCGCGCACGTGATTAGGAGTCAAGGAGCGCGGTGATGTCGCCGGCGATCTCCGACGGCTTGGTCGTTGGGGCGTAGCGCTTCACCGTGGTGCCATCGGGGGCGACGAGGAACTTGGTGAAGTTCCACTTGATGGCCGAACCGAGCTTGCCGCCCGCGCGATTCTTCACGTAGTCGAAGACCGGGTGTGTGTTGCTGCCGTTGACGTCGATCTTCGTCGACAGCGGGAAGGTGACGCCGTAGTTGACACGGCAGAACTCCTCAATCTCGCCATCGTTGCCCGGCTCCTGGTGGCCGAACTGATCGCACGGGAAACCGAGGACGACCAGGCCGAGGGGGCCGAGTTCCTCATGCAGTTTCTGCAGGTCGTCGTACTGGGGGGTGAAGCCGCACTTGCTCGCCGTGTTGACCACGAGTACGGGCTTGCCGGTGAAGTCGGCCATCGGCACCTCGGCGCCGTGGTTGTCGGTGAAGGTCAGGTCATAGAGGGAGTCAGCCACGGACGTCATTGTTCCCCGTGGCCAGGGCAGGCGCCTCTTGACGACTGTCGGACCCTGGGTCTACTGTTCGAACAGGTGTTCGAATACCTGCTTCACGCGATCCACCGTGAGGAGCCCGCCGCGAGGAGGTGACCATGGCCCGACAGTACGCCGCCCCAGTGACAGACGTTGCTCTCACTGCTCGTCGGCCGATGCGGTTCACCTGGCAGGGCCGGGGCTACGTCGTCACGGCTGTCCTCGGCCACTGGGTGAGTGGGGCTGCCTGGTGGCGGGCTCCGGAGCAGCCCAACGACGACACCCACACCTGGCGGGTGGAGGCCTTCCCTCGTTCGGCGTCCCGTTCGGCGATCGCGCGATCCGGGGTCTATGACCTGTCCTGCTCCGGCGAGGGCTGGACCCTGCACCGCATCGCTGACTGATCGACCTGCACGACACAGACCTGCACGACTTGAACCGATGGGAGGCGTCATGAGACCCACCACCCCGAGTGCTGACCTGCTCACTGCTGCTCAGCGTGGCCTGGTCGAGGCTGCCATCGCCGAGACCGCCGGTGAGCGTTATGCCCGCGCCCACCTCTCCGCGCTGCGTTCGGCCGCCGCGGTCCTCGCCGCGCGGGCTCAGCCCGCCAAAGGTCGGTCACGCCTGCGCAGTGTCTGGTCGCTCCTGGCCACCATCGCCCCGGAGTTGGGGGAGTGGGCCGACTTCTTCGCGGCCAGTGCGGCCAAACGTGCGGCAGCCGAGGCCGGCCTACCCGTCGTCACCCAGCGCGAGGCCGATGACCTCATGCGCGACGCCGAAATCTTCCACGACCAGGTGTGCTCCCTGTTGCACATCGACCGGCAGCAGGCCCTGCCGGCGACGGGGTGAGGCGCGTGCCGTGGAGTTTGCCCACCTCCACGTGGCGTCGGCGTATTCGCTGCGTCACGGTGCTTCGATGCCGTCCGAACTCGCCGCGCATGCGGCTGAGCATGGTCAGCCACTGCTCGCGCTCACCGATCGTGACGGTGTCTACGGTGCGGTGCGCTTCGTTCAGGCCTGTGCGGCACACGGCATCACTCCTGTCCTCGGTGTCGACCTAGCCCTCGACCTGCCACACGTTGGTGACGCTCAATCGCCTCTGCCTCCGGCGATTGGAGTGAGCCCGACCCGGGGCGGTGCGTGGGTGGACCCCCGCCATCCACGCGCCGTCCTCCTTGCCCGTGATCGACGCGGCTGGGCATCGTTATGTCACCTCATCAGTGCGGTGCATTCGACGCGGGCGACCGAGGGTGGTCACGCCGATGCCCGCGGTGTTGCCGCCACGATGGCGCAGATTGCTGCGCACTCCGATGGACTTATCGCGATGCTCGGCCCCCACTCACCGATCCTCGAAGCTCTCGCCGTGCAACGACCCGATCTCGCCGACACTCTTGTCGCGCCCTGGCGCGAGATCTTCGGTGAGGCCCTACGTATCGAGGTCGTCAGTCACCGCGCTCAGCGCGGCACCCTCGCCACCATCGCCGCCGCCCGCGCCCTCGGCTGGGCCCGCGAACGCGGCATCACCCCCGTCCTCGCCCATGCCGTCCGTTACGCCACCCCTCGCCAGGCTCGCGTGGTCGACGTCCTGGACTCTGCTCGACGGCTGGTCCCCCTCGATGAACGACACCGCGACCGGCCCAATGCCCAGGGCTTCCTCGCTCCCACGCCGTTCATGAGTCAGATCGCCGAGGAGATCGCCCGCGCTGCCGGAACGGGTCGGCGTACCGCCCGAGATCTCCTCGCCGCCGCCATCCACACCGCCCAGGAGTGCGCACTCACCCCCGCCGATCTCGGCATCGGCGAGATCGCCGTCCCCGAACTTGAGGTCATCGCCCCCTCAACCACCACCGCGAGTGTGCACTCCCGCGCAGGAAATCGTGGAAATCTTGCGCGGGAGTGCACACTCGGCGAGACAGCGGGGGATGCGCTCTTGCGGGCTCGCTGTGAGCGGGCGCTGGATCGTTACCGCGGCGCTGAGCGCATCGCCGCCCGCCACCGCCTCGAATCCGAACTCCACACCATCGCCACCCTGCAGTTCGCCACCTACTTCCTCACCGTCGCCGAGGTCGTCGACCTCACCCGCGCCCTCGGCATCCGGGTCGCCGCACGCGGATCGGGTGCGGGCAGCCTGGTCAACCATCTCCTCGGCATCGCCGGCATCGACCCGATGCGCTACGGCCTACTTATGGAGCGCTTCTGCACCCCGCTACGCCGGCAACTTCCCGACATCGACATCGACGTCGAGTCCGCACGACGCCTCGAGGTGTACGACGCGATCTTCGAACGCTTCGGTGCGCGAAGAGTTGCCACCGTGTCGATGATGGAGACCTATCGCGTACGCCACGCCATCCGCGATGTCGGCGCGGCCCTCGCTCTGCCACCCGGTGAGGTCGATGCCCTCGCCAAGGCCTTCCCGCACATCCGTGCCCGTGATGCGCGCAACGCCCTGCACGACCTTCCCGAGTTGCGCACCTCAGGCCTCGGGCGCATGACCGAGCGTGGCGAACTCGATCACTTCTGGGAACTTGTCGAGGGCCTCGACGGCCTACCCCGCCATGTCGCCATGCATCCGTGCGGTGTCCTGCTCTCCGACACCAGCCTGCTCGATCGCACCCCGGTCGAGCCAAGTGGTCAGGGCTATCCGATGAGCCAGTTCGACAAAGATGATGTCGAGACCCTCGGCCTGCTCAAACTTGATGTCCTTGGCGTGCGTATGCAATCCGCCCTCGCCCACGCCGTCGCCGAGGTCGAGCGTGTCGATCATGAACAGATCAATCTCGACGCTGTCCCCCTCGATGATTCGCGCACCTACGGCCTCATCTCCTCCGCACACACCCTGGGCTGCTTCCAGATCGAGTCACCCGGTCAGCGCGAACTCATCGGCAAGTTCGCACCCGAGACCTTCGACGACATCATCATCGACATCTCGCTCTTCCGGCCCGGACCGGTGAAGTCCGACATGGTCACGCCCTTTCTCAAAGCCAGGCAGGGCTGGGCCGATCCGATGTACGTCCACGACGACCTGCGCCCGATCCTCGCGGAGACCCAAGGTGTCGTCGTCTTCCACGAGCAGGTGCTGCGCATCGTCGCGACGATGACCGGCTGCTCCCTCGCCGAAGCTGACGAGACTCGCCGTGCGATGGGGTCGCCGGAAGGTCAGGACGACGTACGCGCCTGGTTCTATCCCGCCGCCATCGCGCACGGCTATGACCTGGTGACGGTAGAGAAGGTGTGGGAGGTGCTGCGCGCCTTCGCCTCCTTCGGCTTCTGCAAGGCACACGCGGCGGCGTTCGCGCTGCCGACCTATCAGTCGGCGTGGTTCAAGGCGCACCATCCGGCGGCCTTCCTTGCCGGAGTGCTCACCCACGACCCGGGCATGTATCCCAAGCGACTCATCCTCGACGACGCGCGCAGCCTCGGCATCGCGATCCTGCCCCTCGACGTCAACCGCTCCGGTACGACGTACACCATCGAACGTGTCCTCCCCGGCGATGAGCCACCGCCCTCGATCCTCGGTGCCCCCTCGCGCTCGGCACCGCCACCGGAGTTGCCCGACGGTCGTGACTACGGCATTCGGCTCTCCCTTGCCGACGTCAAGGGCATGAGCGAGGCCGAGATGGAGCGCATCGTGACGCGCCGGCCCTACTCCTCGCTGTCGGACTTCTGGCATCGCGCCGCGGTGAGCCAACCGATTGCCGAGCGGCTGGTCCTCGCCGGAGGATTCGACTCGCTGTATTCGATCGACACCGCGTACGCCGTCGAGGTCGGTCCGCATCTGCGGCGCCGCAACCGAGTGACCCGACGTGATCTGCTGCTGCAGGTGGCCGACCTCGCTCGCGGGGGACCGCGGCGCGCGAAGACCGAGAGCAACGTCGAGCAGTTGAGTTTCGACACTCTGCAGGTCGATGCGCCACCGCCCATCACCGGGCTGCCGGAGATGGGGCCGGCCGATCGGGTACGCGCCGAGTTGGAGATCCTCGGCCTCGACGTCAGCCATCACGTGGTCGACTTCTATGCGCCGATGCTCACCGCTCTCGGGGCGATGCAGCCACCGCTGGTGCGCTCACGTGATCTGCTCAGTTGTCGCTCGCAGGGACAGATCCTCGTCGCGGGCGTCAAGGTGGCGACGCAGACACCGCCGGTGCGATCGGGTCGTCGCGTCATCTTCGTCACCCTCGATGACGCGACCGGACCGGTCGACGCGACCTTCTTCGACGATGCTCAAGGTCCCTATGCCAGCACGGTCTTCGCCTCCTGGTTGCTACTGGTGCGTGGTGAGGTACGCCGTACCGGTCCGCGCGGAGTGTCCGTGCGGGCCACCGGTGCCTGGGAACTCGGCCATGTGCACGCGGTGTGGTCGACCGGTGGCCTCGAGGCGGTCCGCGATCTCCTCGACGACGCGCCGCTGCCGACCGCGCCCACCGGATCGCGTCGGGTGCTCGTGCATGCCAGTGGGTTCCGCCAGTCGCCGTATGCCGACATCAAGCCCGCCGGCACCGATCCAAGCCGGGTGCCCACCGGCGACGAACACAAGAAGCCCCCCGCAAAGTTGTGGCACTCCAGCCCCGGGAGCAGCGGATGGTGAGCGATTCGCGCGAGGATGGCCCTGTGAGGAGTCGGGCATGAGCCGCAGTCAGATCCGCCGCGTGGCGAGTCAGACCGACCTCGGCTCGGACGACACCGGCTGCACGATCCTGCACATCGACATGGACGCGTTCTACGCCTCCGTCGAACTCATCACCCGACCGGAACTGCGCGGCAAGCCGGTCATCGTCGGCGGCGGTCAACGCGGTGTGGTGTTGTCGGCCACCTACGAAGCCCGCGCGATGGGCGTGCACTCGGCGATGCCGATGTCGCGAGCGCGTCGAGTCGCACCGGACGCGATCATCATCGAACCCAGCCACCATCGCTACGCCGAAGTCAGTGCGGGGGTCATGGCGCTGTTCAACTCCATTACCCCGCTGGTCGAGCCGCTCAGTCTCGATGAGGCCTTCCTCGACGTCTCCGGTGCCCTGCGTCGCCTCGGCTCACCGACGGCGATTGCTGAGTTGATCCGTGCGCGCGTGTACGACGAGCAGCGGATCACCTGCAGCGTCGGCGTGGCGCCGACCAAATTCGTGGCCAAACTCGCCTCCACACAGATCAAGCCGGACGGCCTGCTGGTCGTGCCGGCGGACAGGGTCGTGTCCTTCCTGCACCCCCTCCCGGTGGGCGCCCTCTGGGGAGTGGGGGAGCGAACCGAGGAGCGGCTGGTCTCCCTTGGGCTGCGCACCGTCGGGGACATCGCCAATACGCCACTCGACACCCTCACCCGCGCCCTCGGTCAGGCAGCGGGACAGCGGCTGCACGACCTGTCCTGGGGTCGCGATGATCGACACGTCGTCCCCGACGTCGCGGAGAAGTCGATCGGCAATGAAGAAACCTTCGGTCGCGACGTCGATGACCCTGAGGTGGTCGCGCGCGAGTTCCTCCGGCTGTCCCAGAAGGTCGCCGCCCGCGTACGCCGCCAGGGCCTACTCGGTCGGACCGTGGTCATCAAGGTGAGGTTCGCCGACTTCACCACGATCACCCGGTCGCGCACATTGCCTGAGCCCACCGATATTGGCCAGGTCGTCTACGCCACCGCCCGCGAGCTGTACGCCGCCCTGGGGCTGCAGCGAGCTCGGATCCGCCTGGTCGGCGTACGCCTGGAGGGGCTCATCGAGGAATCGGCCCGGGTTGAGCAGTTGCTCTTCGACGCGCCAGGCTCCGACACGCCGGCAGATCGTCGGGCCGCGGAGGTCGCCGCAGACCGGCTGCGAGAGCGATTCGGGGACGATGTGGTCCGCCCCGCCCGGCTCTGGAGCGAGCCGGACTAGGGCCCCAGGATGAGGATTCCGGGACCAATCGGGGCTCCCGGGTTTCCAGAACCGGCCGGGGTGCCTATCCTGGGATCAATAACGGTCAAGGAGGTGTCCGGTGCCGCTGTCGGAGCACGAGCAACGTCTGCTGGAGCAGATGGAGCAGGCCCTCTATGCCGAGGACCCCAAATTCGCCACATCGCTGCGCAGTACCTCCGGCGGACGCGCCAGTCGCGGCCGTGCCGCATTGGGCATCCTCGTCCTCATCACCGGCGTCGCCATGCTCATGGGCGGCGTGATTGTGCCGCTCATCCCCCTCGGTGTCGCGGGCTTCGTCATCATGACGATCGGCGCCACCTTGGCCTACCTCGGGCTTCGGTCGCGACCGGCGGCACCGGCGGAGACCGCGGACGGGGCGCCCGAGACTCCCCACGGCGGCGGGCAGCGTGCCCCGAAGCAGTCGTCCGGCTTTATGAACAACCTGGAAGATCGCTGGCGCAAGCGTCGCGATCAGGGCATGTAGTCCCAGTTCTGTCATTTACAAGAACTGACAATCACACGCGCGTCGCGGACTCCACGCGCTGAAGATGTGCGAGAACCTCGAGGAACACCCGATCCGGCGCGTCGTCGTGGGGATGATGCCCTGCATCGGCTATTTCCACCAGGCAACTACCGCTCAACGCTTCGTGGGCACGCCGGCCGTGCTCAATCGGGACCATGGCATCGGCGTCACCCCAGACGATGAGTACCTTCTCCGGGGCCAGGTGGCCGAGCCGATCGACCGCCTGCACCCGCTGGCCATCGGGGCCGATGACACCGCGAACCGTGGCCACGAAGCCGGTGAGGCGACGTTCATCGCGCAGCCTTTCCAACTTGTTCACAGTGCGCTCGCTCACGCCGCGATGGCGCAGTCCCAGTGCACCCAGGGCCTGCCGTGTCCACGTGAGGGCGCCGACCGTCCGCTCGCTCACCGCGGCCCGCAGGACGACCTCCGACAGCGGCAGGCTCGCCGCGCGCAGTCCCACATGGACGTCGGTGCCGAGCCCGCCGCTGGAGATGAGCACGAGCGATTCCACCCGCTCGGGGAACTGGTAGGTGAATTGCAAACTCACCCCGCCGCCGAAGGAGTGACCCACCAGATGCACCCGGTCGATCCCGAGATGGTCCATCAGATCGCGGAGGGCGGAGGCGTTGGCGCCGAGACTGTAGTCGCCGTTGCCACCGTCGGTGTCGCCATGTCCGATGAGATCGACCGCGATCACCCGTCGACCTGAGGCCGCGACGGAGTCGCCGAATGCACCCCAGGAGTCCATGCTGGAGCCCACCCCGTGCACCAGTAGCAGGGGAGTGCCCGTGCCGGGTGTGTCGGCGTAGGCCAAGGCCAGGCCCGGCAGTGCGGCGGTCATGCGTGCGAAGGGCATGCTGGTTCCCTTTCCCTAGGTCTACCCGTCAGTAACCTACTATACCGTAAGTTACGGAACCGTAGGCATGTTCGGGGTGGGCACGCAGCGGTCCCGAGGTCCGGGCTGACTCAGGACCGCGTCTCGGCCGGCTCTCGGGCGGACTCGGGCTCCGACGCGATCACCTCACCACGACCGACGAGCGATGCGGGGAGGACCACGCTGCGCCACTGCGCCGAACGATCCGCCGCCGTCCAGGCTGCCTTGCGCAGCACTGCGAGATCGGCGCGTAGTTCACTGGGTCCGGGCGCCAAGACCTGGTCCGGTACGGCGTACCGAAGTTGCTCGACCCACCACACAAGCCGGCGTAGGGCGGCGCGTTCGGGCTCTCCGAGCGGCAGTTGTGCGGCGAGGCGGTTGCTCGCCTGGCGCGGTGTATCGGCCGGTGACCAGCGCCAGCCAAGGTCCCGCGCCTCATCCCCCCACTCCTGCCAGGTCGCCTCGATGCGGGCGCGCGGATCGGCCAGCGAGGTACGCCGTCGTCGTCGCAGGCGGATCGCCGTGTGTGGGATCGCGATGAGCAGGAGTAGGACGCCGCCGATCGCTGCGACCGGCCACCAGGCGAGGGGAGAGCCGGATGTGTTGGCGGGCGCGGCATCGACGCGATCGGCAGGATTTGGCGTCGGGGCCGTGGGCTCCGGCGTGGCTTCCGGCGTTGCGTTGCGGCTGCGGCCGTAGTCCGGTTGTGTCACCCCGGCACCGATACGCGGCGTTGGCTCGAAGCGGACCCAACCGATCCCGGACATCCACAACTCGGGCCAGGCATGGGCATTGCGCGCTTGAACGACGTACTCGCCGTTGTCGTCCTCGACGCCGGAGGTGAATCCGATGACGACCCGAGAGGGGATCCCGACCGAGCGCGCCATGAGCGCCATCGTCCCGGCGAACTGCTGGCAGTAGCCGATGCGTTCGTCGAGGAATGACTGGAGCGGATCAGCCCCGTCGGGTGTGATGACCTGCGTGCTGTAGCTGTAGCCGCCGTCTCGGGTGAAGTAGTCGACGAGCGCGCGAGCCTTGGCGTAAGGGGTCTGTGCGCCAGCCGTCACCTCGTCGGCGATGCGTGCCATATCCGGGGTGATGCCGTCGGGTAGCGCTAGCCACGGCAACAACTGATCCGGTGCCCGCTTGCTGGCGTTTCTCAACTCGGCTCGGGTGGGGTCGAGTTGGTACGCCGTCACGGTGTAGTTCTGCTGCGCCGCACTCACTCCGGAGCCGGCGACGGTGCGCGTCTGCGGATCCCACGTCCAGCGATCGTCGAGCGGCTCACCGACTCCGCTCACCGCGGTGGCGGCGTACGGCACCGGCAATTGGGCGTTGTCGAGGTCGCTGATGGCAATGGCGGCGGTGAAGTCGGGCAGTTTTGCGACGCCGGGCGCGTCCGGTGGCTCGAGGCCATCGGACAGCGGCGTACGCACGGCAGGCTCACTGGCCCGCCACGTCTCGCCATCGAACTCGTCGAGCGCGACCAGTCGCAGGTAGTCGGGAGCCGGGCTGTCCGTGGTGTAGCGCAGCACCTCTCGCTCGGGATTGTCGACGAGATCGCGACGCAGGGTGACGAAGGGGTCGATGCTGATGGATCCGGCGTCGCCGATGCCCGGTCGGGAACCGGAGGAACTCACGAAGACCGGCTCAGACAGGCCCGGGATCAGGTTTGGCAGCAGGACTGCGGCCAGGATGGCAACGACGGCGGCCTGGAGCGCGAGCAATCCAGACCAGGCGGAGGCTCGGGCGGCTCGCGGGTGTGCTCGAGGCCCGCTCGATGTGGTCATCGCGGCTTGGCGAGGGATGAGGGGACCCCAGGTGCGCGCGTCGTCGCGGGAGTCCACGGCCATGAGGAGGAGCCACCCAGAGACGGCGATCGGCAGCAGCCACCAGGTAACGCCGCCGGTGATCACTGCTGCGGGGAGCGCGTAGACGAGGAGGAGCGGGGCGCCCGCCAGCGCGGGTAGTCGCAGGGTGACCCCGATGACATCGACGACGAGGGCGACGAGCCCGAGACCGCCGACGGCGAGGAACACCAGGGTCGGATCGGTGGGAACTGGCGACAGCACGGTCTCCGCCTCGGCGAGTGCGGTGCGGGTGAGGTCCTGAAGTTCGCTGATGGCCATGGGGCCGGGCAGGAATCCCAGCGCTGCGGCCGGCTGGACGAATAGCCAGGTCAGCCACGTGAGGAGCACGAGCAGTTGGGCGATGGGTTGCAGGGGAGGCGGCAGGCCCACACCGCGGGCAAGGGCGCCGGTGAGCGCCATGAGGGCGATCGCGACCAGGGTCGGCGGGACCCATGCCGGACCCGCGAAGAGCGGCAGGACACTCACGGTGGCCGTGATGGTGGCGAGTGCAGCAGCGGCAGTGGCGCCCAGGCGCATGCGCGCAATCACCGGGCACCTCCCGGCCGGACGGCGAAGTCTCGGTTGTCGGCACGCGAAGCCGCAGCGTCGCGGCGCAGTCCAGCTCCGTGACCTCCGACGGCGGACCGCCACGCGGCGGCGATGGACCCGGGTCGGTCCGTGAGCGCGGCAGCCTGCCAACCGTCGGCGCGCAGTCGCTCGGATGCATCGGAGGCCGACACGGTGGCGGAGTCGTGCCAGGCGGCGGTGTCGACGATGAGGGCGATCCCGTGCTGACGAGTCGCACCGACCTGGGCCAAAGATCCGGGCCGACTGGTGAGCACCGCAATGCTGAGGTCGGGACCTGGGTAAATGCCGCCGGGTTCCCCCGAGGCGTTAATCAGGGCCAGTGCTTCGAGGATCGCCGCGGCCCCGGGTGCTCCAGACGCCTGAGAAACAAACGTGCGGCCATCGGCGGCACTGACCTTGACGCGCCAGCCATCGCGCAACAGGTGCAGCGCGATGCTCGCGACGGTGCTCAAGGCGATCTCAAGGGAGGCGCGGGGGCCGTTGCCCACGTGGTGGGCTGCGTTGAGGTCCACGGTGATCGAGGCTTGCCGGGTCCAGGGGCGCTCCTCGCGTCGGACCATGAGTTCGCCTGTGCGCGCCGTTGCCCGCCAGTGCACGCGACGCAGGTCGTCACCGAGCCGGTACTCGCGCGGGATGATGTCGTCATCACCTCGAGAGGCGAGCGACGCGGTAGCCGCGTCCCCGCTGGCACGGTGATCGGCCTCGTGGGTCCCGTCGAGTTGCTCGATCCACGGCACCACCAGCACACCCTCGGTGGCCGTGAAGGATCGACGGAGGCGCACCAGTCCGAAGGGATCGATCGCGGTGACCGACAGCGGCCCCACCTCGTGATAGCCGCGACGTTCGGCATGGATCGGGTAGCGCGTTGCTCGAACGCCCTGCGGGGGGACGCGTTCAATGATCCGCCGCGCGCTGATGCCGAGATCCGGGGGTACGGCGTCCTCGAGGAGAAGGGTCCCGGTTCGCATCGGCGAGAGGTTGGTGACGGAAAGTTCGACCTCGGCGGTAGTTCCGACTGGCACGCGTGCCGGGGTCACGATGCGTCCCGCGCCAAGTCGCAGGTGGGCCCGGGCGACGAAGAGAGCGGCGATCAGGGGGAGGGCGACCAGGAGCACCGCGATGCGCAGAACATCGCGCTGACCGGAGAGTCCAGCACCGACTCCGAGGCCGAGACCCACCGCGATGAGCGCTCGACCCCGGAAGGTGATGGCCGCCAGGGCCGCCTTCATGGACCGCGCCGATCAGATGCGGCGGACGTCACGATCCGGCCGGGATTGGCACGCGCGCCACGATCTCGCGCACGATCGACTCGGGCGTGGCTCGTGCCAGATGCGCGTCGGTGCTCAGAACGAGTCGGTGCGCCAGCACGGGCACCGCGAGGGACTGCACATCGTCGGGGAGCACATGTCCGCGCCCGGCGAGTGCCGCGGAGGCGCGAGCCGCGCGGACCAGGTGGAGCGCAGAGCGCGGCGAAGCGCCGAGACGCACTTGCGGATGGTTGCGTGTTGCGGCCACGAGATCGACGACGTACGCATGCAGCGCTGGCGCGACATGAACCGCGCGCACCGCGTCGACCATCGCGCGAACCTCCGTGGCATCGGTGACGGGTGCCACCGCTTCGAGTGGGTTGTGCGCACCGTGCGCGTCGAGCATCGCGATTTCGCTCGCGCGGTCGGGGTAGCCCATGCTGAGTCGTGCCATGAAGCGGTCACGCTGTGCTTCCGGCAGCGGGTAGGTGCCTTCCATCTCCGCGGGGTTCTGCGTCGCCACCACCATGAAGGGTTGACCAAGAAGATACGTCGTCCCGTCGACGGTGGCCTGGCCTTCTTCCATGCACTCCAAGAGCGCCGACTGGGTCTTGGGCGAGGCGCGGTTGATCTCATCGGCGATGACGACGTTGGCGAAGATCGCGCCCGGTCGGAATTCGAAGTCGCGGGTGTCCTGGTTGAAGACGCTGACGCCGACGACGTCGCCGGGCAGCAGGTCGGGGGTGAATTGAATGCGCCGGGCCGAGCAGCCCAAAGATCGGGCGAGTGACTTGGCAAGGGTGGTCTTGCCGACGCCGGGGACGTCCTCAATGAGGAGGTGTCCGCCGGCGAGGAGTACGACGAGGGCCGTTCGGATCGCCTCGGGCTTGCCGGAGATGACCTGCTGCACTGACCGGCCCACATCGGCGGCGCTGGCGAGCGCCGCACCGTCGGTCGGCGCGGGGGAGCCCTGGGCGAGCGCATCGGAGGTCATGCTCGATTCTCACCCGAGTGGGCGTGTGAGGCCACCCCGAGGGGTCGATCGGCCCTCATCGTGGGCAGGATGGGCCCATGGCTACCGTGCATCCCGCTCAGCTGGGGCGATTCTTCGACGACTATCAGGTGGGCGACACCTACCAGCATCCGTTCGGTCGGACGATATCCGAGGCCGACTCGACCTGGTTCACGCTGCTGACCTGCAATACGAACCAGAACCACTTCAATGCCCATCTCGCAGAGTCCAACCCGATCACCCAGGGCCGGATTATCGTCAACTCCGGCTTCACGGTTGCACTTGTGCTGGGCCTATCGGTCATCGACATGAGCCAGAACGCCGTCGCCAACCTGGGCTGGACCGACATCCGGCTCACCCACCCGGTGTACGTCGGCGACACGATCTACGCCGAGAGCATCTGCATTGACAAGCGGGAGAGTTCGTCGCGACCGGAGATGGGCATCATCACGATGCGCACCCGCGGCCTCAATCAGGACGGCGATGAGGTCGTGTCGTGGATTCGCACCGTGATGATTCCGAAGCGCTCGTCCGGAATCGGGCAGGACTACTTCCCGCAGGCCAAGACCGGGCCGCTCGAGATGCCGACGTCCTGATGGGGAAGCCAATCGCACGACTTCAACTCACCGCACTCGACTGCCCCGACCCCGTCGCGCTCGCGGCGTTCTATTCCGAGATCACCGGATGGGCGGCGACCAGGCCGCATGAGGATCACCCGGAGTGGGTGCAGTTGGCCGCACCGGACAACGCCGTGACGCTCGCCTTCCAGCGAGTAGAGAACTATTCGGCGCCGCAGTGGCCAGGGCAGGTGCATCCGCAGCAGTTGCACCTTGACTTCCTCGTGTCCGACCTTGATGCGGGCGAGGCGGGCGTGCTGGCGGCGGGTGCGGTCAAGCATGAATTCCAACCCGCGCCGGATTCCTTCCGCATCTACCTCGATCCGGCCGGTCATCCGTTCTGCCTCGTGCTGGAGTCCGTCAGCTAGCGTCGCCGTGCGGCGTACCAGCACCCTTTGCCGACCGTTGTTGGGGTTTAGTGCCCGTCGACAGCCCAACAACGGACGGCACACGGTGAACGTGCGACGTCGCTGCGCTACTGGCCCGTGTCGCTGGGGAGTGGTACCGGGGTCGGTCCGTTGCAGGCCGCGGTCGCCGGCTTGCCGTCGAAGAGCTCGGACAACCAGGTGACGACCTGGGGTCCGGCGGTCTTCGCTGCAGCCAGGTGATCAATCTCGCCCATCCACAGCATCGTCAGCGTCGAACCTGCGGCGCACCACTCCTTTTGCAGTAGGGCGTTGGGCCACGCGAGCACGACCTGGTCCGCGGTGCCTTGCGCCACCATGACCGGCATGTCGGCCGGCAGCGGGTCCGGTGTCTGCTCGCGGACGACGTTCGCCCACGGCGGGGAGTCCATCGGGTCGATCGTGTAGTACTGGCCGCCGAGACCGTCGCGGAGCAGACCTTCGAGTGCGGCCGGGGCGATGCACTCATCGGCGAGACGCTCGGTGTTGTCGATTCCGGCGCCGGTAATCACGCCCTCAATCGGCAGGTCGGGATTCATGGCCGACCAGGCAATGGTCGCCTCCGGTCCGATCACCCAGCCCACGGCGGTATCCCACTGCGCGCCCACGATCTCGGGGAGTTCAGCCGCCGGTGCTGCGGCGGCCACGGCGATGAGGTCAAGTTCGGGGGCAATCTGCTCGGCGAGGTGACCGGCCCACAGCGAGGTGTGGCCGCCCTGTGAATGACCGTAGACGGCGTACGACGAGCCGGCGTCGGCCTCACCCCAGTTGCGGATCGCGCGCACCGAGTTGACGACGTCGCTCACCTCAGCCTCAGCGACCAGGTACAGCTCAACTCCTGGTGTGCCGAGGCCGACGTAGTCGGTGGCAACGACGACCCAGCCCAGCGACATCATCTGCTCGAGCCAACCTGCCATGTCCTCGGTGCCATTGGGATTGCGCGATGGCGCGCACGCGACTCCCATACCGACCGTGCCGTGGGCCCACGCGACGACCTTGCGACCACCCTCTGGTGCCGGGACGTCGGGGACGAAGACCATGGCACCGGAAGCGGCTGTCGTGCCGTCCGGACGAGCAGAGACGTAGAGCATTCGGTACGCCGTACCCCCCTCGACGGTGAACATGGAGTCGTCGAAGGTGAGCGGTTCCACGCGGATCACGGTCCCTGGGTCGGTGGGGAGCGGACTCGGTGGTGTGTAGAAGGGATCGAGCGAGGCTTGTAGGTCCTGAGCCTTTGTGCGTTGGCCCATCACGGAGGCGACACCGAAGACCACTCCGGTCACGAGCGCGGCGAGGAGCAGGATTCCGATGACGCGGCCAGCCTTCACGAGCGACAGGCTACGGCCTCAGGGGCGTTTCGTGCCGCTGTCCGTGCAGTAGCGTCGATTCACAGTCGACCACTGACCCACCGAAGGAGCCCCGCCATGTCGAAGAAGGATGAGCACAGTGAGGCCACCGCAGCGCACCACAAGGACCGCGGAATCCTCAGCGACCTTGGCGAAGCGGCCGCCGAGACCCTGAGCGCGGCGGGCAAGGTGGTGGAGGCCACAGGCAAGGGGGCGTCAGACTTCGGCGCATCGGCGGATGATGCGCTGGAGAAGCACGAGGCACGCAAGCAGCAGCAGACCTGACTACTCGGCGAAGGTCACCGATCCGCGCTCGGCGTCGTACGTCACCGTGAAGGCGGAGTACATCGCAGATCCGGCGTTGATGAGATTCGGCCCCTTGGGACTGACCTTGACGGCGTTGAGGCCGAAGACCTTGCCCGCGTCGAAGTTCCACAAGTAGAACGCCGCGCCCGGCGCCCCCATCGACACCTCGGTGCCGGTGTCGAGCAACCCGACGCGGTTGGTCGGCAGGCCCGCGAAGGCATCACCCTTGACGAACATGAACGGCGCCATGGAGTCGAAATACGTCGGCGCGCAGGTGCGGGCGAGGTCACCGAACTGCCAGCAGACCGGTGCGGCCTTGTCATTCCAGTATTCACCACCGGTCGCAGAGACTCCCTGACTCGCCAGCGGGATAGTGGCGACTGCCTCGGAGGAGGGCAGCGCCCCGAGGACGAGTTCCCCGGTGCCGCCCGTGCGCAACGTGTTGGGGTGGAAGCGCAAACTCCAGTGGGCGCTGACGGCGCCGGGCAACACGGTGAGTGGATTGACAAGTTGCTGATCGGACAGGCCGATACCGAGGATGCCCTGGATGCCGGCCTGTGCGGCGGACTTGGTCCAGGAGTTGGACTTCATCCACATGAAGTCAATAGGGAACTTCGCGTGGACCCCGGAGATGCTGAAGGGGGCGGTTCCGACCCGGCCGCTTAGCCGTTGGCCGTCGAACACCCAGCTGATCTTCTTCTTGGTGATGTTCACGCCGGCCGGGGTCTTCTTCCACGCACCCGGGAGCAGTCGCAGGCCGACGGAGCCGGTGTCGACCGCTACCCGGATCGGCTTGGAGTCGCCAATCGTGATGAGTGCCATCCCATAGAGTCCGCGCGTCTTGGGGGCCTGGATGAGATCGAGTGGGACCTCCACCAGGACCGGCTCACCCGGAATGGCGGGGGCGACGGCAGTCGGGGCGGCGGTTGCGGCCGCCGGCACGAGGGCGAGGGCGGCGGCGGTTGCACCGATGAGGACCAGGCGAGCAGCGCGGAAGGTCATGTGCGTCACCCTACGGGGGTGTGTCCACCCAAGACCCCCGTGCTGGCGCGGTAGCCGCCTAGTCCTTTGCGTAAATGTGGACGAGTTCCATGGCCTCGCGGATGGGCTCCTCAGTGAGATGAGGCTCGGCAAGCTCGCGGAACCGTACGAAGACACTCTCGTCCACGGCCTCCTCGGCCTCAAGGTCCGACTCGAAGATGCCGATTCCGCGAATCACCGCCCCGTCACGATCGCCGGTCACCAAAATCAAATCCTCGGTGGGATTCTCGTTGCCGAACTCGTCGGCGAACTCGATATACGCGGCGAGGACCTCGTCATAGGACTCGGGTCGGACGAACATTGTGTACTCGATGACTGTGCTCATGTCGCGAACAGTAGTGCCCCCGGGATGTCGTCTCACGGCGTACCGAATTCGAGGCTGAAAACGGTATGGAGTGAGACGGATCGGCTGGCAGTGCCCGCGGTCGCCGCGATCCGGGCGAGGGTTGTCGCAGCGGTTCGTGAGTAGGGTTGACACATGATCGACGTCGCCCTCCCGCGTGACTTCGACGCTCGCTACGGCGCAGGTGTGGACCGGGCGCTGGTCCTCGGTGGGGGCGGAGTTTGGTTCGTCGCCTGGCAGACCGGTTTCCTTCGCCGACTCGGTGAACTCGACATCCACCTCGGCAATGCCGATCGATTCGTCGGGACATCGGCGGGATCGATCGTCGCGAGCATCGTGTCCGGTGAGCGCCTGGCAGGGTTCGCCCGCACCGTCGACCTGCTGACCAAGGCCCCCAAGGTGCTCGACCTCATCGCGCCGGCGGCCACCTTCGAACCCAGCCAGCAGCGGGCCCTTGACCTCTTCCGGCAGGCGCTTGGCAACGACGAAGCCACGCTGCGCCGCATCGGGTACGCCGCGCTCGCAGCCCAGACGCCGTCGCGTGAGTCCACCGCGCGCAACCTCGCGCTCATCCTGCGCATGCGCCGATGGCCGTCGTCCCGCCTCCACATCACCTGTGTCGATGCCTACACCGGCGAACGCTGTGTCGTGACCGCGCAGCACGGCGTGCCGATCAACCGGGCGGCCGCCGCGAGCAGTGCGGTGCCGGGCATCTTCGCGCCCCAGCAGATCCTGGACCGTCGATGCATGGACGGCGGTGTCGCGGGGACCGGCGTCCATCTCGATGTCGTCGCGGGGGCGCGCAAGGCCGTCATCATCTCGCTGGTCGATGGAAGCGAGCAGTCGCTGCAGTGGGGTACGGCGACACCGGCGAGCATTCGGCAGGAGTACGACGACCTGCTGGCGACCGGCACGGAGGCACTGCGCATCATCCCGGACGCCACCGTTCCGGAGGACGTGATGAATCCGGCCCTTGCCGCCGCCGCGGTCAATCACGGCGCGCGTCAAGCAGAGCGCATGGCCGGTGCAATCCGCTCCTTCTGGGCCTGACCCGCGGGCTTTAGCGTCGGCGGACCTGATCCGCGGGCTTTAGCGGCGGCGGGCAGTCGTCCAGAGGTACTGCTGGGTGTCGCCGTCGGGTCGCACGTGGTCAGCGATCTCGCTGCCAAGGCGTTCGAAGTCCTCGCCAAGTAGCGCCGTGACTGCCTCGTCGCTGTAGCGCCGCACCGGGAGCCCCGCACACATCTGTGGCCCCTCCGGCCCGAAGACGCCCATGATGGCGATCGATCCTGGATGCGTGCCCGCGAGCAACGTCGTGCGATAGCGCTCAACGTCGGCTTGATCGAGGAGGAAGTGCAGGACCGCCCGGTCGTGCCAGACGTCGTACTGCCGAGGGGGTGACCAGGTCAGCAGGTCAGCCTCGATCCAGGTCACATGCCCTGCTGCCGCGCCGAGCCGGCCACGCGCAATCGCCAAACCGACGGGGGAGTGGTCCACGCAGGTGATGTCGGTGAAGCCGAGGGCGGTCAGGTCGTCGACCAGCACGCTGGCTCCCGCGCCGACGTCGACGAGGGACGCTTCGCTTGGCACGTTGAGGGCTTGCAGGAGCCGGACGCTCATCGACGCCTCGGCTTGGTACCAGCCACGCGTCGTGTCGCCAGCCTCATACGCGGTGTTCCAGTGCAGCGGAGTCGACATCACCTGTCCTTTCCTTCTTCGGACGGCCTATTCGATGGGAAGGGTGCCGAGGTCGTGTTCGATGACGTCGCGGTCCTCATCATCGAGGTCCACGGCAATTCGATAGGACAGGTTGCGCTGCTCGCGTGCGGCATCCATGTCGCCGAGTACGGCGTACGCGCGGGCTAGCGCCTCGTGCGCCGACGCGGGTACGAAATCATCCACGCGCTCGGCATCGCAGATCGCGAGCGCGCGCTGAGCATGCTCAAGGGCCGCCGTGCCATCCCCGAGCACGGCGTAGGCGCGACTGCACTGCCACTCACCGATTGCCCACTGGGTGGGAGCGCCGACGCGACGCCAGTGCCACAGGCTTGCCTTCGCACACTGCACCATGGCGCCCGCCTGATCAGCATCCCGCTCGGTCAGGTCGAGCAGCCGCCATGTCGCGTGGAAGAGATCCATAGCGATCTGACGTTCGCGGTCCAGTGACGGCTCACCGAGGCCATCGGAGGCGAGGAATTGCGAGCCCTCGGGCGTCTGGAAGGCGGCGATCATGCCGGCGCCCAGATCGGCCTGCACGGTGACCGGGCCGACGAAGTCCAGGGAGTCCAGGAGCGCACGCACGCGTGCCGCATCCGGATGGAGCAGCGTCAGGGAGATGAACTGCAGCGGCGAGGCGGGAAGGCAGGGGGGAGCCACATCCCAACTAATAACTGACGGTGCCACACCATCGAGCCGTAGACGGCCATCCGCGGGGATGCCGATCCGCCAGGTGAGGTCCCCACGCTGCATCGGCGTCATTTGGCCGAGGTCTTCACTGGGTGAGATGCGTGTGAAGTCTGGCGTGCGCACGACCCAGTGATGCAGCGCCGCTGGTCCACCAAACTCGTCGAGACCGAACCACCGCGGTCGATCCGGTCCCACCGCACGCGGGTCGGTAGCGATGGCTTCGAGGTAGGTTCCTTCCCCGGTCGAGACGACCTGATTGTGCGTGCCCATACGCGGATGCTGGCCACCGCCGATCGGGCTCACCCCGAGGGCTGAGGAGATCGCCGCCGAGGCCTC